>Ga0187893_10010628_pt1 | contig 13640 bp, 13 predicted proteins | sample MA1701074metaG_FD_139574 | JGI IMG/M metagenome (GOLD analysis project Ga0187893, IMG submission 139574) | White microbial mat communities from a basaltic lava cave in the Kipuka Kanohina Cave System on the Island of Hawaii, USA - MA170107-4 metaG ...
CGTGTTTTCTGCCGCTGACGATGAATCCGGAGCTGGTAGGGAACCTTGGGACGCGGCATCGGGCGGCGATTGGTGTGACGGAAGAGTCGGACTGTCTGGCTCTGGTGGTCTCGGAAGAAACGGGGATGATTTCCGCGGCGTTGTTCGGAGACATTCATCGCGACCTGAAGTTGGAAGAAGTAGACAAAATCATCGCGGATCACCTGGGCGGCAAGACGCAGCCTGAGCCGATCGAGCCGGAAGCCGGAGAGACGGAGGAAGCGGGCGAGCTGCACTCACCCAACCGGCCATGACCAAGCGCTTGTTGGAGAACTGGGGATACAAGCTGTTCGCGCTCGGCATTTCGGTAGTGATCTGGATCGGACTCGCGGACGAGCCGGAATTGGGCACATCGGTGGCGGCGCCGATTCAATATCGCAACATGCCGCAGGATCTCGAGATGAGCTCGGATGTGCGGGACCAGGTGAGGCTGGAGGTGCGGGGTCCGTCGAGCAAGCTGACAGCAGTGGATCTGGCGCAGACGGTCATATTGCTGGACCTGGCGGGAGTGAACAAGCCCGGCGACAGGACTTTTCCCGTGACGGCGGGCAACACGACGCTGCCAGCGGGCGTCCGGCTGGATCGAGCCGTGCCATCGCAAGTGCGGCTGCATTTCGAACGGCGGATGGCGAAGGAAGTTCCGGTGATGGTGCGCATAGGGGAGGGTCCCGCAGCGGGATTCGAGTTGGCCCGCCAATCGGTGGAGCCTTCGGTGTTGAAGATCGTGGGTCCGGAGAGCCGCGTGCGGGAAGTGCTGGATGTGGAAACGGATCCAGTGGATCTGAGCGAAGTCCAAGGGCAGGCTGAGTTCAGGGTACACGCGTATCTGGCCGATCCGCAGGTGCGTTTTGACGGGCCTGCGAACGTAAGAGTGAGCATAGCGGTCAGGAAGACAGCCCAAAATGAACGCGAATGAATACAAGTAATCGGAGAGTGAAGAAGCAATGTCCAGACAGTTGTTTGGTACCGATGGAATTCGGGGAGTAGCGGGCCAATACCCGCTGGATCGCGAGACCGTACATGCGGTTGGAATGGCCCTGGGGTCGTGGTCCATGTCGCACAGTGATGCGCCCGAAGTGGTGATCGGGATGGACACGCGGGAGTCAGGTCCATGGATCGCCGAAGAGGTTGCGGGAGGATTGGCCCGCGAGAAGGTGAAGGCGCGGCTAGCGGGATTGATCACAACGCCAGGGGTCGCCTACCTGACCAGGACGGGTCCGTTTGTAGCCGGTGTGATGATTTCGGCCTCTCACAATCCGTTTGCGGACAACGGCATCAAAGTGTTTGCGCACAACGGCTATAAGCTACCGGATTACGAAGAGATGAAGCTCGAACAGCGGATCTTCGCCTGCAAGAACGAAGGGGCGGAGCCGGTTGCGATGACTCCCGAAGACTACCTGGGACGTCAGTATCTGGATTACCTGGCATCCACGTTCTCGGAGACTCTGGCGGGGAAGAAGCTCGTAGTGGACTGCGGGAATGGAGCGGCATCGTACCTCGGTCCGGCGCTGTTACGGCGGCTGGGCGCCGAAGTGCTGGCTATTGGGGCCGAGCCGAACGGTCGTAATATCAATTTGAACTGTGGGGCGTTGCATGTAGACGCTTTGTGCAAGCGAGTCGTCGAGGAGAGAGCGAACGCCGGATTCGCCTTTGACGGTGACGCGGATCGTTGCATCGCAGTGTCCGGGAGCGGGAGGATCATCGATGGCGACGCGGTGCTGTTGATCGTCGCAAGACATCTGCATTTGCAAGGACGCTTGAACGCCAATGGAGATGGGCCGCTGGTGGTAGCCACGGTGATGTCAAATCTGGGATTGGAGAAAGCGCTGGCGGCGGAAGGGATTCTTTTGTTGCGGACGGCCGTGGGGGACAAGTATGTGCTGGAGGAGATGCTGAAAAAAGGGGCGCGGATTGGTGGAGAGCAGTCGGGTCACGTGATCTTTCTCGAGCAGGCGACGACAGGGGATGGGTTGCTGACGGCGCTGCGTGTGCTCGAGGTGATGTGCGCCACTGGCCGCTCACTGGATGAGCTGACCATAGGCCTGTCCGTGTTTCCGCAGAAGCTGGTCAACGTGCGGGTCAAGGAACGAAAGCCCTTGAGCGATCTGGCGGCAGTTCAGTCTGCGATTCAGGATGCGGAGCGCGGGTTGGGGGACGATGGTCGTGTACTGGTGCGGTTTTCAGGAACGGAACCGCTGGCGCGGGTGATGGTCGAGGGGCCGACGAACGAAGTTGTGGATCATCACGTCCACAGGATCGCGGATACAATCCGAGCCGAGTTGGGAGGATGAATCTGCTACATTTCTGCTACTATTGATGGTTTCGCGTCTTCTAGAAATCGGGCACGACGGAGCCTCGGCGGCGGGGCGCCAAAATAAGCTATTGGGTAGTGTGGAGCTCGCCGCCGGGCTCTGTGCGCTTTGCGAACCATCGAATGTCCGTGCAGATTTTTCTCCAGGGCAAACTGATAGGGATCGAGCCATTTCTGCTCGCACCCGCGGCGGACGGATCCCCGGCCGGGGAGCGTCTGGTGGTGGGGCGCGCCCACTGGATCACGCTCTTAAGTGAGGTGCTTCCCAGGGCCCTGCTTTCGAGGCTTGGATTGGCAAAAGTGCTGCTTGGGACGAGCGGCGGCGGTGGATTCCTCCTGGTATTGCCAAGGGAGTCGCTCGATGCGGCTCGATCCTTTTGCAACAAAGCGGACAGTCAGATCCGGCGGATGAGCGGACAAACGCTCCGTCTCGCCACCGCCTGGACGGAGAATCTTGGCGACTGGACCACGGTCCGCCGCAGGCTATCGACCGAAATGTGGCGAACCAGAAACACCGACCCCAGCGCCGCTCTCGCTTTTCATGCCCCTTTTACGGAGATTGCCGCCGGGAATGACGATTATTTCACCGCTTACCTGACCGAACGGTTCAGGGAGGCGCAGACGTGTGGCTGGTCGGCCGAAGAGCCTGCCAGGATTCTGCTTGGCGAAGGAAGCCTGCAATGGGCGATAAGGAGCGGTACGGATGCGATCCCGATCGCGCGACACACGGCTTTGAACGAAGAGGGAACGGCCCCGGCCGATACCGTCACACTGGCATCGCGCGCCCAAGGGCGGCCGGTGTGGGGCGTTTTGCGGGCGGATGTCGATGGTTTCGCCGTTCGCGCCCGGCAATTGCTAACGGTGGAAGAGCATGTGCAGCTTTCGGTTCTGTTCAAGCAGTTCTTCGCGGGCGAGCTCGAGTTGGGATGTTCGCTGGGAGAATACTGGCGCAAGGTGACGATCCTCTATTCGGGCGGCGACGATTTCGCGGTTTACGGAGCGTGGGACGCACTGCTGCTGCTGGCGCGCGAGCTCGAACGCCTGTTCCGGCTCTTCAGCGAGACGAATCTGAAGGACTTTCCGGGTCCCGAAGGCAAGACGATCACGATGGCATTAGCGCTAGCACCGGACGCCGATACCCCGTTCGCGCCGGTGTATCGCGAAGCCGGCCGAGGGCTCGAGACTGCGAAATCGGCAGATCGGGATTGTTTTCATGTATTTGGACGCACCATCGAATGGCGGCACCTGGCGCATTCGAGCGGGCTGAAGGACAATATGTTGCGCATGGTAAGCGAGTTCGGCTGCCCGCCTGAGTTTCTCGAAGAGTTGGGCGGCTTTTATCATGAAAAGCCCGCGGGGCGAACGGACCGGCCCTGGCGGTATCACCGAAGGCTGGCGCTTGTGCTTGGGCCGCATAAGGATCGGGAGTTGCTGCGCCTGCGGACGGCGCTGATCACGGATATCATCGGAAAGAGCCCATCCCAAGTGCGCTTGCGCCCGGCTGGACGCGTGGCGCTCGAGTGGGCCCGGCTGCTCATGGAGTCTCAGTTGGACGAGGTAAGGTGACCAATGGCTGAAGAGCAAACGCAAGTGGAAAAGCCGAAACAAGATAGCCCGAAGTCGGAAAGCCCGAGACAGGAACACCGTTCCGAGCGGAGCGCGAAGGAGCATGGCGCCCGCGACCACGGCGGGCGGGAGCCTGGCCGTGAGGGAGGGCGGCGCGAAGGCCGCGATCATCGTGATGACCGGCGAGACGAGCGGCGCGACTTTCGGGGCGGGCGCTTCGAGGGCCCTCCGGAAATCGATCTCGAGAAACTGATGGGCGATAGTCTGTATCTGGACAACCAGGCGCACGCCGTGGTGAGCCGCATGCGCGACATGGATTCCGGAACACGAAGCCAGTTACGCCGTTTCTACAACGCCGTGCGGCGTGCCTGCCGGACCCCGGAGGCCGAGCGGCAACACGAGTTCGTGATGCTGCGCGCGCGGTTGGCGTACACCATAGCGCGGCATTCGCTGCGGAGCCTGGACGGTCTCGAAAAGCTCCTGTTACAGGTGACCCGCAAGAACGATGCGAAAGGGTACGACCGCTTCCGCGATCTGTTTGAAGCCATCGTCGCGTACAACGAATAACAGGGCCCGTAACTTTTTCTGGCGGAAAGGAACGAAACCGCATGAGTGCGCACACGGCACAAACCGAGTTGAAACTGATTGGGAAACTGCTTCTCGAAGGAGAGCTGCATTGCGAGACCGGGCTGCATGTAGGAGCCGGCAAGGGATCGCTCGAAATCGGCGGTGCGGACAATCCCGTTGTGAAGGACGCCTTTGGGCGGCCGTACATTCCGGGGAGTACGCTGCGGGGGCGGCTACGGTCTCTTCTCGAACAGGCAAACGGCCTGGCGATGCCTTCCGAGCTGGTTTATCTTTCCCGCCGCAGGGGGCAAGAGGTTCGCATCCATCAAAGCAACCGGCCAGACGACGACGTCTGTATCCTGTTCGGCCGCAACCCGGGCCGGGTAGACCGGGTGCAAGGCGATTCGTTTGAGACGACCACCGCGACGCCCGCACGTCTTACCGTTTGCGACGCTCCGCTCGAGATCGAGAGCATTACGGCGCAGATGCGCGACAATCTGGACGACGAGCTGACGGAAGTGAAAAGCGAGAACGCGATTGACCGGATCACATCGCAGGCCAATCCCCGCACACTCGAGCGCGTCCCGGCGGGAGCCCGATTCCATGTGCGAATGGTGCTCGACGTTCTGTGCGAAGAAGACAAGGTCTTACTCGCGCGCTTGGCCGAAGGAATGCGTTTGCTCGAGGACGACACGTTGGGAGGAGGCGGGTCGCGCGGCAGCGGACGTGTTCGTTTTGCCAATCTTCGGCTGCGCTGGCGATCCCGCCGTTTTTACTCGGAAGGCGCCGCGGAAGCGGAACTGATTACCGGAGCAGATTCGGCGGCCGTGCAAGGGCTGGCCACCGGCGAGGCTCTCGGCGGGCAGCTCGCGGAATAATCATGCCGCACGCGATGCTCTACCGGCTTCGTCCGGCAGGTCCGTGGAGGCCTGGGTCGGAAACGGGTTCGCGGGAACAGGTGGATCCTGTGCTTCACAGCGATACTTTGTTTTCGGCGATCACCGGGGCAATGGACAGATTGGGCTGGCTCGAGGAATGGCTGCAGGCCACGGTGCGCGAGGAAGCGAGCCCCGCGGTACGCTTCTCTTCGCTGTTTCCGTATATCGAACATCTACTGCTCGCTCCCGCTCCAGGGCATCTATGGCCACCCGTTTCGACCAACCGTTTGCGGGCCAGCGGCGCGCGGCTGATCCCAGTTCAATTAACCGGCAAGCTGGCGCAGGGAGGACCGTGGAGCGAGGACGAGTGGGAAGTGGATGGCGTGAGCGGATGCCTGCAGCGCCGGTCGCGGAAAAACACTGGACCGTACCGGTTTGTGGTCCGGTCGCATGCGGCGGTGGATCGTTGGAGCGGAGAGACGCTGGCGCATAGCACGGCGTGCGTTGAGTTTGCCGCCAACGCCGGGCTTTGGGGCGTGGCTGTCTTCGACGGAGACGAATGGCCGGCGCGGGTGGAAGCATGCCTGCGGCTGCTGGCAGACACGGGGCTCGGAGGAAGACGATCGATTGGTTGGGGGCAGTTCACTGTCGAGAAGGTCGAGCAGGGCGATCTGCAGGAGTTGTTGTGGGGCCGCAGACAAGTGCAGGCCGAGGCAGTGGAGGGCGAGGCCGTCCCTCAGCCGGCCGAGAACGCGTGGTGGCTGCTTTCGATGTTCCGGCCAGCCGAGGAGGAAGCGATCGACTGGAATCGTGGCTGCTATCAGACTGCGGTGCGTGGCGGCCGTGTGGAGAGTGCGGCGGGCTGGGGCGCTTCCAAAAAGATGGTGCGAATGATCGCGGAAGGGTCGGTGCTAACGGGTTCCCAACCGCTCGGATCGGCGGTGGACGTTGCGCCGGAAGGCTTCGCGCATCCTGTCTACCGTTTTGGCTTCGCCGTCACCGTACCGATTCCCTGGCGGGGGAACGCATGAAATACCGCATGACCTGCCTGACCCCGACCTTGGTTGGCGATGGATCGAGCCTTTCGCCGATCGACTACATGGTTTGGAAGGATCAGGTGAATGTGCTCGACCAGCGGCGTATTTTCCGTTTGCTGGCGCGCGGCTCCAGGCTCGACGGATACCTGCTGCAGGTGAAAAGGGCGGAAAAACTCGATTTCGCCAGTTGGGGTGGCTTCGCGCAGAATTTCGCGGGACGGCGGATTCCCTTTGAGCATCCAAGCATTTCCATTCACTGGCAGAAGCAGCGAGCGGAGTTCTGCCACATCCCGACATTTGCCCGGGATCATGCGGGGCCAGTGCTGCCGGGGAGTGCTTTGCGGGGCGCGCTGCGAACAGCCTGGGTCGCCGCCAATCTGGAGGACAAGGCGATCGAGAAGCTGAATGCGCAGATGGAGGAGCGCACGATGCGGCGCCTCGGGGAGGCGGCCGAACAAAAGGCGATGGGGGGAGATCCGGGACGCGGTGTGGATCCGTTAAAAGCGCTATCGATCGCGGATGGGCACGCGGAATCGAGCCAGTTTATCGTGTATTTGTTACGCACGGCTTCTTTGGTTGAGTCGCGACCGGGACAGTTGCCTTCGGTGGGATGGAGAATGAGCCCGCGCGGGACGGTTGAGCCGCGCCGGGCGGATGACAGCACGCCAGCATTTGCGGAGATGGCGGCGCCCGGCAGCGTATTTACGGGGGCGTGGAGCGAGAAAGGGTTTTTCCGGCAGGCCGAGGTAACAAGGAGCCTGGGATTGCGGCGCGCATACGATCGCGAGTCCATGATGAAATCGGCGAATCAGTATGCGGCCGTGTCTCTGGAGACACAGCGGAAATATTCGCGATTGGCGGGATTGACGGTGGTCGAGAAGAATCTGGAAGAGTTGCAACTGCGGTTGGCGAGTTTGGACGGCAATGCTTGTTTGCTGTCGATCGGATGGGGGGGAGGACTGTTAGGCAAGTCGGCCTGGCTGAAGCTGGAGGATGAGTCGTACCGCCGGTTGTTGTCGCAGCTTCCCTTCTACGCTCGGGCGATCCGGTCGGGGATGCCGTTTCCTAAGACAAGGCGGGTGGTGTTCCAGGGAAATCAACCGGCGTGGCTGCCTGGTTGGGTCATGCTCGAGATCCACTAAGAGGTTATTCCTTCCAGCGCTTAGGCTTGCGATGTTAAGATGGGGACAGTTAAGCGAAGCGGAGGTTTTCCTGTCATGAAGTCGGAGACGGGAAGGAAAACATGTATAACGCATTTTACGGCTTCACTGAAAGCCCTTTCAATCTCAGCCCGGACCCGGCCTTTTTCTACCGGAGCCAGCAGCACGAAGAGGCGCTGGCCAATCTAATCTACGGCGTGCAGAGTCGTAAGGGATTCATTGTGCTGACCGGTGAAGTCGGCACTGGGAAAACCACCATGCTTGAGTGCTTGCGGGATTATCTCTACACGCAGCACATTGAGTTTGCTTTCATCTTCAATTCGCGCATCCGGCCGGAAGAGATGTACGAGATGATCGCCTACGATCTCGATTTGCGGTGCAACCGGAGCTCGAAGACTGAAGTCATCTATTCCTTGAACGATTTGCTGATCCAGCAAGCCAACGCGGGGCGCACCACGGTTTTGATTGTGGATGAGTGCCATAACCTCGAGTGGGAAGTTTTGGAAGAGATCCGGATGCTTGGAAACTTCGAGAACCGGACTGGGAAGCTCCTACAGGTGATTCTGGCGGGGCAGCCCGAGTTTGACCGGAAACTCGATGCACCCAATCTGCGGCAGTTGAAGCAGCGAATCGTGTTGCGATACAGTCTGCGGGCGTTTCAGGACCTGGAAACGGTCGAGTACGTGCAAGCTCGTATGACCAAGGCGGGCATGGCGAATCAGACCATATTTCCACGGGACCTGATCTCTGAGATTCACCTGCGCGCGCAGGGGATCCCCCGGCTCATTAACGCCATTTGCGATAACTTGTTGCTGACGGCTTTTGCGCTGGAATCGAGGCAGTGTACCGTTGACATGCTGGATGAGGTCAGCTCGGATATGCGGCTGGAATGGCCCGGACGGCGGTTCCGATTGCGTGGGCACGGCAGCAATAGTTTCGGGGAGGAGCCCTACCGGCCGTCACCCCAGCTATCTCGCGGCGATTAAAGCTGTGCACGCCCCGGCGCGCTTCAGCGTGCCAGCGTCGATCAACGGTTCCACACAATCATCCAGGAATTGACGCTGTTTGTGTTGTTCTCACCGGCAGAAGGCGCGGCGGAATGATCGTCAGTTGATAATGCTGGCCTTCTTGATCCCATCGAGCTGAGGAAATTGGCGCTCGAGATACGCATTTCCTTCGGTGCGGATGCGGCCCTGATCGGGAGCCTCCCCGTAGGCGCTGTGCAGGCTCATTACCACTTGCATGCCCTCCGTCACCCGGCCGAACGGGGTGAAACCCATCGAGTCCAGACGACCGTTGTTGCCGATGTTCACGAACAACTGCGAAGTGCGCGATTTCGGCCCGCGAGTGGCAAAGCTGATTGTGCCCAAAGTGTTCGAGATTCCGCTTGGCGGGTCGTCTTCGATGACGGCCTGTTCCCATTTGTTGTCGATCTCGGGAACGCCTTTCAGCCCAAACTGAACGACGAAGCCCGGAACAATCCGGAAAAACTTGGCGCCTTCGAAGAAGTTAGCCTGCACCAGCTCGTGGAAGCGGTCCGCGCCGATTGGAGACCACTCTCGCAGGGCGTCGACCACGAAGTCGCCTTTCGTGGTTTCGAACTTCACCCGGAACTTGTTCGGCGCCTTGGGAGGAGTAGGCCCGGGGGAGTCCGTGGAAGAGGAAGAGCAGGCTTGCAGAAGGGCAAGCGCGCAAATCGCGAAGAAATGCGGGCGGAGCATAAGTTTTCATTGTCGCGCAGACGGCAACAGGTTATGCCGTCGCACGGCGCGCCTCGCCGACGGGGTCCTTGGAATCCTGCTCCGGCCGACTGGCGAGCGAGGCAAGCAACGCGCCGGCGAGTGCGATTCCGGCGAGCGAATAGAACATCTGGTTGTAGCCGCTCGCGACCTGGCCGCTCTGTTTGGCGGATTCGATGATCGGAGCAAAGTAGCCGGGAATCACAAATCCGGCGGCGCCCCAGGCTGAGAAGACGATGCCGTAGTTGGCGCCGATGTTTTTCGAGCCATAGTAGTCGGCGGTGAGCGACGGCATAATGGCGAGATAGCCGCCATAGCAAAAACCGATGAGACAGATCCCACCGAGGACTCGCTCGAAGGAGGTGGCATCCGGGAGAACGAGGGCGCAGGTGAGAATCGTAATGCCTCCCATGATGATAAGGGCGCCCTTGCGGCCAACGCGATCCGAGAATGCGCCCCATGCCAATCGTCCAGCTCCGTTGAATAGGGACATGACGCCGAGAGCCGCACCGGCGGAGAGCAGTGCATTCTCCCCAGCCGTCTCGCGTACTAGCGGCGCCGCCTCGCCGATCGCCGTGAGGCCGACCGACGTTGCCAGAAAGTAGACCAGCCAGATCAGGTAGAACTGCCATGTCCGGAGCATGTGGGAAGGAGCGTAGTCCACGCGGCGCGCCGAGGACGCCACTGCGGGAGGAGTCCAGCCTTCCGGTTTCCACCCGGGCGGTGGGACGCGGTAAAACTGGGCGCAGCCGATCACGACGACAAAGAAGATGGCGCTCAGGATTAAGAAGGTGCGCGGAATGGTTGTTGCGAACTGAGCGGGATCTTTGCCCAGTAAGGCTTCCAGCAGTGGCGCGAACAACAGCGACCCGAGTCCGAAACCCATCACCGCCAATCCGACGACAAAGCCGCGCTTGTCCGGAAACCACTTCACGCAGGTGGCGATCGGCGTCACATAGGCGAATCCGACGCCGAGGCCCGCCACGACACCATAGGCGACGTTGAGCCCCATGGGTGTGTCGCCAATGAGCGCGGCGAGCAGGCAGCCGGCTCCCAGAAGGATACCGCCGGCGCTGCCGACGACGCGGGGCCCCCTCTTGTCCTGCCAGAAACCCGCAATCACCATCGCGATGGTGAAAGACAAGATCGACCAGCGGTAAGGCGCGAGGGTGACCGTCTTCGACCATCCATAAGCCTGCCCCAGTGGCCCCCGAAATACTGACCAGGAGTAGAGCACCCCGAGGCACACTTGCATCAGGACGGCGGCTGCGGCGAGGGTCCAGCGATTAACTTGAGAAACCATAAGGAACCAAGCATTATAATCTCTCTTTGCGGTTGTGGAGATGTTAGGAGGAGTCGATGAGCGTTCTGGTCCGAGTAGGGCGGCACAAAGCGATTCTGCGCGATGGCAGATGGATCTCTGCGGATTCGCACCTGGAACAGCGGCTCAATGACTCGACGACGAGGTGGATCCGCGACACGGGAGGTCCTCCAATCTCTGCCCGAGATCAGGAGCGCCACGTGGCCGACGAGATGGTCCGGCGCTTTGACGGGCGGGTCCTGCTTCGAATGAAAAGCCGGTCCCGTAGGTCGGACGATCACTTCTTCCGCCAGCGCCAGCTTTCACTGGACTTCCCGTCCTATTCGCCCGTAACATCACGAAAAGTGTCGGCGTAGGATCTCCGCTTGGGCACGCGCGCGGCTCAGCCTCGGATCTATCGGTGTTGCCGGTCGTGCTTCTGGCGGAAAATCTGGTTGCTGAGACGATCTTGCGCCCGATCGATCCGGGCTCGTTCGGCCAAGGTTAGCCCGCCGCCATCGATACGATCGCGACGAATCTTATGTGCCAGCGCATGTTCCTGATGCTCAATCCGACGCGTCTCGACCCGGGTCAATTCGCCCGAGCGAAGCCCCTGCGCGATGCGCGCTTGCTGGTTCCACTGCCTTCCTCGGATGGATTCGGCCTGTACTCCCGTTACGAGTAGGGCGCCCATCACCGCTGCCTTCATCCAGTTGTTTTTCATGATCTGGATACCTCCTGCGTTTGCAAACGCAGGGGCGCCAAGCAAGTTGCGCCGCCGACGCATGAAATTTTGTTAGCCATGAATCCACACAAATGAACACGAATTCGTGTCCATCCGTGTTTATCGTGGCTCAAACCGATTTTTCAGCAGTACTGGTTACACAGCCAGAGCGGCTTCGCGGGCTTCGTTGAAGCTGTATCCGAAGCCACGGACCGATCGGATGTAGTTCGGATTGGTGGGATCGGCTTCCACCTTCTGGCGCAGCCGCAGAATGTAGACGTCCACGGTGCGGTCGGTGACGGCGCGATCGTGCCCCCAGACGGAGTCGAGCAGTTGCTCGCGGCTAAACACGACTCCCGGACGGCTCATCAGAAACTCAAGCAGCCTGAATTCGGTGGCCGTGAGCTGCACCTCATCGCCGTTGAGCATTACCCGGCAGGAGCTGCGGTCCAGTTCCAGACCAGCGGATTTCAGGGTGCGCGGAGCGCCCGGCTGTGGCCGGAACTGAATCTTGATACGGGCGATCAGCTCGCGGATGAAGAATGGCTTCACGATGTAGTCGTTAGCGCCCAGCTCGAGTCCGACAATCCGGTCCGCTTCCGACGCCCGCGCCGTAAGGAAGATCACCGGGATGTGGGCCAGTTCCGGATGCGCCCGGATACCTTTGCAGATATCCAGACCATCTGAATCCGGGAGCATGATATCCAGAAGAATGAGGTCCGGCCGCTCGCGGCGACACAGGTCAATGGCACCCTTCCCAGTCTGGGTGCCGACCATCACGAACCCTTCCTTCTCCAGGTTGTACTTCAGGAGGGCGTAGAGATCCGAATCATCCTCGATTAACATTATTTTCTTCATTGTTCACCCATCTTAAAAGTAGCTGTTTTCTGTAACAAACACGTTACGGGGCTGTGAATTGCCGTTGAACCTCTCCGGCCTCTCCGAGTCCGGCGTCGTGGACGGGCAGTGTGAAAAGGAAGGTCGACCCTCTCCCTATTTCACTGAAAACATTGACATCACCGCCGTGAGCCCGGGCCAGGTGCTTGACGATCGCCAATCCCAGTCCGGTACCTCCCAAATCCCGGGAGCGGGCCTTGTCCACGCGGTAGAAGCGCTCGAAAAGGCGTGGTAGATCTTCCCGGGGAATCCCCATCCCCGTATCGCGCACATAGACTTCCACGAACTCCTGACCATCGCTGAGCGGATCGAGCGGACGCGCGCCTACGAACACATCGCCACCCTCAGGTGTGTACTTGATGGCATTGTCCAGGAGATTCCCGAGGGCCTGATGGACGGCCTTGGCGTCGCAGAACACTTCGCATTCTTCCGGGGCGGGCTCCAGGCGCAGACGCAGACTCTTTTTGGAGGCCATGGGGAGAAAGGAATCCATGGAGTCAGCCAGCAGATGGTTGACGTAGTAGGAAGCAAACTGGAACTTCTGAGTTTTCAGCTCCACTCGGGACAGCGTCAATAGGTCAGAGGCCAGGTTCGTCAGACGTTCTGCATTCTGGCGAATAATATTGAGGAAGCGCATGTTGTTCTCGGGCTCTTCGAGAGCGCCGTTGAGCAGCGTTTCCGTATAACCCTGAATCGACGCCAGGGGTGTGCGAAGCTCGTGCGACACATTGATGACAAAGTCCTTGCGCACACGCTCGAGCTTCTCCAGCTCCTGATGCTCGCGCTCGAGCGCTTCGAACATGCCGGCCAGTTTCCCGCCGGTCTCGTTGAGCTTCTGCCCGAGCAAGCCCAGTTCGTCCCCGCCTGGATCGTCCAGGCGCGCGTTGAAATTACCCGCTGCCAGCTTGCCTGCATATTCGATGATGGTGCCGAGCTTGGCGGAAACGGATCGGGCAAAGAAAGCGGCCACGATAAAGGCCGGCAGAAACGCGATCGCCGTCGAGGCGAGCATACGCTCACGGATCGCGTTCACCTGCCCTCGAATTTCGGACAAGGGCATGGCCAGCCGCAACGCCCCCTGCTGACATGGGACCGCTACGTAGAGATACTCCGACCCTGTAGTACCGCTTTGCCGGACGATCGAGCCAGTGCGTCCTGCCAACGCCTGGTCGATCTCGGGGCGAGTTCGATGGTTTTCCATCTTGGCCGGGTCGGCTTCCGAATCGGAGAGAACGCGGCCGTCGGGCGCGACGAGAGTGATTCGGGCTCGGGCTTGGTCGGCGATCTCCTTGACCTGCGCCTGAATGCGCTCGGGGAGAATGCCGCGCAGCAGCAAGCTGAGGGAGCGTCCCTTTTCTTCGAGTTGCCGCTCGATCGATTCCCGGTAATTGGATTCGGCAACGCGCGAAGCCAGAATATCCA
>Ga0187893_10010629_pt1 | contig 13640 bp, 14 predicted proteins | sample MA1701074metaG_FD_139574 | JGI IMG/M metagenome (GOLD analysis project Ga0187893, IMG submission 139574) | White microbial mat communities from a basaltic lava cave in the Kipuka Kanohina Cave System on the Island of Hawaii, USA - MA170107-4 metaG ...
ACGCCGCTCGCTGCGTCCCATCGGTGCCAGCAAGTCTTCCAAGAAGGAGGTCAACCTGCGGTCGAGTGCTTTCAGTTCTTGAGGTGTCATGCACGCATTGTGCCTTCACCTCAAAAAGATGTCAATATTTACTTAACCTAGTATTACTAATTTAGTTAGTTTAGTAGTGGGACTACAATGCGATGTTGGGGCCGATCTGACTTCGGGTGAGACAGACACCGCACAGCACATCTATGCCGAAGGGGTTCGAGGCTCTGCAATGTCGGGCACCGGAGCTGATCGGTGCACCGACAAGCCCATAAGTCTAACGCACCAATTGGACCAGCAAGTCCAATAATGTCACACCCAGAGGCTGGCACACGATTGAGGCTATTTGTCTCTGGATGGTGTCTGGCTCAAAGTGCGGCAAGCGGGTGGACCTCACAAGGTGTTGTTGCTGTCCTGCGAACTGTGAAGTGCGGCACGAGGACCCGGAGATCGTCATAGGCGTTCCCTTGCGCCTGCGACAGATTCTGACGCATCTCGTCGGTAGCGCATGACGTTTTCTGACGCGTTGACTTGTTGAAAAACGAACTATCGGGGGGATGTTGCCTCATCGAAAATCTAACCAGTTCACAATCTGACTTCAGTGAGACTGGAGGAAAGGATGAGGCAAAAAATGAGCCTTCGTTCGCGCCGGGAGCTGCTAAATCGAATCCTACCCCGATATCATGTTTCAACCTGGAAACAGAAGAGGCGAATCCTGGATGAATTTGTCTCTGGTTCTGGTTACGCCCGCAAGTATGCCGTGACGCTGTTAAACCGAGAAATCCCGGCCGGCCAAGAAGCGAATGCCACCGCGCCGTTACGATGAAGCCGTTCGTTTGGCTCTTGTCACGGTGTGGAAAGCTGCTAACCGCATCTGCTGCAAACGACTGATGCCATTCCTGCCGGAGTTTGTAGCAGCCTTGGAACGGTTCGGACATCTTTCACTCCCCGCCAAGGTACGGGAGCAGTTACTTACTATGAGTCCTGCCACTGCCGACCGGCTGCTGCACCAGGAACGACGTCGGGATGGCAGACCTATTTCCACCACGCGACCTGGAAAGCTTCTGAAGAACAAGATCGCGGTTCGAATGTTTGCCGACTGGAACGAATTGGCCCCAGGGTTCATGGAAGCAGACCTGGTGGCCCACTGCGGAGATCGAGTCGACGGTGCTTATCTGAACACGCTGGTGTTGACCGATATTGCCACCGGGTGGACCGAATGTGTGGCATTGCTTCGTCGCAGCGAGGCCGACGTGAGTGGTGCCATTCATGCCACCCGACAATGCCTGCCTTTTCCCCTGCTCGGTCTCGACACGGATAACGGCGGCGAGTTCATCAACCATGAACTGCTGCGTTATTGCGAGAAGGAAAAGATTACCTTCACTCGTTCGCGGCCCTATCGGAAAAACGATCAAGCCCACGTGGAAGAGAAGAATGGATCTGTGATTCGGCGCCTGGTGGGATACGACCGCTACGAGGGCCTGGAGCCATGGCGATCGTTGGCAACCCTTTATGGCGTCTTGCGTCTGTATGTTAACTACTTCCAGCCGTCAATGAAGCTGCTGAGCAAGGTACGCATTGAAGGACACACAACAAAACGCTACGACAAAGCGCAGACCCCGTACCAGCGTGCTCTGAACTCAAGTGCAATCAGTGAGGAGCTAAAGAATGGCTTGCGCGACGGCTACCAGACACTCGATCCGGTGGTACTTCTGAAGGAGATGGAGCGTTTGCAGGATCAGTTCTGGGAATATGCCCACAGAAAACCGAGTCACGAGATCATCAGCGTGGTCCCGAGTGAGATCCCAGAAAGGGCCGAACCTCAGAGGGTGGTTGTCACTGGACCCGTCAGTAAGCCGGGGCCCTCGGCGGTGCAAAAGCCGCCCCGCACCTATCGGCGGACACGGAAGCCGACCGTTCCGCGTACCTGGCGAACACGCAAGGATCCGTTTGCCGAGGTCTGGGGACAGGTTCAACTGCTGTTGGATATCGATCCGAGCCGCTCTGTCAAAAACCTATTTTTGGAGCTTCAACAACGTTATGCTGGGAAATTTTCCAGCGGCCAGCTCCGTACGCTGCAAAGGCGAGTCAAGCAACGCCGGCGGGAACAGCTATACTCGCGTCAATCAATCCAGGGGTCATGGCCCAGTCTGGTGCCCGAGCTGCACGCCTAGGCGGGAGGAAACCATGACAACTCACAGACACGCTGTAAGGGAAAGCGGATCAAACTTGAAGGCCTCCTCTGGATGGTTTGCTGCCGGAGTCTCGTTTCTCCACGCTCTGGACATCCTTTCTGACGGGGCTTTCAAACTGTTTGTCTATGTGTCCCTGCAAGCAGATCGCAGCACGGGAGCCTATCAGGCAACACAAACGGAACTGGCCCGAGCGCTCGGGAAATCTCGCCGGATCATCGGCAAGTACATCGCCGAGCTCAAAGGCAAAGGCATCTGTTCCATGAACGCCGCGAAAAACCAACATGCCCGAAACACCTTCCAGATTCTCGACGATTACTGGCCTTATGTTCGACCCTCTGTCGGAGACGCGGGTCCGGAGGAGGAAGACGCATATGTCGTCGCCGTACGCGACAGCTTCCTGGCCACTGGGTGCACCCTTGGGACTTTCGGTACCGCAGACGTAAAGATGGCCAGGGCCTTGAGAGGAAGTGGGGTGGCGCTTGAAGTCGTGCAACAAGCCTTGCTTTTGGGTGCTTGCCGCAAATATTCTTCGTGGCTAAACGGCCGTTCCTCTCAACCGATTGCGAGTCTTTATTACTTCAAAGCCTTGATCTCGGAGGTCCGAGATCAGCCTCTTTCCCCGCGAGTTCGTCAATACCTTCAGTCCAAGCTCGGTCAATTGACGCGGACGTGGCAGGGAACCAGTAGCGCAGCAGGAGACCGGCAGAATTCGTCGGCAGATCGGAACGGCCGTTCTTGAGCGGGAAATAACTGGTTCTCACCACGGTGGATGTTGCTTGCGAAAAAAGGTCACAACCAAACGGGAAAAGAACAAGACGGGATGATGTTGAGAAAGTACGATTCTGAATGAGGCAACAGTTTCCAGATAGTTCGATTCTTCGGTGAGGCACTACGTCTGAACGCGGTAATTGTCGTTGGGGTTCAGTCGGACCAGCAAGAGGGGAGTTGCTGGGATATCTGAGTTGAGAGCGAAGTGGGATGCGTCAGCTGCTTTCATTTTACAGCGCGCTTCGTCTTCGCCACTTCCCTGCCGACCGACAGTCTGACCCATGAGCCCAGTCTGAGTAGCCTGCGGGGTGGATGAGAAGACTGCAACGATAAAAAGAAACCGTGCTTCATCCTGAATTCGATGGTGCCGTCTCAAAACTTCGGAAGGCTCGATTTCACCAGACCTTCTGACTTGCCAGACGAAGGACTGCCAACGATTTTGCTCTCCGCAGCCGTCACACCCAGCAGAACCCCCAGGTAGCCGTCCCGAGCGACAGCACCAGCTCTCTCCCGGTAGCCCGCTGGGTCGCTGGGGGCCCATGTGGCCAGCCCATCGACGTAGCGGTTATACATGCAGAACGCGGCTGCGATCAGCACTGTGTCGTGGATCTCCAAATCAGTGGCGCCGTGCTGGCGGGCACGCGCCACATCTCCCACAAGAACATTCTTACCGCCTCGTTGAACCTTGCCCGCGATGGCCAGCAAGGCTTTTAGTTTGTCCGAAACCCGAGCCTCCTCGAAATCCCGCTTCACCTGCGCAACGGTCTCCTCATCGCCTCCAAGGTGCTGAGCAGCAATGGCTCCGTGGCTCGTCTGACAGTAATAGCAATCATTCTGAGATGAAACATACATTGCGATGAGTTCTCGATCCGCTTGCGAAAGAGAACTCGGTGCCTGCAAGAGAACTTCGGCTAGTTCACAGAGAGGCTTCGAGGTCTCCGGGCGAAACGCAAATAGTCCTCGAATACCGGGCAGGTCTTCTTGCAGTGAAATATGCGGCATGATCTTTCTCCTCGCGATCGCTCGCCAATTGAAATGGACTCATCGAAACTCAGGCTTTTCTTGAAGGAACTGCGAGACCCTCGGTAGATTTCACATAGCCCTGCTCAGCGAGCCGGGCGCCGTGTTCGCGATAGCCCGCTGTTTCCCTGGGAGCCCAGGTTGCGAGGCCGTCAACGTAGCGGTTATACATACAGAACGCGGCTGCGATGAGCACCGTGTCGTGGATCTCAAGATCCGTGGCGCCTTGCTGCCGGGCCCGCTCAATGTCCTCAGTTTGTACCTGCTTTCCACCCTGTTGCACCTTCCCGGCAATAGCCAGCAGCGCCTTGAGTTTGCCCGAAATGCCGGTCCGCTCGAAGTCGCGCTTTACATCCAGAACAAGCTCCTCTTGGCCTCCAAGATGGTGCGAGGCAACCGCGCCGTGAACCGTTTGACAAAAGAAACAATCATTTTGCGCTGAGACGAATGTAGCAATGAGTTCTCGTTCGCCCGGTGAAAGCGTACTCGGTCCTCTCAGCAGAATCTCAGCCAGTTCGTTGAGTGGCTTGGCAGACTCTGGGCGGAAGGCCATGGGTCCCAAGATGCCCGGCAATCCCTCCGGCAGGTTGATGTGCGGCATGGTTCCTCCCCTGATAGAGATAAGGTCAGGAAACAAATTTCTCTTCCCAGCCTCAGCCTCAAGCCGACGTGAGTGGCCGTTGCTGATCCTTAGAAAAGGTACTTCACCGCAAATTGCAGCAACCGCGGTGGTCCTGCTTGCAAGATTCGCCCAAAGTTGGGGGAAGCCACATCATTTTCAGGAATGAAAAAATTCGCATGATTGGGAAAATTGAAACACTCGGCGCGGAACTGTAGGGAATGTCCTTCCCGAACCATAAAGGTCTTCATCAAAGACAAATCCAAACCGCTGAAGCCCGGCGCCCGCACAATATTCCGTCCGGCATTGCCAAACTGGCCCGCGTTCGCCACAGTATCGAGTCTTTGGAAAGCGCTAATGTCAAACCAGCGTTCCACGGTTTGCGGTCCCTTGTTGGGGTTTGAAACCGCGTTTGGACGGTTTGCAGGAAATCCCTGCACTTCAGGTGCGTTGCCAGACTGCGAGAAGTCTACGCTGTCATAAACCGTGAAAGGTGTGCCACTGCTGAAATTGGCGATGCCGTTCAACTGCCAGCTGGCAAGCACCAGTTTGGCAACACCGGAGGCATTCTTGAACATGGGCAACTCCCAGGAAGCACTCATCACCCAGCGATGGCGGGCATCGAAAATGGACGGGCCATGCTCTGCTCTCAGGTTGAACGGATTCTGAGCCAGATCGGTTTCGCCCGAAGCCCCGCTCGGTCCGGACCCAGTCTCATTCAGACTGGAGACGTAGTCGAGCGACTTTGAAAGCGTGTAAGACGTTGTGAAGTAGAAACCCTGCGTAAAGCGCCGGTTCATCGTCAATTGCATGGCGTGATACGTGGAGTTGGCCAAGTTGGCAATCAGGCCCATCGACTTGAAATCGCAAGGGCCCGAATCACCGCGGCAGCCCGCGTAGATTCGACGGCGATCAATGTTCGGCAGCGCCGCGTTGTAAATTGGAGGGTTCCCTTCGATGAACCGTGGGAGTCGCGTGCCTTTGGTGCCCACGTATCGCGCTTCGACGAGGTACTTCCCGTCAAACTCACGCTGCAGCGTCAAGTTCCAGTTCTGAGCATAAGGCGGGCGCAGGTCGTTGGCCAGCGTCAGGTGGGTAATTCCGTACGGAAAACTTCCGGGCGCAAAAGGGTTCGCCTCGCCCAGAAACGGATCCGCAAATGTGGGTCCCGGAATGCCAAAGGCCGAGAGGAAAATGTTGTCAACCTGGCGAGTTTGCAGATAGGGAGGCGCACTGATGGGCGCCTGGAGCATTCCTCCTTGCCCCGAAGCCAGGGACTCGTAGGTGATTCCATACGCCGCTCGGACGCTCACTTTTCCGCTGCCCGTAGGATCCCAGCTCAAACCAATCCGCGGCGAAAATCCCTTCTTATAGGTTGGCACCAAACCATCCGGAACGCCGGCGTCGCCAGGGTAAACCAAACCAACAGGCGCATTCGGCTGGACCTGAGACTTGACGCCCGGGCGGAAGCCCGCCAGCCGGTTGTTGACTTCGGTGTAAGGCGTGTTGATCTGATAGCGCAAACCCAAATTCAAGGTAAACCGGGAAGACAATTTGTACTCATCTTGACCATAAACCGAGAAATCGTGGCTGCGCAACCCCCGCGGCAACTCGCCGCCGGCCTGCAAGAACACGACCGGGGCTCCAATCAGCAGCCCCGCGATGGAGTTGCTCATGGGGAACGGAACAAACACGTAGAAGCCGTTGCTGGCAATCCCTTGCTGTGCGTCTACCAAGTTACGCCGGTATTCCGTCCCAATCTTGAACTGGTGACGTCCTTGAATCCAAGACAGACTATCGTTGGCTTCGTAAGAGTTCTGGACCGTGAGGCGAGGTCCTGTGATGGGATTTCCGACACTGGCAATGCCGCTAACTTGAATGAACGGCGGTCCGATGGCCTCATCAAAAGCGGGGGTGATATTAAATCCCAGAGACGACGGCAAAGTGTGATTCGACCGCTGATCAAAATCGAACCGATTGCGAAAGTAGGCAAATCTGGAATAGTTGACCAAAGTCGGGCTGAAGGTGTGCGTATTCGACACCATCAGATTCTGACTGCGAATGTCGTCGGAGACCGGAAACCCTGGCACATCCGCGCCGTTGATGGAAAGAGGGCTGAATACCTCCCCTTGGGAGAAGAGATAACGGACAAAGATTTCATCGCTGGCTGAAAGCCGATGATCGATTCGCCCTCCAAATTGGTTGGTGTTGTTCTCTTGAACCTCAGTGCTGGTAAACAGGTTCCTCCCGACATTGGCCCTGGGGTAGAAGTTAAGGATGTTCCGCGACACCGGATTGATCTGCTGCGCCGGGATTCGGTTTCCCGGTACCGGCTGACCAAACAAGTAATTGATTAGCGGCGGGACCTGCCCGTTGGCATTCACCGATTGCGAAAAGTCTCCTTCTCGTTCTAGATCGCTCGGCACTGCCGTTGTCCGCGTGATCCCCTGGCGATTGCGAAAGCCTTCATAATATCCAAAGATGAACGTTCCATCCTTCTTCAACGGTCCGCCCAGCGTGGCTCCAAACTGGTTTTGCTTCAAGGGTTCAACGTCCTTTGAGAAAAAGTTTCGGGCATCGAAAACATCATTGCGAAAAAACTCGTATCCACTGCCGTGGATCGCGTTACTTCCCGACTTCATGACCAGGTTGGTATTGGAGCCAAGACCTTCGCCAAACTCAGCAGAGGATCCGCTTGTGATGATGCGGAACTCGGCAATCGCGTCAATGGGTGGCTTCAGAGCAAAGCCCGTATCAACATTATTGATGTTGCGAGCCCCATCGATCAGGAAGTTGTTGGACTCAGGCCGCATCCCGTTGATTGAATAAGCCTGACCCTCGCGAAGGGATCCTCCCGCTTGTGCCAACCCCTGAGTCAGAGGTGCTGCACCAGCTTGCAACAATCCGAGCTGCGCAAAGTTTCGGCCGTTCAGGGGCAAGTCTACGATTTCGCGTCCGGAAGTTACCTTTCCCAGAGAGTTGCTGACCACTTCAACCAAAGGCGCGTCCGAGCTGATTTGAATGACCTCTTGGGCCGTTCCCAGCTTCAGATCAATTGTCAGTCGCAGGATATCGTTTACATTCAAGGTAAGGGGCTCGCGAACATGGCGGGCAAAGTTCGCAATTTCGACCGCCAGCCGGTACTGCCCAATCGGCAGCAACACAAAACTGAAACTTCCCGTGCTGTTAGACTTGACCGACTTCTCAGTACCGGTTCCCAAGTGAGTCAGAGTCACACCGGCATTGGGAACCACAGCACCCTGAGGGTCTCTTAGACTTCCTTCAATTCTTCCCGTGGCATCTTGGGCCAAGCCCGAACTTGAAAATGTGAAGCAAACCAGCAGCAGGATAAGACGGTGGAATCGAATCGAGGTAATCACTTCAGTTTTCTCCTTGGTCATTCACAATGGGGACTGACTCGGGACCCACAGGCACGGGTCTTATGACTGTGAAGGCTGCTCACAATCCTGCGAGAACGAAAGCTCGCTCCAGACAGGCACTCGAGGTCAATTAAGTGAGCTTATTAGAAAACAAGAGCAGGGGAGGAATGTCACTGAAGTGTAAAAAGTGAGGGGACCAACTGATTTTCGCCGCGGGCTGGGCAGCAGTAGGCGGATCATTCAAATCCCTCCAATCCGTCTGGCAAGGCACAAGTTTCAACTGATCAACTGGAACTTGCTGTGGTCTCTGGATCGCATTGCGCGGGAACGACGGGTTGACTGGTGCCCATACTGTAGGTCGGCATGAACAGCATGAGCCCAGCAGAAGCCAGAGTGACGACGGAGAGCTTTAGAAGAAAGGACTGGTACGAAGACGATGCATCGAAGGCCTTCCCCATAAGAACCGGCCCGATCGCAGCGGCAATGGCGTAACCCGTCCAGGTGAAACCGTAGAGCGTCGAAAATGACCGGAGGCCGAAGTATCTTGATAGCAAATAGGGAGTCACATCCGCCTCGCCCCCCATCCCGAATCCAATCAAAGCCGACGCAAGCGAGCCAACAACCAGTGAATTGGCGTTAGAAAGCAGAAAGACACCGAAGGCCGTCATCGAGAGCAACCAGAAAGAAACCCGTGGCGCGAAGAACCGGTCAAGGAACCAGCCGGTGGAAATCCGCCCCAGGAGACTGGCCATACCCATCGCCGAAACAGCCATGGCCGCGCCACCCGCCGATACGCCACGATCCGTGAGCAAGGCCGAAAGATGGATCAAGGCGCCGTTTTGGCTGATGGAACTCAGAAACAGTACCGCCACGAGTATCCAAAAAGCCCGTGAACGCAAGCCTTCCTGAAAGGAAACGCCTGCGGCAGCAGTTTCGCGGTTGCCACGCAGTCCTGGCTTTTCGCGCACAAAGAATCCTACCATCGGCAATCCGACCGACAGTGCTATGATGCCCAGAGCCAAAAATGCCCCCGCCATCCGAGTCGCTGAATCAGAGCCTGGGCTGCAGGTGGCAGGAAGATGGCGCCCAGCGATCCACCGGCCATTAGAACAGCCAACGCCATGCCCCGCCGACGATCAAACCAGGTCGAGACAACCCGGGAGTAGGCCAGGTGAGCCGCGCCGTTGCCGACAAGACCCATGACGACAAAAACTCCGTAAAGGTGAGCAATATGGCTGGTCAACAGCGCCAAAGAGGCAAGCCCGCATCCGTAAATCGTCAGGCAGACAAGGATGACGCGCCTTGGGCCAAACCGGTCAATCAGGTATCCCAAGGGAGGTGACGAGACAGCCACCGACATTGCGGCCATGCCAAAGGCTAAAGATACGGATTGGCGCGACCAGGAGAACTGTTCCGTCAGCGGCTTAAGAAAAATGCCAAACGTGTAAACCAACAGGGATCCGAAACTGACAAAGAGTCCGATACCTGAGGCAATCGTGACTCGCCAGCCGGGATAGTTCAAAGTGCCTTCTTCAAGGAGAGAGCCGCTGTTTTTGTCTTTAGACATGTTCAATTTGGATACTTGCTTTATTAACGGATCTGATGATCCTCAAAGAAGCGCCACCCTCTGCACCCGAGGAGTATGACGGGGGCGGGCTGTTGGTTGAAGATACCTACGGCGCGCACAACGTCAAGCTACCAGCCGGGCAAATGTTTCCCTAAATCAACCAGTTTGCATTACGTTCGTCCCGTAACACGAGGAGCCCGCATCGCATCCTTTTTCTGGATTCAGAGCATGGTCCGCGACGATGGCCACATGGCCACAGGGCATTGCTCTTCGATGTTGATATGGCGATTCAACGAATCAGTCAAGACGTGCCAGACCATCCTTCAACCATTCAGCTCACGGGTGTCTATCACAATCTATTGCGCCAGTTGTGTTGGTTCAGCCTGAGCTGGAGAGAGGGCGCTCTCCGTTAGTGAGTATTCCGCCCTTCGGGCGGGGATTTTCAAGGCATTGGAGTCTACCGATCCGATGTGGTCTTCTCTATTCGAGGAGCGCAGAAGGAATGCCCTGCGCTCCGTGCATCGTCTCGATGAGCCCACCGGACTATCCCTCGGCATGGTTGCGTCCCCGCAGTGCCTGCTTGGGTTTCGCCCGGCACGATCATTGTAGCTCCACCACGACCTTCGGTCTCAACTTCCGGGTTGCCCGTCATCTGGGAGTCAACAACGGATTGGCGCCACATCCAGCTACTCCCCCCGAAGCAAGACGATTTCTATCTCACCTTGACGATGACCTTGCCTTTCGCACGTCCACTTTCGACGTAGGCCATAGCCTCTTTGGTTGATTCAAATGGAAAGACCCGATCCACAACTGGGCGTATGATCCCAGAATCGATGAGAGAAGTTATCTCGCGTAATTGGTCTCCGCTTGCTCTCATGAAAAGAAATGAATAGCTCACGCGATGACGTTTTGCTTTCTTCCTAATTCGATAGCTCAAGAGGCGCATTGCCTGTCTCAAGATCCAAGTCGATCCCTGGTCCTTTGCAAAATCGGGATCTGGTGGACCGGAGATCGAGATGAGCTTTCCGCCAGGCTTTAGCACTTGGAGAGATTTGTTGAGCGTCTCGGTACCAAGACTATTCAGAACAACATCGTAATCACGCAGGACTTTTTCGAAATCGCTTGCCTTGTAGTCGATCGCAGTATCCGCGCCGAGGCTCTTGACCAAATCGAGATTCGCCGTGCTCGTTGTCGTTGCTACAATTGCACCAAGATGCTTCGCCAGCTGAATCGCGAATGTTCCGACACCCCCAGAGCCCGCGTGGATGAGAACTTTTTGCCCTTTCTTCAGGTTGGCTCTCTCGATCAGCGCCTGCCAAGCGGTCAATCCGACCAGAGGGATGGAAGCTGCTTCTTCCATGGTGAGTTTCTTGGGCATGATCGCGACGGCATCTTCATTCATCGAGATGAGGTCGGCGAAGGAACCGATTCGATCCTCGGGAGGCCGTGCATAGACCTGGTCGCCAGGCTTGAATCGCCGCACCCGTGATCCAACTCGGACCACGACCCCAGCCACATCGTTGCCCAAGATGAGCGGTAAGCGATAAGGTAAAATGTGCTTGAACTCTCCGTTTCTGATTTTGGAGTCCAGGAGATTTGCAGCAGCGGCGTGGACCTGGACCAACACGTTATTCTCCCGCACCTCCGGGTCTGGCATTTCGCCAATCCGTACGTCGCCCTTTTTTCCATATCGATCGACGATGAATGCCTTCATGACGATCCCACCCGGACCGGGACCAGCTTCTTAGAAGCCTTCCAGAGTTGCCCGTTGATGAAATCGGGTGCGAGGCGGCGCATCAACGCGAGTTGTTTGGACTGACCCGGCCGGATCTCGAGGGCACCTGCCTTCAGGGAACCTAAGGATTGCTTCACCAGTTCCTCAGTGGTAATCAAGCTGACGCCGCCCTCTGGAAGGTCTGCCGTCATGTCGGTCTTCACTGCCGGGGGCATGAGCTCAATGACCTCTACGCCGGTTTCCTCCAGTTGGAACCGCAGCGACTGGGTGTAGGAGTGAATCGCCGCCTTGGTGGCAGAGTAGATTGGCGCGGCCGGCAGCGGCACGAAGGCGAGCCCGGAGGACACGTTGATCACCGTACCCTTATTGTCAGTGAGGATGTCGATGAACGCGGAGGTCATGCCGATTACGCCGCCCACATTGATGTTCATCTCCGCCGACAGCGCAGCTAGGTCGGCCGCCGGGGCTCTAAGGTTCTTGTATTGCATAATGCCGGCGTTGTTCATCAGTACGTCAAGCCTCGGGAACTCCGCCTTCACGCGCGCAGCGAGGGCGGCGATCTGAGCGGGATCCGCGACGTCGCTCTGGATGGTGTGAATCTTCGGGTGCTTCGCCTTCACCTTATCGAGCACCGCCTGGCGCCGACCAGTCACGATGACGTCGTTGCCGAGTTCAACAAACTTGAGCGCGAATGCCAGACCGATGCCGGCGGAGCCCCCGGTGATAAGGATGGTGCGACCAGTCAGTTTCATAGAAGTCCTTTCGTGACCACTGTCCACGTAAAGTCGTTTGATTTCTAGCGGACCGGACCGGTGTCAGCCCTCACGAGTTGACGTCCGATGCCGCGTGCTTACATTAGATTATAACTATAATCCAATAGATACAAAAAAATCTCAAAAGCTGTGCAAAAGGTGGTCTCTCATACCCGCCAACACCTTCTCCCTGTCTGCAGGCTCGGTAAGAAGACGAGCAATGGACACGGCACCCGCCATGGCACTGAAAATGACGAAGAAGTTTTGTTCCCGTTCTGTTGCGGTCACTCCCGGCATGAACTCCACCCATCGGTCCGTACGTTCTTTCATAAGGCCGGAAATTCGTTTTCTAACACTGAATTTGGCGCGAGCAATCTCAGGTGCCAATGTTGCGACCGGGCAGCCGGTATCGGGATGATCACAATGGTCGGGTGAAAGGTACAACCGCACAATCTCCTTCCACCTGTCCTCGCGCGGCACGCCTTGCAGAGAGGCATAGACCTTCTCGCTATCTGAGAATGCCTGTGCAATGGCGTCGGTGAGAAGCTCGTCCTTGCTCCGAAAGTGCTTGTAAAACCCGCCCACAGTCAGACCCGATGCTTTCATCATGCTAGCAACGCCAGGGCCGCTCAGCCCCCCAGCGCGGAGCTTGCGAGCGGCGTTCCGCACGATACGATCGCGCGTTTGCGTCTTGTGTTCAGGTTCGTAACGCATATCGGTTCCTTGTTAGATTATACATATAATCCTCAGATGCAAAGATTTCAGTCAGCTGCAAGTAGCACTGGCTCTGCAACAGCCCGTCGAGGCATCGTGGTCAGCGCGATCACACTGAAATTCTCCGAGCTAGAAATCTGCTTCTGCGAACTCCGCCGAGTCGATGGGTTTCCTCTCAAGATTCGGATGTGGGCCGGCATCGGGGATTTGTGTACCAGCACGCACGGTTCAGTCCGGACAAAAAGAGCATCGGAGTGTCGGTGGCCCGCGCCAGGGTTCGGTCGCAATCTGCTCGCGCTGCCACCAGCCCGCTCGCGGGTACGATCGACTCGCCGACCGGCGCTTCGGGTTCATTCCGCTGTGGGGATTTTTCGTCTTCCTTCTGTACGCCATGCAGCGCGTGGACTGTCGCCGCTGCAGCGCGGTCGTGGTCGGGGAGGTTCCGTGGGGCGATGGCAAACGCACGTTGACCAAAGCCTACGTGCTGCTTCTGGCGCGCTGGCCGCGCCGCCTTTCCTGGATAGAGACGGCCCAGGCGTTCCGAACTTCCTTGGATAAGGTGTTCGAGGCGGTCGAGCACGTCGTCACCTGGGGCTGGAACACCGGACTCTGGGCCAGATCGACGCCATCGGCGTGGCTGAAATCCAGTACGACCAAGGGCCACAAGTATCTGACCCTGGTCTACCAGATCGATCTCGGCATCACCCGTCGCTCTGAATGGGCAAAGAGTGACTCATCCGATCCTTTCAACCTAAAAACGGCGGCAAAAGAGGTTTGACAATATAATCCTCAGCGACAACTCACTGAGGAGGTGAGCATTGCAGAGAGAATCCGATCCAACTGAGATTCACCCAAAAGGTGAG
>Ga0187893_10010630_pt1 | contig 13639 bp, 8 predicted proteins | sample MA1701074metaG_FD_139574 | JGI IMG/M metagenome (GOLD analysis project Ga0187893, IMG submission 139574) | White microbial mat communities from a basaltic lava cave in the Kipuka Kanohina Cave System on the Island of Hawaii, USA - MA170107-4 metaG ...
ACGAATTCAAGAGATTGAAAGTTCTTTGAGATCGGCGCGCGGAGGAGAGCAAGGGGGTATTTCGGAGCCGCAGATCGCCTGCGTGACTTTGAATTTCTCCGAAGCGCGTCCGTACCTTTTCCCAGCCAACCGCTCGCAGGTTGAAAAGGGAAATGAACGCCGCGTGACAGATGTAAAGGGGGCTGAAAGAATCGTCTTTCAGCGTTTGTCACGCGGCGTTTTTACTTTTGCACTCAGTCTGTTACCGAAGCCGATCAGATGGCGGGCTTTAGAAATTTGTACTAAATCCGAAAATTTGAATCCTGAGCCGATGTTTTTCCTCAGCCAGACTGGGCGCTTCCGCGTCAATTAACAGCCTAAGCGGCAGAATACAATCAACTTAATTGAACAGCCCAAAAGCTGTTTGCGCTCGCAGCCAATTTCCACAACATCGGCATATCTTTTGCCTAATTTTGTTTGCTGTTTTCCATCAACAAGCAGGATAATGCGCTCAACCAAAATCATTGAAGCATTAGGTCAGATGTGGCGCAGGGCTTCATAACAAAAGTTTTCCATTCCGTTCAAAAAATATAGCTGGCTTGATTTCGTTCGGCAATCTTTATGAGTTCGGGCTTGCAGGATTCGAGTTCCGGGATTTGAAATCTGAAGCCCATTCCCATTTCCAACCCTAAACAACCAGGAGGATTTATGGCTCAGTCACGAGGATTATTGCAGAGCGGCCTAATGCTTGTCGTATTGTTCACGTGCGCGATCGTGGCGTTCGGTCAATCTTCATCGCTCTCGGGAACAGTTCTTGATTCGCAAGGCAACGCCGTCTCCGGCGCGACCATCACCGCAACCAGCGTGGCGACAAGCGCCGTTCGCACCACTACAAGTTCCAAGGAAGGCTCTTTCCAGATTCAGCAATTGCCTCCGGGCACATACAAAATCCGTGCTGAGGCCAAAGGTTTCAAAGCCACAGTGCTTGAAGATATTCAGGTGCTGGTCAGCACTCCCTTGACGGTCAATATCAATCTCACTGTCGGCGCGGTCACTGACGCCGTGACCGTGCAGGGCGGCGAATCAATGCTCAACACCACAGACGCCACCATCGGGAACACTTTTAATTCCACCCAGATCAAAGAACTGCCCCTGCTGTCGCGTAACGTCGTCGGCCTGCTTTCGCTTCAACCCGGCGTGACGACCGGCGGCAATGTCAACGGCGGACGTTCCGACACGGCCAACGTGACGCTCGACGGCGTGGACGTCAACGAGCAGCAAGGAGGGTCAGCCTTCTTCAGCGTCCTGCGCACCACCCCGGATTCGCTGCAAGAGTTCCGCGTCACGACGACGAACCCGAATGCCAACGTAGGCCGCTCCTCCGGAGCGCAGATTGCGCTCGTCACCAAGTCGGGCACGAACGAATTCCACGGCGCGCTGTTTGAATATCACCGCAACACCCGCGGGACGGCTAATAACTGGTTCAACAACAAGGCTGGACGCTACGTGGCGACCGACGCCGCAGTCGTCGCGGGATTGGCCCGGGCCGGTGATGAGAAAGTTCCCCGTCCGAAGCTCATCCGCAATAACTTCGGCGGCGCCATTGGCGGCCCGATCATGAAAGACCGGATTTTCTTTTTCTTCACCTACGAAGGCTTCCGCGAAGCCAAGGGCACGAGCGTCGTGCGCCAGGTGCCGTTGGCCACCTATGGTCAGGGCATTATCCGTTATCGCGCGGCGAATGGAGCGAGCGACCCCTCTTGCCCAACGGGCACTCCTTCAGGCGTCGCCTGTCTGACGCGCGCCCAGATCAGCGCTGCTTACCTGGCGGCGAATGGGATTGATCCCGGAACGAATTCGGCGGTCTTTGCCGCGCTCGCCGGCGCCGCGAGCCGTTATCCGGCGAACGACACGACCACCGGAGATGGCTTGAACACCAGCGGCTTCCGCTTCAACGCCAGCGACCCGGTCAAGCAAAACACCTACATCGGAAGGTTCGATGGCAAGATCAATGAGAAGCAAAACGTCTTCCTGCGGCTGAACTATCAAAACGACACCTCGCTCAACGGGGTGGCCCGTTTCCCGGATACGCCCGCGCCAACGACGTGGCGTCACCCGGTCGGGCTGGCGGCTAATCACTCCTGGGCCATCTCCAATTCGCTGGTCAACAACTTCACTTACGGTGTGACCCGCGAGGCCTTTACCAACGGCGGTGATTCGGACCAGAACTCCGTCATCTTCCGTTTTATCTTCCAGCCCCTCAACTTCTCGCGCGGAATCAGCCGCACCACACCCGTGCATAATTTCGTGGATGACATCTCGTGGGCAAAAGGGAGTCATGCCATGCAATTTGGCGCCAACGTTCGACTCATCTCGAACAACCGCGTCAATTTTTCCACCTCCTACGATAACGCCACCTTCAACCCGACGGGTTACGACGCTTCCGGTGATGTAGTGATCACCAGCAACAGCGCTCCGATCTTCCCGAATGTCGCTTCCGCTTCTCAGGTCAATTTGCGCGACGCGCTGACAACCGCGATTGGCCGCTACTCGGGGTATGGCGCCAGCATCAATTACAACCTGGACGGCAGCGTGATTGCTCCCGGTACCGGCATCGGCCGCACTTTCAAGACTGAGGAGTTTGAGTTTTATGGGCAAGATAGTTGGCGTATTCGGCAAAACCTGACGCTCACTTATGGTCTGCGCTGGTCTACCTCGACGCCGGTCTATGAAGCCAATGGGATTCAGGTCAAACCGACGGTGAGCCTCGGCGACTACTTCGATAATCGTGTGGCTGGCATGTTGGCCGGCAGGCCATACAACGACCTGATCACGCTGGATATCGCCGGCAAGGTGAACGGCAAAAGCGGTTTCTACCCACAGGATTGGAACAATTTCGCGCCGTCGGTCGCCGTCGCCTGGTCGCCGAATTCCAATAACAAATTCCTGAAAGCTCTCTTAGGCGAAGGCAAGAGCACCTTCCGCGGCGGTTTTCGGATGGTTTATGACCGCATCGGCAGCGCGCTCGCGGTCGGTTTTGACGGGGCCAACGCGCTCGGCTTTACTTCGTCGAGCACCATTCCCGTCAATACCTACAACGTGAGTACCCGTCTGGGACCGCTCTTTACCGGCTTCAACCAGGACATTCGCAGCTTGCCGAGACTGACCATCAATTCATCCCTGAAATTCCCGCTGCAACAACCAGCCGACGGGGCGCAACGCATTGAGTCATCACTTGACGACCGGCTGACGACTCCGAGGCATTACAACTTCAATGTCTCTTACGGGCGTGATTTCGGCCGTGGGTTCTCGCTCGAAGCGAGTTACGTCGGACGAGTGGCGCGCAATCTGCTCTCCTCGCGCGATGTCATGCATTTCAACAACATCAGAGACCCGCAGTCGGGCGTGGACTTCTACACCGCCATGCGCCAGCTCATCGCTCTGCGTTATCAAGGGGCGCCGATCACCTCCGTCCAGCCGATTCCGTTTTTCCAGAACATGGTTCCGGGCCTGGCTGGCACCTTCTCCGTGCTCGGCCAAAACGTGGCCTTAACCGCCACCCAAAATGCCTATCGGCGGATTGCCATGCCCAGCGTTGGCGGTCTCAACGAGACGGACTATACCTTCACCCAGGTGCGCTGGAACAATACCCCGATCGCCGCCATTAACAGGCTCTTTATCCAGCCGCAGTACGCGACCTTCGGGGCCTATGGCACGCTGGCCACGTCGGACTATCATTCGGCGCAGCTCAGCTTCAGGAAGCGGTTCACCAAAGACCTCTCCTTCGATTTCAACTACACGTTCAGCCATTCGCTGGATATGGCGTCTGCCGGTGAAGCTTCCGGCAGCCTCACCGGAGTATCCATCCTCAATCCGCTCGATCTCAAGGTCAATCGCGGCAATTCGGGCTTCGATGTGCGCCACCTGATCAACGCCAACTACATCTGGGCCTTGCCGTTTGGCGCGGGCAAGAAGTTCTTCAGCGGCGTGAACCGGTTCGCTGATGGGATCATCGGCGGCTGGGAGTTGACCGGGATTTTCCGTTACAACTCCGGCTTCCCGACAGGCCAGCCATTTGACTCGGGGCGGTGGGTGACCAACTGGAATATCTCATCGAACGGGGTGGCGATTCGTCCGCTTCAGTCTTCGCCTACGCGCACTGGGGATCCAAACATCTTCAGTGACCCCACGTTCGCTTACCAAAGCTACCGCACACCCTATCCGGGCGAATTCGGTGATCGCAATGTGATCCGTAATCCCAGCTTCATTGGGCTGGATGCCGGATTGTACAAATCGTTCAAGCTGCCTGGCGAGGGACGGCAATTGACCTTCCGCTGGGAGGTCTTCAACGTCACCAACACGCAGGCTTTCAGCGGTATTTCTACTTTCGGGCTGGTGCAAGACCCGAATCTCGGCAAAACGCCGCCCGCCGAATGGGGCAAGTTCACTGGCATTCAAGGATCGCCGCGCCAGATGCAGTTCGGGTTGCGTCTGGAGTTCTAGTTCCTTCAAAACCGGAAGTCAGCAAATCAAATGGCTGGCCGCGCGAGCTTGACAAGCCGCGCGGCCAGCCATTTTTATCGGCGACCAGCAATTAAACCGGGCAAGCCAGGCGACTCGCCTACTTTTTATTTTCGCTGATGTACTGCTGAATCATTTTCTTTTCCGGGTGGTCCGGCTTTTTAGCGAGGAACTGCTCGTACTCAGCCACGGCTTTGTCTTTCACCCCGGCGGCCCGATAAAGCGCCGCCAGGCGCAGATGCGCTTCCGCTTTGCCGACTGGGTCGAGCCGGATGGCTTCGGTCAAATAGCCGACCGCTTTGGAGCCTTTCTTAACCTGGAGGTAGGCCTCACCCAAAAAGAAGTTCGCCTCGGCTGACTGCGGTTCAACCTCCACGGCCTTGCTTAAAGGTTCGATGGCGCTCTCGAAGTTCTTCTGGGAGATGCGCAGCTTGCCCAGGTTGAGCAGAGCCAGCAGAAAAGTCGGGCGCTCAGTCAGGGCGCGGAGGTACGCTTTTTCAGCCTCGCCGAGTTTGTCCTGTTTGAAATAGAGCGTCCCCAATTCAGTCCACGCCTCGAAGTCCTTGGCGTCAGCGCTCACGATTTGATTGAGCCAGGTGATGGCCGGCTTAGCGTCGTTTTTCTTGATGGCTTCCAGCGCTTTATCAAAGAGAGTCTGGTTGGCGGGTGTGCGATTGCCATAGCCAATCGCCACCGTCGCGCCCACTTTATTCGGCCCGCTTGTGGCCGGGTAGCCGCGCCATTCCAATTCGATGTCGCGCCGGACATCGGATTTTTGCATTTGCTGCAACTGTATGGCGATGCGCGCGACTTCGAGGTTGTCCGCCTCGACGACGATGTAATACTCGCCATTGGGCACATTGAGGAAGCGATAGCGCCCGCGATTCGCCACCGTGTCGCGGGCGACCACGGCGTTGGTCGGCGTGTAAAGGATGACCGTGAAAGATTCCGGTTTCGGGCCGCTGACCTTGCTATCGTCAACTTTGAAATCTCCAAACACCGTACTGCCTCCGCCACTGCCCCGGCCTTGCTGATCGAAGTCATTGATGGAAGCTCCGCCAGTCCGGGCGAGCGCCCAACCGGACAGAGAGAGCGCCAGGAGCGCGAGCAACAACGGCTGTGAGAGTTTCGCGCGCCCGGCCTGACCGCAAAATCGGGTATTGTCCGGCATGATTCCCCTCCCTGGTTTGATCAGTCATCAGCGCCGCATGAACCGCTGGCGGCGCAGCCAACGATGTAGGTCTTTGAGGGACAGAGTATAACGCGGCGCAGCTTCAGTGCGGAAGGTCTGCGGGCCTGAGCAGCAATTTGAAGGTGACCAGCGTCTGCGGGAAGCCCGCCTTGTCTACCTCAGCATAAACCTCTGCGGCATTATCTCCGCTGGCAATCAGTCTATCTCCATAAATCGCCACCCATTTCCCGCCATACTCGCGCCGATGCCGGCTCAACCATTCCATGTCCTTGCTCATATCCCGCATCCGGACCGGCGGAGCGACGCGGCGTTTTTACTTTCCAGCCGACCAATTTCGCCGCTGTCAGCCAACTCGCCGACTTTAGGAATTTGAATTGAATCCGAAAATTTGAATCCAACGTTGGGTAATTGCTTCGACTTGAGCGGGCAATGCTCTCTAGTTTGAATTTCCAAGCGGCAGCGTACAATCAACTTAATGAGACAACCCAAAAGCCATTCGCGCTCGCGTCCGATTTCCATAATATCGGCATATCTTTTGCTTGATTTTGTTTGCTGTTTTCCATAAACACGCAGGATAATGCGCTCAACCAAAATTATTGATTTCGTTTGGCAATCTTTATGAGTTCGGGCTTGCGGAATTCGAGTTCTGGGATTTGAAGTCTGAAGCCCATTCCTATCTCCAACCCTAAACAACCAGGAGGATTTATGAGAGCGAATCTCTTCCCCCCCCCACAGAACCAGCTTGGGCGCTTGGTTAGCGGGGCTGCTTTGTTCCTTGTTATTCATTGGGAGCGTTTACGCGCAAACAGGCACATCAACCCTCAGAGGCTCCGTTTCAGATTCGCAAGGCCAGGCGATCGCTGGCGCGACTGTCACACTTAAAAATGAGGCGAGGAATTTCAGTCGCGTCACCACCACCGACAGCAACGGCGCTTACATCTTTACCGCCATACCGCCAAACGTCTATGCGCTTGAGGTTGAGGCGAAGGGCTTTAAAAAATCTGTTTCGACGGATGTCAAAGCACTGGTTGATACCCCCTCAACATTCGATATAAGACTTGAGGTGGGTGCGATCACGGAAGTGGTCACAGTTTCCAGCGCCGGGGACATAACGGTTAATACGCAAGACGCCTCGCTCGGAACAGCGATTACCAACCAGCAAATCACCCAATTGCCCATACCGGACCGTAGTCCCGCTACGTTGCTCACATTGCAGGCGGGCGTTACGAAAGAAGGCTATGTGGCCGGGGCGCGCAGCGATCAATCGAACATCACGCTCGATGGGGTTGACATAAATGACGCGCAATCCAACTCGCTCACCGCGCCGGTTTTGCGGTTGAATGCGGAGGCGATTGAAGAGTTCCGCGTCACCACCTCCAATGCGAACGCCAATCAGGGGCGTTCCTCCGGGGCGCAAATCTCGCTCATCACCAAAGGCGGAACGAATGATTTTCACGGGGCGGCTTTTTACGGAGGCCGGAACGACTTCTTTGACGCCAACGATTTCTTTAACAATCGTACAATCGGCGCTAACGGCAAATCTGTTCCAAGACCAACCAGAAGAAGACACTTCTTTGGTGGGGCGGTCGGAGGCCCCATCGTTGAAAATCGCGCCTTTTTCTTCTACAGCTATGAGGGATTGCGGGAGAAAAGAGGCGTTCCCGTTACGCGCACTGTTCCCTTAGCCACGCTGGGACAAGGGATCGTTCGTTTTCGTGATGCAGGCACGGGAGCAATTTCGCAAATCACGGCGGCGCAAATCGCGACCATTTTCCCGAACGCCGGGACGAACCCGGCTGCGATTGCGGCTCTGGCCGCCGCCGCCACAAAGTACCCCGCCAACGATTTCAACGCTGGCGACAGCGCGCCAGGCAGATTGTTGAATACCGCCGGGTACAGATTTAACGCCCCGACCACGGAATACCGGAACTCGCACGTTGCGCGGCTCGATTTCAATCTCACGGAAAAACACCAGGTCTTTGCCAGAGGCAACTACATCCACGATAACCTGGGCACCGTCCAGAATTTCCCGGACACGCCGCAGCCTTCGACGTGGAATCACCCGACGGGCATTATGGCGGGGCATACCTGGACAATCTCAAGTAACCTCGTGAACAATTTCCGCTACGGACGCACGCGGGATTCTTTCAGCAATCAGGGAGACTCGAGCGCGAACAACATATCGTTCCGATTCATTTTCAGCCCGTTCCTGTTTTCGCGCACCCTGAGTCGCACGACGCCCGTGCACAACTACACGGATGATCTGTCCTGGACGAAAGGCAAGCATACACTCCAGTTTGGAACGAATATCAGAGTCATTCGGAACCAGCGCACGTCTTTTGCCAGTTCCTTTGACTCCGCGATTACGAATCCGTCCTTTTATCCTGGCGGCGGAACATCCATAACCTCGCCGATTCTGGCTGCGGGATTCAATATCGCCGGAGGGGATATCACCCCTGTTCAGAATGGCGTGACAGCTCTGGTGGGACGTTACAGTCAGTTTTCGGCCAACTTTATCTTCAGTAAAAACGGCTCGCTGGCGGCAGCGGGATCGCCGAGCGCGCGAACCTTCGCCACGGAAGAATATGACGGGTACGCGCAGGATTCCTGGAAAATTCGTCCGAATCTGACCGTCACCTACGGCTTGCGTTATGGCATCAGCAAACCTGTGTATGAGAAGTTCGGGTTTGAAGTGAAGCCGAGCATCAGTCTGGGCGAATACTTCAATCGCCGAATTGCCGGGATGAATGCGGGCAAACCTTACGACGAACTGGTCTCGCTCGATCTATCCGGTCCCGCGAATGGCAGAAGCGGCGCCTACCGGTTTGACAAGAACAATTTCCAACCGCGCGCTTCCGCTTCGTGGTCACCGGATTTCAAAACCGGCTTCTTGCACAAATTGTTTGGCGACGAGGGCAAATCGGTATTTCGCGGCGGGTTTGCCATGTTCAATGACTACTACGGGCAGCAACTGGCCGTGAACTTTGACTTGAACAACACGGTGGGTTTCTCATCCACTACGGTGACTGCCGCCAACACCTACAATCTGACCAGCAATCCCGGACCGTTGTTCACAGGCTACGGACAGGCGGTTCGTGGTCTGCCCGGTGTGACGGTACCGGGCAACATCACGTTCCCACGTACTCCACGGACGCGCGCGTTCCCGGGCAACATTGAGACCAGTCTGGACGATTCGATCATCGCGCCGACGCATTACAATTACAGCTTTACGTTTGAGCGTGAACTTCCGTTTGGAACCATTGTTCAGGCTTCCTTCATCGGGCGCAATGCGGGAAAGCTGCTGGCTACGCGCGACATTATGTCGATCAACAATCTGAGAGATCCTGCGTCCGGTGTGGACTGGTACACCGCAGGCGGTATGCTTGAGACCTTAAGGGCCGCAGGCCGCCCGGTGTCGAGCGTTACCCAAATCCCTTACTTCGCCAATTTGTTCCCCGCGAATCTGGCGGATTTGCTTGGTTTGAATCCCTCCTATAACCAAACGCAGGCTTTCTATGCGTTAACGGTGCCCACAGCGCTGGGAGGCAACAGCAGTTTCTATAACTATGGCAATGACTGGACGAGTGTGTTGTTTGAGCTTTCAACACTGGGGAATTCGGTTTGCAAGCCTCCGGACCCAGACTTCAATCCCGCCTGCCATGTCTTCTACCAGCAGCAATGGGGAACACTGGGCGCTTGGAGTTCGATAGGGAATTCCGATTACCGCGCCTTCACTCTTTCCGCTCGTCAAAGATACAAAAATTCTTTGACCCTGGACTTCAACTATACGCTTTCCAACTCCAAAGATGACGCTTCAGGGCTGCAGACCGCCAGCACTACCGGGGTCAACATCCTGAACCCATTCCGCCAGAGGGATAATTACTCCTTCTCGGATTTCGACGTGCGTCACATCATCAACACCAACTTCGTCTGGCAGCTTCCGATCGGGAAAGGGCGTTTGTTGCTCGGCAACAGTGGCAGGGTAGCGGACAGTTTGCTTGGCGGCTGGCAATTTTCCGGCATTGTCCGCTACAACTCCGGTCTGCCTGTTTCATCCCCCTACGATGACGCGCGCTGGGCGACCAACTGGAACGTGCAGAGCAATTCCACTAGGGTCAGACCGGTTGAAACCTGTCCGACGCGCGGTGGCGCTCTTTTCGGTTGCAATACGACCCAGGCATTCCAAAGTTTCCGCAACGCCCGTCCGGGTGAAACGGGTGAGCGAAACACCTTCAGAAATGTTGGCACCGTAAGCACGGATATTGGTGTGGGCAAAACATTCAAGATGCCCTGGAGTGAAGGCCACGGCCTGCAAATCCGTTTTGAGGTGTTTAACCTCTTCAACTATCAGGCGATGGGCGCCTTTGATGGCAGCAGAAGCGGCTATGGACTTCCGCTCGACCCAGCCACTAAAACCCCTCCGGTAAATTGGAGCCGTTATACGGCGATTCAAGGAAGCCCGCGATTTATGCAGTTCTTCCTGAGATACAGTTTCTAGGAGTGACGAGGAACTGAAGCTGAGAAGGCAATAGGCTGGCGGGTAGTTGAATGGCTACCCGCCAGCCTTTTTGTTGAGCATTGGCGCTCCTCACCAACTTGTCATATGATGACTGCCACTGAATGAGGAGGTGAATATTATGACCGAAGAAGCAACCATTGCAGTCCTGGAAGCGCCTGCTGAGCCAAAGCCATCAACCAGGATGACCTACGAAGAATTTCTAGCCTGGGCTGACGAGGACACGCGCGCCGAATGGGTCAACGGGGAGGTCGTGTTTATGGGGCAGGTTTCCAAATTGCACCAGTTGGTCGGAGGGTTCCTATTCACACTCATCAAGCTTTTTGTGGAAGCCCACCAACTCGGCCTCGTCTTTTACGAATCGTTTCAGATGAAAACCGGCGACGATCTGCCAGGCCGCTTGCCGGACATCTTCTTCGTCTCGAACGAGAATCTTCACCTTGTGAAAGACAACCGGTTGGAAGGCCCGGCGGACTTGGCCATTGAGATCATCAGCCCCGAAAGCCGCTCGCGTGACCGGGGCGAAAAGTTCTACGAGTACGAACAGGGCGGTGTACGCGAGTTCTGGCTGCTCGACCCGCTACGCAAGCGTGCGGAGTTTTATCAGTTGGGTGACGACGACCTCTACCGCCTCGTGAATGCGGACAGTGACGGCGTTTATCACAGCGTTGTCCTGAAGGGGTTGTGGATCAAGGTTGATTGGCTGTGGCAACAGCCTTTGCCGACCACACTCAGCGTGATCAAAGAGTGGAAGCTGGTTTAAGGAAATCTCCTCAGCAGTAATTTGAAAGTGAAGGGATATTGGTTCTTTTCATCCGGCGGGTGATAAACACTCTCCTGCTCGCGCCACTCACCTTCGTCAAATTCCGGGAAGAAAGTATCCGCCGCGACTTCGGCGTCAACAAAAGTCAGACACATTCGATCCGCAATCCCGATTGTCTGCGTGTAAATATCCGCGCCGCCACAAATGAACACCTCGCTCTCGCCTCTGCCGCGCGCCAACTCAATCGCGTCTTCGACGGAATGGACGACCTCGCAGCCTTCAGCCCTGAAGCTTTTGTCGCGCGTCACGACGATCGTTTGCCTTCCTGGCAGCGGCCTGCCGATTGATTCGAAAGTTTTGCGCCCGACAATGATGTGATGGCCCATCGTCAGTTCGCGGAACCGCTTCAGGTCAGCGGACAATCGCCAGGGGAGTTGGTTGTCAGCTCCGATCCCGCGCTTCTTATCCATTGCCGCAATGATTGAGACGATCACAGACACCCCCGTTCGGAGGTACAGATAACACAAAGGGTCAAGGGGTCAAAGGGTCAAAGAAGATCTCCAAGACGAACCCTTCTTCTGGTTGCCGGAAGCTGCTACGCCGGCCAGCTCATTGCGATACTCTGCCGGCGTGTTGATGTTGATGAAGAATCGTTCGGCGTTCGGCAGATGCGCGAATTCCGCAAATTGGACGCGGCGCACGGGCCATCGCGAATAGAGCAGATCAACTTTGAGATCGTTCGCCGCCAACATCTGCCCGACCGTCGCTTCCAGCGATTGATCGTAAATGGCGGCGAGAGGTTGCAGCCGGAGAGATTGATCGAGTGGAACCGTAATGGATTGCGGATTGCGGATTGCCGATTGCGGATTGGTTTGTTGATGGATGCCGGAGAGGAAAGATAAAAACCCGGTCGTGATGAACGGGAGGTCGCAGGCCAGGATCAGCGCCGATTCGTTCGCCACGCAATGCGTCAAAGCTGTGTGAATGCCGCCGAGCGGGCCGCGATGTTCGTGCAGGTCGAAGATCAAGTCTGCGCCGCAGGATTCAGCCAGTCTTTCATATCTTTCAGCCTGTGGATTGGCGGCGTTGATGATGATGCCCAAATGTTCGACCACGGGGCGCGCGGCGGCGATCACTCGCTCGATTATCGGGCGGCCTTCGATTTCGAGCCACGCTTTGTCCTGCCCCATTCGTGAACTGCGCCCACCAGCCTGGATGAATCCCTGTTGAAGCATTCTGTAATCTCCTGTGCTATATTGCCTGCCGGAGTGGCATTATCCGCAATCCGCGAGTTTCAGATAAAGGGGTAACGAAATATGAAGCGACTGGCGACACTGATTTTCCTGACCGCTTTGGCGGCGATTAATGTCTTTGGGCAATCTCAGCCAAACAAACCGCAAAAAAACGACTTCTTCCCGATTGACCAGGTCAAGCCGGGAATGCGCGCGGTCGGTTACACGGTCGTGACCGGCAGCGAGCCTAAAAAGTTCGAGCTGGAAATTCTGGGCGTCCTGAAAGGCTTTCCGAATCCGCAGCAGAGCGCGGTCTTGTCGCGCCTTTTGGGCGATGAGTTGAATCACACCGGCGTCTTTCAGGGGATGAGCGGCAGCCCCGTTTACATTGACGGAAAACTGCTCGGCGCGGTCGCGTTCGGTTACATGTTCGCCAAAGACCCGATCGCGGGCATCACGCCCATCCAGCACATGATCGAGGTTTTCGAGCAGAAACAGGGCCAGGACCAGAAGGTTGACGCGCCCCGGTCGGTTTCGTTCTCCGAGATTGTTTTCAATGAAAACTCGAAGGAGTTCACGGATTTTGTAAGAGGATTGAATGGCGCGAACAACGCTGGCGCGCAAGCCGTCGCCGCGCCTTCGGGCGCGCAGGTGTTGGCGCCGATTGCGACGCCGTTGGCCATCACGGGCGTGCCGCCAGAAGTCGTCGCGCGCTTCGCCCCATTGTTTCAATCGTGGGGATTCGCTCCCGTGGCGGGCGTGGCTGGCGCGTCGGAAATTTCGGAGTTGAAGAAGGCCGACGCGAACACGCTGAAGCCGGGTTCGACGATTGTTGTGCCGCTGGTGCGGGGCGATTTTTCGCTGGCCGCCGCCGGGACGGTGACTTACCGCGATGGCAATCGCATCTATGCCTTCGGCCATCCGTTCCTGTCTTTGGGCGTTTCGGAATTCCCGATGCACGAAGGCGAAGTGGTGACGGTGATGTCTTCGTCCGCGGTTTCGTTCAAGCTGAGCGTGCCGACGGCGATGGTGGGCACAATGCGCGGGGATCGTTCGACGGGAATTTTGGGCGAACTCGGCGTCGCTCCGCGAATGATTCCGGTCGAGATCAACCTGAAGACCAGCCTCGGCGAAAATCGCACTTACCGTTTCGATATGATCGCTGACCGGTTGCTGACGCCGCTCCTGATGCAGATAACCGTGCTTTCGACCATCACCTCGACCGAGCGCATGCTCGGCGATTCGACGCTGCAAATTCGCGGGCGGATCAAATTGAAAGGCCAGCCGGAGGTCAGTCTGGAAAACCGCCTGTCGTCGTCGTTCAACGCGCCAATGGCCGCGGCCTTCGTCACCTCGCGGCCCATCAGCGAGTTGCTCAACAGCGGCTTCAAAGATTTGCAGTTCGAGAAACTGACTTACGACATCATCTCGCGCGA
>Ga0187893_10010631_pt1 | contig 13638 bp, 9 predicted proteins | sample MA1701074metaG_FD_139574 | JGI IMG/M metagenome (GOLD analysis project Ga0187893, IMG submission 139574) | White microbial mat communities from a basaltic lava cave in the Kipuka Kanohina Cave System on the Island of Hawaii, USA - MA170107-4 metaG ...
CTTGAGTCCGACGACGATGAAGTCGTCGTTCTTGCCGCGAATGGTGAACAGGGCTACTGATTCGCCGACGGCGAATTCGGGGCGGCCCGCGTAATCCATCCTGAGTCCGTCCTTTTCGCCGCCGGGCTGAGTGACGGTGATGGTCTGATCGCGGCGAGTCGCGCCCTTAAACGATTCGCTGATTCGCACGCGAACCGACGTGTAAATGTGCGTGCGCGCGGCGTTCCAGCGGGTGTCGGTCGAAATGACCTGTCCGTGGAAGACATCTGAAGAGAGGCCGGTCAGGTCTTCGATTTCGAGGTACTGCATGATCGTTGCGCTTGCCGGCAGCGTCACGATCATCACCACAACAATCGTCATCGTGGCGATAAAGAGGCGCGCTGAATGTTTGAGAATCCGTAAAGTGAGCATAGCTATCCGTACTCCTTTTGATTATGAGAGGGAGGGACAATGGATTTTTCGGGGGAGGGTTAATGAACAGCGGTTGTGGTTGTGAGAGCGACAGGGAAATTACCTGATCGGGCCGGATCAGTCAACGATCCCCTTTTCGTTGGTGATTTCGGAGTTAGAGATGAAAGCGGAGAGTGAGTGTCTTAGTCCAACTGGTTCTTCACCAGAAGGGAATAAAGCACCTGTTTGCCGTCGAGCAGTCCGGGCACGAGCGTGTATTTGGCGGGCTGCCCCTCGGTGCGCAGCCAATAACTGCGCAGCGCTTTATTCGGCGGAACGCCGGGCACTTCGATCACGTGTCCAGGCTGGTCGTAGATGGCTTGCGCCAACACGGCCAGTTCTCCTTCGGACGCGGCGCCACTCAGCATCCTGGGCACGGTTGACGTAATCACGACGTTCTGTTTGGCGAGCGCGGCGGAGTTCCTTTCCAGGATCGCCCTCTTCTCGGCCAGTTCGCGGTTGGCTTCCTGAAGCTGGCTTTTCGCGCCCCCAGCCTCTGCTTCGGCGCTTTTGATCAAATTGTCAGCCACGCTGAAACGGCGGTACATCCATCCGGTCAATGTCAATGACGCGGCGAGCAAAACGGTCACGCCGATCAAGGCCCATCTGAGCAGCGTGCGTTTCTCGGCCTCGATCTGCATCGTTTGCCGCCGAACCATGTCGTATTCTTGCTGGCTGTACATCATATCGCCTAAGTCCCACCTCGGAGGTTTATCCAGTCTACACTCAGATTTGAGATGTATTTATACTCAGATGACCATTCTAGCGGCTGATTGTTTCTCTGGCGAGTGAAAAAAACGATCTGAGTGATGGCGCGTCATTTTTCTCCCGCCATCACCCACTCTTCGTTGAAATGCGCGTGCTTGATCGCTTTGCGGCGCGGTTTGCCCTCGCTGTCCTTTTCCAGATCCTTGCGATTGAGATGATAGCTGTAGCTGGCGTGCAACGTCCCATCGCGCGCCTGAATGATCGAAGGGTAATGATAAGCGCCTGCTTCAGGGCCGGGCTGGTCGAATTCCAGATAACGTTTCCATTTCCACATCTTGCCCTCGTCGTCCGAAATCGCCACGGCCAGGGAGTTGCGGCCCCGCTCGGTATCGTTGTAGATCAAGGCCCAGTGGCCGTTGCGAAGCGAGATGATCTCCGCGCCTGATCCGGGGTTGGGCAGATCGCTGTCCGCGACCGCGCTCCAGGTTGCGCCGTTGTCGCGCGACTCGCTCTGGTGCAGGCGTTTTGGCGCAGGCCCGTTGTCGCGCATCAATGTGAACAGAGTTCCGTCCCGCTTGCGCGCGATGCTCGGCTGGATGTTGCCTTGACCAACGAGTGGCGCGCTGGCTCGCCAGGTTTTGCCCCAATCGTCGGTGATCGCCATCAGCGAGAACGAAAAACCGTCGGAATAGAGTGGAACGATCAGTCGCCGGTTGTCGAGAATGAAGGGATGAGCGCGCGTCATCCAGCCCAGACGGCGGAAGAGTTTGTCAGCCGCATTCTTGCGGGTTCTGGCGATGTAATCGCGCAAGGCCGTCTGCCGGGCTTCGGCTTCGCCGCGCATTTTGTTTTCCAACTCATCCATCGCCTGTTTGACGGTCGCTTCGAATTCGGGGCCGGGCGTGAGGTGCAAAACTTCGCTTGTGTCCCAGAGCGGCGCTGCTTCGCTCTGGTAGCGGGATGAGACCTTGTATTTCATCAAAGCCGTGTGCCATTCGTTGGCCAGGATGGTTGGCCAGAGCAGCCACAATCGCTGTTGCGGATCAATGAACATCGCGCAGTTGGTATCGGGATAACCGAGCGTGTCAGCCATCGTGAATCGTGGACTCCACGCGCGCGCGCCGCGTCGTTTGCGCGCGCCTTCGATCTTTACGTCGTCCGCAGTCCTTTCGCCCGATCCATTGAACCAACAAACGAGCAGATCTCCGTTCGGACATTCCACTATGCTTGAAGCGTGATTGTGCCAATGTTCAAGCGGAAAGATCAACTCCGATTCGAGAAACGGCTTGACTGGCGTCGAAGCTGATTGGTTGGCGATTACAGAGCTGATTGTGGCGAGCGCGCTGACAAAGACGCTGAAAGCGGCCAGGAGCAGCTTGATCTTGTTATTCATCGTGTAGTTTTCCACAGAGAGAGATGATATCCAGCGGGCGCATCTTCGCACACAACCTGGGATGACGAAAGTTTGGCGTGAACAATTTGATTGCAGACGGCTCGATTTATCCCATTCGAGTGGAAGAAAACGCTCGACTGGATATAATGCCTACGTTTGGTAGTGGTAATAAACAATTTTTGGCTTAACAATTTACGAAAATCGAATTACGAAAACCGAAAATGATGCGAGTAAAAGAAAGATTCATATTCTCGTTTCTATTGCTGTTGCTTCTTTGTTTAACCGGCGCTTGCACAGGCGGCGAGTCGAAAGCTTCCGCTTCGAGGGCAGGAGAGGGCGGGGCTGGGGGCGCGGCGAACTTGCCCGCAAGACAGGTCAAGGTCGCAAAGTCCGAGCTTAGAAAACTGACGCTCAAAGTTACTGCGCCCGGCACGCTTGCGGCCGATGAGCAGGCCAGTTTGAGTTTCAAGGTCGCAGGCCGGATGAGCGAGATCAAAGTTGATCTGGGAAGCCAGGTTCGCAAGGGCCAGGTAATAGCAACGCTCGAAACAACCGACTTCAGAGTGAGGCAACAACAGGCTGAGGCGGCCCTGCAACAGGCGCGAGTCAGGCTCGGTCTCCCTCCGCAGGGCGAGGATGACAGGATACAGGCAGAGAACACTGCCTTGGTGCGGCAAGCGCATGCCGTTTTGGAAGAGGCGAAAGCGAATCGCGAGCGAACAATCCAGCTTGTCAATCAGGGGATTCAATCAAGGGCAGAAATGGATCGTGTGGAATCCGCTTTCAAGGTTGCCGAGAGCCGTTATCAGGACGCCATCGAAGAGGTGAGGAATCGACAGGCTGTACTTTTGCAGCGCCGCTCTGAATTGGCGATTGCCAAACAACAACTTATCGAAACGACTTTGTATGCGCCCTTCGATGGCGCAGTGCGCGAGCGTAGAGCCTCGCTCGGCGAGTATCTGAACTCGGGCGCTCCGGTTGTGACGATAGTTCGGCTGCATCCTCTGCGGTTACGTGTCGAAGTGCCTGAACGCGAAGCCCAGGGGATCAGGATCGGGCAATCGGTCCGGGTGGTGGTCGAAGGCGATGAGCAACAGTCATATTCCGGACGCGTTGCCCGTCTCAGCCCCGCTTTTCAAGAGCAGAGCCGGACGCTCATCATCGAGGCTGAAGTTGATAACCAGCACGGGAAGCTGCGACCGGGTTCTTTTGCAAAGGCTGAAATACAAACCATGGCGACATCCAATGTCGTGATGGTTCCAGCGTCAGCGATTGTAACTTTTGCCGGTATTCAAAAAGTGTTTTCGGTGAAGGAGGGCAAGGCTGCGGAAAGAAACGTTGTGGTGGGAAAGGGCGAGAATGATTGGGTGGTGGTTGAAGGATTGGAGGCCGACGAGATGGTCATCCTGTCTCCGGGAAACATGGTTTCGGGGCAGTCGGTTTCAATCATGCAGTAAGACTTCTGAGGGGGCGCGAACTTTATGCTTGACTATCAACGCCCTGAACAATTAAGTTTAGCGTGGCAGCTAAGCTGAAGCAGATGTCTGCCACTAAGAGGGATCCCCCCCCGTCCCGACCCCGCGATCCATGATTCTCCCCACCCCTCGTCGAATAGACACCAATGTCTTTAGATTTCAGCAATTCCAAAGAGTTCGATTGAGGTAAAGCTGCAACAAGGTTTAACACCATCGCTCTATGCATCCTCGGAGCTGCCTCGACACGAGGTTTCCTTTCAGGGTTCGATTTAAGGGGACAAGTGTTTGTCGAGCCGTCCGGGATCATAAATGCTCGTAAACTCTTTGAAAAATTGAGTTTGAAAAAAAGATGAAACTAAAGTAACCTTCGCGTGCCCTGCTCCCCCTCAATCTCAGGTAGTGTGAGCAAACGGGAGGAATTCAGTATGACAAATCGCCCACTCGCAATTCGCAGAACGATTATCATCTTTCTGTCGGTCGCCATGAGCAGTTTCGGGGCACTCAATTCAAATTCAGCTCTGGCGGCGGATAATCCAAAGAATGATCCTCAACTTGTCGGCCAACTGATAGTTTCAGGCTCGGCCACAATAAACGAGAAGAGGGCTATTACAGGCACGTCGGTATTCAACAACAGCCGTATCGGCGTCGCTTGCTCTAAAGGCAGCGCCGCCGTTGTCAATTTGGGGAAACTGGGCCGGATCGAACTGAGCCCTGGATCGAAAATGGTCCTTCGTTTTTCTGAAGGGCTGATCAGCGGTGACCTGCTGGAAGGCAAGGCTGTGGTTAGCACTCCGGCGGGGGTGAAAATTGCGATCAATAGACCAGACGGGGTTTCTTCAACTGACGGCAAGGAAGCTACGGTAACACCTGTCGTGACGCAACGGGGAGTGCGTTGTGTTCCGGTGGCGATGAGCGCATCAGGCTCTTCGGCCGCGCTTAGCCCGGGCCTTCTGGCCGCTATGATCATCGGCGTTGGCGGGGCAGGAGCCGCCGCCGCAATAGTTTCAGGTTCAGATAACACGAATTCGGCTTCGAACATCGTTCCCTGATGTAGACTCGGATTGCTGATGTCCCTTAGGTAATGGGGCATCTGGTTGCCCACATATCAAGCATCTCCACCGCCCCCCGCCTTATCTTTCAGCAATCTGGAGAAAGTGAAGAATTGTGACCTTCACCGTGCAACTGGATAAATCGCGTAGTCGAATCATAGTCATTATTGGGGCGGTCGTCGTCTCTATAGCCTTCGTCTGGCTGATCATCTCAAATTTCATCATCAGAGTGGCGGCAGATCCACGCGAGGAGTTGACGCACGACGCGCTCAAGACAGCGGCATCCCGCTTTCCGACCTCGGCGCGCGTCAATTACCGGCTGGCTAATAGTGAGATAGCCAACGCTGCAGTCAACGAACAATTCATGGCCAGCGCCGAGGCTCATGCTGTGCAAGCTGTCAACTCATCGCCCTGGGATTATCAGGCGCGACGCCTGCTGGCGATCGCCCAGGAGTTGAATGGGAAGCAGGAGGAAGCCGAAAACACGCTTCGCGCGGCTGTAAAGCTTGCGCCAAACCACGCGGACATGAATTGGACGTTGGCGAATCTTTTGCTCAGGCGCGGGAAGTTGGGCGAAGCGAGAGACCGATTCCGTGTGGCGGCTGCGGCCAACCCAGGCTTTTTGGAGTCAGCTATCGAAATGATCTGGCAATCATCCGGCGAGGATCCGGGGACGTTGAAGTCTTTCGCCGGGAATAACACGGAAATGCAATTATCAGTTGTCAGGTTTCTGACCGATCAGAATCTGACGCCGGAAGCCGTCGGATTCTTCAACACGATCGATAAGCAAGCCAGAGTCAGGTCGCCGCGCAGCCCTGAATTGATCGCGTCACTGATGAAAGCAGGGCAGTTCGAACTGGCCCGTAGCGTTTGGTTGGAAGCAGTCACGACGCTACAACCAGCGATTCAAGTGACCGGCGCTCTGGTTTGGAATGGCGGATTCGAACAGGATGCGGTAGCGAGCTTAGGTCATTTTGATTGGGTAATCACTCCAAACCGGTACGCGCGGATCATGATTGATCGCAACTCCGGCAGGAGCGGCTCGCGCTCACTCAAAGTGTTTTTTTCTGGTCTCGATACGACGACGCTCAGGAATGAAGTGAGACAATTGATCGTTGTCAAACCTAACGCCCGCTACCGGCTGGAGTGCTACGTGAGAGCAAGCGAACTGGTCACCCCCGAAGGACCGCGCGTCGCAGTAGCCGGAGAGAGTGGTGTCATCGCCGCCTCCAATCCAGCGGGAGCCGGTTCGACCGATTGGCAGCGGCTTGGCGTTGATTTCACCGCGCCTGCAAATGCCTCTTCAGTTGTTCTGGCTATCGTAAGAATCCCCAAGTTTAGCTACGACGACCCGACTAGAGGAACAGTCTGGTTCGACGATTTTACGCTCATTGAGCAATAACGGAGTTTTCAAGTGGCGGGTCAGAGGCGAAAAGATGGCATTGCGCGCCGACAATCGTAATTCAGGTTTTGGAGCCACGCTCGACCTGATCATCACCATCGGAGTGATGTTGGCGTTAGCGTTCTCCGCTCTCGCTCATGGGGCGGTGGAGCCTTGGTCGTTGGCCGTATTCAGTTTGATTGTGGTTGCGCTCGCCGCTCTTTGGGTGACCAAGGGAGTGGTTGACAGGCGGTTGACGATCAACGCGCCGCCCACGGCGGCGCCCCTGGTTGCCCTGCTATTGGTTGGTCTTTTGCAAAGCCTAGCCGTTACCGATCAATCCGGGAAAAAGTTTGCGATCTCGCTCGATGTTGAGGCGACGCGCCTGACGCTGGAAATCCTGCTCGTTATTTTTATCGCGCTGTTGGTTGCGTCGAGCTTTCTGACCGGCGGAGAGAAGCTCTCATGGCTGAGAAATTTCCTGATCTTGTTCGGACTGGCGCTGGCGGTGTTTGGGTTGATGCAGCATTTCACCTGGAACGGTAAATACTATTGGGTGATCGAACCGAGCGTGGCGCCCACGTCACCGTTCGGACCATTCGTCAACCATAATCACTTTGCCGGTTACATGGAATTGATTCTGCCACTGCCGGTGGCGTTGATTTTGACGCGGGCGGTGCGAGGCGAGTTGGCGCTGCTATACGGGTTTGCGGCGGTGATAATGGGAGTGGCCGACATTGTGTCGCTTTCGCGTGGGGGAATGATCAGTCTCGTCGCCGGGTTGATGTTCGTGGCGGCGCTCGGATTCAAACCCGGAAACGAGGCGAGGTTTGGGGGCCCCTCCAGGAAGTCTTTTTTGAGGTTGCCTTCGGCGGTTTCGAGAATTGGAGCGGTGGCCGTCATCCTGCTAACAATCGGCGCTGGAGTCTGGTGGGTTGGCGCCGATCCAGTGATCAGACGCGTCGAAAGAAGCGAGTTGACGATGGATGCTCCCAGCAAGGACCCCCATAAAGAGTCATTCTTTGAGAGCCGCGGCTGGATCTGGACCGATTCTGTCGCGATGATTCGGGACAATTGGGTGACGGGAGTGGGACTGGGGGCGTTTCAAACCGCTTACCCGATTTACAGCAAACACGATGGGTCGGTGCTCATCGGCCAGGCGCATAACGATTTTCTGCAAATCGTGGCTGATTGCGGGGTTCTGGGAGCGGTTATCGCCTTGTGGTTTATCTTCCTGGTGGCGCGAGATACCGTGCGGGCGCTTGGCCACAGAGACCCGATGATGGCTGGGACGGCGCTGGGCGCCGCGGGCGGGATATTCGCCTTGCTCGTACATAGCCTCTTCGATTTCAATTTGCAGTTGCCTTCAAACGCTCTGCTCTTTCTGGTTTTGTCATCGGTCGTCTGCCACATCGCCACGGCGACCGAAGGCAAAGTCAGCCAGGCTTTTCTCGAACGCGCCATCCGGTTGAAGGTGGCCGCGTGAAAATCGCCGGTCATATCTCATCTCATATGAAATATTGCCTATGAAATATGGTTTCAACGCTGCTGTTAGCCTAAGGAGGTGTGAGAAATGAAGATTCAGTCAATAGTGATTAAACGGGTTCTCGGTTTAACGTTGCTGATTTGTTTTATCTTGTCGGTTTCTGTCGCCGGCCAGGCCCAAGCCTCCCGCCCGGGAGGGGCAGCCACGTCCAATGGAAGCGGGGCCCGAGGCCCGGGTAGTGGTGAGGGTCGAGGCGGCAGAGAGCGCCAGGGCCCGGAAGTGGTCATGTATGCTGATGACGACTATAAGCTCGGGCCGAGCGATGTGATCGAAGTCATCGTCGAGGACGCGACAGAATTGTCCATCAGTTACCAGATTAACTCTTCGGGCAATATCCCGCTGCGTTATCTCGGCACGACGCAAGTGGAGGGCAAAACGACGGATGAAGTGGCCAAATTGATCGCCGACGGATTACGTGGCCGGTATCTGAAAGACCCCAAGGTTTACGTGACGGTGAAATCATACAACAGCCGCACGTTCTTCATTCAAGGGGCGGTGAAATCGCCGGGAGTTTATGTTGTCCCCGGACGTCCTTCGCTCTTTAAGCTGATCACTATTGCTGGCGGATTGCAGGAGAATCACGGTTCGACCGCCTACATATTCCGCGAAGTCAAACCCAAGCCGGAAAAGCTGGAAACCAGCGGTCAGCCGAAAGCGGGGGCTACGGGCGATGCCTTGAAGGAGATTGTTGACAACGCCAAGGGGAATGACAAAAGCATAGAAATCGAAGGCGAGCCTGATTACGAGTTGATGACGGCCAACATCGGCGGAATCTTGCGGGGGCGGCTCAACAACAACATCATCATTCAACCAAGCGATGTGGTTTATATTCCGCCCGCTGATGTCTTTTATGTCGCTGGCGAAGTGAGAGCGCCGGGGCAATATCAGCTCAAACAGGGAATCACGCTGCGACAAGCCATCTCGCTGGCGCAGGGCGCGCCCTTCAAAGCGAAACTGGACAAGGGGATCATTTTCCGGGAAGACCCGGTGACGGGGAAATTCACGGAAGTGCCAGTAGACATCGCCGCGGTAATGAACGGCAAGAAAGAAGATATGCCGATCTTGCCGAACGATGTGATCTATGTGCCGAACAGCGCGTTCAAATCGGTGAGCGCGGCGTTTTTGATGGCTCTGGGAACCAGCGCCGCTTATCGCATACCGATTGGCGGCAGGTAAGCAGATGAATTGCGGAATGTGGAATGCGGAGTGCGGATTTCTTTTCTGCTCTTCCGCAATCCGCAATCCGCAATCCGCAATCAGATATGGCAGACGAAAGAGTAGAACTATCTAAGACCTTAACCCCGGAAGAGACGGCCATTGTCCAATCGCTGCGGCCTGAGGAGACGCGGGCGGCGCGGGGCGCATATGATTACGGCTACACTAATTATGGCGCCGATCAGAACAACAACACCGTCCATCTACGGGAGTTATGGCGGATTGTGCGGAAGCGTAAATGGCTGGTGGGGCTGATTGCCGGCATCGCCACGATTCTGATCACGATCGAAGTGTACCGGACGCCCTCAATCTATCGGGCGCAATCCGACATCTTGATCGGCTCGGAGGCGCCGACCGTGGTGCAAACCAAAGATCAGGTCATCCAGATTGATGATTCGAACAATCTCAACACCAACAAGATCATCATTACCAGCCGTCCGCTGCTGGAAGACGTGGTGGTGAACCTGAAGCTGGATCAACATCCGCAGTTCGTCGAAAGCTTACAGAAGAAGTCTTTCACGGAGGCTGTGAGAGACATTTGGGGCCGGATCGCGGGCCAGGCGGAAACAATGGCGCCGGCCGGAGATGGCGCGGTTTCGGCGATTCCGGGGCCGGGGAGTGAGCGGACGGCGGAGGAGAGCGCCCGTTTGCGTCCCTTGGTGGAGTTGCTCAAAAGCCGGTTGAATGTGGCGCCGCTCGCGGAGTCGCAAGTGATTAGAGTGTCGTTCGATCACACCGATCCGGAATTAGCGGCGGCAGTGGTCAACGCGACAGGGAAGATTTTCATTGACCGGAGCTTTGAGCGGAAGACTTCGCGCTATGCGGGCACGTCGGATTGGCTGGATCGTTCGACGCGGGAGTTGAAGAGCAAGGTAGCGCAGGCGGAGCAGGCGCTGGCGGATTACACCCGGGTGAACGGGATTTTTTCGACCGAGGGGAAAGAGAACCTGACGGTGGAGAAATTGACGAGTCTGCACGCGCAGGCGACGAAGGCTGAGATGGACCGGATGTTGAAGGAGTCGCTGTACGAAGAGGTCAAGCGCGGCAACGTGACGCAATTGCCCGAGGCTTTCTCGGACCAGAAGATCGTCATGTTGCAGAACGAGTTGGGGAAGCAGCAGATCGAGGCGGCGGAACTGAGCGTGAAGTACGGGCCGGAAAATCCGCGCGTGGCTGAGGTGGAGCAGAAGATCAGGGCGTACCGAGATCAGATCGCGGAGAACCGGAAGACGTTGGAGGAGAGGCTGCGGGCAGATTACGAACGCTCGACGCGCGAAGAACAATCATTCAAACGGGCGCTGGAGAGGGCGAAGTCCGAAGCTGTCCAGCAGAACCAGGCGGCGATTCAGTCCAGCATTTACGAGTCGGACGTGCAGACGGCGAAATCGCTCTACACGGATTTCCTGGGGAAAACGAAGCAGGCTGATCTACAACTGGCCGAGCAGCACAACAACATGCGCGTGATCGAGCCGGCGGAGGCTCCGAGCGCGCCAATCGGGCCGATGCGGTTTCGGACGATCCTGATCGGGCTCGTGGTCAGTTTGATTGGCGGAGTGGGTCTAGCTTTCTTCCTGGAATACCTCGACAACACGGTCAAGAGCGTTGAGGACGTGGTGCGGGTAGCGCAATTGCCGACGCTCGCGGTCATCCCTTCGATCAATGCCGTGACGACGCGCGCGCTGTCGTCGAAACCACAGAGAAATGGGAAATCGCCCCACTCGTATGGACACGGTTTGAGTCTGGCCGTGACCAGCGCGGGCGGCGCGGTGGACAAATTAACCAAGCTCGTGACGCTCGATCAGTTGTCGTCAGTGGTGGAAGCCTATAGGATGCTGCGGACTTCGGTGCTGCTCTCAGCAGCTGGCGCTCCGCCCAAGACGATTCTGTTCACGAGCGGGCAGCCGGGCGAAGGCAAGACCACGACGGCGATCAACACCGCGATTTCGCTTTCGCAACTCGGCGCTTCGGTGTTGCTGATTGACGCCGATTTGCGCCGCCCGACCGTGCATCGTGTCTTCAAGATGAACCAGGCGCACGGACTTTCGACCTTCCTGTCGAGGCAGGTTGAGATTGACCCCCTGATCCACAAACTCTGGGTGCCGAACCTGTCGGTGCTCCCGTGCGGACCGATTCCGCCCAACCCGGCTGAGTTAATCAGTTCGGAGCGGATGAAGGAGTTGCTCCGCGAGTTGTGGGTTAAATATGATCACATTCTGATTGACTCCCCACCGTTGATCAATGTTACCGACCCCGTCATCCTTTCAACCATGGTAGATGGAGTAATCCTCGTCGTTCAGGCCGGCCGCAGCACGCGGGAAGTGGTGCGGCGCGCGCGGCAGGAATTGGGCAGCGTCGGCGCCAAAATTTTTGGCGTCGTGCTCAACAATCTGGACGTCAAACGCGAAGGTTACGACAGTTACTCAGCAACTTACGGTAGTTACGGATATGGAGATGGGCGAGAAGAGATCGGACGAAAGTAAAGGCCATATTTCATATGAAATATGAAATTGGCGAAGAAAGGTTGATGGCGCTCGCCGGCCCCCCGCCAAGCAGCCATTCGAAGTCTCAGCCGGCCATTTCAAACAAACAGCAGCGATTCGACACGGAACGCTCTTTACGGCGCCAGCCCCGGCGCAACAGGAGGTGGGAATATGTCTGAGGAGAATCCAGTCCCGCGAGCGAGCGGAGAGGAAAAGAACAGGTTTGATCGGATAGGCGGGTCAGATGAAGCGATTTTGATCAGACCGAGTGGAGCGGCTCCGATCAGCTCCATGGATCAATTCGCATACAGCTACAACCGGGAGTTGGGCGCGGAAGACAGCTTCAACGTCCGCGATCTCTGGCGCAAGGTGCGCAAGCGGAAGTGGCTGGTGCTGGTGATCGTGGTCATCGCCACGACCATCGTCGCCATCGAATCGTTCCGGACGAAATCTATCTACCAGGCGACGGCGAAAGTGGCGCGCAACAATGATAATCCGACGGTGCTGAAATTCGGCGACGCCGTGCTCGAAGCGGATGGCGCCGAACGGATCAAGACGGATTTGCTTCTTCTGCGGACCTATCCGTTGTTGGGGAAAGTGGTCGTGCGGTTGAAGCTGGATGAGAATCCGGATTTTATGGAGGTGGGCGCTCGCCGTTCGGTTTTGGAAGCGGTGAGCACGATTGCGGCGAAGTTTGGCGGCGAATCGGCGGCCAAGGCTGAACAGCCGAAGCCCGATCCGATCCCCCCACAAATGGACGGGAGCCTGTCGGAGGAGGAGATCGAGCGGCTCTCGCCGTACATCGCCACGCTGGATGGGTATCTGTACGTGGGACAGATCAATGAAACGAAGGCGATTGAGATCAGTTACACGCACACTGATCCGGCCATCGCGGCGAAAGTGGCGAATGGCGTGGCGCAGGCTTTCGTGGATGAGAGCTTTTCCAACAAGACTTCCAGGTTCACCAACTCCACCAACTGGCTGGAACGCACCACGCGCGCCTTGCTCGCGCAAGTGCAGCAGGCGGAGCAGGAACTGGCCAATTACGGCAACAACAACAATTTCTTCACCACCGACGACAAGCAGAACCTGGTCGTCGAAAAGCTGGGGAATCTTTACGGTCAGGCGCTCAAGTCCGAAACCGACCGTAAGATTCAACAGTCGCTCTACGAAGAGGTCAAGCAGGGGCGGGTGGCGAGTTTGCCCGAATCTTTCTCCGACCCGCGGACGATCGCGCAGCAGGGTGAAGTGGCCAAACTTCAGGTTCAATTGGCGCAACTGAGCGCCCGGTTCGGACCCGAGAATCCGAAGGTGGTGGAGACGCGGCAACAGATTGCGGAACTGGAGCGGTTGATTTCGGAAAGCTCAAAGAAGTTGGAAGATAAACTGCGGGCCGATTACGAGCGATCAATGCGGGACGAGCGATTGATCAAGGAATCGCTGGAGGAGGCGAAGGCCGAAGCGATCCAGCAGAACCAGGCCTCGATCAGATTCAACATCCTGAAGCAGAATGTGGAAACGACCAAGGCGCTCTACAACGACTTCCTGCAAAAGACCAATCAGGCGAGCATCGAGAAGGCGCAGCAGGGCAGTGATCTGCGCATCATCGAACCGGCGCGTGTCCCAGCTTCTCCCACGGGCCCACGGCGGATGCGAGCAATATTGATCGGACTGTTGCTGAGCTTGGTGGCGGGAGTGGGCTTGACATTGCTGCTCGAATATCTGGACAACACCGTGAAGAGCGTCGAGGATGTGGCGCGCACGACCCAGTTGCCGACGCTGGCGCTGATTCCGGCGATGGACGCGGGGGCGATGAAGGCCCTCGGAGGGAAGAAGAACAATCAGCGGAAAGAGATCAGCTCTTCGTCGAAAAAGGCGACCACAGTGGGAGGTCTGGCCCCGCGAGGGTTGCAGCCGCAGGGCGAGAAGTTGGCGGCGCTC
>Ga0187893_10010634_pt1 | contig 13636 bp, 11 predicted proteins | sample MA1701074metaG_FD_139574 | JGI IMG/M metagenome (GOLD analysis project Ga0187893, IMG submission 139574) | White microbial mat communities from a basaltic lava cave in the Kipuka Kanohina Cave System on the Island of Hawaii, USA - MA170107-4 metaG ...
CCCTGGGTGCGCTGGGTGACGCCCGAAATCTCGCCAAAGCGATTCGATGCGCGCTTCTTCCTCGCCCGCGCGCCGGAAGGCCAGGTGCCCAGGGTGGACGGCCACGAGGCGACCGAGGGCCAGTGGATCTCGCCTCAGGAGGCACTCGAGCGCTGGGAGGACGGCAGCATGCTGCTCGCGCCGGCCACCGCCAAGACCATCGAGATGCTCCTGGAGTACGAAGCGGTGGCGGACGCGCTGGCCGCCGGAGCCAAGCGGCCGCCGCCGGTTGCGATGCCCCTTGTCTGGACCGACAAGGAGACCGGGCGGGCCTACATCTCACTCCCCGGAGACCCGCGCCACCCGCTTCCCGGCGTGCTCGGCGGGTCGATTTGCCGTCTCCAACTCACGGAGGGCCGTTACCGGCAGGTGAAGGCTACCTAGGGCGCAAAAGTTAAAATAGTGCATGCCCAAGATCAGCCAGCGTGCGCAATCCCTTGGCACCGAAAATGCCTTTGTCGTGCTCGCCGAAGTCACGGCGCTTGCCCGCCAGGGCAAGGACATCATCAGCTTCTGCATCGGCCAGCCGGACTTCCCCGCGCCGCTGCACGTGCAGGAAGCCGGCATCCGCGCCATCCGCGAGGGCAAGCACGGCTACACGCCCTCGGCCGGGATCGATCCGCTGCGCGAGGCTGCCGCGAAATACATGGCCGGGATGCGCGGCGGCCTGCCCATCCGGCCCGAAGACGTGGTGGTGGGCGCAGGCGCCAAGCCATTCATCGCCTACGCCATCCTCTCGACGACCGACTACGGTGCGGGCGACGAGGTGATCTACCCGAACCCCGGCTTCCCGATCTACGAATCGCAGATCCTCGCCAACGGCGCGAAGCCGGTGCCGGTGCACCTCAAGGAAGACCGCGACTTTGCTTTCGATCCGGCTGAGCTGGAGAAGCTCATTACCGCGAAGACGAAGCTTTTGATATTGAATTACCCGCACAATCCCACGGGTGGTTTACTGGCAAAAAAAGATTTACAGGCAGTTGCGGCAATACTGCAAAAGCACCCGCAGGTCTGGGTCTACGCCGACGAAATCTATTCGCGCCTCTGTTTTTCGGGCGAGTTCTTCTCCATCGCGCAGGTGCCCGGCATGTACGAGCGCACCATCCTCTGCGACGGCGCCTCGAAAACCTGGGCGATGACAGGCTGGCGCATCGGCTTCGCCTCCAACCCGGTGCTCGCGCCCGCCTTCACGCGCTGGATCACCAACACCGAATCCTGCGCGTCGCAGATCTCTCAGTGGGCCGCGGTGGAGGCGATCACCGGGCCGCAGGACGCCGCGGAAATGATGAAAAAAAGTTTTATTGATCGAAGGAATTTAATTATTAAATTATTAAGGGAAACCCCCGGCGTCGGTTGCAGGACGCCCGGCGGAGCGTTTTACGCCTGGCCCAACGTCACCGAGGCCTGCCGCATGATCGGCGCGGCCGATTCCGAGGAGTTCCGCAAGCGCCTGCTGCACGAGGCGGGCGTCGCGGTGCTTGCCGACATTCACTTCGGTGCACGCGTGCCGGGCGAGGGCCAGCATGTGCGCTTTTCGTATGCCGCCTCGAACGAGATGATCGAGAAGGGCGTCGCGCGCATGGCTGATTTCATCCGGAGGAATACCCGGAAAGTGGCCTGACGTGAGCGTTTGGCAACCCAGCGTCACGGTCGCGGCGGTGATCGAGCGCGACGGCAGGTTCCTGCTCGTCGAGGAATTGCAGGACGGCCGCCAGGTGCTGAACCAGCCCGCCGGCCATCTCGACCCGGGCGAGACGCTGATTGAAGCCTGCGCGCGCGAAGTGCTGGAAGAGACCGCGCATCGCTTCACGCCCGCGGCGCTGGTCGGCATCTACCGCTGGCACTACGCGCCCGCCGATGTCACCTTCCTGCGCTTCTGCTTTTCAGGCTCGATCACCGGCGTCGAAGCCTCCAGGATCCTGGACAAGGAAATCATGGCGCTGCATTGGCTGAGCGCGAGAGAAATCAAGGCGAAGGCTGCCCAGCACCGCTCGCCGCTCGTGCAGCAATGCCTGGACGGCTACCTTGCGGGGCGCAACTTCCCCCTCACCGTGCTCTCCAAAAGCCATGGGTGAGCGCATCGTCGTCGGCATGTCGGGCGGGGTGGATTCCGCCGTCGCCGCGCTGCTCTTGAAGCGCGAGGGCTACGACGTGGTGGGCCTGTTCATGAAAAACTGGGAGGACGACGACACCGACCAATACTGCTCCACGCGGCAGGACCTGCTCGACGCGGCTGCGGCGGCGGACGTGATCGGCGTCGAGCTGGAGGCAGTGAATTTCTCCGCCGAATACAAGGACCGCGTGTTCGCCGAGTTCCTGCGCGAGTACCAGGCCGGCCGCACGCCCAACCCCGACGTGCTGTGCAACGCCGAGATCAAGTTCAAGGCCTTCCTCGACCATGCCATCGCGCTGGGCGCGACGCGCATAGCCACCGGGCACTACGCGAAGGTGATCGAGAAGAACGGGCGCTACGAACTGCACCGGGGGGCCGATCCGGCCAAGGACCAGAGCTATTTCCTGTACCGGCTGACGCAGGCGCAGCTCTCGAAAGCCGTATTTCCGCTCGGCGAGATTGCAAAGGACGAGGTACGGCGCATCGCGCGGGCCGCGGCGCTGCCGAACCACGCGAAAAAGGATTCGACCGGCATCTGCTTTGTCGGCGAGCGGCCGTTCCGCGAATTCCTCAACCGCTATCTGCCGCGAGAGCCCGGCCCGATCATGACGCCGGAAGGCATGCGCATCGGCACTCACATCGGCCTCGCGTTCTATACCATCGGCCAGAGGAAGGGGATCGGCGTCGGTGGAATCTCCGGCGGCAATGCGGCGGGCGACGCCTGGTACGTGGCGCAAAAGGATCCGGTCGCCAATGCGCTCATCGTGGTGCAGGGGCGCGACCATCCGTTGCTTATGAAGAGTTCGCTCAGGGCGCAGGACGCAAGCTGGATTGCGGGCAGGCCCACGCCGGGCTCGATGCATTCAGCGAAGACGCGCTACCGCCAGGCCGACTCGGCCTGCATCGTGACGCGCTCGGAAGACGAGGAAATCGCGGTGGAGTTCGCCCACCCGCAATGGGCGGTGACGCCCGGCCAGTCGGTGGTCCTCTACGAAGGCGCCGCCTGCCTGGGCGGTGCGGTGATCAGCTAAAACAGGGACAGACCACGTTTTTTCGCTATGCGAAAAAACGTGGTCTGTCCCTGTTTTATGTGGGCGGTGCGGTTTCGGCGAACGCGGGGCGTTCCATGAGCTTGTCGTAGTGGCGCGCGAGGTTGGCGTACTCGCCGCGCCATTCGACGCCGCCGGGCTTGCGGAATCCGATCCAGCCCAGGCAGGAGCCGAGCGCGATGTCGGCGAGCGTGTAGCGATCGCCGTGGCACCAGGCCTTGTCGCCCAGCTCTGCCGAGAGCATCGCGAGGCCGCGGCGCAGCTTGCCGATCTGCTTGTCGGACCAGTGTTTGCTCTGCTCCTTTTTCGGGCGCAGCGACTCGTAGCGGATCAGCAGCCCGGCGTCCAGGCAGCCGTCGGCGAGCGCCTCCCAGCGCCGCACCGCGACGCGCTCGCGGTTGTCGTCCGGAATCAGGCGCGAGATCGGCGACACGCTGTCGAGAAACTCGGCGATGACGCGCGAATCGAACAGCGCCGTGCCGTCGTCCAGCATCAGCGTGGGCACCTTGCCGAGCGGATTTAAGGCGTTGACAGGGTTTTCGGCGGGAAGCACGTCCACGAGCTCGAAATCGCAATCGATCTTCTTCTCCGCCAGCACGATGCGCACTTTGCGGGTGTAGGGGCTGGGAACGGAGCCGAGGAGCTTCATGGCGGGCGCGAATTATATAATACGAGCCATGGTCGCCACGCTGTCCGCACTTAGCGCCCTGTCGCCGCTGGATGGCCGTTACGCCGGATCGATGGATGCGCTTAGGCCGTACTTCAGCGAGTACGCGCTGATCCGCTACCGCGTGCGCGTCGAGCTGGCCTGGCTTGCGGCGCTGGCCGCCGAGCCGGCGATCGGCGAACTCAAGCCCTTTTCCCGCGCGACCGCGAAGTCGCTCAATGCGCTGGTTGCGAATTTTGGCGAGGACGACGCAAAGCAAATCAAGGCGATCGAAGCCAGAACCAATCACGACGTCAAGGCGATCGAGTACTGGCTGAAAACCAAGCTCGGCAGGAACCGCGAAGTGCAGGGCGCGCTCGAATTCATCCATTTTGCCGCTACCTCGGAAGACATCAACAACCTCTCCTACGCGCTGATGCTCGCCGAGTCGCGCGAGCGAGTGATGCTGCCGAAACTGGACGAGCTGATTGCGGTGCTGCGCGCAGGCGCGCACCGCCACGCCGCGCTCGCGATGCTCTCGCGTACCCACGGCCAGCCGGCGTCGCCGACCACTCTGGGCAAGGAACTCGCCAACTTCGTCCACCGCCTGCGACGCGCCCGCACGCGTATCGCGGTGGTGCCGCTCCTGGGCAAGATGAACGGCGCGGTCGGCAACTATCAGGCGCATACGATCACGTACCCGAATTTCGACTGGGAGCGTTTCTGCGGCCGCTTCGTGCAGGGGCTTGGACTGGAATTCAATCCGTATACGACCCAGATCGAGCCGCACGATTCGTACACCGAGTTGTTCGACGCCTACGCGGCGGCCAACGCCGTGCTGCTGGACCTGGACCGCGACCACTGGGGCTACATTTCGCTCGGCTATTTCCGCCAGCGCGCGAAGAAGGGCGAGGTGGGCTCCTCGACCATGCCGCACAAGGTCAATCCGATCGACTTCGAGAATTCCGAGGGCAACCTCGGCGTCGCCAACGCGCTGCTGCGCCACCTCTCGGACAAGCTGCCGGTGTCGCGCTGGCAGCGCGACCTGTCGGATTCGACCGTGCTGCGCAATGCGGGTTGCGCGCTCGGACATACGCTGCTGGGCTACACCTCCTGCCTGCGCGGCCTTGCCAAGCTCGAGGCCGATCCGCGTCGCATCGCCGAGGACCTCGAGGCGAACTGGGAGGTGCTCAGCGAGGCTGTGCAGCAGGTGATGCGCCGCCACGGCGTCGCCGGGGCTTACGAAAAGCTGAAAGCGCTCTCGCGCGGCAGAAGACTCGGCGCGCAGGAAATTGCCGCCGTGATCCGCGGGCTGCCGATACCCGCAGAAGCGAAAAAGCGCCTTCTCGCGCTGAAACCCTCGTCCTACACCGGTCTGGCCGCGCGGCTCGCGAAGCGCATCTGAGCCGCGGATGATCTACGCCGCGACGATATTCCTGTCATCGTTTCTGCTGTTCCTGGTGCAGCCGCTGATCGCGCGCCAGATCCTGCCCTGGTTCGGCGGCACCGCGGCGGTCTGGACCACCTGCATGCTGTTCTTCCAGACCGTGCTGCTCGCGGGCTACGCCTACGCGCACGCCACGAATGCGAAGCTGCAGCCGCGGCCGCAGGCGGTGCTGCATACGGTACTGCTCGCCGTAGCGCTCGTTCTGCTGCCGATCGCACCCAACCCTATGTGGGCGCCGACCGGGAGCGAAGAGCCGATTACCCGCATTCTCCTGGTGCTGACGGCAACGGTGGGATTGCCCTACCTGCTGCTCGCCTCGACCAGTCCGCTGTTGCAAGCCTGGTACGCGCGCGCCCGGCCAGGGGTCGATCCCTATCGCCTGTTCGCGGTGTCGAATCTCGCCTCGCTGCTGGCGCTGGTCGGCTACCCGCTCGCGGTCGAGCCTTTCCTCGGCGGGCGCGAGCAGGTCGTCTGGTGGTCCATCCTGTTTGTTTTTTTTGCCGTTTTTTGTGCCGGATTGTCCTGGTCCGTTGCCGGGAAGAAGGAAGAAGAGAGAAAATTGGTGGAAAACACCACGCCGCCGCGCCGCGCCGATTTCCTGCTCTGGCTGGCGCTCTCGGCCACGGGCTCGGTGGTCCTGCTCGCGGTGACCAACCATGTGACGCAGAACGTGGCGGCGATCCCGCTGCTGTGGCTCGCGCCGTTGACGCTGTACCTGCTCACTTTCATCCTCGCGTTCGAAGGCGGAATCCTGGGCGTCAACCTGTACCGGGTGGAGATCTTCTGGTCGGTGGTGCTCGTCTGGCTGGCCGGGATGTCCTGGCTGCTGGTGGACAACAGGTACCAGTTCGATCTTGCGCTGCAGGCCGGGATGTTCCTCTCGGGCCTGTTCGTCGGCTGCATGTTCTGCCACGGCGAGCTGTATCGCTCGCGGCCCGCGGCGCGGCACCTGACGGCGTTCTACCTCACGATCTCGGCCGGCGGCGCGATCGGCGGCCTGCTGGTCGCGGTCGTCGCGCCGCTCGCCTTCGACGCCTACTACGAGCTCGGTGTTGCGCTGATCGCGCTGGCCGTGCTCGCGGCGGTGCGCTTCGCGTCGGTCAATAGCGCTGCGCGCTGGGCAAGTCTCGCGATGCTGCTCGCGGTGGCCGCCTGCGCGACCTATGACGGTTTTCGTTTCCAGAAAGACGTGCGCGTCTCGGCGCGCAATTTCTACGGCGTGATCCGGGTGAAGGAATACGGCGCGCCGGGCGACAGCTATCACCTGCGCCGGCTGGTGCACGGCGTGATCATGCACGGCGAGCAGGACATGACGGAGGTGGCTCGGCGCAAGCCCTCCACCTACTACCTGCCGAGTTCGGGCGTCGGCGCCTCGGTGGCGGCGAAGCAGGCGCAAGGCGCGATCCGCGTCGGCGTGATCGGGCTGGGGACCGGGACCCTCGCGGCCTATGGGCGCAAGCGCGACAGCTACCGCTTCTACGAGATCAATTCCCGGGTCATCACGATTGCGCGTTCGGAATTCACCTACCTTGGCGACAGCGCGGCAAGCATCGAAGTCGCCCTCGGCGATGCGCGCCTGAATCTGGAGCGCGAGCCGCCGCAAGGCTTCGACCTGCTCGCGGTGGATGCCTTCTCCAGCGACGCGATTCCGGTGCACCTGATCACCACCGAGGCGCTCGGGGTGTACCTGCGGCACATGAAGCCGGGCGGCATCATCGCGTTCCACGTCTCCAACCGGTTCCTCAACCTGGTGCCGGTGGTGGCGCGGCTGGCGAAGGTGCACGGCGCGCATACGGTGCTGGTGTCGGACAAAGGCAAGGACGGCGACGACGACCACACCACCACCGACTGGGTCCTCGTGTCGCGCGAGCGCGGCGCGCTGGAAGCGCCGGAGATCGAGGCGGTTTCGCCCGAAGCGCCCGACCAGCGGCCCGGCTGGCGCACCTGGACCGACGACTACTCGAACCTGGTGCAGATCCTCAGATAACTAGACGACGGCGCCTTCGTTCTTGTCTTCGAGAGCGCTTTTCTTGGGCGCGCGGATGAACTGGGCACGGTCGACGCCGAGCCACATCACAAGCGGGCTCGCCACCAGCACCGAGGAATAGATGCCGAAGCAGATGCCGATGGTGAGCGCGAGCGCAAAGTAATGCAGCGCCGGCCCGCCGAAGAGCAGCATGGTGGTGACCATCGCCTGGGTGCAGCCGTGGGTGATGATGGTGCGCGAGATCACGCCGGTAATCGCACTGTCGATCACTTCGGGAACGGAAGCCTTGCGCATCTTGCGGAAGTTTTCCCGCACCCGGTCGAACACCACCACCGATTCGTTCACCGAGTAGCCGAGCACCGCGAGCACCGCCGCGAGCACCGGCAGGGAGAATTCCCACTGGAAGAGGGCGAAGAATCCCAGGATGATCACCACGTCGTGCAGGTTGGCGATGATCGCGGCGAGGCCGAAGCGCCACTCGAAGCGGATCCAGAGGTAGAACACGATGCCCAACGCGGTCACGAGGAGCGCGAGCGCGCCATATTCGGCAAGTTCCTCGCCTACCTGCGGCCCGACATACTCGACGCGGCGCACCTCCGCGGTGGCGTCACCGGCCTTGAGCAACTCCGTCACTTTCTGCGACAGCGCGGCGGTGGACTGGCCTTTCTCCACCGGCAGGCGGATCAGCACGTCGCGCGAGGAACCAAAGTTCTGCACTTCGCTCTTGAGCCCCGCTTTTTCGAGCGTCTCGCGGATCGCCTCGACCTTGGCCGCCTCCTTGTAGCTCACTTCGACCAGCGTGCCGCCGGTGAATTCGACCGAGAAATGCAGGCCCTTGTAGGCGAGGAAGAAAACCGCGGCGGCGAAGGTCAGCAGCGAAATGATGTTGAAGACGAGCGCATGCCGCATGAACGGGATGACGCGGCGGATTTTGAAGAATTCCATCTTTGCTTGGCGTCCTGCCGGGCTATTTCCAGCCCGTGTCGCCGATCGCGAGGTGCGCGATCTTGCGCCGGTGGCCGTAGGCGAGGTTGACGATCGCGCGCGACACCACGACCGAGGAGAAGATCGAGGTCAGGATACCGAGGCAGTGCACCACGGCGAAGCCGCGCACCGGACCTGAGCCGAAGATGAGGAGCGCGAGGCCCGCGATCAGGGTCGTGACGTTGGAATCGAGAATCGTGCCCCAGGCGCGCTCGTAGCCGGCGGCGATCGCCGCCTGCGGCGACTGGCCGCCGCGTACCTCCTCGCGGATGCGTTCGTTGATGAGCACGTTGGCGTCGATCGCCATGCCCAGCGTGAGCGCGATTGCCGCGATCCCGGGCAGCGTCAGCGTCGCCTGCAGGAGCGAGAGCAGCGCCACCAGGAAGAGCAGGTTGACGCCGAGCGCGATGGAGGAGAAAACCCCGAACAGAGTGTAGTACGCGCTCATGAAGAGCACGATCGCGACGAAGCCCCACTTGGTGGCGTTGAAGCCCTTTTCGATGTTCTCCTTGCCCAGCGACGGGCCGACCGTGCGCTCCTCGATGATCTCCATCGGCGCGGCGAGCGAGCCGGCGCGGATCAGCAGCGACAGGTCGTTGGTCTCGGTGGGCGTGAAGCTGCCGGTGATCTGGAAGCGCGAGCCGAATTCTCCCTGGATGGTCGCCACCGAGATCGCCTCGCCCTTGCCTTTCTCGATGAGGACGATCGCCATCAGGTGCTTGAGGTTCTCGCGCGTCGCCTGGCGCATGACGCGCCCGGCGGTCTCGTTCAGCTCCACCGCGACCGCCGGCCGCTGGTCGTTGTCGAACGTCGCCGAGGCGCCGATGAACTGGTCGCCGGTGACGAGGATCTGCTTCTTCACCGGCACCGAGCTCACACTGCCGTCGCGCTTCCTCTCCGGGAAGATGTCGACATTGAAGGTGCTGCCCGAGCGCATCGCTTCCTCGTCGACGAGACGCACTTCCAGGGTCGCGGTGCGGCCGAGGATGTCCTTGGCCTTCGCCGGGTCCTGCACGCCGGGCAGTTGCACCACGATGCGGTCGATGCCCTGCTGCTGGATCACGGGCTCGGCGACGCCGAGCTGGTTCACGCGCCGGTGCAGGGTGACGATGTTCTGCTTTACCGCGAGGTCCTGCTCGTTCTTCAATGCCTCGGGCTTGAGCGTCGCGACGATCATGAAGTCCTGGCCGTCGTCGCGCCGGGCCAGCGTCAACACGGGGATGAGCTGGCCGATCGCGACGATCGCCTTGTCGCGCGTCTCGGTGTCGCGAAAGCGCAGGCGCAGCGTCTGGCCTTCGCGCGCGATGCCGGCATGGCGGAGATTCTTCTCGCGCAGGCCCGTGCGCAGGTCCCCCGCGAAGGATTCCAGCCGCTTGACGAGCGCCGCCTGCATGTCCACCTGGAGCAGGAAATGCACGCCGCCGCGCAGGTCGAGGCCGAGGTACATCGGCAGCGCGTGCACCGCGGTGAGCCAGGAAGGCGAGGAAGAAAGCAGGTTCAACGCCACCACGTACTCGGGGTTCTGCGGATCCGGGTTGAGCGTTTTCTCGATCAGGTCCTTCGCCTTCAACTGCGTGTCCGCATCGGCGACGCGGATGCGCAGGCCGTGCAGGTCGAGGAGCGCGCCGGTGGTGCCGATCTGCTGGTCCTTCAAGATCTTTTCGAGGCGCGCGAGCACTGCGGCGTCCACCTTGACGGTCGCCTTGTTGCTCGAAACCTGGACCGCCGGCGCCTCGCCGAAGAAGTTCGGCAGCGTGAAGAGCAGCGCCGCGGCGATCGTGACGCCGATCAGCGCGTATTTCCAGGTCGGGAAGCGGTTCACTTACTTGATGGTCTTGAGCGTGCCCTTAGGCAGGAGCAGCTGCACCGATGGCCTCTGGATCTTGATTTCCGTGTTCGGCGCGATTTCGAGCGTCGCGTAGTGTTCGTTGATGTCGATGATCCTGCCGATCAGGCCACCCAGCGCCACGACCTCGTCGCCTTTTTGCAGCGCGTCGATCATGGCCTTTTGTTCCTTCGCGCGTTTCATCTGCGGCCGGATCATGAGGAAATACAGCAGCACGAACATCAGGATGATGGGCAGGAAGCTCATCAGCCCGGCGTCGCCGCCGGCCGCCGGGGCCTGTGCGTAAGCGGGGGAAATCAGCACGGAAATACCTCGATTGGGAAACCCGGCGGAAAGCCGGAAAACCTTGAAATTATAGCAGCTTGCGCTGCTCCAGCAGGCGCGCGGCGGTAGCCGCAAGGCGTTGACCCTCGATCGCCTCGCGCAGTTCCTTCATCAGCTGTAGGTAGTAGTGCAGGTTGTGTATGGTATTGAGTCGTGCGCCGAGGATTTCGTTCGCTTTCTGCAGGTGATAGAGATAGGCGCGGCTGAAGTTGCGGCAGGCGTAGCAGGCGCAGGTTTCGTCGAGCGGCCGCGGATCATCGCGCCACCGGGCGTTGCGGATCTTGACGTCGCCCGAGCGCGTGAAGAGCCAGCCGTTGCGCGCATTGCGCGTCGGCAGCACGCAATCGAACATGTCCACGCCCGCGAGCACCGCTTCGATCAGGTCTTCCGGCGTGCCCATGCCCATCAGGTACCTCGGCTTGTCCGCCGGCATCGCCGGCAGGAGATGACGCATGATCCGCGTGCGATCCTCCGGCGGCTCGCCCACCGCAAGCCCACCGATGGCATAGCCGTCGAACTGGATTTTTTGCAATTCCTTCAGGGAATCATCGCGTAGATCCTCAAAGATACTTCCCTGCACGATGCCGAAGAGGGCGTTCGCATTGCCCTCGTGCGCGCGCCTGGAGCGTGCCGCCCAGCGCAGGCTCAATTCCATCGACTTCTTCGCCTGCTTCCGGGTGGCGGGGTAGGACGTGCATTCATCGAACACCATGACGATGTCCGAGTTCAGGGACTTCTGGATCCGCATCGACGCTTCCGGCGTCAGCAGCAGCTTGTCGCCATTGATGGGCGACGCGAAGCGCACGCCCTCTTCGCTTACCTTTGTCTCAAGACTGAAAACCTGAAATCCGCCGGAGTCCGTCAGGATCGGACCCTTCCAGCCCATGAAGCCGTGCAGACCGCCATGCTTCGCGATCACGTCGGTGCCCGGACGCAGCCAGAGGTGGAAGGTGTTGCCGAGCACGATCTGCGCGCCCAGGCCCTCGAGCTCCTCGGGCGACATCGCCTTCACCGTGCCGTAGGTGCCCACCGGCATGAAGGCGGGCGTGTCGACCTTGCCATGCGCAAGCTCGAGGACGCCGCGGCGCGCGCTGCCGTCGCGGTGGGTCACAGAGAACTTCATCGCGCCCTTTCTATCAGCATTGCGTCACCGTAGGAAAAAAAGCGGTAACGCCGCTCAATGGCGTGCGCGTAGGCCCTGCGGATGTTCTCCAGTCCTGCAAAGGCTGCGACCAGCATCAGCAGGCTGGATTTGGGCAGGTGGAAGTTGGTGAGCAGCCGGTCCACGACCTGGAACCGAAAGCCGGGATAGATGAAGAGGCCGGTCTCGCCCGACGGCTTGCCAGTGAGGGCGGCGCTCTCCAGTGCACGCAGCGAGGTGGTGCCGACGGCGAGGACGCGGCGGCCGGTCAGGGCCGCGCTCGTCGCAGCTGGAATTTCGTAGCGCTCGCGGTGCATGCGGTGGGCTTCGATTTCCTCGCTGCGCACCGGCTGGAACGTTCCCGCGCCGACGTGGAGCGTGATTTTGGCCACTGCTGCGCCCTTTGCCTGGATTCTTTTCAGCATGTCCAGATCGAAGTGCAGTCCCGCGGTCGGCGCCGCTACGGCGCCCGGGCGCTCGGCGAAGACGGTCTGGTAGCGCACCGCGTCCTCGGGTCCTGGCGCATGGGTGATGTAGGGCGGCAGGGGCACGCTGCCGCAGCGCTCGAGTACCGTGGCGACGGATTCGTTGAAGCGAAGGTGGTAAAGCTCGCCCTCGCGCCCCAGAACCTCGGCCGCAACGCCGTCGCCGACGCTGAGCCGCGCGCCAGGCCTGGGCGGATGCGAGACGCGCATCAGGCCGAGGGCTGCGTGCTCGCCGAGGATGCGCTCGACGAAGAATTCGAACCTGCCGCCGCTCGCCTTGGCGCCATAAAGACGCGCCTTGATGACGCGCGTGTCGTTCAGGACCAGCGCGTCGCGCGCGTCCACCAGGCCGGGCAGGTCGGTGAAGGCGAGGTCCCTCAGCACGCCGCTGGCGGCGTCGAGATGCAGGAGGCGGCTCGCGCTGCGCTCGCGCGCGGGGTGCTGCGCGATGAGTTTTGCGGGGAGCAGGTAGTCGAAATCGGCGAGCTTCACTGCCGGGCATTATAAAATTCGATTGGCAGCCGAAATGGCGGAATCGGTAGACGCAGCGGACTCAAAATCCGCCGGTGGCGACACCATGAGAGTTCGAGTCTCTCTTTCGGCACCAGGCGGGCCGTGGCGGCGAAATTAAATGTTAGAACCGGGTCGATTTGCTGGACATCGCCTATCGCGGGGCGTAGGCTCTGGCGCACATTCGTCGGGGGGAATCTTAATGGCCAAGGCGCAGGTCCACCTGCTTCCGGCGGCGCGCAATACGGTCATGGTGGTGGACGACCAGTCCACCAGCCGTGCCATCCTCGAGCAGGTGGTGCGCAGCCTGGACGACCGGGTCGTGGTAGAAGGCTTCGCGCGCCCCGTGGACGCGGTGGTCTGGGCCACGCGCCACGTCGCCGACCTGGTGCTGGTGGATTTCATGATGCCCGACATGGACGGCATCGAGCTGGTGGGCCGGCTGCGCTCGGTCCCCGGCTACGAGCACGTGCCGATTGTCATGATTACCGGACAGGACGATAAGAAGGTCCGCTACGCCGCGCTGGATGCCGGGATCACGGATTTTCTCACCAAGCCGGTCGATTCGCGCGAGTGCCTCGCGCGCTGCCGCAACCTGCTCACGCTGCGCCGCCAGCAGCTCGCGCTGGAGGACAAGCGCCGCCTGCTCGAGGGCATGGTCGACGAGGCGACGCGCGAGATCCGCGAGCGCGAGAAGGAAACCTTGCTGCGCCTCGCGCGCGCCGGCGAATTCCGCGATGAGGAGACCGGCTATCACCTTATCCGCATGGCGCGCTATTCGCGCCTGATCGCCAACGCCATCGGTCTGGAGAACGACGAGGCCGAAACCATCGAGCTAGCCGCGCCGCTGCACGACATCGGGAAAATCGGCATTCCGGACGGCATCCTGCTCAAGCCCGCGCGCCTCGACGAGACCGAGTGGGGCACGATGCAGCGCCACCCGGTGATCGGCCACGAAATCCTGAAGGGGAGCGCCTCGAAATACGTGCGTATGGGCGCGCTGATCGCGCTCGGCCACCACGAGCGCTACGACGGCAAGGGCTATCCGAGCGGACTGGACGGCGA
>Ga0187893_10010635_pt1 | contig 13636 bp, 13 predicted proteins | sample MA1701074metaG_FD_139574 | JGI IMG/M metagenome (GOLD analysis project Ga0187893, IMG submission 139574) | White microbial mat communities from a basaltic lava cave in the Kipuka Kanohina Cave System on the Island of Hawaii, USA - MA170107-4 metaG ...
TCTCATCCCGCATTCGAGCTTCACCATGCTGCCGGTGCGCCAGGCAACCGTCGCCCGCTTCATCGAACGCGAAGTGGATCAGTTGCGCGCTTATCTGGAAGAGCTTCAAACGAACGACAAAGACGAAGTCACGCGCAAGAGCGTAAAGGAAATCGAACGCGCCATTCGACGGCTTGAGGCGAAACTGCTCAACACCCAATCGGCCATTGTGCGCAGCTCAGAAGCCACCATCTGCTGGGAAGAACTCGGCGTGGACACGCTATTCGCGGATGAGGCGCACAACTTCAAAAATTTGTACTGCCCAACGAAGATGACGCGCGTGGCCGGAATGCCCAACACCGAATCGCAGCGCGCCTTCGATATGTTCATCAAAGTCCGCTCGGTGCTTGAAAGCGGCGGGCGCGTTGTCTTCGCCACCGGCACGCCGATCTCCAACTCCATCGCCGAATGCTACGTGATGATGAAATACCTTCAGCTTGAGCTGTTGGAGGAACTGGGACTGCAACACTTCGATGCCTGGGCGCAGATGTTCACCGACACCAGCCAGTCGGTTGAGATGAAACCGGACGGCAGCGGCTTTCGCGTCCACACCAGATTTAATCGCTTCACCAATCTGCCGGAACTCGCGGCGATCTGGCGGCAGGTGCTGGATGTCAAAACGGCGGAACAGCTTCAGCTTCCACGCCCGCGGACTCACGGCGGCAGCCCGCGGGTGATCAAAAGTCCGAAGAGCCCAGCGCTCGACCGGATCATTCAATCACTCGCCAAACGCGCCGAAGCGATCAGCAAGCGTTGGGTCAGTCCCGAAGTGGACAACATGCTGCGGATTACGACGGAAGGCCGCAAGGCTGCGCTCGATCCGCGTCTGGTTGATCCCTCTGCACCTGCTGATCCCAACGGGAAGATCAGTCAGGTGGTCGGAAATCTCGTGCGCTTCTATCACGAGTCGCAAGGAGCACGCGGCGCTCAGGTCGTTTTTGTAGATACGAATTGTCCAAAGGGAAAGGCTGCCTGAAGGCGTCATTGCTTTTCAGCCTGATGCCGATAAATTACTTATGCTCGCGCTTTTTGATTTCCTCGAAGGCTTCCGCCACTTTAGCCCGCTGGCGGTCTTTGAGTTCCGGGTAACGTTGTAACCATTGATTCAGTGTCTCTTCCGAACTGAAGAGGTTGATGACCCCTCAGCCACCGCCCATAAACAGCACTGCTGACTTCGGCTCAACCTTGCGCAGCTTGCCTTTGTCAAACTCCGCCCGAACGCGGGCCGTGCTTTCCGGCGAAGAATCTTCGATGACGACTTTTTCTTTTGCGTATTTGTTGCTGACCAGCAACAGACCGTCCACCGCTCAGTTGACGCTGGTGTTGCGGCCAGATGAGACCGTCATCCGATGAAAGACAAAGTCCAGGCGCGGATGCCAGTTCAGATAACGCGGCGCAGCCACCGCATAGCCCACGCCACCAGCAGCCTCATCCCGCTTCAGAATCTGGTACTGTTCGAGCATCGCCAGACTGCGTTTGACCTCATTCTGCGAGATGCCGACGGCTTTGGAGATTTGCGCGAGCGCCGGCGTTGGCCGCTGTTCGCGCGCGGCGTTGATGATCGCTCGCGCGATCAGTTTCTCATCCGGCGTCAGGACGAGCGTTTCCCATCCCCATTGCCTGACGATGACGTGCAGTTCGGGATGCTGTTTGATGTGCTGCCCGATGCGAAAGCGCGTTTCATCCGATGCGCCCAGGCCCACGAGCTCCATCGCCTGGTCTACGCTCGTGACGCTGTGGTCTTTGCCCCAAACGCCTTGCAGGTATTCGATGACTTTCTTTTCCTGCGGACTCAACTCAATCTCGCTTGCAGTGGCTTGGGTTGATAGTCGTTCAGTTTGAGCTTTGACGACTGGCAGCGGCGTTGTTAGCAGAATTGCGCAACATGCCGCCAGCATCCAGCGCCAGGAGATTACGACTGCACCGCGTTTGCCGATGAAAATAGATTCAATCATTCTGTGTTCCTTTCTGTTCGTGTGGCGCGCTTCAGTGAGCAGCGAGCAGTGATTCGATCTCGCGTTCCAGTTCTTTTCTCTCCGGCAGCTTGCCGGTGAATTTTCTGTGAACCTTGAAATCTTTGTCGAGAATGTAAGTTGTGGGGAATCCGATGACACCGTACTTTTCAACCACGTCATCATCACCGATAAGGGTTGAGTAAGCGATCTTGTGTTTATCACGGTAAGGTTTGATGTCCTCGGCCCAGCCCGATTGCACGGCAATCCCAATCACCTCAACTCCGCGACCGGCATACTTCGCGTGAAGCGCATTGAAGGCCGGCATCTCCGCCAGACAAGGGCCGCACCACGTCGCCCAGAAATCCAGCACGACGACACTGCCTTTCAAATCCGCCGAGCTTACCTGCTGCCCGTTAAGGTCAGGTAGTTTGAACTCAGCCGCCGGTTGCGGCGCCCCTTGTTTGTTGTTGGCCTGGCTTGCCGCGGAGCGAGCCGCTGTCTGACTCAATGCTGTTGCGACAAACCAGACCAGGGATGTTATGAGCGCCAAGACGAACGGACGATTATTGAATAACCGCATCATTGCTCCTCTTTTGCTTCCCCGGCTTTGAATCCCACTCTCTGAATAATTTGGTTATTGAGTTTTTTCATACTCAGTGTTGAAGGCCTGAATTAATGCGTCAACGACTGCCGGATCAGTCTGGCGCATCATGAGCGCGCACTGAGTCTCGCCCAGTACGAAACGGTAGAGCACGCAGTTCTGACTGCACGTGCGCCGGCAGTGAACGCCGTCTGCCTGGTATTGTTCCGATGGCCGTTCCCCGAACGACAACTTCGAGCCGGACGCCAGTTGGAACACGCAAAGGGCGCTCTGCTCGCTGCGATACTTGAACTGCAAGGCGCGTAAGCTCCCGAAACTATAGAGTCTCACCGCCGTCAACTTATACCCGCCCGGCAAGACTTCGGGAGCGATGGCTGGAAAACCGACACTGGCTCCGGCTTCCGGCCAGCTTACCTCGGTGAAACCTGGCGCGGTAGGGAATTCTCTCAACGCCGGCTCGGCCGCGGCGACCGTGCCAACCAGGTCAAGATAACCGGCCAGATTCAATTCTCCCTTGTGAGCGCCAGGCCACGGCCCATAGCGACTGGCCAGCAACAGAGCGGCGCCAATGATGAAAAGGGCGGCTGCTATTGCCGCCGGTCGCAGGAGGCGCCTCTGGCCAGAGCTTAATCGCCGTCCGATGAACGTCTCTCTGATCGGCTCAGGCCATTTGCTTGCAGACAGGTCACTGGCAACGGCGTCCCACAACTGGTCAGACGGATCGAGCAACGGCAACTGCCGCAACAGGTCTATTCTTTGACGGATTTGCCGGGAGCGCTCACGACAGCGCGCGCACTCGTCAAGATGCGCTGCGATCCGCGCGCGCTCATTCAGGGGCGCCTCTCCCTCGCAGTAGTCCGGGAGGCGGCGGCTAATGTGAAAGCAGAACTTCATAAAACTCCACAACGATCACTCATCATTGGCTAGCTGGCGGGACGATCCCGTTCATGCGTAGATATTCCACCATTTGCCCGTAGTGATTGGAAGAATGAGCCAGCGCGGCGGCGGCCAGCCCGATGCGGGTTTGCTTACTTTGCCCGAAGGGATTCTTGATTGGTTCGAACACGTTCTTTTCGTCAATCATAGCTACCGCTTTGTGAAGATACGCGAACGAATCCTTCAGATACTTAATGATCTCCGCCTTCGTCCTTGCTGAATCCGGCCCTCTCTCGTCGGCCGCGTCAGCGGGCGCCTGCTCTCCCAGAATGCCCGCCGCGCATAGGTAGTTGACTGCCGCGACATGTTTTACCTGCCTGGCGAAGTTGCGCACTCCCCTGAATTCGCCATTGGTTGGGGCAAACGAATATTTGTCCGCGGGCATGGCATCGGCAACGGCCACGAGTTGTGTTTCCGAGTGGATGATCCACTCATCTACCACCTGGCTGACAGCGCGCTGCGCGGACGGTTTATCCGCTTGCGCCAACGCGATACCGCTGCCTGCCAGCATAAGCAGAGATGCGAATATCCGGTTCATTTTTTTCATGAGTGTTTTCCTTATTTGAGTTTGCGCTCCAGCAGCCGGTGCGCTCGACTCAGGCGCGAGGCCACCGTTCCCTCAGAGCGCTGCAACACTTCAGCGATCTCGCCGTAGGAAAGATTCTCGATGTAGCGCAAGACGACCACCGCCCGGAGTGGCGGTTTCAAGCTCAAAATGGCCTTCCGCACCGCTCGCTGGATTGAGCGATTCACCTGTTGCTGCTCAAGCCGACTGTCCGCGTCAATCTCCGCGGGCGTCCCGATAGCTTCCTCGATGCCCACTTCGCGCCGTGTGCGCCGTGAGCGCAACGCGTTCAGACACATGTTCGTGGCCAGACGATAGAGCCAGGAGCTGAAGCTGGATTCAAAGCGAAAAGCGCACAGGTCGCGGAAGACCTTCAAAAATATCTCCTGCGTCAAATCCTTAGCCATCTCCGCGTCGCCGGTCAAATAGATCGCTAAACTATAGACCTTCGCCTTGTAACACTCGTATAGCTCGCGCCAGGCTTCGGGGTCTCCGTCCTGACACGCTCGAACAAGCTGCTCGCTCAAGCCACTTTGCGCAATCCTCTCTGTTGTTGCCGCTCCCACTTGTGAAAGCATATCTCCACATGAATTTCCCACGACAATCCGGGAGCTTGAGAGAAGCGCCCGGCACGTAAGACCAGGCGCTTCCCTCAAGGGTTACTTCTTTGAGTACGAAGAGACAGTTTAATGTCGTGCCCGGGACGCGCGTTGGCAGCCACATTCGCAATGGGCTGTTGCGCGCAGCATCCATTTTCTGCGTACCATTGTGGAGGCCTCCTTTCTTGCGGTTTGCAATACGCTCCCTGAGTGGGATTGCTTCCACTTATTTAGGCACAGCCCCCTGCCAATTTCTTGCAGAATTTTTTCGCGCGCCGATTTGATAAGGCGGACTTGCTCAACCGCCTCCGGCGAGAAAAGCCGAAAACCACCTTCCGACCTTGTGGCACGCGGCAGGAGCTTCCGCCGCTCGTGATACCGAACGGTGTCAATGCTGACGCCGGATCGCGCCGCTACTTCTCCAATATGAAGTTCTGCCGAATGCATAACAGGATTTTACACTCTGGACCTGGTTCCAGAGTCAAGCCCAAAGATTCATCCGGCAACAATGTGGAACTTCCCGAAATGTCGGCACGGTGGTCCAAAAGGAAAACAACCAAGCGGCGGCCAATTTTTTGACAGACGAAGGAATTGCACGCTATGGCTGAATCTGCATGCGCTCTTGTAATGGATGAGCCTCCATCGGCATTTGAATCAGTTGAGGAAACCGGGGAGGAGCGTAAGACCAGACTCTCTGTTTACCACGAGATCAAGCGCCAGCTCATCGCCCAGGGAATCCCGGAAAACGAAATCGCCTTCGTTCACGATTACGACGGGCCGGCGGCGCAGGCTGAGTTGAGCCGTAAGGTCAATGCCGGAGAGATTTGTACTCTGACAATAAAGTTTCAAACTGAACCTCCCGTAAATCGTTGGTTTTGCGTTGAAGCGGCTTGTCTTGCGCGGCCGAGCGAATAACGGCGGCCGTCACCTCTTCTTTCCCGCTCTCGATCGCCCGCTCCTGCGCAAACAAATAGAGCTTGACCGCGAAATCCGTGATTCCTTGCGACTCGCCATACAGCGCGTCGAGACTTCGTTCCAGAAGCCCATTGACAGCGGGTTGCGTTCCGCATAGCCCACGCGAATCAGGCATGAGAACCGTCGCTCCAAATCGAGGTGAACGTCCAATGGCGCGAAGAATCGCAGGCCATTCTGGAGCAGGTGATAGCGGATGTGATCGGGCGCCGAACGTTGCGCCTCGTCATAATGCGGATAATAGGCCAGGCCGAGCATGGCCTGCTCCGCGGTCAAGACCGGCGGCAGAGCTTCAATCAAGGGATTGCCCGCATAATCCGCCGTTTCCGGCTCGCGGTAGATCGCTTGTACGACGCGTCCGCGATTGACGACGTTCAAGGGGCGAACTGGGAATTCCTCACTCGACATCATTCTCCCTTCGACCTCCACTGCCGCTCGCGCAATCTGCGAAGCGCCTCGACGTGTGAAGTTGGCGCCACGTATGTCTCTTCGCCGGTCTCCTAGCGCATGCGCCACTGGATGAATTCCTGCAACCACAGGCGTGGAAGGCTTCGGCTTAATCCGAGATTGACGGCTCAGGGGCTGTTTCAACAGCCTCTGACGCCGTCAATGATGCGAGCGGCGCGCGCCAGTCTTTGGTCGAGCGTCTTGCGATACTCACTCAGACCTGAGCGCAACCGACGGATCAGTTCGGGCCGCTCTTAACGCCGGCGCCAAACAAGCCAGCAACGCTGTCACGATCAGCAAGGAAATAATCAAACCAAAGATCAGCGGGTCATTGGCGCCGGCGCCATACAATGCGGTCGCCAGATACCGGGAAAGGATGATCGCGCCGATTGAGCCGAGCGCCAATCCCGCCACAATCAGCTTCATCCCCTGCCCCAAAATCATCCGCACGATGTCGCGCTGGCGCGCGCCCAGCGCCATGCGCAAACTGATCTCTCTCCTCCGCTGGCTGACCGACCACGCCAGCACGCCGTACAAGCCCAGCGCCGCCAGCCCCAATCCCAAAGCCGCCAGCGCGCCCATCAACACGGCGCTGAAGCGTTCGGTCGCCAGCACGCCGGCGAGGTGTTCTTCCATCGTCATGACTTTGGCGACCGGCTGTTCGGGAAGGACCGCGCGGATCGCATTGCGCGTCGCCGCCGCCAATTGAGCCGGATCGCCGTTCGTCCGCACGACCAGATTGATCGCGGTGTTGATGTCGTGGTGCGCGTAAGGCACGTACCACGCGGGGCGCTCGATGCGGAAGTTGAAGCGGTCTTCCTTGACATCTCTGACGACGCCGACGACCGTCATCCACGGACTTTCCGCCTGATTGGGTCTGACGCGCCGCACGCGCTTGCCGAGCGGGTTTTCATTCGGCCACGCCTGCCGCGCCAGTTCTTCGCTGATGACGACGACGGGTTGCGCTTCGGGGCGGTTGTCAGCGGCGGTCAGCAAACGCCCGCTGAGCAACGTGACGCCGAGGGCTTCCAGATATTCGCCCGCCACCAGCCGATGCGCTGTGATCGGGACTTCGGCGGGGTTCGTCGGCGCGCGACCTTCGACTGCAAAGCCGGAATCCCACGAACCGATGTTGAGCGGCAGGTTCGTCGTCGCGCCAGCCGAAACGACGCCGGGCAATGTGCGCACGCGCCCCAGGATTTGATCCACCAACGCGAGGCGTTGTCGCGGGTCGGGGTATTTGGTCGTGGACAACGATGTTTGCAACGTCAGCAAATGGTCAGGCCGAAACCCCGGATCAATGCGTTGCAATTGCTGAAAGCTCCGAATCAACAGGCCGCCGCCCACCAGCAACGTCACGGCCAACGTCAGTTCGCCGACGACCAGCGCGCCGAGCAAACGCCGTCCGGCTGAAGCGCCGCCGCCGCGTTGCTCGCGTTGTTTCATCACCGTCATCAAATCCACGCCGCGCGCCGCCTTGAGCGCGGGCAATAAACCAGCTAACAACGCCGTCAACAGCGAGACGAGTGAAGTGAACGCCAGTACACGCAGGTCGAGTCGAATGTCGCGCAAAAACGCCGAGAACGTGAGCGTCTGAATCGGATTGAGCGCGCCGAGCAGCGGCGTCACCCAATATGCGATCAACCAGCCCGCCAGACCGCCGCACAATGCCAGCGCCAGGCTTTCTGTCAATAACTGCCGCATGACGCGCCAACGTCCCGCGCCCAACGCCCGCCGAATCGCCAGTTCGCGTTCGCGCGCCGCGCCCTGCGCCAAGAGCAGGCTGGCCACGTTCACGCAACAAATCAGCAGCAGAAAGCCGACCGCCGCCAGCAAGGCGAAAATCGCCTGATGAATTCGCCCTTCGAGGTCGCCCAGCAAATGCCGGCGCATGGAAATAAACGTGAAGCCCCAGCCGCGCTGTGTTTGCGGATGCTCCTGCTCAAGCTGGCGCGCGATGCTTTTCGATTCAGCGTCAGCCTGCTCGACGCTCGCGCCCGGACGCAGACGCGCGACCATCTCGTAATTGCGCGCCGCCATCTGCGCGGGCGGCAAACTTTGCAGGCTGAGTTGCAGCGGCAGCCAGACTTCCGCCGCGAACGGCAGATCGAAGCCCGGCGGCATGACGCCAATGATCGTGCAATTGCGGTCGCCGAAGCGCACGCCCTGCCCGATGATGTTTTCATTCCCGCCATAGCGCCGCTGCCATAATCCATAACCGATCAACGCCACGTTCGCGCCGTTCGGTTGATCCTCCACCATCGTGAACAAACGCCCGCGCGCCGGTTGCACGCCGAGCGTCGTCAAATACTCGGCCATCACCAACGCGCCTTGAATCTGCTCCGGCTCGCCGCCTTCGATCAGGTTGTAGAAACGGAACGTACCCAGACCTAGACTCCCGAACGACTTGCCGCGCTCGCGCAGCGCGTTGAAGGTCAGCGGCGAAACGCCGAAAGGATCGAAGCCCTCGCGCAACGACGAGCCGTGAGCTACGCGGTCAACTTCGGCAATAGGCAACGGACGCAACAACAGCGCGTTGACCGCGGAAAAGATCGCCGTGTTTGCGCCGATGCCCAGACCGAGCGTGATAACGGCGATCAGCGTAAAGCCGGGTTTCTTCAACAATATTCGCACGCCATAGCGCATGTCCTGCCATAAAGTTTCCATCTTATTCTCCCTCTTGATTACTTCGCCGCTTGTTTCCGCGTATAGAGAAAGTCAAACGAAGTCGTCCATGTCTTGCCGCCATCGGTCGAATGCTCGGCGAACTGCCGCACCTTGTCCTCGCCCAGATTGAAGAACGTCAGCCGCGTCGGGACGCTTTTGCCGTTGATGTCGTGGCGTTCGCCGAGAAAGCGCATCGCGCCGTCCTTGAATTCGCCGGTCAGTTCCAGCGCGCCGCCGGTCGGGCTCATCCACACCTGCCGCCATTTGCCCAACACGGCGTCGAAGAAGTTCATGCCGCGCCCGGTTTCGCCGCGCCCGTCGGTCCAGTTTTCCTGCAACAGACAGCCGCCTTCGACGCGCTCGATGCGATTGGTTCCGACAAACTGGCCTTGTTGCGTCGTCACGCGCCATTCGCCGGCCCAGAAATCGAATTGCCGATGGCGGACGTCGCTTTCACAAGGACGCGGCGCGGATTTGGTTGTCTGAGCGATGGCGCTCCCAACCATTGCCAGAAAAATCATTGCGATCAGCAGACCGGTTTTCTTCACGGCGCCAATTCGTTTCAGCAGAATCATTGTTGTGATGCGCATAAGAGGCCTCCTTCAAATCGCGGAATTGCGAAGCGCCGCAACAGGGGAATGCGGCGCTGCTTCGCCGAACTATCGCCTGCTACTAAAATCGGATCACGACACCTGCCGAAACGCGGGCATTGTTCGTGGTTTCGCCATCCACCCTCGTCAGCAGGTAATCAGCCTGGATCACGCGCAGCGCGAAGCGTTCGGACAATTTGACATCCACGCCGCCGCCCAATGCCATACCGAAACCGTTGGCGGTTTCCACGCGATTCATCCCCAAGCCTTCGATCTCTCCCCGGCCGCGAACGCCGCCGAATAAAGCGTGCGCGAACGGCGTCACTCGTCCGCCGCCGCGTCGTGAGAACCGCGGCCCGAACAGATAGGTGTAAACGGTGGATTTGACCTTAAGCCCTGACCCTTGGGTATCGGTGTCGTAGGCGCCGCCGAATTCAGCAACCAGGCCGAACCAATTATTCAGGTTGCCGGCGACCGAAGCCTGGAAGCCATGCAACGTGATGTCTTCGGTGAACAGGGCGGAATAGCCGCCATAGATTTCCACCTTCGGCGCATCTTGCGCTGAAGCAATGGCGGAAAGCGAAAACAGTAGACAGACAGACATCATTATTTTTCTGAATCTGAACATCGGACATCTCCTTCAAGCAATCGCATCGGGCCGCTTGGCCGCCAGTTGCACGGCGACCATCGTGCCCCACGAATGGCCGACGACCGTCAGGTCTTTCAGCCGCTCGCGGTCAATCAACTGTGAAAGGGCCGCCAGCGCATTGTCGCGCCAGGGTGTGCCTTCGGTGCCGCGGCTTTGAGTTGCACGTGGCGCGCGCCCGCTGCCGCGCCTTCAAACCCGGCATGAATGCGCTTCACGCGGCCGTCGCGGCCAATGAAGATCGCGGTCGGCCAGGCGCTGAAGTTTTCGAGTCGCAACAGCCAATCGCCGCTCAGGTCGACGCCAGGCGATGTCTGTGGCGTTGCGCTGGCGTTCTCGCGCCAGGCGCGCAGGTCGCGGCGCAAAATATCCTTGCGAAGCTGCCGCTTGAACTCTCCGCGCAATTCGCCGTTGGTCAGGCTGGCCGTCAACTCACCGTCATAAAAGTCATAGCGCGGACGGCGCGCCACTCGCCATCGAGCGCATCTGGGCGGCGCGCGCACGCCGTCCCCACGACAAGGACGGCGCATAACCACAGCAGCCGGACTCTGAAAGCGATTTTGAAGCGTTGTTCGTTCGGCATTCTCATTCCTTTCGCCGCGTTTTGCCGGCGTTTGAGCGTCTAAGGCAGCGTATAAGCGATCACGTAATCGCCGAGTTGCGATCCCAGTCCGCTGTGTCCTCCCGGCGCGACGACCAGGAATTGTTTGCGCCCCGCAGCCAACTTGTAAGTGATCGGCCCGGCGTGCAATCCGGCGGGCAGAGCGAACCGCGCCAACACCGCTCCGGTTTTTGCATCGTGCGCGCGCAACCGCTGGTCGCGCGTTCCCGCGTGAAAAACCAATCCTCCGGCGGTCACCAGCGGCGGGCCGAAATTCTGTAGCCCTTGCACGCCGTTTTTGTCTTCGCCTGTTGGCGCGCGCCAGAGGATGTCGCCTCGATTGAGATCAACCGCGACCAGCCAGCCCCAGGGCGGGCGATTGCACGGCGCGCCGTCCGCGGCGAACAACTGCCTGTCCATCCGATAGCGCAGCCCCGTGCCTTTCCCCGTCAACGCCCACCACAATCCCGCCAGCCCGGTACGCATGACTTTGCCGTCCGTGTTGTTGAAGTTTCCATCGGGAAGTTTCTTCAGCCTGATCGTGTGAACGAGGTTGTTCACCGGCACATACAGAATGCCGCTTTGCGGATCGAAAGCGCCGCCCGACCAGTTCGCGCCGCCGGCGGTGAACGGATAGAGAATCGAGCCGCGTTCGCTCGGCGGCGTGAAGATTCCTTCGTTGCGCAAGCCGCTGAGCTGTTCGCGGCACTTCTTCATTCGCTTCGGGTCGGCGTCCCACAGGTCGGCTTCCTGCAAACGTTGCGGCGCGAGCGGCGCGGGCTTCGCCGGAAAAGGCTGCGTCGGCCAGGCCTTTTCGTCCGGCACGTCTGAGGGCGGAACCGATTTCTCTTCGACCGGGAAGAGCGGTTTTCCCGTCTCCCGATCCAGCAGAAAAACGAAGCCGGTTTTGGTCGCCTGAGCCACGGCGTCTATTTCGCGGCCTTCGTGTTTCACCCGAACCAGGTTCGGCGGCGCGGCCAGATCGTAATCCCACAGGTCGTGATGCACGGTTTGAAAATGCCAGCGATACTTGCCAGTCCGCGCATCGAGCGCGACGACGGAATCGGAAAAGAGATTCGCTCCCGGACGGTCGCCGCCGAAAAAATCAGGCCCGGCTGCGCTCACCGGCAAAAAGACCAGGCCGCGCTCAAGATCGGCGGTCATCGTTGACCAGACGTTCGCGCCGCCCGTCTGTTTCCAACTCTCGTTCTCCCAGGTTTCATTGCCGGCCTCGCCCGGTTGCGGGATGGTGTTGAAACGCCAGACGAGCGCGCCCGTGCGCGCGTCATAAGCTCGCGCCAGGCCCGGCGGTTGAATGCGCCGCGTTGTGTCCGCAATCGAGGAGCCGACAATCACGTTGTCGCCGACCACCGTTGGCGGTGAAGTGACGTTGTATTCCCACGGATCGGTCAGATGCTCGACGCCATCGAGCAGATTGACCGTGCCCACGACGCCGAAATCGGCGCAAGGCTCCCCCGTCGCGGCTTCGAGCGCGATCAAGCGCGCGTCCAGTGTGCCCAGGTAAACCCGGCCCGCGCCGTTCGGGCCACGCCAGTAAGCCACGCCGCGATTGATCAGCATATTGGCGAAGCGGCGGCCTCGATCAATTCCGGGATCGAACTTCCACAGTTCCGCGCCGGTTTCCGGGTCGAGCGCGATGACGCGATTGAACGGCGTGGTGAAAATCAATCGGCCTTCGACCAGCAGCGGCGTCGCCTCAAAGGCCGTGCTGCGATGAATGCGATCCGGCCCGCTGGCCGATTTGTAATCGCCGTGCCGATACGTCCAGGCGACTTTCAGCCGCTTGACCGTTTCGACATTGATGTCCGCGAGCGGCGAGTAACGCGCGCCGCCATCATCGCCGCCGGTCACGCGCCAGCCGATGGTTTGCGACGTTTCGGCGACGGATGGTTCTCCGACATACGTCCACGCGCTGCCCGGCGCGGCGTAATGGCGATAGACAAGGACGGCGCCGAGAGCGACAACGACGACGAGGCAAACAGCCTTTGTCAGACCTTTACTTTTTGCCATGTGGTTTACGAATCTCATTCCGTATGCGGAACAGCCGGTCGTCGCCTTCGCTCGCCAGCTTTAACTCTTTCCCGTCGGCGTCGCGGTTGCTGTTGGCGAAATAGAGATAGCCATCCGGCCCCATCGCCACGGCGCGGATGCGTCCGAACCGTTGATATTGCGCGAGTTTGTCCGCGCCTCTTCATTGAGCTTCACCTTGAGTACCACCGGCTCGAACAACCGCTCCATCGGAAAAAGCGAGCCGTCTTTGTTGAAGCTGCCGAACTGCGCGTTGGCGACGTAATAGAACGTGTCATTGACGATTACCCCGCTGGTCGGGACGTTGAACATCGGATGATGCGCTTCGATGGTTTCGGCGCGCGTGACGCTTCTCAGCGCCGCGTCGAGAAAGAGAAGCGCCGAATCATCTCATTTGAAAACGAGCCTGACTGCATTTGACGCCTGGTCAGAGGAGATAACACTGATGCGGTCGGACAACCGGAACTCCGGCCATTTGCCCAATTCAACTTACACGTTCCGCGGCGCAAAGGCCTGACTTTTCCCTGATGTTTTCCTGACTTTTGACCTGATGGCCATGTTTTACCGTGACTCGCGCCGCGCTTGCAGTAGCGGCGTCCAGATAAATGGAAGGGCCAATTCCACAACCCGGTTGAAGCCGCGGACGACAGAACGCTCCGTTTTTTCCCGCGCGTTTTCTTCCCGGATTCCCGCGCGGGCCGCCGCGGTTCAATGGCGACCCGTGGCGACTCGCCAATCTCCGTAACAGAGCCTGCCAATCTCCGTTGCGGAAAGGTTCAACTTACGGAGATTGACTGACTTCAATCTTGACGAAATCAGCGCAAAAGATGCCACGGCCTTGCGCCGCGTGGAGTGTCACGTTGCCTGCTACAGCCCAAAGGCCGCGCCTGAGGATGCCACGGGCTTGTCCCGTGGAGGCTCACGTTTGCCGCTACCAAAGCTCCCGAAACGTGAGCCTCCACGGGACAA
>Ga0187893_10010636_pt1 | contig 13636 bp, 10 predicted proteins | sample MA1701074metaG_FD_139574 | JGI IMG/M metagenome (GOLD analysis project Ga0187893, IMG submission 139574) | White microbial mat communities from a basaltic lava cave in the Kipuka Kanohina Cave System on the Island of Hawaii, USA - MA170107-4 metaG ...
CTATTCGTAGCGCAGGGCTTCCACAGGGTCGAGGCGCGCCGCCTTCATCGCCGGCCACACGCCAAACACCAGTCCGATGCCGACCGAAACGGTAATCCCCAGCCCCACCGCCCATAGCGGCACTACTGCACTCCACGACGTGGCCACGCTCACCAGCATGGCCACTCCCGTGGCAAATAGAATGCCGATCAGGCCGCCGATTCCGGTCAGCGTCATGGCTTCCAGCAGGAATTGCGAGCGGATGTCGCCGCTCTTGGCGCCAATGGCCTTGCGCACTCCGATTTCGCGGGTGCGCTCGGTCACCGACACCAGCATGATGTTCATCACGCCCACGCCGCCCACCAGCAATCCAATCGAGCTCATCGCAAAGGTCACCGCCGCCACCATGAAGACGATGCTGTGAAATTGCTCGACCGCCTGCTGCGAGGTCTGAATGCCGAAGCTGTCCGGATCGTTGAACTTCACATTGCGCCGCCGGCGCAGTACATCGCGGATCTGATCCACCGCCAGATCAATTTGCCCCGTATAAGCCTGCGCGCGGATAAAGTGCTCCTCTGCCTGCGTGTAAATCTTGCGGAACGTCCAGTAGGGAATGATCACTCGGCGGTCTTCGTCTTCGCCGCCGAACCCGCCCTTGGGCTTTTCGAAAACGCCAACCACCATGTAAGTCGAGCCGTCAATCAGCACTTCTTTGCCCACCGCTCTCAGATTGGGGAACAACGCGTCGGCGATGTTCTCCCCGATTACCACCACTTTCACGCGGTGTTCATTCTCGGCCTCGGTGAAAAAACGCCCCTCTTTCATCGCCGCGTTGGCATACACCGTCATAAAATCGGGGAACGTGCCGCGAAACTGCATCCCCAGGACCTCGTTGTCCTTGTAGCGCATGCGCTGCCCGCCGCGCTGGGTGAAAATTGACGTCGCCACCGCCTTCACCGCGGGGCATTGCTGCAGAAGGGCGTCACCGTCTTCCGGCGTCAGGGGCTTGCGAATCCGCTCCTCTTTGGAAAGCCGCCCGAAGCGCGGGCCCATGCTGATCTTGCTGATGGCGATGGTATCCGCGCCGAATCCGCTGATCGCTTCCGTGACGTTCTCGTCGAAGCCCGCCATCAGCGAAGCCACCACGATAATCACCGCCACGCCGATTACTACGCCGAGCACAGTGAGAAAACTGCGCAGCTTGTGCGTGCGCAAGGTATCCAGCGCCAGGGCCAAACTCTCTTTGATGTCTTGTCTCATTTGAGCCTATGCCTCGTGCCGCAGCGCCTCAATCGGGTCCAGTCGTGCCGCCCGTTGCGCCGGATAAATTCCGAAGAACAGCCCCACGCTGGTGGAGAGCGTCAGGGCGAGGATCACCGCCGTCACTGGCGTGACCATCGGCAGCGGGAGCACTGCGCGAATCAGCGCCGCCTGTGCCATCGCCGCTAGCAATCCCAGCATTCCTCCCACCGCCGCCAAGGTCGCCGATTCCACCAGGAATTGCGTCACGATGTGGCGCCGCTTCGCGCCCAGCGATTTGCGGATGCCGATCTCCCGCGTTCGTTCGGTCACGCTGGCCAGCATGATGTTCATAATCACGATGCCGCCCACCACCAGGAAGATCGAGGTCAGCCCCACCGCCACGGTGAACAAGTTGCCGCTCAGGTCTTCCCACAAGCTGGTGAAGGACGAAGGCATGATGATGCCGAAATTGTCGTCGTCCTTGTAGGCCACATGCCGGCGCGCGCGCAAGATGGTGCGAATCTCGTCCGCCGCCTCATCCATCAGCTCCGGGTGCGTGGCCTGCGCCAGCATCCAAATCGAATCTCCGCCGCGCAGCCACGTCTTGAGATAACTGGAGAACGGAATGAAAACGAAGTTGTCGCGCGATTGCCCCAGCACCGTTCCCATCTCTTTGGCGACGCCCACAATGGTGTACACCTGCGAGCCCACCCGCAACGGCTTGTTCAAGGGATCCGTGTTCGGGAACAGCCGCTTGGTGATATCCACCCCCACAAAGCAGATGGGCGCTCTCCGGTCTTCGTCCGCCTGCGTGAAATAACGCCCGCGCCCTACCTCAATGCCGCGCACTTCGATAAAATTCGGCGTGGTGCCCAGCATCGAGACTTCTTCCAGCACTTCATTTCCGTAGCGCACCGCTTCCCGGCGGTCATCTGCTGCAGCCACCTGCTTGACCATACGCGCCTGGTCGCGCACCGCTTCGTAATCCTCTACGCGGAGCGGCGGCCGCCGTTGCGCCTTCAGCCACTCCTCATGGCTGGTGATGATCCCGAACTGATTCACCACAAATGCGTTCGCGCCCATGTTGGCCAGGTTGTTGGCCACATAGGCGTTCATGCCCGCAACCAGCGACATCACCAGCACCAGCGTGTCCACCGCCAGAATCACGCCCAGCAGCGTCAGGAAGCTGCGCAGCTTGTGCGCCCGCAGCGTATCCAGCGCCAGTACAATTGTCTCTTTCAGCGCGACGCTGCCCGCCGCGCGTTTCCGCAATCTGAGTGCAGACACACTACCCTCCTGGGCCGCTATTGGATTATACGGTCGAGACCCTCAAAAGGTTGCAAATTGGCCGTTTGCATACTGGCCCCGTCCGTGCCGGTTGCCTTGCTCTTCTGGCCCTTCTGGTCGCCAGAGACTTCCCATAGGGCGTGGCCAAGGCCGCTCCGCGATGCCGCTGTCTTGTTTTGCGGCCCTTTTCGCGATACAACCGTGACCCCCACCGGGGTGGGTATCAACCGACAGTGAGGAGAATTTCGATGAGAAAAGTCCTGGGGTTTGCGTTTCTTCTAGCGCTGGCCGTCGTGCTGGCGCCCGTCGCCGTGGCTCAAGCCGCCCAGCAGGCCGCGCCAGCCGTGGAAATCAGCGTCCGCGCCGAATTGTTGCGCCAGTATGATGATGCCGCCGGCAAAATCGTCCGGCTCGCCGAGAAAATGCCAGCGGAGTCCTTCGGCTGGCAGCCAATGGAAGGCGTGCGCACCACCAGCCGCGTGTTCATGCACATGGCGGCGGGCTGCTATGGGCTTGGCCGCTCCGCGGGAGCGACGATTCCCGAAGGAATCAATCCGCGCGAACTGGAGCAGATTACGGCCAAAGATCAGGTGGTTGCCGAGCTGAAGAAGGCCGTCGAGTTCGGCCGCGCTGCCATTGCCAACTCCGATCTCGACAAAGAGATCACCTTCCGCCGCAGGCCCGGTGCCGCCCGCGAAGCTGCCCTGGCCCTGGCGGTGCACATGCACGAGCACCTCGGCCAGGCCATCGCCTACGCGCGCGCTAACAAGGTAGTTCCGCCCTGGTCGGAAAACTAGTTCGGCTTTCGATGGGTAGGGGCGGACCTGGGTGTCCGCCCTTGCGGTCACTGAAAAAGCGCCGGCTGCAGGAGATCGCCCGCTCTCCGATTCCCGCTTTTCGTTTTTCCACTCTCCGGCAGCGCCCCTTCGTGCTTCAACAGGAACTCCTTCCGCCACAGCCCGCCGCCATAGCCATGCAGCCCGCCGTCGCTGCCAATCACGCGGTGGCACGGCACCACCAGCCACACTGGATTTGCCCCGCACGCGGCTCCGGCTGCGCGCGCCGCCTTCGGCGTGCCCACGCGCCGCGCCAACTCGCCGTACGTCATCGTCTTTCCAAAAGGAATCTCCAGCAGCGCTTGCCACACCTTTTGCTGCAACGGAGTGCCGCGCAAATCCAGCGGCAGGTCAAACTCCTGCCGCCGTCCCGCGAAATACTCCTTGAGCTGCCGGATGGCGTGCGCCACGTGCGCCCGCGCCTGCTTGCTGCCGTCTCGCTGCCCCGCTTTCGCCGCGCCCGCATTCGGCGCGATCTCCATGCGCGTAATGCCTGTTTCACTGGCCGCCACCAGCACCCGGCCGATTGGCGATTGCATTACGGTTTCACTCATGCTGTTCATCTCTTTCCCCCTTTTCATTTTCGAATCTCCTTGCGGATTTCGCGCCGCTGGCGCCCGCACCCGGCCCCTGGCGCGCCGCCGGTAAGTGGTTGGCGTCAATCCGGTGGAACGCTGGAACCACCGGTAGAACGTCGCCACACTCGAGAAACCCGCCTCAAACGCCACGTCCAGAATGCGCTTCTTGCGGTCCCGCAACAGTTCGCACGCCCGCGCCAGTCGCACTTCGCCGCGCGCTTCCCGCGGGCTCCGTCCCAGCGCCCGCCGGAACTTGCGGTACATCCCCGATGGGCTGGTGCCGTGCTCCCGCGCCACTTCGGCCACGCTGGAGTCCTCTTCCGCCAGCCGCCGCAGCCATCCTTGCAGCGTGGCCGCTTCCAGCGCGCGCCGCCCGCCGCGTACCTCCGGGCGGCACTTGCGGCAGGGGCGAAAGCCGTCGCGCTCCACATCCGTCCGCGAGCGATAGAATGTCACGTTCTCCGGCCGCGGCGTCCGCGCCCGGCACGAGAGCATGCAGTAGATTCCCGTGGTGCGCACCGCGATGTACACCCGTCCGTCGAGCCGCGCATCCTTGCGCAGAAAGGCTTTGTACAGCGATCCGAACTGTCGCGTGCTCAATTCCATGCCCCAAGGCTACCGCAAACCGCAGCGGCGTGTCGTCGCAAAATCATGCGCGCAATTCCCCGAAACCGCTTGACAAACATACTTAATGAACAGGCATATTCACCCGGAAGTTATGAAGCAGGTAACCCCTCTCTCCGCAGAACTTGGGGATCCATGCATTACCGGAGTTTTGAATTCAGGAATGCCCTTTCCATTTTGAACTCGAACCTGCGGCTCAAGCGCGAAATTGAAAAGGTGCTGGTGAATCTGGACCTCGATTTGCCGCGTTACTCGAGCCATGCCTCCACGCGCCCGCACGAACAGATTCAGCGCGCCTTTGTGCGCCACGGCTGGCAGGCCGAAGCCCTGGTCAGCCAGCGCACCGCCAAGCGCCACCACTTCGACCTGCTCAAGGAGCGCGTGGCCATCGAGATCGAGATCTCCAACCGCGAGCTGCTCTACCGCGATTACCTTCGCTTCCTGCTGGCCGAAGCGGAAAATCGCATTGACGTCGGCATCATCCTGCTGCTGGATCATGAGGCCCGCTACGTCCATCCCTGCGGCCTGCGCAACGGCCTGCCGCGCTTGGAAGACGTCGAAGACGACCTCACCGCCCTGCGTCACAACATCGGCGTTCCCATCTGGGTGGTCGCGCTGGCGTAGGGTGGCCTGTCTCTCGCCGTCATGCAGAAGCCAGCTCTAGCCCGCCCGCGCGCAACGTGTAAAATAGCCGTGCAACCACTGCTGCTCACGAGAGAATCCTATTCCTGCGCGATGAAACGCCGACTGCCATCAAGCCTGCTCTGGACTGCGCTAGCAACGCTCTCCCTGCCTTACGCCGGTGCAGCACAGCGCCCGCCGGATGCGCCGCTGCCCGATGCGGAAGTTCGCAAGCTGGTCGAGCGCGTTATCGCCAATCAGCACCGCAACGACGAGGCGCTGAACCTCTTCGAGCGACGCGAGCACCGCACCGCCTGGAAGACCGAAGAGCAGCAGAAGGTGGAAGACGACAAGCTCTTCCGCGTGGTGCCTACCGGCACCGGCACCATCAAAATGGTGCTGGTGGAAAAGGGCCAGCCCACTCCGCCCGCCGAATTCCGCAAGCAATTGCAATACGTCGAGCAGGCGCTGGTGTGGGCGCTCGACCCGCGCGAATCCAAACAGAAAGCGCGCGTCGAGAAATTCGCCAAGAGGCAGGCCGAGCGCCGCGAAACCGTGGATGCCGTGCTGGAGGCTTACACCTTCACTTACCTCGGCCGCGAGCAGCGCGACGGCCACTCGCTGGTGAAGTTGCGCTTCGACCCACGGCCGGGCTACGACGCGCCTTCCCGCACTGCCAGCATGCTGGCGCACGCCAGTGCCGTGGTGTGGGTGGAGCCGCAGGCCGCGCAACTGGTGCGGATCGAAGCCGAGCTGGCCCGCGATTTCAGTGTGGGCGGCGGCATCTTCGGCAAAGTCTACAAAGGCGGCCGCTTCGTGATGGAGCAGGCGCAAGTCGAAAACGGCATCTGGCTGCCCATCGAGCTGAGTTACAACTTCAAGGGCCGCAAGTTCGTCTTCGGCTTCGAGCTGCACGAGCGGACCCGCATCTCTGAGTACCGCCGCATCGGCCCGCCCGCGCAGGCCCTGGCGCAAATCCGCCGCGAACTCAACGGCGCACCCGCCTCCGCATCGCAGTAATAGCGCGGCCTCAGGCTGGCACTGCCCGTTCACCGATTCCGCACGCCGCTTGCTCGGCCGTGTGTTCGGCTGCACTCGCTAGGTGTAGAATGCCGGCACTTCTCTGGAGGGATCACATGCGTCTGCGCTCCGTTGCCCTCGGAATCCTCGGCTTCGCCCTTGCGTTCACTGCTGCCGCGCAGGAGCCAGCTGCTCCGCCGCCGGCCGGCAAAGTGGAAGTGATTCTCGAAACCGATACCGACCTCACCTATACCCCGCGCCTGCACCAGCGAATCTCCCAGCATGCCCAAACTGCCGCCGCCGCTATCACCGACTCCGGCGAAGTGCGCGTGCGCTTCCGCATCCGCCGCGACGGCGAGGCGCATAAGCCGGTGCTTTCCCTGAGCTCCGGCAAGCCCGCGCTCGACGACGCCGCGCTCAAGGCGGCCACCGATGCGCTCGCCCTTGTCGAGCCGCTACCCGCGGAAGTCACCCGCTCCTTTGTAGATTTTCAGGCGCGCTTCCTCTTCAATCAGGCCGAGGCGCCCAAGCAGGAGGCCACTTCACTTGCCGACCTTGCCCGCCAGCGCTCCAAGCGCTCCGCCGACGGCGAGAAGAAAGTCTTCACCAACGACGAAGTGAGCACCACCGCACCCGAGTCGGAAAACCCGCCCAAAGGTTCCGCCAGCAAGACTTCTTCCGCTTCCTCGAAGGAAAAATCTTCCACCAGCGGCAAGAGCGAGTCCGGCAAATCGGAGAAGCCTCCAGAGCAAAACCCCGATCTTTACCGCCAGCGCCTGCAACCGTTGCGCGAGCAGCTCTCAGAAGTGAAAAACGAAATCAACCGCGTGCGCTACTCTTCGCCCCCAACCACCGCCGGCATGCCCACCATCAGCAACACGCAGCAGAACGAACTCGAGCACTTGCAACGCAGGCAGGCCGACCTCGAGCGCCGCATCGCCGCCATCTGCGAAGAAGCTTCGCGGAACAACGTCACCGTCTCCGCCTGCTATTAGTGACGCCCGAGTCGGACAGACCTTCAGGCCTGTCCCATTTCTTGCCTGACCGTAATCTGGATTGTTTGCTACGGCCTACCGTTGCTGCGCTGGCGGCGTGTACGGCGCGAGCCACTTCTCGAGGATGTCGCGGGTATCCACTCCGGTCGCCTCACTGAAAATCGCCGGCAGCTCATCGATGCGAAAGCCGCGCTTTTCGCGCTGGCTCCACTTCACCAGAAATCGCAACGCGTCGCGCAGCCGCTTCTGCCCATTCGTGGCCGAGCGGATGCGCTCATCCATCTCCGCCGCCATCAGCCCGCCGCGCGAAAACGCCGTGCGCCCGATGCGGAAATCCTCCGAGTAGCGCGTCGAGGCGATGCGTGACACCTCCACCAGCGGCAGCCGCAGCAGATACGGCGGCACCTCGGTCAGCGTCGAGCGGAACCGCCGCTGCACCATGCGCGCGCGGAACACCGCCGCGTCGTTGCCATCGGCGTCGCCCAGCGCGTCAATCGCCGCATACTGCCCGAATCCTTCGCTGAACCAGATCGTATCCAGCACCGGCGCCGTCTCCCACAGATGCGGGTAATAGCCTTCGCCGTACGCGCGCTTCGGGATCCAGGCGTGCGCGAAGTGATGCGCCATGAGCGAACGCAATCCCGCCACTTCGGCCACCGGCGAATCCGCGCGCAGCCCGCGCTCGTGTCCCAGGTAATACGTGCTGCTCGTCAGGTGCTCCATGCTGAAGCCGTAGCTGTGCCGTTCGCTCACCGGCTTCAGAAACTCCATGTGCACCGTGTAGAAAGGAAACGCCGCGCCGCCGAAGTAGTCCATCATGCGCTCGAGTGTCGCCTCAGCCTCCGCGGTGATGCGCGCCGGGTCCGCCGGGCCTTCCCCGTAGATGGCCACGTAAAGCGGAATCGCGCCTGCTTCCGTCTTGTGCAAGATGAATTTCGGCCCCAGCAGGATCTGCGAATCAGCCAGCGCGTAGAAATCGTTGCCCAGCGCGTTCGCTTTGCCCATCGCCGCCGGGAACTGCGGCTCCAGCGTAAGGAACACCGGCCAATCGTCTTTCGCGGCCACTTGCAACTTCACCGGCTGTGTCCCATGGCCTTCAAAGCAGCCGAACACCGAGTAGCCGAGCAGCCCCACATACCCGGGCCGCACCTTCGACGCGTCCGCGGCGCTCAGAATCTCGCGCTCCATTGCTGCCACGTCCACTTCATACTCCACGCGCTCCAGCACCGCGCCGGCCACCGGCGGCGGCTCCAGCCGCCAGCGCGAACCTTCCTCACGTTCCACCTTGAACAGGTCGCCGCTCGCCCCAATCGCGCGCAGGTTGCGCACAAACTTGTCGTAGGGCTGCTCGCCATAGCCCATCGGAATCGCCCGCGGCATCACAAATGTATGCCGGCCCGCGGCCAGGCCGCGGCACTGCAGGATCACTTGCACCGTTGGAGCCTCCACCACGTAGATCAGGTGATAGGTGCACGGCGGATCGGGAGGAGGCGGCGCGGGCGGCGGCGCGGTGGGCACCTGCCCCGCCGCGCGCACCGCAATTGCCAGCAGCAGAAAGGAAAATCGCAGCGCAGGTCGCATCACACCATGCTAGTGGCCGCGCACGAATCCTGTAAAGCTGCCTTCGCGCCTTTGTTCCTTTGCGGTAAGAAGGCCAACAGCTACACAGATCCGTTCTTGCGCCAACTGCGCGGCTCGCGGCACATAGAAAGAGGGCGGACTCGATGGTCCGCCCTCTCCTTCCAGATTGCTTCGCGCCACCACCGTTAACCGGTCTTCTGCACCTTCACCCGGTGCAGCGTGAACACCTTGTCCAGCAACGACTCGATCTCAATCTGCGCCTGCCGCCCTTCGCTGATTTCACGCCAGCGATAGACGCCTGGCTCGGTTTCGATCTGCTCGCGCCCGCTCAAGGGTTCGAGGAAGCGCGCTGCATCAGCCACTGAAGCCTGCTCGCGGTAGTTGGGCCGTGCCAGCGCCTCCACCACGTAGCTGCGCAGCAGCTTCGTCCAATAACGCTGGAACAACGCCTGCGATGCGAACGTATCGCTCCACGCCACCTCCCCGCTGTAGGCCACCACCACCCCGACCACCCGCTGCCCGCGTGTCGCTTCGCGGAATCGCCGCTCTAACTCTGCAGAGAAGCTCTCCACGGACGCGGTTACCGTGCGTGACTTGTACACCTTGTCGTACGACTCACTCCGCGCCTCCTCGGTGACCACCGTGCTCACCGCATCGGCAGACATCCGCGGCGCCGCCTCGGGCGGTGCAGATCCCGCGCGCGCTCGCGCAGCGTATCCGGCCGTCTGCTCCGATGTGCTGCCGCTGCGCACCGCGCCCCACACCTGGCTTTGATCCTTGGCCACCGCGGCCTTCTCGCGCACGCTGGGGTGGGCCATCAGGTTCGCCGCCTTGAACTCGTTGCCCGCCGACCACCGTCCCCGCTCCACGCAGAACACGTCCAGCGGCAACGGCTCCGCGCCCGGCGCCACAATGCGGTCCTTGCCGATCACGCGATCCTGCTTACCGCCGGTCACCACCTCGCCCGCCAGCAACAGCAGCGGCCGCTTGCTGCGGTTCACCAGCACCAGCGTATTCACCGTCGCTCCGCCCTGCACCGCACGGCCTTGCGTGGGGTGCACCACCCCGCGGTCGCGGCGCAGTTCCGCACTGCCGCGCTCGGTCACCAGCACTTCGCCCGACGCCAGTCCTTCGTCCAGCGTCAGAAACGCCCGCGTATCGAATTCCGCCCGCGCCACCACCGGAAATACGCTCAGGTTCTCGTACCGCACCGGCGGCAACACCTCCCATTCGCCGCCCGCCACGATCCGCGGTTTCGCCGGCTCCTCCTGGCGCACTGGCTCCAACACCCGCCGCTGCGCCATCACTCCCACCGACGCAATCAGCCCCGCGGCCACCAGCATCGCCAGCGCCGCATACACGATAAACCGCCACTCCGAATTCGCTCTCTGCCTCATTGTCTTGCCCTCCGTAGGGGCGGGTTTACCCGCCCGCCCAATGGCGCCGCAGGGAGCCCGCCACGCGAATGCGCTCCTACCGGATAGAACGATGGGCAACGATTTCCTTGCAGGGTTCCGAAGGTGGGTTACTGCAGCGGCTCCTGCTTCAGGACGGGGGCGCTCTGCTGCCGCCGAAACTCCATGGACGCCACAATTTGCTTGAACCGCGGGTGCTCGCGCACCTTGGCCAGCAGCGGATCGCGGCGGATCCAGTCCACCCGGCCATCGCCTTTGCGCATCAAGCGCTCCATCCACTCGATGGCCCTTTCGTTCTCACCAATCAGCGCATACACTTCGGCCACTTCAAGCGCGCCAAAAGGTTGCAGGTCACTGTATTTCAGCACTTCCTCATCCATTTCCTTCAGGGCTAGCGCCCGGTTGCCTTCCAGTGCGTGCAACTGGGCCCATGCGATGCGTACCCGGAAGTTCCCGCGGTCCTGCGGGTTCACTCGCTCCAGCGTTTGACGGGCCAGCGCTAGCTTCCCTGCATCCAGGTGGACTCGCGCCAGCCCGCGCAAGACCAGCACATTAGTCGCATCCTGCTCCAGAACGATTTCCTGCTGGCTTGCGGCCTCGGCGGTTTGCCCTAGCTCCCGTAGCAGCTCACTCAAGTGGTAACGCGGCGGCCAGAACAGCGGTTCCGTCTCAATCAAAGCGCGCGCAGCCTGAATTCCATCTTCGCGGTATCCCAGAAACCGGCCATGAATGATCCTCCACATCCCCAGGCCCAGGTCTGCCGGCGCCATTCGCTCTGCCTGCTGCATCTGTTCCATGGAAAGATCGCTGCGGCCCTGGAAGAAATGCACAGCGCCCAGAAGCGCATGGGCGCGCGGGATATCCGGCGCGTCTTGCAAGGCGCGGCGCAGCTCCTCCTCGGCACGGTAGATATCTCCCGGGTCGTTGGAGATCCCGCTCTCCACGGCGATGATAAACGTGAGGGCATAGTTGATACGCGCCTCGGCAAAACCGGAGTCGATTTCCAAGGCCCGTTTCAACAACGGCCGGGCGCGCAGCGGCTCGTCCTGAAACCGCGTGAACATCATGGCCCGCTGGACAAGTTCGTTGGCTTCCTGATTCGCTGACGGCCGCCGGAGGAGGAACGCCGTGCCCAGGGCCATGCGGCCGTCCCCGCCTTTTCCGGATGGCTCCGGCGGTGCAGCGCGCTTCCACGGCTGCGCAATGGCCAGCCCTAACGCCACTGCGGCCACCACGCCCGCCGCGATCCACATCTTCTTCGCCCTTACGCCACCAGCGGTGGCGCCCTGCATCGCCACCTGTGTTTGCGTGGTGGAGCCAATCACTTCGAGTGCCGCCCGCACCTCTGCCGCTTTCTGATACCGCTGTCCCGGCTCCTTGGCCAGGCACCGCGCAATCACCGCGCGCAGCATGGGCGGCGCGTTTTCGGCCAGGCGCGGCGGCTCGCGCAGGATCGCCGACGTCAACTCGTAGCCCGTGCGCCCCTCAAACGGCATCGTGCCCGTGGCCATTTCGTGCAGCACCACACCCAGCGCCCAGATGTCGCTGCGCTCGCTCGACGCCTGCCCGCCCAGCACCTCCGGCGCCAGATACGCCAGCGTCCCCGCGATCGTGCCCGGCTGCTGCACGGTAATCTTCGACCGCGTCACCTCCGCCAGCTCATCTTTGCTCACGCGCTGCGCCAGTCCGAAGTCCAGCACCTTGGCCTGACCCGCCGGTGTCACCATCACGTTGCTGCTTTTCAAATCGCGATGCAGCACGCCGCGCTCGTGCGCGTGCCCGAGCGCCGCCGCAATCTGCTCCCCGAAGCGCACCACCGTCTCCACCGGCAGGCCGCTCGGCGGAATGCGACGCGAAAGCGGCGCGCCCTCCGCCAGCTCCATCGCAAAGTACGTAACGCCTTTGGCTTCGTTCACTTCGTAAATGTGGCAGATGTGCGGATGGTTGAGCGCCGACGCGTTGCGCGCCTCTTCAATCAGTCGCGCCCGCGCCGCCTCGTCGCGCGCTTCCGCCGGCGGCAGCAGCTTCAGCGCGACGTCGCGCCCCAGGCGCGTGTCGGTGGCGCGGTACACCTCTCCCATACCGCCCGCGCCCAGCTTCGCGGTTACTTTGTAGTGCCCAATCGTTCTGCCGACCATATTGTCTGTGCTTAAGAGGCCCCTCGAATCTTAGGCTCCCTGTCCCCTCGCGGTCAACGAAGCGCCCACATCTGGCTTTTTCGGTATTATGCGAGCGTCGCCTTGGAGTGCGGGAGCTCTGCTCCCGCCTTGCTTTCGTAGTCCGGAGCCACGATGAGACGCATCTCACTACTTGCACTTTTCCTGCTTGCGCTCCCAGCAAACGCCCAGCAGCACGTGAACGAAAAGCGCGTATGGGGCACGCTGGAGAAACTCTCCGAATTCGGCCGGCCCGCGGGCAAAGGCTTCGAAGGCGGCGTCACCCGCCTCGGCTTTTCGGAAGAAGACCTCGCCGCGCGCGAGTACGTCATGGGCCTGCTGCGCGACGCCGGACTCGCCGTACGCGTCGACCCCGCGGGCAACATCTTCGCCCGCCGCGAAGGCTCGGACCCCAAGCTGCCCGCGCTGCTCTTCGGCTCGCACATTGACTCCGTGCCCAATGGCGGCAACTTCGACGGCCAAGTCGGCAGCACCGGCGCCATCGAAGTCATGCGCGCGCTGAACGATCACAAAGTACGCACGCGCCATCCGCTGGAACTCGTCATCTGGACCAACGAAGAAGGCCACCACTTCCGCAAAGGACTGTTCGGTTCCACCGCCGCCGGCGGGCTGATGGAACAGGAAGTCATCCAGCGCACCGACGAATCCGGCGCGACGCTGGCCGACTGGCTCCGCCGCTACGGCCAGGATCCCGCCAAGCTGCAGGACGCACGCATCCCGAAGGGCCGCTACGCCGCTTATCTCGAGCTGCACATCGAGCAGGGAGGCATCCTCGACGAGCGCCAGATTCAAATCGGCGTGGTCGAAGGCATCGTCGGCATCCAGTGGCGCACCTGCACCGCGCGCGGCTTTGCCAATCACGCCGGCACCACGCCAATGAACAAGCGCCGCGACGCCTTCCTCGCCGCCGCGCAGGCCGCGCTCGCCGTCCGCGAAGAAGTGCGCCGCGACCCGGGACGACAGGTCGGCACCGTCGGCTACGTCAAGGTCGAGCCCGGCGCCGGCAACATCGTCCCCGGCAACGTCGAATTCATCGTCGAGCTGCGCGACCTGGACGCCGCCGTTTACAACCGCATCTGGTCGCGCATCGAAAAGCGCTTCGCACAAATCGCCGCGGCAGAGGAAGTCTCTATCAACTGCACGCTGCTCTCCGACGAAGACCCCGCGCTCACCACGCCCGCCATCCGCGACACCATCCGCCAAGCCGCCCGCGCCGCCGGCTACTCCACGCTCGATATGCCCAGCGGCGCTGGCCACGACGCCCAGCAGGTTTCGCACTTC
>Ga0187893_10010637_pt1 | contig 13634 bp, 12 predicted proteins | sample MA1701074metaG_FD_139574 | JGI IMG/M metagenome (GOLD analysis project Ga0187893, IMG submission 139574) | White microbial mat communities from a basaltic lava cave in the Kipuka Kanohina Cave System on the Island of Hawaii, USA - MA170107-4 metaG ...
AGGTAGCATCACCCTGGCTTGAGCCCCTACATTTAAAGCAATACAACGAGGCTTACAATGCTCAAACTCTTGATCCTTGGTATGCACCTCTATTGATGGTTGATCCAGATGATCGATGGCTAAGCCGTATGAGTGTTCGGGGGCCACAAATCATCACCGGCATGAGAGGGTGTGGAAAGACACTATTTTTGCGAGCACTCCAGCTTCATGCGCGGGTCGTAGCTCGTGAGGGAGAAACGAGAGCGCAAATTCTAAAAAGGTTGGAAGAAGATCGGTTTGTTGGTTTGTATGTCTCGGCAAGTCGATTGCTAGATTTGTTGGGTGATCAAAGCGGAAAACTTCATAGACCATATGCCAAACTTTTCGCTGCCTATGCTCTGGAAGCCATTAGAGCGGTTCAACACCTTGGCGAGCTGGCACCAGAGTCGGTTACTCAAGGTTATGCGAAGATTCTTGCCGAATCCGTGGCCGATTACCTTACTGGGGCTGGTGACTTGTTTGGGCAAGTAAGTTCTGCTTATGACCTCCAACATTCTCTCGAAAGGGCCCTCGTCTCACTAAGTAGAGGGGAATCTAAATGTTCTTTGAGGGCCAATCCCGTTATCGCTTTTCCGCATCTGGCAGAGGCAATAAGACGATGTTCAAGCTTGTGGGCTAGTGCACAGATTCTTTTCTTGTTGGACGATGTGTCAACAAGATATCTGGATGAGCCCAAGATCAGAGAGCTACTGTCTGCTCTTCAATTCCAAAGTACTTCTTGTGCTTTCAAAATAACTTCTGAGGCACAAACGCTTGAGCTGGCACTGCGTTCGCCAGGACAAATTGAGCGGGCTCGAGCAGGTCGTGACTACGACGTCTTTGATCTGGGCGCTGAGGTGTATAACAGGATAACAAAGCGTCCGCGAGCAGGATCTGATGATGGCATTCACGGCAAACACTTTGTTGAAAAGATTTTGGAGCAACGCGCCAAGTACTACTTCGATCATCCGCAGGCAAAGCCTAGTCGCTTGCTAGGAGATGCATCTCTCGAGTCCATTGCTCAGGACATCGGGTCTTTAACCAAGACATCAGGACGCAAAAAAGCAATCTATCACGGAATAACAGCCCTCTCCCGAGTTTGTGTGGGCGATATTGGCGATGTCATTAGTCTGTATGAAATCATTCTACAGAAAGCCAAAGGCAGTCCTACGCCTATCTCGCGTGTGATTCAGTCCGATAGCTATCAGGAGTTCTGCAGTCGACGCTTATACGATCTTAATCGTCGAAAAGGGGAATTAAGGGATGCTGCTCTCACCTTCGCAGAAGCTTCAAGCGAACTTCTTGCAAAATCATACAAAGATATCAAGACAAAGAAAACCTCTCGAAACAGGCTTAGGCAGTATATGTCGATCTATGTTCGGATCACGACAGGGAATGTGAAGTGGCAGTATGCAAAGATTCGTGACCTGATTGATTCTGGTCTCTTCGTCTTCGCTGGTGGCAGCGAGGCTCCAAGAACAAAAACCAAAGACTCAAATCCCATTCAACAATTTAAGCTCACATACAGAAAAATCTATGGCCTCTCGAGTTTTATTGGTCTAGCGGAAAGCGACAGGTTTGAGCTTTCTGGAGACCAGCTTGCGGAATGGCTGAAAACTCCTGGCAAGAAAAAGAAAAATGTATTACTTCGGAATCTTGGTGGAATCGGAGTGACCGACGCAGGATTTTCCGAACCTGACAATGACGAGGAAGAAGGACTCTCTGATGGGTTGAATGAAACGGTTGCCTCTCATGTCCCAGTCCCGGTGCAAGGGGGTCTTTTTGGGCCTGAAGACAACATAAAGAATATACTCCCCACAGTAAAAACAGAGCCTGATGAAGAAACAAAACAATGGCTTGAGGGCTATACACCTCGAGTGGAACGGCTGCTATTATCCGAACTTGCAAGCACCGAGATTGATACCTTAGTCGCTGGGCTTGGCTTCGAGAGGCGTACGCTTGAAAGTGCACGAAGAATTGGCAAGGTTGCTCGAATCAAGCGTGCAATTCTAATTAGGTATTCAGAAGATGGGAGGTCTCAAGGCATCATTGGTGCTTTGAGCAATGCCAGTGACAAAATCATGGAAATTGAATATAGGAAAGCCGGAGAGAAGCCTCTTCCCTTACTGAATGGCAAGGTCCTCATCGACATAACTGGCCTGGCAAAGCCTGTTCTGTTTCATGCGGTGCGTCAAGCATTGAAATCTAATGGCCAGGTGTGGATCTGTCACACACGAGCTGAGAGTTACTATCCGCTTGATCGGGACATCCATAAAATTCTTTTGGCGGAGAAGAGCCGCAACCACTATTCACTGCTCTCGTCGTTAACCAAAGTGCTTACAGGAGAGAAGGGGCCGTATTCAATTCAACGTCTCCACAGCTCTGAGGTTGATTCTTCAAGGCGAAGAGTGCTCTTTGCTTTCGCCTCCGCAAAGCACGGACGCTTGTTAACACTTCTGGATCATAGGGAGTATGACCAGGTAGAGATCGTTTCGCCTTCCGGAAATTCTCCTCGGAGTCGCGTGGCTCACATTGCCGCTGATGTTGCAGCACAAAATTTTGGCACCAGCACAATTAATGAACTAGACTCAAATGACCTCTCGGGCATTCTTGCTTTGATGATGAGAAAGTACCAACATTGGTACGTCGACCGGGGGTTCAATGTTGATGTGGCTTTGACTGGCTCTAAGTTGCAAGGTGTTGCAAGTGCTGCGATAAGCGCAGCGTTAAAAATTGCAGAATGCTTTTATGTAAGTCCTGAGAGCTTTGATATTAAGCGGTTCACACGAGGAGTGGCTGAGACTTCCTGCTACAAAATATCGTTGCAGTAACGAAAATGACCGACGTTTTTAAGAGGGAAAAACGCTCTTGGATCATGTCTCGCATTCTTTCGCGTGGGAATAAACGAACAGAACTGGCCCTCCTTCGAATCCTTCGCGCGTACGATCTAGGAGGATGGCGCAGGCACCCCCAAGTGTTTGGCACCCCTGATTTTATCTTTCCAAAACATCGGGTCGCAATTTTTGTGGATGGCTGTTTTTGGCATAGTTGCCCAGAGCATGTCTCTCAACCTGCTACCAATAGATTGCTTTGGAGGAAAAAGCTGGATCGAAATATGGAGCGGGACCGCTTGGTAACTCGGACTCTTAAGAATCGAGGATGGCGTGTGCTTAGGATTTGGCAGCATGAATTGAAGCGTGGAACGGAGACTCATTGTGTGAACAGGATAAAGCGAGCCCTGGCCGGACTCCGTCATTGAAGGAGCTATTTGTCATGCTCGATGCCCCTGTCTCTCGCCGAAACGGTTTTCCTTGTGTGTGCCTCCACATGGCACACACCTATCATAGGTTCTCATCCTGATGCTGTTTGCGCCTACCCGAGGCGATGACAGGTCTAGTTGCTGGGGTAGCGGCCTAGAAAGCGCTTTCTCGATTCCATTCCAGATGGCCCTCTGATTAGAAATGGTCGCGATTACCAAAATCATCGGGGTGTTGTGGTGTGGTGTTGTGCTTTAGTCTGTCAGGTCATGCGGTTTCAGCTGCAGACGACCTAAACGTTGGTCACGCTGGTGAACGGATAGGCGGGCAGGCTGGGCAAGGTTTCGAGCACGTCGACTAGGAGCATGTAACAGCGCCCCACCCTGGTGAACGAATCGGCGGGCAAGCTGGGCGGGGATATGCGCAGCAACAACAGGGACACATAGTTGCCCGCCCCGGTGAACGGATAGGTGAGTAGGCTGGTTTGGGTGAGACGCAGGTCATGAGCAAGTAGACGTTCAGCGTCTCCGTGAAGGAACCTAAACGGTGACCTAACACCGGGGGACTGGTCATCAACGGGTTGACAGTCGTGGTGCGGCTATCACAAAATATTTCCGGCACTTTCCAACTTGAACGGTCGATGTGTTGCTCGGCTATCATGGTGTTAAAGAAAATACCTGTGACCGTCATCTCTGGGTTTCTCGGCGCTGGCAAGACGACGCTCGTCAATCATGTTCTCACGCACCATACCGGTGCCACCATCGGCGTGATCGTCAATGAGTTTGGTGAGGTCGGGATCGACGGCGATCTCATCGTCGCCGACGAGAAAGCCCTCATAGAGATCCGCAACGGCTGCATCTGCTGTACCGTGCGCACCGACCTGGTGGCAGGCGTGAAGCTTCTCTTGGCACGCAGTGAGCGCAACCTGGATCACTTGATTATTGAAACCTCAGGGTTGGCCGACCCGGCGCCGGTGTTGCAGACGTTTTTGGCCGACACTGAACTGTTGACCCATGTCGAACTGGAGTCTGTTGTAACAGTGGTTGACGCGGCTAATTTCCAACATCAGATCGACGACCCTATTGCACGTGAACAGGTTGCCTTCGCCGATCTGATTGTGCTGAACAAGGTCGATCTGGTGGAACCTGATGCACTCGCGCCGCTGGAATGGGCTCTGCACGCGATCAATCCGCTCGCGGTCATCCTTCGAGCTACGAACTCAGAGCTAGCCACCGAGACCTTGCTTGGCGTGTCCCGGTTCTCGTTGTCCCATGTGCTCGCGATCGAACCCGGGATTCTGCAGGACGAGCACGATCATGAACACGACACGTCCATTGCCTCCTGCGCCATTGAGACCAACCATGCACTGAATCCAGACCGCTTTAATCGCTGGGTGAATCAGCTGGTCCAGCAGCAGGGCCAACACCTCATGCGCATGAAAGGGGTGCTGAATTTCTCCGGTGAGGCGCGGCAATTCTATTTTCACAGTGTGCATATGCTGTTGGACGCGAAGCCGGGGCGACCGTGGCCATCGGCAGAGACGCGGCAGAGCCGATTTGTGTTTATCGGGCGTCATCTCGATCGCGCGGGGCTTCAACACGGTTTTCTCGATTGCGTGCACGACACTGCTCATCGCCCCGTGGCCCAATCGGCTGTGTAATCGGAGCGGATCATGAGACTACCCCACTATCTCGGCGGCCTGGAAAATCTTGGGCCGGTCAATTTGTTTGATAAAAAAGTGTTCATGGCGGAGTGGGAAAAGCGCATTTTCGGCATTCACACCGTGATGATGGCCGAAAGCGCCCATTTGGCCAATGCGCTGCAGAAATATCCCATTGCGCAATTGCCGACCACGTTCAAAGACACCTGGACGTGGGCCTCGCTACGCACGGGTGCCGAAAGTATGCAGCCGTTCGAATACTTCAAATATCGCTACTATGAGAAATGGTTGATGGGAATCAGCCAATTCTTTGTCGATCGCGGCTACGTGGCCGCCGAAGAGTTGGCCACATTGACCGAGCACTACCGTGCAAATCCCGACGCGCCCCTACCAGCGAGGCCCAACCAGGCCCTCAAGGAGCAGGTGGTACGATACCTCCATCATGGCGACTCCGGCCAACGCACTGCCGTTGGTCCGCCTCGGTTCACCGTCACCGAGACCGTCTACGTCGCTGATCCAGCCGCGGCCGATCACACTCGGCTGCCAGGCTTTTTACGCAACAAAAAGGGCATCATCACCGAGGTGTACCCAGGCGCGTTCGAATACTTTGTGTCGACGGGACCGGACGGATTGGCCGGGCCGCAGCATGTATATTGTGTGTCGTTTCGCGCATCAGACATTTGGGGCCAAGATAAGAGCGAACCCAATACCATCATTTATGCCGACTTGTTTGAGGCCTATCTGAAGCCTGCTCACTAACTTCACGTGGGGAACCGCTCATGGTCGCACTCTTTGATTATGAGGAGAACCGCGAAGCAGCCAGCGCGGCCAAGGTACGCGCATTGGAGGCTCTGCTCATTAAAAAGGGCGTGCTGGGCAGCGATTCCGTCGATGCAGTGCTCAAGCATTTCGAAACCGTTGCCGGCCCATTTAACGGTGCCCGGATCGTGGCGCGGGCGTGGGTTGACCCAGCCTACAAACGGCGCTTGTTGGACGACACGCCGAAGGCGATCGCCGAACTTTCATTTCCGGGCATGACTGGCGCAGAAGGCGAGCATATGAAGGCCGTGGCCAACAGCGAGTCGGTGCATAATTTGATCATCTGCACCCTCTGCTCGTGCTATCCATGGCCGGTGTTGGGCCTTCCCCCGTATTGGTACAAAGATCCGGTGTTCCGCTCGCGCGGTGTGCGTGAGCCACGAGCCGTACTACGTGAGTTCGGGGTGCTGATTCCGGCAGAGAAGGAAGTGAAGGTCTGGGACAGTAGCGCGCAGATCCGCTGGTTCGTCATACCTGAACGGCCGGCGAACTCTGAACATCTGAACGAAACACAACTCGCGGCCTTAGTCACACCGGAAGCCATGATGGGCGTTGCACTGGTGCCTGCTCCTCCAGCCACAGAAGGCATTTGATGTTTACTCGATTCGAAGAGTATGCCGCGACGCAGATGCTCGGGCAACCTGACTCGCCACCGCGCAGGGAGGGAAAGTTGTTCTTTAGCGAAGAATGGCAACGTACGGTGTTCGGTATGGCACTGGCGTTGTCCAAGCAGGGCCATTTCGAGTGGGACGATTTCAGACAAAACCTGATTGATAACATCGCGGCGTGGGAACAAGCTGCTTATGATGGGAAATCCAGATGGGACTATTACGAGCGGTACACCATGGCACTTATCGCCGTACTCGAACAATGCGGAATCCTGAAGCCGGGCGAATTGGAGCAGCAGATGACTCCAGACGAAGCGAACAAGTAAATCGACCAGTTTCTCGTCATCGGAAACATTCGATGACGGTGAACAACTTCCTGGCAGTCCTCAGTAAGGAACAGCTTCACTACTATCATCGAATCAGGCCGATGTGGCACTAGGATATGCCATCAGGCGGGTAGTGCCAGCAATCTCCGGGTTCAGAAGGAGGCTGTATGTCAGAGCAATCGGTGAGTCAATCTGACACGTCGTCGCTTGATCGTCTCACCCTGGCACTAGTCGTCAGTAGTCTGGGTGTCTGTGCGGACGAGACAGTTTCGAATCTTCTCCGGTATGTCCAGTCCAAAGCAGTTCCGCACACCGTAATGGAATTCGATGCATCGCTGGACCGCGCGAAGCGGCACTTTGCGCTGGGCGACGCCCACCTCTTTCTCTGTGACGGGGAGCCCTGTCAGCAAAGGAGACGGTTCGAGGCCACCTCCAACGCGCTGCAACATGAGGCTGAACGGATCGGCTGTCGGATATCACCCACGACTTGCCAAGGGCCCTGCAAGCAAGCGCCGGTGGCATTGCTTCGTGTTGGTCACGGGTGTGAATTCTTTGCCCAGTTCGTCCACCGTCGGGAATGGGAAGCGGTGCTGGATTTTGCTCAACGAGCGGCTCAGACGAAGACCTTGCTGGTTGATGCCGGAACGGCGCAGCCGTTCCGTTACGATCCCGTCCATGAACCGGTCAAGCCTAGTGCCACCCTCGAATCCGTCCGGTTCTTGTTGGGTCATTTCGAAGGGACAGTGGAGTTGCCTCTGGAGCAACGATCCATCCACAAGGAAGTCATCGGATGTTGGGAGGCCGGCGGGCGCTTCTTGAGTCTTCGGATGGCTGCCACGTATCGACGGACTGATGGCTCCTGGGATCGGCATCAGGTCTTCATTGTCCTCGGCCCAGATGAGGAGACCGGTGAACTCGTGAGCCGTGCCTACACGGATGGGGGTCTGATTCACGAGTTTCACATCGTCATTGAGGAGAATCGTTTGATGTTTGCAGATCGTGTACCGCACCATGTGGCCGCTGTGGCCGCTCGCAAAGTGCTGACTCCCACCGCACATGGCTATGAAGAAACGCTTCAACTTGATCGGGGTCTTGGAGTCTTTGAACCCTATTACAGTATTCCTATCCAGAGAAAGGAATGCGCTCTTTCTGCGCCATGACCCAGGAAGATATCAGCGCTGGCCATGTGATTTTGCCGCTGAGCTGGCGTCCGTCAAGCCCGCGGGGTTTGGTCTCTACAGAATCAACATCCAGTTGATGAAAACACCTGACGCCCCAGTGATAGCGTGGACGCGATACCGGAGGCGTCTGCAGATGCATTTGTTCGTGCCTCCACATGGCGCGCACCTATCATATCATAAGCTCTCATCCTAATCTTGCTAGGACCTACCGTCGGCAGTATTGGTTGGAAAGTGTTTGGCGAATCTCCGGAAAGATTTCTCAATGAAATAGGTTAGATAATTCAGAAAACCTTCTCAGAAATTACACCTCCATCTGGCTTGATTGTCGCCATCTGGTTTGCCATCGATACCCGAGTGGCCACGCTGAACTAGGAATTTTTGGGCTGTTTGATACGACCCAAGATAATGTGGGAGGATTGAGCGGAGATGGAACGAGCAGGAGCGACCGTGGCCGAACAACGTCTCGCTGATCTGAATCTACAAACTCTCATACAAGGACGGACTTTCTTTCCATCCCCTACGGCTTGGGAGGATCAAGTCCTCTACTTCTTATTGGTAGATCGCTTTTCCGACAATAAAGAAAACAATTATCTCGATAACAACGGCAATTTAGTGTCAAACGGTACGACACCATTGTTTCAGGCATCAGATCGGGACAATGCAGTGCAGACGGAGGCGGATGCAACAATATGGCGAAACGCGGGGGCCAGGTGGAGGAAAGGAACCATAAAAGGTTTGGAAAGTAAGCTGGGGTATCTTAAGAGATTGGGAGTTACGGCTATCTGGGTCAGTCCTGTTTTTAAGCAGGTCAGCTTTCAGGAGACCTACCATGGTTACGGTCCCCAGGATTTTTTAGAGGTTGATCCGCACTTCGGGACTCGCAACGAGTTCAAACAACTGGTCGCCTCAGCTCATTCGCTTGGCTTATATGTCATCCTCGACATCATCATGAATCATGCAGGGAATGTCTTCGGCTACAATGCGAATCGATACCTGGAGCATGACCAGGGAGGGAATCCTTACATGGACCCTCGGTGGGATGGAAATCTCTATCCGGTCAAGGGGTATCATGACAAGTCCGGGAACGCGACCCTTCCTTTTGGCACCATCAACCTCACTACGCATGGTGGGGCATGGCCGGATGGGGCCATCTGGCCTGTCGAGCTGCAAGCTTCCGCTGCCTTTACGCAACGGGGAAGAATCAATAACTGGGACTATTATCCTGAGTTTGTGGAAGGCGATTTTCTGGAGTTGAAGGACATTCATCTCGGGCACGGGAAAACCGAGCAATATCAGCCGTCACCGGCATTAAAAGCCCTGTGCGAAGTATACAAGTTTTGGATTGCATTTGCGGATCTTGATGGTTTTCGAGTTGACACTGTTAAACATATGGATCCTGGCGCAATGCGGTATTTTACATCGGTGATCCATGAGTTTACGCAACGGCTTGGCAAGGAGAATTTCTATCTCATCGGAGAAATTACCGGAGGCCGAACGCGTGCCTTTGAAACACTAGAAGAAACAGGCATGAATGCCGCGCTTGGTATCGATGACATCCCAGATAAGTTGGAATATCTCGTAAAGGGCTATCGCAGTCCGCAACAGTATTTTGATCTGTTTCGCAACTCACTGTTGGTGCAAAAAGACTCGCACGTCTGGTTCAAAAACAAGGTCGTGACGCTCATTGATGATCACGATCAAATTCGCAGGGGACCCAATAAGGCGCGCTTCTGTGCACGTGAAGACGGCAGCAAATTAGTGCTTAATGCGCTGGCTCTTAACGCCACATCACTTGGCATCCCCTGCATTTACTATGGCACAGAGCAGCGTTTCGATGGCTCTGGCGATAACGACCGCTATATACGCGAAGCCATGTTTGGCGGTGCCTTTGGAGCATTCCGGAGCAAAGACCGCCATTGTTTCAATGAAAATGAACAAACCTACCTGGAACTGGCCAAGATTCTTACCCTGAGAAGACAGAAACTAGCCTTGCGACGCGGACGTCAATTCTTGCGACAAATCTCAGGCGATGGCCACAACTTTGGGTTTCCTGAAATGGTGGGAGGTGAGATCCGTTCAGTGGTGCCATGGTCTCGTATATTTGATAGTCAGGAAATTCTCCTGGCCATCAATACTGATCCACAACTAGTTAGAACAGCATGGGTGGTCATCGATGCTGAGCTCCATAACGACGGGCAAACCTTACAATGTCTCTATTCAAATGATGCCAGCCAAATAGGAAAGACTATGACGGTATCGACACGAAACATGAATAGGGTGGTCGACCTTACCGTACCTGCGGCTGGATTTGTTGTATACGAATGACCGTCCACTGTGACCTCCAACTCACGAGCTCGCTCTCAGCCTGATAGGTCTAGCGGTAAACCTCGTTTCGTTATCCCTTGTTTGCGCCTCCCTTTCACACAGTCAGTTTCGAGCCGGGCAGGGGCTCTCACTTTGTCAATCAAAATTCAGGGACCTTTCACTAAGAATATCGTGTTCGCGCCTACCCGAAGATCGTCGAATTAGTTTACGTCTACCGTTGGCACCGAAGAGGCTTTCCCGGCCTTCTACTACCAAGGAACAGGAGCCAGGCGTACCCTGGACCTCAATTGCTTTAACGTCAACAGCCCGCGCACCAGTTGGCCCTTCGTGACCCAGCCTGCACATTCTTCGGCGACCGTGTCGGCCACGGCATAAATTGTTTTCACACCTGGCTTTGTGTAGATGCACGCCGGCTCCCGCAGAATTCTCCAGGTCATATAGACCACCGCTCGTTCGGTTGCGGGAGGGCGGCCCTGGTCGGCATCCTTGACGTTGGCATTCCCTACGCACAGCGCCCCATGATCGTGCTTGAGCCTATAGAGCACCTTGACGGCCAGTTTCTCCAGGTGGTTCACCTTCTTGCCGTCGCAGGTGAAGAGCACCGCCGCAAAGCGATGATGGTAGTTCGCCAGGTGTGCGTGCCACCGACTGAGCAGATGTGCTTCGGAGAAGGAAGACCGGCCGAGGTACACCTCCAATCGTTGCAACGGGGTGTCGACATGGAGCCCTTGGAGTCCGTGAATCATGTGAATGGTCCGCCGAATGGCTGATGCCACCCGTAGGTCATAGGCAGGCGCGTCGGCCATGGCCTTGGCCACCAACTCGGTCTTGGCGACGTGGATGATGAAGGCCCAGTGCGAGGGATCCATACGTCTACCTCCATGACAGGGCACAGGGACGAATCGGCCATCTGCGACAACCGGGATAGGTTGTGTCTCTACCGTCTCTCTGTGTCTCGGACAAAACTCCCCGCCATCCTTCCATGTCCGAGTCTGAGGGGCCCGTTCTTTGCCGACATACGAGTCTCCTGTTAGCCGCGCACAAAGGCATTCACCACCGCCTCGGCAAACGCCGGGGGGTCCTGATGGGACGCCGATACGATCCGCAAGCGCCGTAAGGTCTCCAGGTGCTGCGGCTCGCGCACCGCGAGGAGTAGATACAAGCTGGAGAGATATTCCCCTTTTCCTTGGGCCAGATCCTGGGTCAACCGGGCATGATTGACGAGGATAAACATGCGCACCTTCTTTTCATACCCGAGCCGATTGGTGTCCGCTTCCGACTTTCTCAGGGGTTCTAACGAGATGTAGTACATGTTCGGGGAATATTCGACCATCGCATCAGAGGCATAATCAATGGTGGAGCCGAGGAACCCCCCGCAGATGAAATTGCCCCAGAAATAGCTATTCATCTTAGTCTGAAGCGGCAGCTGTTGCTCCTCATAGCCGTCCTTCTTCGCAACGATCAGCGTGTGCTTGGCGCGCTTCACGGGGATGGTCAAGGGTGTGAGCCCCACTGGCACGCCATTAATGAGAATCTTGGCTCGATTAGGTTCCGAGTTGAAGGTCACGGGTTGCGTCGTGCCGTCTACGATCGTGGCGCAGGCGGAAAGAGTCGACGCCATCGCTATCAAGGACAACGCGGGTGCAATCCTGAGCATATCATCCTCCGTATCGCGTGGGATAGATGGGGCCACCTATAGTCCTCATCTAGCCTAGCAGGAATTTGCTATCGGTCAATGTGGTAGCCACTTAAAGTCTGTCCACGTATATACTGTAGACCTATCGTCGTCATTTCCATAGCTTAAGCCCCGTGAAATCCACGGATAAGGTCCAGATAGCTTTTGGGAAGGCGGTACGGAAGGCGCGAATGGCGCAGCGGATCTCCCAGGAAGCGTTAGCCGATCTTGCAGGACTGCATCGAACCTATGTCGGAGACGTGGAGCGGGGCGAACGCAATATTAGTCTCATGAATATGGTGAAGATTGCTCGGGCCATGCACGTGAAGCTGAGTACGTTGGTACGGGATTCAGAAAAGCACTGGGGGAAGTGATGGGGCGATCCAATCCGTTCCGTTGTGCTTGTGGATTGTGAACCTGAGCAAGTACCCGAATTCGAAGTGTCCGAGCCCTCATCGTGTATGGAGCACGTAGCGGACGGGGATCACGATCTGGTGTAAGTCACACCTTTCTCCAGCCTCTCTTCGTGTGCGCCTCCTAAAGGCCCTCACTGGGGGGAGCCTCTTAGGGTAGCGGCACTACCTCCTCGCGATGTCCCTCCATATCGAGCCACTCTGGGGCGTGTCCACGCCTCGCCTTCCGATAGACCCATGGCGGGATAGGTGCGGGATCGACCCAGAGCCCCTTCTTCGCCTCTCGCGCCTCTTTCTCTAGCTTCTCCAGGGCTGCATCTTGCGGCGCATACTTCCTGTACCACCAGCACCAGCCGTCCTTGACCAGTTCATGGTTGACGGTAGTGCCATCGGGCAAAAGCACGTCAGCAATGGTACGACCGTATTTGTCGAGGCCGTAGGTTTGTAAGGTGATTTGTTGCCCGAAAACCAGGGCTGAGGCGGCTTGCTTCGCTCGCTGGCCATAGGCTTGGCCTTTTTCAGGGCAATCGATTCCATGCAGGCGAATTCGTTCAGCACGGCTATTGTGAAGGACTTCGATCGTGTCGCCGTCGAGGACTGCAATGACCGGCCCGGACAAGTCACCGAAGGCCAGGGAAGGGATGAGCAGGAGCAAAAATACAGAGACCGCGAGGTACTTCATCCGTCCCACTCGCAGAGCGCAGAGATTCGCGGCTACACCTGCTTCTCCATCGTCGTGGTCAAGAAATGGTTCGGTCTACTCATGGATCGAACTCGATTCTTGATCTTCCCCACGAGCGCCTCTCCCTGCCAGCTGAGCTGCAAACACAAGGCCCGGTCATCATGGGGGACCCGTTGATTCGTGACCCAGCGTTTGCTCACCAGATCTTTCATGACCTGGCTTGCCGTCGCAGGCATCACGGACAGTGCCGCGGCCACGTCCTTGAGCTTGGCTGCGCCGTGCCGATGCAGGTAGAGGATCGCGCCGGCTTGCAGCGGTGTGATGCGGAGCGGCTCTAGACTCCTCCGGAACGCTCCGTGCAACTGCAGCACCCCTTCGAGCAGCGTGCCTGTCTCTCCGCGGTCGCGTGGTCCGCTTCGCATGGTCACGGGGGGTGTTCCTTTCGCCAGTCGCGCTCCCATCTCGATGCCTGGATGCAATTGTAGGAGGGAACCGAAGCACGGCGCAAGAGAACCCACTGGGTTGTGTCTTTGGAGGTCAGAAGCCCGTTCGACTTCCGGTCCACTCGACGGCAGGACTGGCACCCCGATGATTCAGTGCTCCAGTTCATGCTGGACGATCTTGAGAAGCGCATCCATACCAAAGGGCTTCTGCAGGGTCCGCCGGGCTC
>Ga0187893_10010638_pt1 | contig 13634 bp, 3 predicted proteins | sample MA1701074metaG_FD_139574 | JGI IMG/M metagenome (GOLD analysis project Ga0187893, IMG submission 139574) | White microbial mat communities from a basaltic lava cave in the Kipuka Kanohina Cave System on the Island of Hawaii, USA - MA170107-4 metaG ...
AGGCCGCGGCACGCCGATTCTGCGCAGCGCTTCCGATATTAATATCACGAATCCGACGGCGACCAAACAATGCGTCAATGATGCGACCGGCATTTTGATTCTGGCGGCGGATAAAGACAGCCGCTATTATTTGCACAATCACATCGATCTGATTAATCGCACGCCGAGGATCACGGCGTTTGCTCCGGCGAACGCGCCGATCAACGCGCTGGTGACGATCACCGGCAGCAATTTCACCGGCGTGAGCAAAGTGCTGTTCAATTCCGCCACCGGCGGAACGCCGGCGAATTTCACCTTTGACGCCGATACACAGATTCGCGCGATCGTGCCGATTGAGGCGACGAACGGCAAGATCACGATCATCAATGATTTTGGCGCGGGCACGAGCGCGACGGATTTTTTTGTGACTTTGCCGCCGAGCATCGCTTCGTTTGCGCCGCTGCACGGGCCGGTTGGAACGCCGGTGACGATTATCGGCAATAATTTTAACGGCGTGACGAGCGTGGCGTTTAACGGCGTGAATGCGCCGGGCTTTACGGTTGATTCGAATACGCAAATTCGCGCGAGCGTTCCTGCCGGCGCGACGACGGGAAAAATCAGCGTTGCGAGCCAGGAAGGCACCGGCATCAGCCAGAATATTTTTACGGTGACTTTGCCGCCGCTGATTTTTTCTTTTGCGCCGGCGCGGGCTATAACCGGAACGGAGATTACGATTACCGGTAATTTTTTTAGCGGCGCAACCAATGTCAGTTTCAATGGCAGACCAGCAGCGTTCGTGTTGGATTCGAACACGCAATTGCGCGCAAAAGTTCCGGCCGGCGTCACGACCGGCCCGATTAGCATTACCAACTCCGCAGGCACGGGCGTGAGTCTCGCCAATTTTATCGCGCAACATACATTGACCGTATCCATCGCCGGCTCCGGCCGCGTGGATTTGAACCCGGCGGGTGGCGTTTATGATGCCGGCACGCTGGTGTCGTTGAATGCCGTGCCGTTGCCGGGTGCGGAATTTCGCAACTGGGACGGCGATCTCAGAGGCGCGAATCCGGCAATGACGTTAATGATGGACGCCGATAAAAAAGCCACGGCGAAATTTCAGGATATCGGGCGCTACACGGTGACGCTCAATATCACCGGCGCTGGAAATGTGACGCTCGATCCCCCGTCTACTGGCGGGGTTTACTTTGCGGGCACAGTGGTGACGCTGATGGCGAGGCCGGAGACCGGGCACGTGTTCAGTGGATACACCGGCGATTTCAAAGGTTGGATGAATGTTGAAACCATTTCAATTGACGCCAACAAAAATCTGACGGCGATTTTTTCGCCGCTGCCGGCCCCGCGAAGCGGGGCTTCACAGGGCATCTGGACGAGCGCTGCAGAAATCACTGGTTTGCCGATGTCGGGAATGAGCTGGAATGAGCTTAAATCCGGCGCGGACAAGCCGATTGGCCTGCCGAACTTATCCGATTTGGAAGATTCGGTGAATGTGCACGTGTTGGCAAAAGCATTGGTTTATGCGCGCACAGGCGAGGAAAAATATCGCGACCAGGTGATCGCGTCCTGCATGGATGCAATTGGCACCGAGGAAGACGGCGAGACCCTGGCGCTTGGGCGTGAGCTGCTCGCGTATGTGTTGGCGGGGGATCTCGTTGGGCTTCCGGAAAAAGAGGATGAAAAATTTCGCCAGTGGCTGCGAAAACTTTTGACAGAAAATTTTAGCGGCCAATCGCTGCGCTCGGCGCACGAGACCAGGCCGAACAACTGGGGCTTGCACTGCGGCGCCACGCGTGCGGCAATAGCGCGCTACCTCGGCGACGTTACCGAGTTGGAGCGCACGGCGCAGGTGTTCAAAGGCTGGCTCGGTGATCGCGCGACGTACGCGGATTTTACTTTCAATCCCGAAGATCTTTCGTGGCAGGCCGATCCCAATGCGCCGGTCGGCGTCAATCCTGCCGGCGCGACGATACAAGGCCGCCCGGTTGATGGCGTGTTGCCGGATGATCAACGCCGCGCCGGATCGTTTCGGTGGCCGCCGCCAAAAGAAAATTATGTGTATGGCGCGTTACAGGGCGCGTTGATGCAGGCGATTATTTTATATCGCGCCGGTTATGACGTGTGGAACTGGCAGGATCAAGCGCTACGGCGCGCGATGCGATGGCTGTATAATCAGGCCAACTATTCCGCAGCGGGCGATGACAAATGGCTGCCGCACATCGTGAATTATTTTTACAAAACCAATTTTCCAGCAGAGCCGGCGGCGCGTTTTCCAGCGCCGATCCCTGCCGGCGCCGGAAAAAATGCCGGCTGGACGGATTGGCTGTACGGCTCGAAGTATGCGTTGACCGTCCGCTCCAATAATGGCGATATTGCGATTCATTCTCTCGGCATGACCAGCGATAGTTTGCGCGTTTTGAGTTTGATGGCGCGACCGCAATCTGGCTATCTTTTTACCGCCTGGGGCGGTGATTTGAGCGGCGTGAAGAATCCCGAGACGCTGATCATGAACGCGCATAAAAATGTGAGCGCGAATTTTGTGAAAGCGGGCCCGTTCAATGTGGCGGTGAACACTGTTGGCCCCGGCGCGGTCACGCTTGATCCACCCGGCGGCGTGTATAACGGCGGCACGGTGGTGAAGTTGACGGCAACGGCGAATCCGGGATTTAATTTCACCGGCTGGAGCGGAGACTTGGCGGGCGCGACGAATCCGGAGACGATAACCGTCACGAGTCACCGGAATATTACGGCGACATTTAAAGCAATTTACAATATTTCCGTGGAAACGGTGGGCCGCGGCAAAGTCGTGCTCGATCCGGCGGCTGGTCCGTACGAAGCCGATCAGGTGGTGACGTTGACGGCGATTCCCGATACCGGTTATCAATTTGTCGAATGGCGTGGGGATTTGCTGGGCGCAACAAATCCGGCGACGCTGGCGATGAATGCAGCCAAGCACGTGCAAGCCGTGTTCACAGTGATTCGCGTTTCGCATGAAGAAACGAAAACCGGCGGCGCTACCAGCTCGGCTTTGGTGGCAATTGCGACGAACCTCACCGGGGTAAAAGATCATCTCTATCTCGCCGCGATTACGACCAGGCCGCGAACGAAGGTGAACTCAGTGACGGGGCTTGGGCTGAACTGGACGTTGGTGAAAGCGCAATGTTCGGGGCGCGGCAACATCGGCATCGAGTTGTGGATGGCACAGGCGACGGCCGGTGGGGGCGCTCCAGCGAGCGTCGGCATCGTGAACGCGAATCTGGCTTCGGCGCCATACAATTCGGCCATCGTGGTGTCGCGTTATGCCGGCGTATCAACGACGCATCCCATTGATGATGTGGTTTCCGGCAACACGAAAGGCCTCGATGGCCCTTGCGATGGCGGTTTGGATAACACGTCGTATTCATTCAATGTGACGACGGCGGCGAACGGCGCCGTGGTTTATGGCGTGGCCGCCATGCGCAACAAAACGCACGCGCCTGGCAACGGCTACCTTGAGCGCGTGGAAATAAAGCAGGGCAACAGCAGCAGCACGGCTTCGATCGTGGTGCAGGATAAAGTCTTTCCGGCGGCGGGAGCGGCGACGGTAAACGGCACATTCAACGGCAACACGGATTGGGCGATGCTGGCGGTGGCCGTCCGGCCGCAAGCGAGCGGCGACCCCGGTGATTTCGAAGATCCGGACGACAAGCCCTCTGCGCCTTTTTCTCTGCAGCTTCATCCTAATTATCCGAATCCGTTTTCCGCGAACGGAACCTTTGGCAATCTTGGAACGAATATTGAGTTTTTTGTTTCAAGTGAAACGAATGTGCGTCTGGATATTTATAATCTCCGCGGCCAGCGCGTGCGCACGCTGGTGAACGGCGTGCAATCCGCCGGGCGCAATGTCGTGCAATGGAACGGGACGGACGATACGGCCGCGCCGGTGAGCGCCGGAATTTATCTGCTGCGATTGCAAGCCGGCGCCGAAAGATTGACGCGAAGAATTATTCTGCTGAAATAGGGTTATGCTGGTATTATCTTACAAGTTGTAATACAAAAATTTGGCAGGGCCGGAGCAGGCTAAAATCAATTGGTTAGTGCAGGCAGAGCACTAATGGTCTCGCAGGGATGCTACGTTAAACCACAAAAAAGCGAGACTTTGTATGAACAAGCTGAAATCCCGCACAGTGTCGGGACTCGTGGCTGTCGTCGCAGCATTTTTGCTGGGCGCCGTCGGTTTGAGTTATTCTCAAATCATCCACGAAGAGACGAAGTTTGGAACGTCCGGTTTCGAGCCGTCCGTCACCACTTCGGCAAGCCTCACCGGCGCGAATGGCAGCCTGTATCTGGCTGCCATCACCTCCAAGCCCAAATTGGGTGTCACCTCGGTCTCCGGCCTCGGCTTAAACTGGAAACCAGTGAAAGCGCAGTGCTCCGGACGCAATTCCACCAACGTGCAAGTTTGGATGGCGCAGGGAACGCCGACCGTAGCCAGCAGCCAGGTTACGGCGGCATTTTCCGATTCGGCGAAAAATGCCATCATCATCGTGTCGCGCTATTCCGGCGTGCATGCCACCTTTCCGCTGGGCAGCGTGATCTCCGGCAACACCACGGGCAGCAACGGCGCCTGCGCTGGCGGCGTGGATAATCTCTCCTATTTGTTTAACCTAACTACTGGCTCGAACAGCGCGTATGTATATGGCGCCGTGGTGATGCGTTCCAAGACCAATACGCCGGGCCCCGGCTTCATCGAACGCGCTGAGCTGATCAAAGGCACGGGCGGCGATGTGGTTTCAATGGCCGTGCAGGATAAAGGCGTTCCGGTCGCGACTTCGGCCACGATCGACGGCTTCTTCAACAGTGTGGTTGACTGGTCATTGGTCGCGCTCGAAATTCGGCCGGCTAATGCAACTGGCGGCCCGGCGCAATACGCTTTGACGACCAACGCCGTCGGTCTCGGCAGTGTCGAGCTTAATCCGAATGGCGGCTCGTATGATTTCGGCACGGAAGTGACGTTGAAAGCCGTGCCGGTGACCGGTTTCAAATTTGACGGCTGGAGCGGTGATCTGACCAGCACGACCAATCCGGTCAAGATTACGATGAATGCCAACAAGCACGTCATCGCCACTTTCTCGCAAGTAATTCCGCAGTATCGTTTGAATGTTAACACCCTCGGCAACGGCAGCGTAACATTGAATCCGCCGGGCGGCAGTTATCGCGCCGGCACCGTGGTGACGATGACCGCGAAGCCCGCGCCGAGTTTTGTGTTCGGCGGCTGGAAAGGCGCTTTGACCGGTTTGACCAGCCCGCGCACGATCACGATGAACTCGCATCAGAACGTCACGGCGACTTTCACCGGCGGCGCCGCGACCGGCAAAGTTCTTCACAAAGAAACCAAATTTGGCGTGGCCAGCAAATCGCCGGTGGTCACCACTTCCGAAAATCTCGCGCCTGCCAACGGTCAGGTTTATCTGGCGGCGATTTCTTCCAAGCCGAAACTCGGCGTGACCGGCATCACCGGCCTCGGCCTGAGTTGGACGCCGGTTAAACTGCAATGCTCCGGACGCAACGGCAATGTCATACAGGTCTGGATGGCGCAAGGCACGCCGACAGGATCGACGCCGGTAACCGCAACTTTTGCGGATACGGCTGTGAATGCGATTATCGTGGTGTCGAGATATTTTGGCGTGCATGCCACGAAACCGCTCGCCAATGTCATTTCGGCAAACACCACGGGCCTCAATGGAGATTGTTCGGGCGGAGTTGATAGCAATACGTATTTAATGAACATGTCGACGACAGCAGCGGGCGCGGCGGTTTTTTCCGCGACGACCATGCGCTCCAGAATGCATGCGCCGGGCACCGGTTATGCCGAGCGCGGCGAGGTTGAATTCGGCATCGGCGGCGAAGTGATTTCGGTGGCGGTGGCAGACAAAAATTTCCCCGCGGCCGGCAATGCGGCGGTGGCAGGTTCTTTTGACGGCGAGACCGATTGGGCCTCAGTGGGAATCGAGCTCAGACCGGCTGGCGCTACGGTCGTCAACGCTAAGTTTACGCTGGTTGCCAACGCGGTTGATTCCGGCTCGGTGAATGTCAATCCGGTTCAGCCTGCCGGCGGTTATGTGGCCGGCAGCACGGTGACCTTGACGGCGACGCCGATGAAAGGCTTCAAATTTGCCGGTTGGTCAGGCGACATCCACAACTCTGCCACTCCGGTCACCATGGTAATGAACGCCAACAAAATCGTGAACGCCAACTTTGCGGCGCTGCCGCCGACGTTATATAAAGTGGCGATCAACACGCTCGGACAAGGCCAGGTAATTCTTGATCCGCCCGGCGGCACCTACAAAGCCGGAACGATGGTCAATGTTTCGGTGAAGCCGGACAGCGGTTTTGCGTTTACCGGCTGGGGCGGTGATTTAAGCGGCGACGTCAGCCCGAGCTCAATCCTCATGAACGCCAACAAAAATATCAAAGCGACTTTTAAAGGCAGTTTCACCAAAGGCCAGATTGTTAACGAGGAAATTCAGATCGGCACTTCGAGTAATGCCTCGACGGTCACCACCACCTCGCCGTTGACGGCCGTAGCCGACGATCTTTATCTCGCTGCCATTACCAGCAAACCGAAATTCAATGTGCTTTCGGTGACCGGCCTCGGCTTGACCTGGACGCCGGTGACCTCGCAATGTTCCGGCCGCAACATCGCCGGCGTTGAAATCTGGATGGCACAGGGCACGCCGACCGTTGACGAACAGGTGACGGCCAGCCTGACCACCCCGGCAACGAATATGGCGATGGTGGTGTCGCGTTATTCCGGAGTGAGCACCACGTCGCCGATCGGCGCGCTTATTTCGGCGAATACGACGGGCCCAGCCGGCATCTGCGCCGGAGGTGTGGACAGTCCGGCTTACGCCTTGAATCTGAACACGACGGTGAGTGGCGCATTGGTTTGCGGCGCGGCCATCATGCGCTCGAGAACGCATACTGCAGGCTCCGGTTTTACCGAGCAAGTTGAGCTGGCGCAGGGCGCCGGCGGCAATATGGTTTCACTGGCGGTTTTCGATAAACACTTTACTTCACCGGCAGCGATTTTGGTTGACGGCAAATTCACCGGCGCGGTGGACTGGGCTGTAGTAGCCGTCGAGCTCAAGCCCGGCATGGCGAAGCTGAAAGTCAAGACGGTTGGCAGCGGCACGGTAAGCGCCGTGCCGGCGGATACCATTTTTGTTCCCGGCACGCTGGTGACGTTGCGCGCTAACGCCGGCGCCAACGCGATCTTCACCGGCTGGAGCGGCGACATCACCAGCACCGCCAATCCGCTGGCGTTCAATATCACCGGCATTAAGAATTTGATCGCGACGTTTATTTCGAAACCAGATCCAAAGCTGAACCTTGCGAAGCTTGCGAAGGTGTTGGCCTCCGGCTCGGACCCAGCCGGCCCGGTGGAGAACGTCGTGGATGCCAATAAAGACACGTACTGGCAAAGCCTTCCGCTTACGACTGACGCCCCCACGGCGTGGATTCGCATCGATCTCGGCTCCGAGCAAACGATTGGCCGCGTGGTCATCAAATGGAAATCCAGTTATTACGCCAAGAGCTATGAGGTGCAAGTCTCCAACGACGACGCAACGTGGACGACGGTGGCCAGCAGCACCTCTGGCAAAAAAGGCACGACGGAAGTCAAATTCAAGCGGACGTCGGTGCGTTACGTGCGGCTGAACATGCTGAAATTTGCCACGAGCACCTACCGCATTACGGATCTTGAAGTTTATTATGACGATTCCGTTAAGAAGGGCGCGGCAGAAGTAAGCGAGACGGAAGAAATTCCAACGGAAATTTTCCTCGCGCCAAATTACCCGAACCCGTTCAATCCTTCGACGGCGATCGAATACGGCTTGCCGCAGCGCTCGCACGTGACGCTGAAAGTCTTCAACGTCGCCGGCCAGTTGGTGGCGACGCTGTTCGACGGGTATCAGGAAGCGGGCCGGCACGAGGTCATTTTCAATGCCGGCCGCTTGTCCAGCGGAACCTATTTCACGGTGCTGCAGGCCGGCTCCTTCAAGCAGGTGCGCCGCATCGTGTTGATGAAGTAAGAACGCAATGCGTAAAACGTAATGTGTAAAATTGACGTTTACGAATTACGCATTACGAGTGATAAGATTGACCGGTCGCTCCGACTTCGGCGAGCTCAGTCGAGCCGAGCTACCGGTCAATTTTTTCTCAAGGCTGTTCCGCTAAAAAAGCAATTAAAAGAATTAATTATTTTGCCTGGCGCTTTTGTTGCTCACCTCGATAAATTGCATAATTCCCCGGTAGACGGATTCCAAAATTTTTACATGACGATGACCTCTTCTTCATTTCAATAACGACGCGTGGCAGTGGATTGTGACGATAACGGAGCTTGAGCATGAGTGTGAGCAGAAGATTTTTCTCAAAAGAACGAGCCATTAGAATCAGGACTCGGCGCCATGTTGTAAATCAAATTTCGAACAATATCATTGCTCGCTCTGGTCATGCTGCTCACCGATACGCGATTTGGCTTTTGTGTACAACAATCGTTGGCGTCGCGCCATTGGCATGGGCGCAATCCGTGCCGGTAACGGCCGGATATCGCGATTTTAGTTTTGGCGCAACGGCCACCTTCGAGCCGACGTTTGGCAAAGCTCAAAGCAAACTGTGGTGGAATGACGGCTCGTGGTGGGGCATCTTGTGGAATGCCGCGGCCAATCGTTATGAGATTTATCGGCTCAATGCCGCGACGCAGAGTTGGGTTGCTACTGGCATGGGTGCAGACACGCGCAACGGCTCCAGACCGGACGTGTTGTGGGATGGCCAACGTTTATATGTCGCCTCCCATTATTACACGTCGAATAATCCCGGCCCCACGACGGCAGCGTATTTTAGCAAACTCTATCGCTACAACTACAATGTGAACACGAAGCAATACAGTCTTGATCCCGGCTTTCCGGTGAATATCAATAGCTCGAAATCCGAAACGTTGACGTTCGACAAAGATACGACCGGCAAATTGTGGGTAACGTGGATTGAGAACAACAAAGTCATGATTAATTGCACGGTGGGCAGTGATCTGACCTGGGGCGCGCCATTCGTTTTGCCGGTGCCCGGCGGGGGCAATGACACCGATCCCGACGACATCTCCAGCCTGGCGGCGTTCGGCGGCAATAAGATCGGCGTGATGTGGTCGAATCAAAAAGACTCGACGTTTTATTTCGCCGTACACCTCGACGGCGCTGCCGATAAGGTTTGGAAGCCGCGCGAAATTGCGCTTTCCGGCCTCGGCCTTGGCCGCGTCGCCGAAGATCATTTTTGTTTGAAACCGGTGCGCGACGGCAGCGGCAACCTGTTTGCAGCGGTGCAAACCAATCTTTCCGGCTCGCCATCAACCGGTATTTTTGTTTTAAAACGCAGTGGGGCAGGCGCATGGACCAAACATGTTTTTTCGACGGTCGGTTTTAATCATTCGCGCCCGCAGCTCGTGGTTGATAGTGAAAATCAACGTCTGCACGTATTTGCGCGCAGCACGGACACCGGCCCGGGTTGCATTTATTTGAAAAGCGCCAGCCTGGCCGATTTGGTTTTTCCTCTCGGCCTCGGCACGCCGGTGATTCAAAGCGCGGCGGATATCAATATCACGAATCCGGCGGCAACCAAACAAAACGTTAATCGGACCACCGGCCTTTTGATTTTAGCGGCAGACAAAGACAGCCGCTATTATTTGCACGCCAGGGTTGATTTGAGCAGCCCGCCGCAAATCACCGCTTTTGCTCCGGCCCAGGGCGTGGTTGGCACGTCAGTGACGATGATTGGCACAAATTTCACTGGCGTCGCGGCCGTGAAATTTAACGGCAAGCCCGCGACGTTCACGGCGCTTTCCGGCACGCAGTTGCGCGCGACGGTTCCGGCGGGCGCGACCACCGGAACGATCAGCCTGACCAATTCCACCGGCACTGGCGTCACCTCGACGAGCTTTGTGGTGCAACACACGCTCAAAGCTTCAGCGCTTGGCTCCGGCAGCGTCACGGTGAATCCACCGGGCGGCGTTTATAATGAAGGCAGCGTCGTGACGTTAACGGCCGTGCCGGCCGCCGGTTGGTCTTTTCATGATTGGAACGGCCATCTCGACGGCACCAATGCCACTGCTACCATTACGATGGATACGGATAAAAATGTCATTGCTGAATTTCGTGAGATTGGAAAATTTACGGTCACGGTGAATGTCAATGGCGCAGGCAGTGTCGCGCTGAGTCCGCCGGGCGGCTTGTATTTTAACGGCACAGTGGTCACGCTGGCCGCCACACCCGAGGCAGGAAATGTGTTTAGCGGATACTCCGGCGCGTTCAAAGGGTGGAAGAATATCGAGACGCTAACGGTTAATGGCAATAAAGTTTTGACGGCCACGTTTTCGCCGCAACCGGCGCCGCGTTTTCCCGTTGGGATATGGACGAGTGCTGCGGAAATCAGCAAGCTGCCGGCAACCGGTCTGATGTGGAATAATTTGAAAGCCGGCGCCGACGAGCCGATTGGCAAGCCGAATCTGGCGGATTTTGAAGACTCCGTGAATGTGGCGATTCTGGCGAAAGCGCTGGTTTATGCCCGCACCGGCAATGAAGCTTATCGTCAGCAGGTGATCACGGCATGCATGCAGGCGATTGGCACTGAAGGCACGGAAACGCTGGCGCTGGGCCGCGAGCTGCTCGCGTATGTGCTCGCCGCGGATCTTGTGAAGCTTCCGGCAAGCGATGACGCGACGTTTCGCGCTTGGTTGCGCACGATGCTCACCAATAATCTCGGCTCGCAATCTTTGCGCTCCTCGAACGAGAGCCGTCCGAATAACTGGGGCATGCATTGCGGCGCCACTCGTGCGGCGATAGCGCGCTATCTCGATGATGCGACGGAACTGGAGCGCACCGCGCGCGTCTTCAAAGGCTGGCTCGGTGATCGCAATACCTATGCGGATTTTTCCTATGACCCCAACGAGCTGGCATGGCAATCCAATCCGGCTGCGCCGGTCGGCATTAATCCGGTTGGCGCGATGATTCAGGGGCATTCGGTTGATGGCGTATTGCCGGATGATCAACGCCGCGCCGGACCGTTTGCATGGCCGCCGCCGCCGGAGAATTATGTGTATGGCGCTTTGCAGGGCGCCTTGATGCAGGCAACGATTCTCCATCGCGCCGGTTATGACGTATGGAACTGGCAAAATAAAGCGCTGCTGCGCGCAATGAAGTGGCTATATCATGAAGGGAATTATCCGGCGGATGGCGACGATGAATGGCTGCCGCATATCGTCAATCATTTTTACGGCACCGCTTTTCCTGCGCCGATGCCGGCGTCGCCGGGAAAAAATGCCGGCTGGACGGATTGGCTTTATGGGTCGAAGTATGCGCTGACGAAAACTGACAACAACGGCGCCGTCGCCATTCAGGCGCTCGGTTTTAAAAAAGACAGCCTGGCCGTGATCAAACTGACCGCGATTCCGGGCACCGGTTTCTCTTTTAGCGGCTGGAGCGGCAGTTTAAATGGCGCGAAAAATCCTGATACGCTGTTGATGAACGCCAACAAAAACGTGATCGCCAATTTTGTGAAGAGCGGCAATTTTACGCTCACAGTTACGCCGGTGGGTTCGGGCACGGTTACGTTAAACCCAGCGGGCGGCGTTTATGCCGGCGGCACGACCGTCGCGTTGACGGCGAAACCCGCCACCGGATTCAAATTCATCGGTTGGAGCAAGGGCTTGACAGGCTCGGCCAATCCCTCGAGTTTGACGATCAGCGCGAATAAAAATATTACCGCGACGTTCAAGCCGGTTTACAGTTTGAATCTGAATGTCGTCGGCGCCGGCAAAGTGACCTTGTTTCCGCCGGCCGGCCCATATGAAAACGGCACGGTCGTGACATTAATCGCGACGTCGGATAGTGGCCATCAGTTTCTGGGGTGGGAGGGCGATTTGAACGGCGCGATGAATCCGTCGGCGTTTGTGATGAATGCCAACAAGAGTGTGACGGCAAATTTCAGCGCCGTACGCGTCGTACATCACGAAACCAAAACCGGCGGCGCTAGTAACGCGGCGACGGTGGCAACAACGGAGAGTCTCACCGGCGTGAGAGATCATCTCTATCTCGCGGCGGTTACCACGAAACCGAAAATAAAAGTCAATTCGATTGCAGGTCTCGGACTCACGTGGAAACTGGTGGGAGCGCAGTGCTCTGGCCGCAATAATATCGGCGTCGAGCTGTGGATGGCGCTAAAACCTCGCGGCGCGCCGGGCTTGCCGGTCAGCAACGGCCCGGTGACGGCTACACTTGCGGCCCCGGCAATTAATGCCGTCATCATCGTAACCCGATACTCCGGCGTGTCAACGGTGAGTCCGCTGGGCGATCCGATTGCGGGTAATACAAAAGGTGTGAACGGCATTTGCACGGGCGGCGTCGACAGCGCCACTTATTCATTCAATTTGATCACGATGGAGGCCGGTGCGACGGTGTATGGCGTCGCCGCCATGCGGAATAAAACGCATAAGCCGGGAACCGCTTTTATCGAACGCGCTGAAATCAAACAGGGAACCGACAGCAACGTCGCGGCGATGGCGGTGCAAGATAGAATCATTCCGGTTGCGGGCGCGACAACGATCAACGGCGCATTTGGCGGCGCGACGGATTGGGCGGCGATCGCGGTTGAAATCAAACCACAATTGCCGGGCATTGCGATCGGCTCGAAATTGACGAAATCCCGCGGGCTGCCGGATAACCTGGCGTTGCTGCAAAATTATCCGAATCCATTTAATCCGGCGACGGTAATTTCTTATGCGCTGCCGGCGGAAATGCGCGTGACGCTCAAAGTTTATAATCTCACGGGGCAAGTGGTGGCAACTCTTGTTGATGGCGAGCAACCGGCCGGCCATCATGAAGTGAGTTTTGCAGCGGCGCATTTGCCAAGCGGAAATTATTTCGCCGTCTTGCAGGCGGGCGAGGTGAAATTGGTTCGGCGCATCGTGTTGATGAAGTAACCGGTGTTCAGTAATCAGTTCATGTCAATCTTTTACAAGTTGGATGTTTGCCAAAAAACATGTCATGCGGGAAGCATCCTTTTTGATGTATCGATTGGGCTCGATATAAAAAGGATTCTTCCTGAATGACAGATACCATAAAAGGAATTAATAGCACTAACGGTGATAATATTCATGCGCAATTCAGGACAGCGGTTGTTTTGGGCCGTGAGGGCGAATTTGAATTTAGAGGTGTTGGAGCGTTCCCAATCCCCTCTTCGTAAAAAACATACAAAGTTTTTCTTAGCGATAACTTTGCGTTTATGCGTCTTTGCTTTCGGTTCATCAGCCTGGGCGCAAGGCCAGGAGATTATTTTTTCCGCCACCGGCGATGTGCCTTACAGCGCTGTGGAGACGGCGACGTTTCAACAGCAGCTCGCCAATCACAACAAATACAGCCCGTCGGCGTTTTTCGTGCATCTCGGCGATATTTTTCTCGGCGGCGAGCCGTGTGATAACGCGCATTATGCGCCCATCGCCAACCTGATGAAGAGCCTCGCCGTTCCCGTCTACATCATTCCGGGGGATAACGAAACCATTGATTGTGATACTGCCGCGGCGGGGCTTCTAAAGTGGAAGCAGTATTTTATCAACT
>Ga0187893_10010639_pt1 | contig 13633 bp, 11 predicted proteins | sample MA1701074metaG_FD_139574 | JGI IMG/M metagenome (GOLD analysis project Ga0187893, IMG submission 139574) | White microbial mat communities from a basaltic lava cave in the Kipuka Kanohina Cave System on the Island of Hawaii, USA - MA170107-4 metaG ...
CCGTGATGCGACGCCGGCCGCCGACAGGATTTTCTGGAGTCGGATCAAGATTTCCGGGCCTCCACCGTCAGTGTTTCATGATGCCACGCCAGAAGCTGGCGAGCCGCCACACTTCAGTGCTGCTGGCGGTCCGGTTGACCTCGGCGTGCGTGATCAACCCGCTGAGCAGGCCGTGGACGATGGCCTTTCCCTCGAGATGCTCCGCCAGCAGAACGGTTTCCACGGAAGGAATGACGCTGTCGTCGACGCCGTGGAGCAGGTAAATTGGCGCCGACGGCGGGGTGGCCCGCTCGGGCGACAAGGCCGGCATCCCGGGGTGATCCTTGAGCGCGTCGGCCACTGGCAACAGAATGGGGCCAAGCTTGTCGACCGCGCGGTCGTTCACATACTGCATGTAAGTGCGAGACGGTTCTGGCAGCGTCTCCTGGTACTTTTTCATCTCCTCGAACACCGGCACCGACTTCGGCGGATCGGTCACGGCCAGAGATGAAGCGAGAAGGAATCCGTCGATGCCTTTCGACAGCGGCGCCACCTGCTCCGGCGGCACCACGCGATCGGCGAGGTTGAGTAACACCACCGCGAGTCCGTAATCGTGCGGTGGATGCACGCCCACGTGCTCGGCTCCGAGCACCGCGGAGCTGGCCTTGGCGCTCTCGAGATTTCCAAGCACTTCACCGGACGTGAGGTAGTGCAGCGCGCGCGACAAATCGCCGTGTCCGCCGAACGACATCACGAATGCCACGCGATCACGTACAGGCTGGCGTCCGGCGGCGACGATCGACAGGCCTCCCGTGAAGCTGATCCCGAGCACGCCAATCTTGCCGTCAGTTCTGAACTGGGGCTGCTCGCTCGTCCACTTGATCGCGTCCTCGATCACATCGGTGACCGCCGGTGTGATCTTGAACTCCTGCAGATCCGGCGCCGCGATGGTGACCACGTTGTAGCCAGTCGCGGCCAGATCTTCCGCGAGCCCGACGAGACGCGACTCGTCGATGCCGTCGCGATGCACCCCGGGCATCAAGAGAACAGTGCGCCGGAAACTACCTGCGGGTCTGTAGACCCGAGCGGGAATGCTTCCCGAGCGCGTTGGCATGGTGCTGTCCGGCTCGCGCGAGAACGCCGACGCGCGCCAACCCGCGAACGTGGCGGCGTTGCCCTGAATGTCGGCGGCGCGGATGATGAAGCCGAGCGCGTCCAGATAGGGGAGCGCGAGGAAGCCGGCGACGAGGAGGAGGAGCAGGATCAGAATGCTCGCCGCAACCTGCCGGCGGGTCAGAGGCACGAGACGGATGGTACACTGAACGTCTGTGAAACTGATGGTGGTCGCCATCGACGGGCCGTCGGGCGCCGGCAAGGGCACGCTCGCGCGCTCCGTCGCCGAGCGCCTCGGCTACACGCACGTCGACACCGGCGCGATGTACCGCGCCGTCGCATGGAAGGCGCAACAGGAAGGCATACTGCTCGACGACGATGCGGCCGTGTCGGCACTTGCGGAGCGATCCGCCATCGTGCAGCAGGACGGACGCACCACCATCGACGGCGTCGACATCACCCGTGAGATTCGCACGCCGGCCATCGACAAGGCGGCCGCCTCGGTGGCGCGCCTTCCCACTGTCCGCGATGCGCTGGTCCGCGAGTTCCGGCGGCTCGGACAGGGCGGGGCCGTGGTGATGGAAGGGCGCGACATCGGCACGGTGGTGTTTCCCGATGCCGATCTGAAGTTCTACATCGACGCCTCTCCTGAAGAGCGGGCGCGCCGGCGGGCTGCGGATCCCGCGCACACCGGCGGGCAGGGCAGCCTTCAGCTCGTCCAGAACGACATCGCCGCGCGCGATAAGTCCGACTCGACGCGCGCCGTTGCCCCACTCGCGAAAGCGAACGACGCGATCTACATCGATACCACGTCGATGCCGATCGATGCCGTTGTCACCAGGGTGATGTCGCTGATTCAGGAACGGCTCGAATGAATCCTGAAGAATTCCGAAAAGCCGGCCATCGTCTCATCGACTGGATCGCCGACTATCGCGCCGGCGTTGAATCGCGCCCGGTGATGGCGCAGACCGAGCCCGGCGATATCAAGCGCCGCCTTCCCGCCGCGCCGCCGTCGCAGCCCGAACCCTTCGATCAGATTCTCGACGACGTCGATCGGCAGGTGCTCGCGGGCATCACCACCTGGCAGCATCCGCGGTTCTTCGGCTACTTCCCGTCAAATGCACTACCAGCCAGCCTGCTTGGGGATTACCTGAGCTCGGGTCTCGGCGTGATCGGTCTGGCATGGCAGTCGAGCCCTGCGCTCACCGAAGTCGAAGAAGTCGTCGTCGAGTGGATGCGGCAGATGCTCGGGCTGTCCGACAGGTGGAGCGGGGTGATCAACGACACCGCCTCGACCAGCACGCTGGTCGCGCTGCTGTGTGCCCGCGAGCGCGCGTCGAATTACAGCCTCTCGCGGGGCGGTCTGCAGGGCGAGGATCGGCCGCTCGTGGTCTACACGTCCTCGCAGAGCCACAGCTCGGTCGAGAAAGCGGCATTGCTGGCGGGCTTTGGCAAACATAACGTGCGCCTGGTGCCGCACGACGGGGTTTACGCGATGCGGCCCGACGCGCTCGCGAGCGCGATCGCCGACGACCTTGCCAACGGCCGCCGGCCTTGTGCGGCGGTCGCCACCTCGGGAACGACCACCACGACGGCGTTCGATCCAATTGAGTCGATCGCGCAGGTGACGACCCAACACCGTGTGTGGCTTCACGTTGATGCCGCGATGGCCGGCTCGGCGATGATCCTCCCCGAATGTCGTCACCTCTGGGAGGGCGTCGAAAATGCGGACTCGGTCATCGTCAACGCGCACAAATGGCTTGGCGCCGTGTTCGACTGCACTCTGTATTTCGTGCGGGATCCCGAGCACCTCGTGCGCGTGATGTCGACGAATCCGAGCTACTTGCAGAGTGCCGCCGATGGTCGCGTCAAGAATTACCGCGATTGGGGTCTGCCACTGGGCCGCCGGTTTCGCGCCCTGAAGTTGTGGTTCCTGATTCGCGAGCAAGGCGTGGCAGGCCTGCAGGCGCGGCTGCGCCGCGACCTCGAGAATGCGAAATGGCTGGCGGCGGAAGTCGGGAAAGCCTCACACTGGAAGGTGTTGGCGCCGGTCACGTTGCAAACCGTGTGTGTGCGGCACGCGCCGCCCGGACTTGGTGGCGACGCGCTCGACCGGCACACGCTGCAGTGGGCGTCGCGGGTGAACCAGTCAGGAGAGGCGTACGTCACACCGGCCTTGCTGGATGGCCGCTGGTTCGTTCGCATCTCGATTGGCGCCGAACTGACCGAGCGTCATCACGTGGAACAGCTCTGGAGAATGATCAATGAAATCGTTCGAGATCGTTAATCCCGCAAACAGCGCCGTCATCGATCGCGCGCCCGACGCGTCGGTCGAAGAGGCCAGGCAGGCCGTCGAACGATCGGTCGCCGCGTTTGGCCCGTGGAAAACGAAGCCGCCATTCGAGCGTTCCGCGGTCCTGCGCAAGTGGTACGAACACATCCTCAAAGACCAGGACACGCTCGCGAAGCTGATGACGCAGGAGATGGGGAAACCCATCACCGAGTCGCGTGGTGAAGTGAAGTATGCCGCGGCGTTCGTGGAGTGGTACGCCGAAGAAGCCAAGCGCGGCTACGGCGACGTCATCCCGAGCCACCTCGGCAACAAACGGCTACTGGCGATTCGGCAGCCCGTGGGTCCGGTCTACGCCGTCACGCCGTGGAATTTCCCTGCGGCGATGGTGACCCGCAAGGTGGCGCCGGCGCTGGCCGCCGGGTGCACGCTGGTGTTGAAGCCGGCGGAGCAGTCGCCGCTGACGGCCATTCGATTGGAGGAACTGTGGACCCAGGCGGGCGGGCCGCCCGAGGTGTTCCAGGTCCTGACCACTTCGGATCCCGCCGCGGTCTCTGACGTGTTCTTCGACGATGTGCGCGTCAGGAAGCTGACGTTTACCGGCAGTACCGAAGTCGGCGTCAAGCTGTACGAAAAGGCCGCCAGGACGGTGAAGCGCGTGTCGCTGGAGCTCGGCGGCCACGCGCCGTTCATCGTTTGCGACGATGCGGATGTGGCTGCCGCGGTGCAGCAGGTGATGGCGTCGAAATTCAGAAACGCCGGGCAGACGTGCGTGTGCGCGAACCGCATCTATGTGCACGAAACCGTTCAGTCGGCGTTTGCCGATCGCCTGGCTGAGGCGATCACCAAGCTGCGGGTCGGCGATCCGATGAACGATCAGACCCAGGTTGGGCCGCTGGTTGACCGGCAGGGCATCGAGAAAGTCGCCGCGCACGTGCAGGACGCGCTCAGCAAGGGCGCAACCGCCGTGGTCGGCGGCCGCCGGCGCGACGGTTTGTTCTTCGACCCGACGTTGTTGACGGGTGTGACGAGGGGAATGCGGATCCTCGAGGAGGAGACCTTCGGCCCGGTGGCGCCGATGGTCGGCTTCACCGATGAAGCGGAGATCGTGCGCGCGGCGAACGCCACGCCGTATGGTCTGGCGGCGTACGTATGGACGAAGGACCTTGGCCGCGCGTTTCGGATTGCCGAGCAGCTCGAGTTCGGCATTGTCGGCGTCAACGACGGCCTGCCGGCGGCGCCGCATGCGCCGTTCGGTGGCGTGAAGTTTTCAGGGATTGGCAGAGAAGGTGGACCGTGGGGGATGGACGAGTACCTCGACGTGAAGTACTTGTCGATTGCGTTGCCGTAGAGGTCTTGGGTCTTGAGTCTTGGGTCTTGCCCAAGCCGTAGAGGTCTTGGGTCTTGAGTCTTGGGTCTTGCCCAAGACCCAGGACCCAAGACCCAGGACCCCCAGGACCCCCAGGACCCTATTCTTCGTCTTCCTCGTCCTTCGACGCCGGGTCGAGTTCCCAGCGATGGCGATCGCGCTCGCCAATCTCGGCGCCGCCCTGCAGTTCTTCATCGTCCTCGTACTCGACGCCGAGCGCGCGGCCGATGTCGTCCACCACGTCCTGATCGGGCGTCGGGTTGTCGCCGCCGGGCGCCTCGTCGCCAACGCTCTCAGCTGATTCCCAATCCGCGTCGATGTCGCCCGAGGTGAGCGCGGGTCCGGTGCTGGTGTGCTTGCGCAACTTGTCCTTCAACTCCAGACGACCGCTCGCGGCCGCCGATGCGGCGCCACCCGCGGCAAGCGAGGACGGGATGCCGTGAACGTCGGCCACCGTCTTGCGCGGACGATCGAGATTCGGCTTCTTGGCGGCCCGGGCCGGCGTGGCGGTTCGCTTCGCGGATTTGCGGACGGCCTTTTTCCTGGCCGATCGCTTCGCTGCCGACTTCTTCGCAGTGGCCTTCTTCTTCCCGGCTTTGCGAGCCGGGGCGGCTTTCCTTTTGGCCTGCTTTTTCGCCTTCTTCGCGGGCTTCTTCCGAGCCATGACGGGATTCCTTTCGCGCTGTTTTTCTGGACGCCCCTCCGGGGCGTCCGTTCCTTGACAGTTGGACGCTAAGTAGCGTAATCTCTATCGGTTACGCGGAACGCAGAAGTCGCCAACAGATAAGGGCTGGCGGCTGCAGGCGGTCCCACCGTGACAAATCTGAGAGTAAAGGACACCTTTCGCTAATGGCAATTTCGCAAGACGAACATAAACCGGCCACCGACCAGCAGGTCGCGGCCCCCGCGACCAGGGCCGCGGGTAAACAGGTGGTGAAGACTACTTCACTTTGGGGTCAAGATGAAGATACCGACCCGCAGGAGTATGCACGCCTGTTGGACCTTTACGATAACAGCTTCCGCAACCTCGCGGAAGGTGAGGTCGTCAAGGGCACCGTCCTGAAAGTCACGCCGAACGAAGTGGTGATCGACGTCGGCTACAAGTCAGAAGGCGTCATCGCCGTCGACGAATTCCTCGATGAAACCGGCCAGGTGATTGTCCGCGAGGGAGACGTGGTCGACGTGCTGCTCGAGCGCACCGAAGACCGCGAGGGCCACATCGTGCTGTCGCGCGAGAAGGCCGAGAAGATGAAGATCTGGGACGAGGTCGAGCGTGCCTTTGCCGAACGCAAGGTGGTGATCGGCCGCGTCGTGGAGCGGATCAAGGGCGGCCTCGCGGTGGACATCGGCGTCCGCGCGTTCCTCCCTGGCAGCCAGATCGACGTGCGACCGGTGCGCAACCTCGACGCGCTGAAGGGGCAGGAGCTCCGCATGCGCGTGATCAAAGTCAACAAGAAACGCGGCAACATCGTGCTGTCGCGCAAGGTCCTCCTCGAAGAGGAGAATGCCGAGAAGAAGAAGTCGACGCTGGAGACGCTGGCGGAAGGCAAGGTGCTGCGCGGCGTGGTGAAGAACATCACCGACTACGGCGCCTTCATCGACCTCGGCGGCATCGACGGTCTGCTGCACATCACCGACATGTCGTGGGGCCGCGTCGGTCACCCGAGCGAGCTCTTCAAGGTCAACGACGAGATCGACGTGGTGGTGCTGAAGTACGACCAGGCCACCGAGCGCGTGTCGCTCGGCCACAAGCAGCTGATGGCCGATCCGTGGACCACGGTGATGGATCGGTTCCCGGCCGGCGTGCGCGTGAGCGGCAAGGTGGTGAGCCTCACCGACTACGGCGCGTTCGTCGAGCTCGAGCCTGGGGTGGAAGGTCTGATCCACGTCAGCGAGATGTCGTGGAGCAAGCGCGTCAAGCACCCGTCGAAGATCCTCAACGTCGGCGACGCGGTGGAAGCGCAGGTCCTCGGCGTCGATCCGGCGGCCCGCCGCATTTCGCTCGGCCTCAAGCAGGTCGAGAGTAATCCCTGGCACGAGCTGGCGGAGAAGTATCCCGTCGGCACGCGCATCAAGGGCAAGGTCCGCAACCTCACCGAGTTCGGCGCGTTCGTCGAGGTCGAGGACGACATCGACGGCCTGATTCACATCAGCGACATGTCGTGGAGCAAGCGCGTCAAGCATCCGAGCGAGGTCCTGAAGAAGGGCGACGTGGTCGAGGCGATGGTGCTGAGCATCGACGCCGAGAATCAGCGCCTGTCTCTGGGGTTGAAGCAGCTGGCGACCGATATCTGGGAAGACTTCTTCTCGCGTCACAAGCCCGGCGACACCACCGAGGGCAAGGTGGTGCGGATGACGAACTTCGGCGCGTTCGTGGAGTTGGACGAAGGCATCGAAGGCCTGATCCACGTCAGCGAGTTCGACGACTCGCAGGGCGGCGAGAAGATCGAGCTGGAGGTCGAGAAGAGCTACCCGATGAAGATCATCAAGCTGAGTCCCGCGGAGCGGAAGATCGGCTTGAGCATCCGGGCGTTGAAGGATGCGGAGCATCGGACCGACTGGGAGTCGTATACCACCTCGCAGGGCGACGGCGGCGCGACGCTCGGCGATCATCTCAAGCACAAGTAAGCACGAGGCACCAGGCACGAGGCACCTAACCCTTATGACGAAGGCGGAACTGGTCGAAGAAGTCTCGCGCGTCTCGGATTTGACGAAGAAACACTCCGAGGTGATCGTCGACACTGTGTTCGAGAGCATCATCGATGCGCTCAAGCGCGGCGAGAAGATCGAGTTGCGCGGCTTCGGCAGTTTCCGCCTTCGTAAGCGCGAGCCCCGCAAGGGCCGCAACCCGAAGACCGGCGACAAGGTGGACGTGCCGCCCAAGCGGGTGCCCTACTTCAAGCCGGGCAAAGAGCTGAAGGATCTGATTAACAAGGACACCGGGGAGCCGATCGACACCAACGGCGCCCCGCCGTCCGAGGCGCCCGCCAACGGATAGGATCTGGTCTCCCTGGAGACATAGCTACGTGACGCGGTCGGAAGAGCCGAAGGACTGCGTCTTCTGCGTTGCCCAGTCGATCGATGAAGGGCGGCAGCTGATCGTCCACGAAGGCGCCCTCGCTTACGTCATCCTCAACAAGTTTCCGTACAACGCCGGCCACCTGATGGTGGTGCCACGACGGCACGCGCCGACGCTGGCGCAGCTGACCCGTGACGAGTTGAACGAGCTGGCGGCGCTGACGCAGCTCTCCGAGCGCGTGTTGACGGAGGCCTTCACGCCGCAGGGGATCAACGTCGGCATGAATCTCGGTCGCCCGGCCGGCGCGGGGATCGTCGATCATCTGCACATGCACCTCGTGCCGCGTTGGAACGGCGACACCAACTTCATGACGGTGGTCGGCGAAGTCAGGGTGCTGCCGGAAGACCTTTCCGCGACGGCGGCGCGGCTGCGCCCACTCTTCCGCAGGCTGGCTTCGTAACACCGGCGGCGATTTCGTGACACCTGTGGCGACGAACCTTTAGGTTCGTCGGCGCTTATGTACGATCGGCGTCTCCTCCGCGTCGCTTGGTTTGTCTGCCAAAGAACTTCATCGGCTCGGGCGAAGGCGACCTCCGCCAGACGCCCGATTGCGCAACGCGCAAACCCGCCCACCATCGATTCCGGCATTCCACGACGCCGCATCGATGGTTACGTGCGAGACGGCCGCGTGTTATGTTGACCAGCTGATTGTGGCGGCACTTGGTGCTGGCCCGGAGTTAGCCGCGAGGCCTCGCAGGTATCTACTAACAGGCCCGCAGACACGCAGCTGAATTGGTAGTTAGCCTGACTCATCACGGCGGTGGGAGACGAAGAGCATGGCGATCGCGGCGTCGAAACTCGGCAGATTCGTAGTTCAAGAGGGTTTTGCTTGGCCGACGAACAAGCCGGCTGCTCCACGAGATTTCGCCGCGGCCGAACGAAACACTGGTGCGACGGCTCCGAGACACCGAGGTCTCGGCGCCCGCTCGCACAACGCGCAGCGACCGACTATAATCAGCGATTATCGTTCTCTGCAGGAACGCTTATCGATGATGACTTTTGATCTGACCCCCGAACAGCAGAAACTCGTGGCCGCCGCAACGTCGGTGAAGGCCCTTCCAGCGCCGGCGATCGACGCCGTGCTCGTCGTTGAGGAGATCGCGACCCGCGACCCCGCGCGCGGCGCGAAACTCGGCTTCGAAGGCGTCGGCGGGAGGTCCAACACCACTGCGGCGATGATGCCGGGCCTTGAAGGCAGCGAAGCCGCACTCGCGTCGATTCCGGAGGCCAACCGCATTCGTGCGAGGCTGATCGGCGCGGCAGTTGCACTGGGCGTCGGCCGCGCGGCGATCGAGCATGCGCTGGAGTGGATGAAGACGTCTGGGGTGAAGCCGAACGCCGACGAAACGGCGCCGCATTGGGCGGTTGCGGATGGCGCCACCGAAGTTGCCGCGGCGCGATTGCTGACGTATGGGGCCGCGCAAATGCTCGACCGTGGTGAGAGCGCCGAAGACGCCATCACACGCGCGTTCACCTTCGCAGCCAATGCCGCCGAACGCGCGGTCGAATCGGCGATCCGCGTCGTCGGTGCGAACGGATTCGCGCGGGGCGGGTTGCTCGATCGGCTCTCGCGCGACGCGCGGACGCTGCAAGTAATTCTGCGCTAGCGCGAAGCGCGATCAGGTGTCTCGCGGAGCTCGCCTTCGCCCGAGCCGATGAACTCCCGGCCGACAAACCAAGCGACGCGGAGAGCTGGCCTTGTTCGAGCAAGGGAGTGCGCGAGTTGGCCCAAGGGCTTGAAAAACGCAGCGCGGGTTTGTCCGGCGAGCGGCGACAAGAGCTCGGCGAGATACCTGATCGCGCGTACGCGCGAAGGGACAAGCGAATCTAACTGCCGAGCAACCCCTTCGCGATCGTCATCAGCTGCATATTGGTCGTGCCTTCGTAAATCTGACCGATCTTCGCGTCGCGATAGAACTTCTCGACCGGGTATTCCTTCACGAAACCATTGCCACCGAAGAGATTCACCGCCATCGACGCCACGCGCTCGGCCACTTCCGAAGAATAGACCTTGCACATCGCCGCCTCGGTGAGGAAGGGCAGGCCGTTGTCGCGCAGCCGGGCGCAGTTGTAGACCAGCAGGCGGGTGGCCTCGACGTCAGTGGCCATGCGCGCCAGCTGAAACTGCACGCCCTGGAACTCGCCGATCGGCTTGCCGAACTGCTTGCGCTCCTTCACGTAGGCAATGGTGTGATCGAGCGCACCCTGTGCGAGGCCGAGCATCTGTGCGCCGATGCCGATGCGACCCTCGTTCAGCGTTTCGATCGCCACCTTGTAGCCCTTGCCGACCTCGCCGAGGACCTGCGACTTCGGCACCACGCAATCCTCGAACAGCAACTCGCACGTGCTGCTGGCGCGGATGCCGAGCTTGTCTTCTTTCTTTCCCACCGTGAACCCCGGCGCGCCGCGTTCGACGATGAACGCCGTGATGCCGCGATAGCCGGCATCGGGATTCAGGTTGGCGAAGACGATGAACAGGTCCGCCTCGTTGCCGTTGGTGATCCACAACTTGCGGCCGGTGATGGCGTAGCCGTCGCCTCGTTCGGTGGCACGGGTCGCGAGCGCGAACGCATCGCTGCCCGATCCCGCTTCCGACAGGCAATAGGCGCCGATCGTTTTCGACGCCATCTTCGGCAGGTACTTCCGCTTGATCTCGTCAGTGCCCCAGCGGAGCAGGGCGTTGATCACCAGCGTGTTCTGCACGTCCACCAGGACGCCGACCGAGGGGTCGACGCGCGACAGCGACTCGACCGCGAGCACCGAGTGAAAAAACGTGCCGCCCGCGCCGCCGTAGCTCTCCGGAATCTCCACGCTCATCACGCCCAGACCGAAGAGCTTTTCGATCAGCGCCGGCGACATCCTGGCGTGTTCGTCCATGTCCCGGACGAGCGGCCTGACTTCCTTATCGGCGAATTCGTAGACGCTGTCGCGGAAAATGGCTTCGTCTTCAGCCAGCCGCGTGAGTGCAGGGACGGCCGTCAGGGTCTGGCTCATACAAACCCAAATGGTATCATCGAGCGATGAGGGCGCCCCGCGTGGTCCTGGCGGCCATCGTCGCTGTGTTGAGCGGCCTGGCGGGCGTGCGCCCCTCCGCGCAAGACAAGCCAGCGCCGCAAGACAAGCCCGCACCGCAGCAACCCGCGACTCCGGAACAGCAGCCGATCTTCCGTACCGGCATCAACACGGTCCGCGTTGACGTGATCGTCACCGACCGGCAGGGGAACCCAGTTCACGACTTGAAGCTCGACGACTTCGAGATTCTCGAAGACGGCAAACTGCAAAAGCCCGAGACGTTCCGACTCGTCAGAATCGACACCATCACACAGCCCGGATACACGCAGCGCACCATCCGGACCCGCAACGACGAGGAGACCGCGGCCGCCGATGAGAACTCGCGCATCTTCACGTTCTTCCTGGACGACTACCACGTGCGCCGGGAAACCAGCATGGTGGTGCGCAAGCCGGTGGTCGAGTTCATCGCCAACCAGCTCGCGCCCAGCGACCTGGTCGGTGTGATGTATCCGCTGACTCCGATCGACGCCGTCACGCTCACGCGCAGTCATCAGGGCGTGATGAACACGGTCGAGAAGTTCATGGGCCGCAAGTACGAGTACGAACCGATCAACGACATCGAACGCGGCTACGTTCATCGCGCCACGCCCCAGGCGATCGAGATGATTCGGCGCCAGGTGTCGCTGACGGCGTTGCGCGGCATCTGCACCAAGCTCGGCTCGCTGCGTGAGGGCCGCAAATCGGTGATCCTCGTCAGCGAAGGCTATTCGGCGCTGCTGCCGCCGCAGTTGCGCAGCGACCGGCCGGGTGGCATGGCCGCTCCCGGCGACGTGTCGCGCGATCCGTTCGCCGCGGAAAACAATCCGCTGGAAGATCGCGCGCAGTTCAGCGCCGAGATGGACATGCAGCAGGAGCTGCGCGACGTGTTTGATGCGTGCAACCGCAACAACACGTCGATCTACGCCCTCGACCCGCGCGGCCTGAGCGCCGGCGAGTTCGACGTCAGCACCAACATCTCGATTCGCACCAGCCAGAGCTATCTCAATTCGTCACTCAACACGCTTCGCGAGCTCGCCGAGAACACCGACGGCCGCGCCATTGTGAACCGGAACGATCTCGGCGCCGCGATGAAGCAGATCATTCGCGACTCGAGTGCCTACTACCTGGTCGGCTACACGACGCAGGCGCCCACCGATGGCAAGTTCCACGAGATCAGGGTGAGGGTGAAGCGTCCGGGCGTGCAGGTGCGCGCGCGCCGGGGCTTCTGGGCGTTCACGAACGAGGACCTCAGCCGCGCCATGGCGCCGCCGAAAGCGGGACCGCCGCCAGCGGTGACGAAGGCTCTCGCAGCGATCGCGCCGATGACCAATCGTCGCTACATCCGCACCTGGATTGGCAGCGACAAGGGAGAGAACGGCAAGACCAAACTGACCTTCCTGTGGGAGCCTTTGCCGCCAACGCCGGGGGTCAAGCGCGACGAGGCGCGTCGCGTGACGTTGCTGGCGACGTCGCCGTCAGGCGACATCATTTATCGGGGCCGCGTTCCGGCCGACCTTGCCGCGGCCGGCACCGGCGCCACCGTCAGCTTTGAGGCGCCGCCCGGCAACCTCGATCTGCGCATGACCATCGAGGGGGACGGCACGGGCACACTCGATACCGAGGATCGCAAGCTCGATGTACCGGACTTCTCCGCGTCGGACGTGATGATTTCCACCCCACGAGTGTGGGTCGGCCGCAACGCGCGCGACTTCACGGTGATTACGTCGGCGTCGCCGCCGCCACCAGTGGTGACGCGAGAGTTCCGCCGCACGGATCGATTGTTCATCAAGTTCGAGGCGATTGGGCCCGCTGGCATCACCCCGACGGTGACCGCGCAACTCCTGAATCAGCAGGGGACGAGGATGCTCGACGTGCCGGTTACTCGGGGCACCAGTATCGAGCTGCCGCTCGCCAATCTCGCGGCCGGTCAATATCTTCTCGAGATCGCCGCCAAGGGCGAGGGTGACAAAGCGGTCACCGAGCTTATCGCCTTCCGCCTCGGTTCCTGACCCCGTCGAGGCTTGTGCAAGGCCTCGTGGCTGGGTAGAATCCCCACCTCCACAATTCGTTTACTGCACTGCGAAGGAATCCGCGTATGGATATCCCCTTCTCGTCGTATCGTCGTGTGGTACTCGCGTCTGCACTTGCGACGCTCCTTGTTTCCGGTTGGGCGTGTACCGGCGGCTCGAATTCAGCCAACCCTGTGGGGCCATCACCCGTAGCGTCCACCGGAGGCGCGGTGGCCGAGAGTCCCAGCAGCGCCGTGCGCGACAGCACGCTGCCTCCGGAATCCCCGGACGGTGGATCGCTCGAGATCATGGACGTGACGTTCCCGCCGCGTAATGAGGCGCTCCTGTTCAGGAACGCGCTGGAAGCGCAGTACCGCGACGTGTTGCGGCGATCCTCCGGGCCGACGTTCGTGGACCAGGAGGGCACCGTCGTCTGGGCGCAGGAGTATCTTCGCTACCGCGTGAATTTATGCCCGCATGGCGAAGCCGTGGTGCGCGTGTTCCGCCAGATCGATGGACTCGGCGTGCAGCCCATCTGCGGGACGACCTCGACAGTGATCTTCCCGCCGCGGAACGAACCGCTCGATTTCATGCTGCAGCTCGAGTCGAAATATCGCGATGGCTTGCGCCGCGGGTCGGGCTTGAGCTTCGTCGATGTCGAGGGGAATATCGTCTGGACGCAGGAGTACCTGCGCTATCGGGTGAGCGGCTGCTCACACGGTGACGGTCAGCAGAAAGTGTTC
>Ga0187893_10010640_pt1 | contig 13632 bp, 10 predicted proteins | sample MA1701074metaG_FD_139574 | JGI IMG/M metagenome (GOLD analysis project Ga0187893, IMG submission 139574) | White microbial mat communities from a basaltic lava cave in the Kipuka Kanohina Cave System on the Island of Hawaii, USA - MA170107-4 metaG ...
CCAAGACTCGATATGGAACGTATTCGATCCTACTTTTCCAGCAGGACTTGCACCTGCTAGAGAATAAGTGCTTCTTGTCGCACTTTGCGTCTTTGCGATTTTGCGCCTTTGCGTTTAATCTGCTTTCACCAAAATAACGCCTCGACATCAATGCCAGAAGCATTTTTTGTAATTGAAAATTCAACGCAAAGGCGCAAAATCGCAAAGACGCAAAGATTTAGAAAATGAGATAACGGGCCTAACTTGCAAGATATAGAGTTTTTGGTCGAGAAAGAGCCACTCGATGTCCCAGGAGTCAGTTTCGCCAAGACGGTACTTGATAAACCTAGCCGCTCTGGCGAGATTGTAGGCCATTTCATCTGCTAAGATGGGCAAGCCATAAAAGGGGTTTGGGACCACTTTCGTGCCGCCATCATCTGCAAAGACCACCATCTCTGGATCATCGGAACGAGAAAGCACCTTAATGCCCCCGTTGTCACAATTAAAGAGGATCTGCTCAGGCACAGTACTTCCTGACACTACGCCCTCACCGAGCCCCCGTTTGGCATTTATGGTATAGACCTCCATGGCATCCTCTTCATCGAAGATGTTTTCTGTGATTAAGACGCCTGCGGACGAGGCAAGCAGGCCCTCTTGCACAAGGCAGGCAGCAAAGACGTGGTGCGGGTTATTACCAAACTTGGCCCGCTCTTCATAGGCCTTGAGGTTCCAGACGCTGGCCCACACCTGCTTTATCGCAAGTTCTAAAGAGTCTTTGTCTTTCACATTAGCGACAGTGTCGTAAAGTCCTGCGCCAGTAAATCCAGGGAGGTCTTCAGCATTTGTCGAGCTTCTTACAAAGACGCCATTGGCTTTCAGCTGTAGCATCGCGTTGTAGCTCTCATCCAGCAACGACTTGTCGAGAGGGAAGATAAGAATGGCATTTCGGATCATTTCTAATTGGCTCTTACTTACACGCTTTTGCTTTAGCAATTGCTGGAGTTGCTCACTTACTCCGCTCTGCTGTAGATGTTCCGCATAGTAGTAAAAGGGAATTGCAAAGCCCTCTGGCACCTTGTAGGGACAAAAAGCCAGTTGTGCAACCTTGCCAAGTGCAGCCGCTTTTGTGCCATAGACTGTTTGATCGGTAATGAGTTTCTCGCGAAGTGAAGCGATGGGATGAGGGTCAAGGTTGGCTTTTGGCAGCAAGAGTGTAGATGGGGGCTTTTCGGTTTTTTGGTGGGCCAAGCGTTCCTCTTCGCTTGCGAGACGAATTTCATAGCCGGAGCGATCACTCGTGAATACAACATAGTGGCCATTATAGGGCTTTAAAGTGGCAATAGCACCTTTTAGACCAATGTGAGGAATCCTCCACGCACGAGCTCGCAGGGCAAGGTGTGAGAGTGGCGTGGAAAATTGCTCGGTGATGATACCGGCAACAGGTGTAATATCTGGAAGTACATGGGTCAAAACGACGATCTCGTTTTCGGCAAATTCAAGCGTATCATCAGGCTCTGTAACGATGCGCAAAAGTCCCACACTCTTTGCATAGGTATAGGGTTGATACTCGCTTGTTTTGTAGAGTTGATCGCTTGTTACATAGGGAATTTTTACAAGCAACTTTGCAATTTCTTCTTGATAGTTTGAATGGGTCTTATAGAGCAGATTATTTCCAAGATAGAAGGTCTCATTAAGACGCGTGAAGGCCTTTTCGATATACCCGCAGCCTGCCCTATCACCTTCCCAAAAGGAGAAGGTCCAGATATTTTGTTGCAGATGGTGCTCGAGAGTACAGAGAAGGTATTTGGGCTTTAATTCGCCGTAATTTTTATTAAATTCGCGATGAAGCAGCGGGGTAAGAGGCTTTTTCCAGAGCTCCGCAAAAACAAATTCTGTGTGCAGTTCATACTCTTGGGGATTGATGTAAAAGATCTCATTTGTTTCAAGATCGACCACAAATTTGCAAAAGCGACTGCCATCCAGCTCCATGGAGTAATGTAAAAATTTGTCTTGCGTTTCAATTGTATCGGTAAAGACCGCGGCAAAAAGCGCAATTGGAAAGAAAAATAATAAATATAGGATTTTATTCATCATTACAGAATACAAAAAATCCTTTTTTTTTGCCGTAAATCATCTTTTGGCGTATTCCTTGTGCGGTTAATTTTGGAGCACTCACAATGGCCTCTATCGAACGCACCTACTCACAATCCTTAACGGCAAGTAGCGGCATTCCTTTGCGACTGCAAGATATCCTGGCAAAGGATTTGGAAGGCGATTTTCGTTTCTATTTAGATCGCACGAAAGATGTCATACAGCCCCTACTCACACAAGTTATTGTGGCAAAGGCGTATAACTGTGCCCTCTTGTTATTGAAGAAGAAAGATATTGGCTTTATCGACTTTCGCGACTCTACTGGTCTTACAGCGCTGCATCATGCCTGTGCAAACGCCTCAGTAAATGAGCCCCTCTCTCTGGAGATCATCGAGAAACTTCTTGAGAGGGGCGCATCGCCTTATGCGAAAAATCAAGAGGGCTTTTGCCCCTTGCATGTCTGTCTCTACAATCAAAATGCAGAGGCGCTACAACGCCTTGTCTATAGCTGCATAAACCGCCGGGAGATGCTTAAAGAGGAACACAAATTTCACTTCGAAAATGGTAAAAAAACGCTCCTCCACGAGGCCGCAGCGGGCTCTAATCACTGTTTGGGTTTTATCTTAGAATTGACAGATAATCTAAAAGTAAAAGACTCTGAGGGCAAAACAGCTCTTCATTACGCCGTGCACAGCAAAGAGCCTGTGAAAAATTGTGCCACGTTGTGCCAACGAGAAGAAGGTATCATTGACATCGTCGATCAAAATTGTGAGACTCCCCTGGGGAGTGCCTGTAAACATGGAAAAGATGATGTCGCAAGCACACTTAGTTCATTTGGTGCCGATCCCAATATTGGCCTCATTCCTCCTATTCTAAATGCCTACATAAATGAATTGAGAGATGTTTTTTTACTTCTGTTAGTAAAAGGGGCCGACCCCAATACCAAGTGGGGAAAAAACAGCCTGCTTGAAGTGGCCTATGCCAGACGCGATAAACAAACTGTAGACCTTCTGATACTAAGAGGTGCGGAACTTACCGCTGCCTACAGGGCCATGGTAAGCGTGCGCGAACAAAAGCAAGCTATTCTTACAGGTGGGTATCTTCCCAATCGGGTAGGCAATTTTACAGCCCAACAGCTCGAAGCAAAAGAGCATATTCGCTCACTGCATGAATTGGTCGTAAGCCCAGATACTGACTTTTCTCTTCTTCTCAAACACACCAAGGGCAAAGAGTGGGAAGTTACTAACGGCAAAGGGATGACTCCATTTCTCTACTGCTGCCGTTACGGCTCCATCCAAAATATTGCTTGTCTATTATGCTCAGAGGCACAATTTCATGCGGTAGACAGCGATGGAAATGGCGCGCTTCACTTGGCACTTCAGTCCGAATTTCCTGCAGTCTTTTACTTTTTGGTAGCAGAGCTTAAAGTTTTGATTAATCGGCAAAATCGTACGGGCCAAACTGCCCTACATCTTGCAACACAGAGTTGCCATCAAGTTGCTGTTGAAATTCTCTTGCAATTTGGGGCCGATACGACCCTTCGCGACAATGATAAAAACAGCCTCTTTCATCTGATTGCCTCTCAGCAAGAATCCACTTTTAAAAAGTTTGAACCCATCTTAGACGCCCTGAGCACACAAAAAGGTGCAGATATCAATGGTGTTAACTCTGATGGCGATACGGCGCTCTTTTTGGCCTGGAAAAAGGCCAATAGGCTAGCCCTCTATAAACTTCTTGCGCTTGGTGCAAATCCCGACCTGCTAGACAAGGAGGGCTATACGCTCCTGGCAAGAGTGTGCAAAGCAGGCGATGAAAAAACAGCAGAGCATCTCGTCGTGTCTGGTGCCGATCGCAATTGTAAAGCCTCCCAAACTGCTCTCATGACAGCTTGTGAAACAGGAAATAGATCCATTGTCCAGCTCTTGATGAACAAGAGAGTTGCGGTTTCAAAAGGCAAAGAGAAGATCGCCCATCCCAACCGTGGCAACGACATGCGAACACCCCTCTGCATCACCATCGATGCGCTCCATCAACAAATGCACGCCCACCCCGAAAGCGTCGTGAGCACCTTGCCCCACTTTCTGATTCTTCAAGACCTACTCCAAGCTGGAGCCAATGTCAACAAAAGCATTAAGCGAAACCATCAAAAGATCACTCCCCTAGGCATAGCTATCGATAAAAAATTGCCTGATGTCGTCCAAAAGCTTCTTGAAAGTAAAGCAAAGGTAAATAAGGGAGATCCAATCCCCATTGAACGCGCCTGCAAGGCAAAATCCCCTGAAATCGTAAAACTCCTCCTACAACATCATGCCAAAGTCCCCAAGAGCTTAAAGACCAACAAGACCTTTATTGAGGCAACAAAAACAGCCAAAGAAGCTACCTATGACTTTGTCGAAGATTCCGACTTTGCAAATCAGAGTGGCGACGACTCAAGTTGCCAAGCCTCCACCTATAATTCCAAGCAGTCAAGCCCCGGCAGCACCCTGAAGCGCCACGAAGCCCTGGTCTCCGCCGAAGAAATCATCCTAAGACTAGAATTACTCAATAAAGGGATCTATAAAGAATCTTGATCACTCTCGTGTACGGTTGTCGAGCTGCATTTTTAGGTAGGCTTGGAATTTTGTTTCCAGTTCTGGGTTGTCGAGGAAGAGGCCGCGCCTGGCGGTTGTCAGGGTGGAGCTTTCGTGCTGCTTTACCCCTCTTTGGATCATGCAGTAGTGGATGGCTTGTAGCACAACGATGACGCCAAGGGGCACGAGGTAGTCGTCGAGTGCTTGGGCGATCTGTTGCGTGAGGCGCTCTTGAATCTGCAAGCGTTTGGCAAAGACATCGACAATTCTGGGGAGTTTGGATAGGCCCAAGAGCTGCTTTTCAGCATTGGGAATGTAGGCAATATGCACAAAGCCGCGCATGGGGGCAATGTGGTGCTCACAGGTAGAAGTAAACTCTATATTGGTCATGAGCACCATGTCGTCGTGCGTGAGGACAGAATCGTGTCCATCTAATGTGAAAATTGTCTTGAGAATTTGTGCTGGATCACTGTCGATGCCAGCGGTGCTGGTGACTAACGACTCTGCCCACCTCTTTGGAGTATCAATCAAGCCCTCACGATCTGGATCATCGTCAAGAAGACTGAGGACCTTTTTTAGAAGCGGTTGCAGTTTTTTTTGACGTTCGCTACTTCGCACGTAACTCTCCTTTATTTCAGCCTTTGGCCACCATCTATGGGGATAATCGCCCCCGTCATGAAGTCACTTGCCTCAAGACAAAAGAGCACTCCATTGGCAATGTCTTCAGGACTGCCGATTCGTTGCAGCGGGACAGAATCGATAATTTCCTGAATGAGCTCATCTCCCCACTCTGGCCGCATGAGGACGGGGCCTGGTGCTATGGCATTTACCTGGACATGAGGCGCAAGTTCGCGCGCAAGGCAGTAGGTAAGACCCACCATGGCAGATTTTGAAACAAAATAGGGTAAATAATTTACATAGGGCCGATTGAGGTGGGCATCGAGGATGTTCACGATCTTGCCGCGCTTTTGTTCCTGCATGGATTTGGCAACACTTTGTGCCAAAAAAAAGGGTCCCTTCACATTTGTGTCGAGGTGCCGATCCCAATCTTTTTCTTGGATAGTGCCAAAAACAGTTTCGTTGTATTGGGAGGCAGAGTTGATGAGAATGTCGATTTTTCCCGCTTTCATTCGCGCCTCATCAACAAAGCGCTCCACTTCTTCAACGCGGGAAAGGTCAGCTTTGAGACAAAATACCTCTACTCCCTCTTTTTCCAAGAGTTTGGCCGCAGCTTCAGCCTCTTTTTGCGAGGTATGATAGTGCAGGACAATGTGCACTCCCCTAATGGCCAGCTGCTGAGCAATGGCATTGCCTACGCGTTTTGCTGCTCCCGTGACTATAGCGACAGAATCTTTTAGTAGCATATCAGGTCACATAGGTTGTTAGATCTTTGATGCCAGCGGCTTTAAAGCCAGCTTGACGCTGCCCACATTTATTGCAACGCCCACAATGCTTTCCATTTTTCGGTGCCATACAGGTCATCGAAAGCTGCAAGGGCAAATTGGGAAAGTGCTTTATGAGATCTTCCTTCTCATAGTTTTCGCGGTATGGCGCGCGGATCTCGATCTGAAAATCTAACCCATTTGAAAGGGTTTTACCCAGTTGGCGAAAAAAATCAGCAGTTGCATCGTGAAAGGTATTGCCTCGGAGTGTGCCAATGGCAATCTCGTGTACTTCGTGCAGGCTGCACCAGACCGCTGCAAGGCTTAAGAGCAGGATATTTCGTCCAGGCAAAAAGGTTTTGCTATCCGGGTCATGCTTCTTGGGAATATGGCTTCCCGAGGTACTCCAATGGTTTACATAAAGCGCTTGAACGGGCAGATCAAGTGCTGTAATTGCCTGAATATTAGAGTTGTTTAACGCCCCAATAAACGCCTGTAGAGCAGTATATTCCTCATTTTCCCAAGAGAGACCTGCGCGCACGTAGAGTGGATAGACCAAAGCATTTTTTGCCAAATCAGCCAAAAGCACTGAGCTATCGAGTCCCCCGCTTGACAGTACTGCAATGGCCTTTTTCATCTTTTGGACCTATAGGTTGCACAGCTCGTAGGGGTTTCCCACAAACGAATCTCCGCAGGAGTTACTCCCATCGCTACCATCGCCTGAAAAATGACCTTGGCAATATTTTCCGCCGTCGGGTTTTCCTCCATCACATAATGAGGCTCTTTCATTCCGTCCAACATCTCTATCGCAGGATCTTTTTTACTTAAGAGCATCTTATGATCAAGGTTTTCATCGACCCAGTGCTTCACCTTTTCGCGAATATCGGTAAAATCCATCACCATCCCCTCTTTGTCCAACACGTCAGTTTCAATGTCCACCTCAAGCAACGCGTTGTGACCATGAAGATAGCGGCACTTACCCTTGTGATTGAGCAATCTGTGCCCGTAACAGAATTCTATAATTTTCGTAACCTTGTACATCTTACACTCATTGTTTCTCTTGACTTACCATTTTTTGCAGCTTTGTACAAAGTAATTTTCTTACATTTAATTTGATATTGTGATATAAACTATCCCATGAAAATAGCAAAAATACAATCTTTTCAGCCTTTCCACTTTGCCCAGGCAAAGCGCCAGAGCGATGCCTTGCAGAAGGTGCAAGAATTTGTTAAAGTCTATCGTGAAAATCGGACTGTTTTAGGTCTACACGACGAATGGGGCATTATCTACAGCTCTGAAACCCTGCAGTTTTGGCAAGATCTCTACACGGCGCTCTATGAAGCGGGTGGCAGTAAGTATCTTCAGCCCTTTGACTGGCCAAATTGGCAGGACGAAGGCTATGAGTACGTCATGCACCCAGAGCGCCTGCAGACGGCCGATCTTAAAACACTCTGTAAACTCTACATCCTGCATGAGCGAAAAGATCGCTTTGTAGGTGGTCATATCGCCAGTATGATTGCCTCTGGACATATTGCGGCATTGGTAGATCGTCTTACTGAGTTAAAAGAATCATTTGATTGCGAACATAGTAACTTTTAAATTAGGAAGTCTTTATGCAAGCGTGCGCAGCTTTATCTCGTTTGGTCTCGAGTTTTTCGTCACATGTCGTAGAGCATGAATCTCCGCCCAAATGGCGCAGCCGCTCGCATGATGCTTTTTCGCTTCCGCTCAAAGACGAGGTAAGAGCGAGCTTTTCAGATAAATTGCGCACGATCTCCCTCGAACCTGAAAGTCTCCAAGCTCTAGGCTTGACGATTCAACTTTTACGAAAAGTTATTGCCGCACATCTACCCCTTGGCGTAGCTGAAAAAAAGAAGGTCCACCAACTGCTCGGTTCTCTTGACACCTACGTAACAAAGCATGAAGAGACAAGAAGCACAAGCCAAGTAATTGATGCCAAGGTGATTTGGCCTCGTGGACTTCCCAGAGAGCGCGAAATTCGCACCATGTACCCAAGTGATGAAACAGGCGCACCCGCCCGAAAGATGGGTGTCGATTTGGACTGGATCGTGTCACAAACCAAATATGTGCAAAAAAATGAGCCACGACAAAAAAAAGAAGAGCTCTTGAAAAAGGCCCTCGCTGAATTTGCAACAGAAAAAGAAATCGAGGTCCTAGTGAGCCATCTAAGCGAAAAGTCCTTAGATACTTTCCTTGAAGTGTGTCGTAAACCTGCAAGACAGCACCTGTACCTACTCTTAGCGCAATCCTTTATGAGATTAGGAGATGATAATGATACCTACAGGAAAGTTGCCAAAAAAATTGTCATTGATCACCTTTCTTTTACACTAGACATGCCTCTTGAAAAATGTGTTTTTGAAGATGGAAGTGACATTTTAGCTTGCGTTCACATTCTCAAGACGATGATCAAGTACAAAAAAATTCTCCCTTCTGACGTAAATGTTTACATCGGCAAACTCGACGCTATTCAAGCCAAATTTAAAGATACTCACGTGCATTTAGGAAAACGGATCTATTTTGATGAACGCACCATGCCATTTTATCGCGCCTCGCGCTGGCAGCTTCCTATCAATTCTCGCTATCGCTATGGCGTCAGTCAGTTAGTGGAAAAAATCCAGCTTCAAGAGCTACAAATTGTTTCTGAAGAATCAATAAAGCAAGGCCTAGATTCACAACAGATTATCAGACGTAATACAGTGAGTCTTTCCTCTGTCGGGGCAAGACCAGAATATACCTCCTACCTTTCGCAAACAATAGATGGCCTGATGCGCTCCCAACAAAGGCCACCCGCCTCGCCACATTCAGCGATCCAGTCAAAGTTTACGGCGAGCATGATGTCACGATCCAGTCTCTATCCCGACCATTTTTTCTGCTGCATCACGTTAACTGTCATGATAGATCCAGTAAACGCAGCCGATAATCATACCTATGAACGAAGCGCCATAACTGACTGGATCGAGCAAGCAAAAAAAGCTGGCACGATACTCCTTTCGCCCTGGACTGGCCTGCCTCTGGCATCAGATGAGCTTGTCCCGAACATTGAGCTGAAGCAGGAGATAGACCAAGCACTAAAGCGCTAAGCATGGCACCGATCCTCAAATGATTAAAATTTAACAGGATAGGCAGGATCGCCTCTGGCGGCAGGATGAGAGCAAAATTTCTATCCTGCCCGCGTAGCGGATCCTGCCTATCCTGTTTTTTTAAATTCATAATAACCAATACCTTAAGCCTGTTATTCAGTTTAAATTTGCACTGTACGTAAACAATGCATGATCACGGTATCCCTTCCAAGCATGTAATCCCAATATTTTATTTGACACTTTTTGCCAGTTTTTCTATCCAGGTGTAAAGATCAGGTTTATAAGAAACCGCGATACACCAGTCAAAGCATTCAACTTTAGAAGGTTAGGTATGAAGAAATTTCTTATTGCACTCACGATGATCATTTCGACGATGCAATTGGCCCATTGCTATCCAAATTTTGAAAATCATCCAAGCATAACCAAGGAAATGAGAAAGAGGATTGAGCCGCATCTCTTGCCACTCGATCATCCTGCAAAACCCATACTGGATAAACTCTTTTCAAAAAAAGGGATCACAGAAACTCTTGATTCATTGGTAGAAGCAGGATTTATCACCGTTTCCGTTCGCCCAACGAGTTACGTCATCGTTGTAAAGCATCCGGCATTACCGGGATATCTGATGAAAATCTATTTAGAATCTGAAACGCGCATCAAACAGGAAAGAGAGGGATGGGAATGGCTTACGTTTCGCTGTATAGGGGCTAAAAATATACGCAACGTAATTAAAGAGAAGAAACTCAAGTATTTTTCTGTACCTGACAAGTACCTTTATCCACTTCCAATTGCCTCTGGAGCCTACAACCAACCGATTATCCTGATCTGCACAGAAATGCACCTGCTTGACCAAGAGAAGACCAATCGCATCTGGATGGATCAAATTACCAAAGAACATCTTAAAGAGCTCTACGAACTATTGTGCGTAGGTGGCTCTTCACCCCATGTCAGATGGAACATGCCTTTCACAAAAGAGGGCAAATTCACCTGCATCGATACTGAACACCCCTTCCGACGCCCCAATTTTAAGGTGGTAAATAAATACCTATCACCAAAAAATGCCAAGCTCTGGAACAAAATCGTCAAAAAACGAGAAAAGGGAATTGTAAGACCGCGCTCTAAAGAGTTCCGCCCAGCTCCTGTCCGAACGAAACCCAATGTGCAACAAGGCATAAAAATTGCCGCCTAGTTGCTTACCTTCCTGGAGTGCTGCCGCGAGAGGTAGCACTCCCCTAATTTCTTTTGCACGCAGCAAGAAATTCCACAAATATTCCGGGAAATACCTCTTGCGCGATACTGCGGGCTTTCAAAAAGTGAATTAGCCCATCCAGGAGAATTTCGCCTGTATCAATGTTGTAAAGATGTTGTGAGACATACTCACTTGCTCGATAGCGCTTTATTAGTGCTTGAGGGTTTAGATCGGCAGGAATTTCACCCGGGCTGATATAGACCCCCCTTTTATTAAAAAGCCGCTGCAGGGCTGCTTTCTGATCATCATAGGTAGTATAAAACAAGGAAATTGCGCTGCATGCCCAGGAGAGCTCATCTTGTCCTTCGGCAATAAAATCTTCGGGCAAATTGTTGGAAAACCATTTGATGATGGCGCCATCATTTTTTTGGAATGAGGCCTTGAAGAAATCTAAAGCTCGAGGAATTACGAGATTTGCCCGATAACACTTTAAAAAGAAAAACCCGCAATACTCCGGGGTGAAGATCGATCTTTCGTACGGCTCTGGGACATTGGCAATCCCGTCACTCATGGGAATCGCAAATTGTTTTCCGATGACGCGCACTACTTGGCGATAGCCATGCACACCATTTCTGCCAATATTGCGGGCCAAGATTTCGCGCAAGTTGGCAAGCTCGTCATCAAAGGCATCCTCCCAGAGCTGCTCTTCCTTCTTTTTGAATTTCAACAATTTGTAGACACGAAGCCCTATCTCTTCCCACCTGGTTCCACACTTAATTGTGGACCACGCAAGCTTTAGCAGAGCCTTTTTTCTAAAATGTGGCTCACGTTCGGTTTCAAGCATCAACGTGATATGTTTTAAGACCGTTTCCAGGTTGGTGTAAAACAGGTCTAGAGCGGGTCCCCTTGGTGGTGTTCCGGGAAATACAGTGCGTTCTGGAACATAGGTTTCGACTAATGCCCTTAGGGAAGATCTGAGGGCGTCTCGTTTCTCGGTCGTGCCCATTACTTTTACATTTTCTGGATCGCAATAAAAAGGCTCTTCAGGCCTAGTCCAGTTGAGATTGTCAAAATGGGTTAAAAGGAGTTTGATATCGACTGGTGCTTGAATAGGAGGTATAGTAAATTCTTGTGCCCGACGACTTAGATGCCCAGTAATCAGATTTATGAGAAAGGGGTAAAAATACTCTTCAGGAACAGGTTGGTACTTTTTTTGCAAGAGCAGCAGGTCATTAAGATAGTCCTCTTTCCTTGTGTATCTTTGAAGCTGGTTTTCAAGGGTTGGAATCAAGAATTTGATTTCAAGCACTTCAAAAGGATGTTCCGGAGCAGATTTGTTTAAAAATTGGCTGAAGGTGAGGGTGGGTTGAGAAAGTTGGCTAAATTGTTGATAGAGCTTATGTGAACCAATGACTACGCTCAGGCACTTTTGGGTTTCTACAAAGTGACAATACTCTACCAACCTATCGCCGAGATGAAATGGAAGGGCACCAGCTTTTAAAAGCTCTAAGGCAATCTCTAGCTTAAGAGGCGAGAAGGCATAGTAGAGGGGTGGCCGTTTGTGGATATCGAGAACATTTACTTGCAGCTTTACCCCCTTTTGCAAAAGAGACCTGACGCAAGAGAGTGCCTCTTTCTTCACAGCACGATGCAACAGTGTCTCTTTGTCTTTGGTTGTTACAAAAAGATTGACACCTTTAGAAGTGAGTGCATCAAATAAATCAGCGCTACCATTCTCAATGGCCCAAAAGATGAGTGGAAGTCCATCTTCTGCGTATGTATTTGGGTGAAGATAGCTGTGAGCGATTAAAAAGCGAATCACATCATACATCTTGAGAGCGACTAGTCGCGCAAATGGTGAAGGTTGACCTTCAATTGACAGATGAAGGTCAAATCCCTTTGACATCATCGACTGTAATAGTTTCCAGGCCTGCAAACGAATGAGCTCGAAGAAAAGCTTCTGATATTGATTTAGAGAGTAGGGGTTCTCCTTCAGAAGGAGTTCCGCAAGCATCACATCATCGTGTCGCGCTGCATATTTCAGGAGCTCCACAAAATGAGCTGTTGGACTAAATCCCATCTCATAGAGCTTGCACAAGATATCGGTTGGCTTGAGTACATCGCGAAAATAGGCAAGGATCAGGCAATGCGTTGCATACACGGGCGTAAGATGAGGCCGACGGCTACATACTTGGCCAATGAGGTGAGGATTTTTCGTCCCAAAAGCCCATAAAGGTGCCGCTGTTTTGTTAAGGGTGATGTTATTAGGAGATACTCCTAATTCAAGAAGGAGTAAGAGATTGCTGATATGGGCGTCATCGCTTCGTAAGTCAATACCGCCTTTACAGAGCTCGCAAATGGCATTTGCAGGTGGGTCATCTTGAGCCAGTAAGTCTATAAGCAGTGCGTAGGAATCGCTCCGTGCAAGAGCCAGATACTGTTTTCCAATCTCGGCGAGATTTTGCTCGCAGGCGTAAAGAAAAAGTTGTTTACACTTCTCTTCTGTGGTGATGAAAGTGGCGCGCTCCAGACAATTTAAGTGGCGCTCTAAATCAGGAAGGTCTAGACGAACTACTCTGACAGTTCTTAAAAAGGCTTTATATCTCGAGGCACTCTGCTCTTGCAAAAGCGCGCTGACAGTCTCTTGAAAATCAATTCCGAGATTTTGCTCGGCGGTCAAAGATTCGTGATTGAGCTCAGGTGAAAGTGGCAAAAAAAACTATCTATCAAGGATGGGGACGAGGCTCATCTAGCTACCACCTTGAAGAGGTTTAATACATTGAGAAAAGAGCTCAGGAGACCTCTCTTGAAGCACATTATGCTTCTTCAAGAACCATAATACTGCATTTTTAGACAGTGTACGATTGTCTTTTTCAAACGGATGTGTGGAGCTATTGGTAAACCATTCCTTGAATTTCTCTTTATCTTTTTCATGCAGCTCCTGCAAGAAGTTTTGAGTGAAGGTAAAGATAGCACCAGGGTTGTACTCCAGCGAAAAATCGGCAAGAACCGCTTCTAGCAAAGGATTCGGGCTCCTTAATGACCTTGTCTCGTAATATTCTGCAAATTGATGCGCAATCATGAAGCCAAAACGTTTGTATTTTTGTGGATCGGCTTCACACATCCTTTTGAGGATTGCTTTACGAAAGGCGTCGAGCCCAAGTGCAAAAGGGTCGGAATTTACTTTTTTGATATGGAGGACATCAATCTTTAGGAGAAATTCATAAAAAAGTTCAAGTGGTGCCTCTGGATATTTTTTACGCAAGGCAGCAAGGGCAGAGAGTAAGTCATTCCTCTTCGGAAAAATCGCCACCGGGTTTACA
>Ga0187893_10010641_pt1 | contig 13631 bp, 18 predicted proteins | sample MA1701074metaG_FD_139574 | JGI IMG/M metagenome (GOLD analysis project Ga0187893, IMG submission 139574) | White microbial mat communities from a basaltic lava cave in the Kipuka Kanohina Cave System on the Island of Hawaii, USA - MA170107-4 metaG ...
GCTGCGCGGCACGGCGGTCGGCGCGGCTTTCGGCGTGCTGCCCGGCACCGGGCCGGCGCTGTCCTCGTTCGCCGCCTACATGCTGGAGAAGAAGCTCGCGCGCGACCCGGAGCGCTTCGGCGCGGGCGCGATCGAGGGCGTGGCCGCGCCCGAGGCGGCGAACAACGCCGCGGCGCAGACCGGGTTCATCCCCACGCTCACGCTCGGCATCCCGGGCAGCGCGGTGATGACGCTGATGGTCGGCGCGATGATGATGCACGGCTTCGCGCCCGGGCCGCAGGCGATGGCCGACAAGCCGGAGCTGTTCTGGGGGATCGTCGCCAGCATGTGGATCGGCAACCTGATGCTGGTGGTGCTGAACCTGCCGCTGGTCGGCCTGTGGGTGAGCCTGCTCAAGGTGCCGTACCGCTGGCTCTTCCCCTCGATCGTCATGTTCTGCTGCATCGGCGCCTACAGCGTGAACAACAACCCGGTGGACGTGTACCTGTGCGCGGCGCTCGGTGCGCTCGGCTACGTGCTCGCCAAGTGCGAATGCGAGCCGGCGCCGCTGCTGCTCGGCTACGTGCTCGGGCCGCTGTTCGAGGAGCACCTGCGCCGCGCGATGCTGCTCGGGCGCGGCGACCCGTCGCCTTTCTTCACGCGGCCGATCAGCCTCGCGTTCATGATCGGCACCGCGCTGGTCCTCGCCGCGATGCTGTGGCCGCTGCTGCGCCGGGAGAAATGAAGAAGCCGAGGGGGTTGCCCTCGGCTTCCAAGCCCTGGAAGGGCTCGCGCTACTTGACGCTCATGCCGTCCTTCACCTCCTTGACGCCCTCGACGCGCGAGGCGACTTGCAGCGCTTTCTTGCGCTGCGCCTCGTTGTCGACCCAGCCGGAGAGCTGCACGCGGCCCTCGCTGGTCTCGACGTTCACGGCCATCGCCTTCAGGTCGCGCTCGCGCGGGAGCGCCGAGCCTGCCGTCGCGGTTCTCGTCGGCCTTGTCGAACGCCGGCTCGTAGCCGCGGATGTGGCTCAGCTCGCTGTCGGCCAGGGGCGACAGGTGATCCCTTACTGCCCGTTACCTGCCGAGCGTCTTCCTGAGGCCGGTCCCGGTCACCCGCACCACGCGGCCGTCGTTGGTGAGCTCGATTGCCTCGCCGGCGAGGAAGCGGCTGCTGTCGATGTCGACGGTCTGGAAGCCGCCGTTGTCCATCAGGAGGTAGAGGCGGTAGAGGTTGCGGTCCGGGTTCGAGCCTTTCGAGTCGGCTCCGGTGCCGGGCGCGCGCGCGCCCGGCAGGACGCCCACCGACTGGATCACGCCCGAGCCGGCCTTGAAGTTGCCCGGACGGACGATGCTCGCCTCGGAGTGGCTCTCGTCCCAGGAATAGCCGCACCCCTGGAGGACGAGAAGCGCGAAGGACAAGAGGAGCGGCGCGCGGAGTCGCATGCGGGGAGCAGCATAACTCCGCGCGGCCGCTCAGGCTCCTGTTGCGAGCACTTTGCCGCCCGAATCTGGTCGCAAGATGGCGAGCTACTGGAAAAGGAGAGATTTATGGCGAACAAGGCGAACCCGGTCCCGGCCGGGTACCACACGCGCTGACCGACGAGTACCGGGAGATGGATTTCCTGGGCCCGCTGACGCGCGGCGGCACGACGGTCCATATCCATCTCTATGTCGCCGACGTCGACAGGATGGCGGAGCGGGCGGTTACCGCGGGCGCGAAGCCACGTGTGGCACATCGCCACGCACACCGAGGACCTCTCGATGGAGGAGCTCAGGAAGCGCGGCGAGAAGGCGATGAAGGAGACGGGCGGCGGCTAGGCGCCGCCCGCCTTCCTGAGGGACAGGAACTCGCGCCGGGTCTTCGGCCCGTAGGTGAGGAAGTGGGGCTCGGGATGCCCGGCGTACGCTGCGCGCTGGCGAGCCACCGAGTCGCTGCTCGTGTACTTCTTGAGCTCGGCGGCGCTCAGGCCGTAGACCTTCGCGCCGTTCAGGCCGAAGATCTTGGCGCGCAGGGCGGGGGTGATTTCGGGATATCCATGTCGATCTCTCAACGCATTGGATATTTGAAAAGTCCTGAACGCCTGGATCTGGTCCTGCGGCGAGCCGTACCAGATCGAGTCGGTGCCCCACAGGACGTTGTCCTCTCCGCAATAACGAATCAATTTCCCCAGGGCGTGGGCGGCTTGCGCGGGGTCGCGCATCAGGAAGCGCCAGGTGGAGCCGAGCTCGGCATAGACGTTGCCGCCCGGCTTTACCCCGTTTTCCGTCAGCGACCGGATGAGGGTGTCGATGCCGTCCCGGCCGGGAGAAGAATCGTAAGGCCCTTCCTTCACGCTCGAGACGAAGCCCGAGTGGTAGATCAGGAACTTGACGTCGGGGAAGCGCTTCGCGGCGGGGCCGATGTCGCTGCACTGGCTGTGCTCGTAGGAGCGCGAGCCGAAGGGCAGGCCCTTGTGGATGCAGATCACCTTGACGCCGAGCGCGCGCGCCTTCTCGATGAAGCGCACGCCGACGTCGTCGGTCAGGAAGTAGCCCCGGCCGCCGGGGCCGTACTGGGTGTAGGTCTTCCACGCGCTCACGCCCCAGCGCGCCGCGAGCTCGTCCATGGTCTCGAGGTCGCCCGGCTGGTTCGGGTTGACGCGCCCGTGGAGCAGGAGCCGGTGCGTGCCCTCGAGCTTCTCCACGATGCGGCGCACCGCGTCGGCGGCCTGGATCGTCACCGGCTCGGCTTCGCGCGCGGAGGGGACGAACGACAGGACCATCAGGTCGGTGTCGCTGTCCATGAACACGTCCTTGATGAAAACCTCGGCGTTGCGTGGATTGGCCGAAGTAGCGGGCTTGGGCCCGCGCGGCGTATCGACGAAGTGTCCCTGCACGTCGAAGATGAGCTCGTCCTTCGCCGGCCCGACCTGCACGCGGGCGAGTTGCTGGTCGAATGCGGCCTCCTGTTCCAGCTCGAAAAGGCCCGCGCTTGTTCCATGAGCGGCGTTGAAAGCGAGGAGGGTGCTGGCCGCGCCGCACGAGGAGACCAGGAACCGGCGGCGCGAGAGGCCGAGGCGCTTCGCGTTTAGCGAAGCGGATTCATGGGCGAGCCGGTTGGCGGCGCGGTTCGCCGCAGAGAGCGGCACCGGCGCGAATTCGCCGTTCGAGGCGGTGTCGAGCTTGACCGGGAGGCGGGTGCCTTCGGGGTCGACCGGGGTTTTCACGAGGTAAGTATGGCACTTGCCCCGCGTGAACTGCGCCCGCATTGCTGCGCCGCTCGTCGAATAGATCACCCCGCTCGTCGGGGGTGTGCGTAATACCCCGTCAGGAAAGGCATTTCTCCATAGGCGTGCGCCGCCCGGCGAGCGCACTGTGGGGGCGTTAGGGACGGGAGGTGCACATGAATGCGCTTCACGAAGAAGTGAACGATGTGATGCAGGCGCTGTTCCAGCGCTACCCCGCGCTGTGCGGCTTCTCGGTCAGGGAGGACCTGGGCTTCCAGCACCTCGCCTGCAACCCGCCGCTGTACGGCGACGAGGCGCAGCTGCTGCAGGAGGAGATCGCGCAGGCGCTGAACGAGCTGTTCGAGGAGCGCCCGGATGCGGCCGAGCTGCTGCGCGGCCGCACCCTCGCGAGAGCCTTCCATTGAAAAAGATCCTGCTTGCGGGGCTCATGCTCGCGGCCGCCTGCGCGGCGCGCGCCCAGGAGGTGCAGCGGCCGATTCTGCTGGTGGCCGCGCCGGACCTGCAGGGCCTCTACAGCCGCACCACGCTCCTCGTCGTGCCCGCGGCCGGCGGGCAGCACCTGGGCTTCATCCTCAATCGCGCCACCGACGTCAAGCTGGCGACGCTCTTTCCCGACCACGCGCCTTCGGCGAAGGTGGCCGACCCGGTCTACTTCGGCGGCCCCGAGATGATCGAATCGATCTTCGCCATGGTGCGGCGCGACCCGGGCGGGCCGGCGCTGCGGCTCTTCGGCGAGCTCTACGTCACCGGCAACGCGGCCGAGGTGGACCGCATCATCGAGCAGACCCCGAACGAGGCGCGCTACTTCGCCGGCTTCGTCGGCTGGCGGCCGGGCGAGCTCGCGAAAGAGCTCGAAGCGGGCTACTGGCTGGTGACCGAGCCCGACGAGAAGCTGCTGTTCCGCAAGGAAACCGGCGAGCTGTGGGAAGAGCTGGTGAGGCGCCTGCAGCCGCCCGCCTCGCGCGGACGGCTGCTTGAAACGCGGCTACGAATCTAGTAGCGCTGCTGCCCTTTGATGGTCCAGGGGATGCGCGGCCCGCTCTCGGGCTCCCCCTCGGCGTTCGGCCGCGTGGTGCCCTTCTTCGGGCGGCCGGGCCGGTAGGTCACCTGGAAGATCTTGAGCGGCGGCACCTTCGGCGGGGCCTCGAGGAAGCGGCAGTCGGACTCGGTCGGCATGCTGAGCAGCGCGCCGAGGCGCTTGCCGTTCAGCAGAACCGTATAGCGCAGCATGTGCGCGGAGCCGTTGGCCGGCCGCGCGTGGATGTCGTACTTGCCGATCTTGAACTGACGGGGCTCGAGCGGGGGCTGCGCCATGGGTCTCCTCGGGAATGCTGCATTTTACACGACAGGCACGCCTATTGCTGTTCCCGATCTTGTAATTCCTTGAAAAGGGCAGGCCCATGGAACAGCAGGCAGACAGGATCCCGAGCAGCGTGCAGGAAATTCCCGGCCACGGCGACACCTTCCAGGCGGCGCGCGAGCGCCTGACCGAGGCCGCGCACTACGCCGACCGGCGGGTGCGCTCCAGCCCCTGGACCTCGGTCGGCGTCGGCTTCGGCGCCGGCATGGTCATTGGCGCGCTGATCACCCTCGCCGCGAGCGCGCTGCGCCGCTGACCTACGGGTTCCCGATAAAGTCCTTCTTCCCGAGCTCGACCCCGTTCGCGCGCAGGATGTTGTAGGCGCTCGTGACGTGGAAGTAGAAGTTGGGGAAGGCCTGGCCGAAGAGGTACTGCAGGCCCTGGAACCGGACGTCCTGGCCGCGCATCTTCAGCACCACCTCGCGGTCTTCCGAGCCGTCGATCTTCGCCGCGGGCACCGATTCGATGAAGTCGAGCGTCTTGGCGATGCGCGCCTTGAGCTCCGCGACGGTCTGCTCGGTGTCCTCGTGCCTGGGGATCTCGACCCCGGCGAGGCGCGCCACCGCGCCCTTGGCGGTGTCGCACGCGATCTGCACCTGGCGCGCGAGCGGGAACATGTCGGCGATCAGCCGCAGCCCGCCGAGCACCTTCGGATCGAGCTTCTTCGCCTCGGCGTGCGCCTGCGCCTTGTCGAGGATCGCCGAGAGGTTGCGCAGCGCGTGCGCGAAGCGCGGCGCGCTCGCCTGGTGCATCGAGATCTTCATTTGATCCTTTCCGTCAGGAAGCGCAGCCGCCCGGCCAGCGAGGCGAGCGTGCCGTAGGCGAACTGGGGGCTGGTCTTCACCAGGCCGAGGAAAGCCTTGCGATTGATAGGCTGGAGCTCGCAGTCGGTCTCGGCCACCACGCTCGCCAGGCGCGGCGACTGGTCGACCAGCGCCGCCTCGCCGAAGGCTCCGCCCGGGCCGAGCCGCTCGACCAGCTTGCCGCCGATCGAGACCGCGACGCGCCCCTTGACCACGGCGTACATCAGCGCCGCTCTCGAGCCCGCGGCGACGATCTGCTGGCCCTGCTGGTAATAGATCGGCGGGTCGCCGGCGAGGCCGCTCACCAGCTCGGCGAGCCGCTCGGCGTCGAACGCCGCCGACTCGTGCAGGCCGGCGCCCTCGCCGAGCGCGCCGTCCGCCGTGAGGCGCGCGATGGTGTCGCGCAGGCGAGCGATCAGCACGCTCATCAGCATCAGCGCGAAGTCGGGCTTCGCCTCGAGGCCGCGCTCCAGCTCCTCGTGGCCGAGCGCGATCACGGTGCAGTCGGTCTTCGCCATGGCGGTGGCGGTACGCGGCGCGCTGGTGATCGCCGCCAGCTCGCCGAAGATCTCGCCCTTCCTCACGCCGCCGATCGCCTTGCTTCCGGCGAGCAGGCTGACCTCGCCGTCGAGCAGGAAGTAGATCTTGCTGCTGCCCTTGCCGAAAAAGGAGCGGCCTTCCTTCTCGGAGAAGATCGCCTTGCCCGCCGGGACGTCGGCCGGCGTGCCGGCCGCGCGGAAGAAATCGAGGGCGACCGCGGCGTCGTAGCTCACGGCTGCTTGAACGGCGCGCCGAGCTGCTCGCACTGGCTGCGCGCGTACTGCGCGCCGATGCCGAAGTCGTCCGGGCCGCTGTTCACCTGGACGATCTTCTCGTGGCGGAAGAAGAACGTCATCGGGTAGAAGCCGGCGTAGGCGCCGGCGGTGTTCTTGTCGTTCACCCACACGCACACCGCCCAGCCGTAGTGCATGTCGCGCGCCAGGGTGCGGCGCTGGTACATCTGCTGCGGCTCGGTGCGGAACTCGATGATCGCGGCGGTGGGATCGGTGAGCCTCAGCTTGAGGTAGCTGCGGACCTCGTCGCGCCAGCGCACCGGGCGCTCGCCGTAGTTGAGCCCCGCGGTCTCGTCCCTGGTCACCGGCGGCGCGCAGCCGGGGACCACGAGCGCGAGGACGAGGGCCAGAACAGCCGGAAAGGTCGATCGCATGGCTTTCTCCCTCATGGCTTCTCGAACATCTTCTTGTAGTGGCGGTACCACTCGCTCTGCCAGAGCTCCTGCGGGTCGTGCCTGCGCTTGAGCTTGAGGAACTCCTGCAGCTGCGGGAAGCAGGCGTCGACCTGGCGGCGCAGCGCGTAGCGGTTGTAGCTCGGGAAGTAGCCGCCGCCGTGCCGGATGCCGCCGTCGACCAGGCGGCGCAGCACGTCGCCGCCCTTGATCAGCCCGCTGGTGGTGTGCTCGACGTGCACCTGGAAGCTCACGCAGGCGTACGAGCGCCGCGCCCACGCGAGGAAGCTCTCGCGGTCCTGCTCGATCAGGCGCACCGAGGCGTGGATCAGGTCGACCTTGTCGCGGCGCGCGTAGTCGCGCACCTCGGCCATGAAGCGCTCGAGCGCGTCGCGCTCGCACAGGATCTCGGCGATGGTCTCGCTCGCGCGCACCTGCGAGCCGAGGCGCTGGTCGAGCGCGCGGTGGTAGTTCTCGGGGTAGACGCTCATCTGCGCGTCGTCGGCCCAGTACACCTGGCCGCTGGTCTGGAGCTGGAAGCCGGCGTAGCGCCGGAAGGCCTCGCCCTTGGCGGCGTGCGCGAGGTGCAGGAGCTCCACCACGTCGCGCTCGTGCAGCTCCTTCCGGTTCGCCGGGATCGCGCTCGCCGGGTCAACCGGGCGGTAGCACGCGAACACGCCGCGGTTCAGGAAGTCGGGCGAGGCCTCGTCGACCGAGAGCACGAAGTCGCCGTACAGGAAGCCGTCGCGGATGCGCTCGGCGAACGCCTGGCCGAGCGATTCGACCGAGCGCACCTCGACTACGCGCTCGAGCTTGCGCCGCTCGACCAGGCGCAGCGTCACCGAGGCGACCAGGCCGAACAGGCCGTAGCCGCCGATCGCCAGCTTGAACAGCTCCGGGTTCTCGGCTCGGCTGCACTGCACCAGCTCGCCCTTGGCGTTCAGCAGCCTGAAAGCCTCGACGTCGCCGATGAAGGGCGGCAGCTTGAGGCCCCGGCCGTGCACGTTCGCCGCGACGCAGCCGCCGAGCGTCAGCCGGTCGGCGCCCGACTGCTTCTGCGCGAAGGTCCACTGCCGGTCGCGCCCCTTCTGCGCCGCGACCAGGTGCTGGTGGAGCTGCGGCCACTGCATGCCGGCCTCGACCTCGACGTGGCCGCGCTCCGGGTCGAAGCCGAGCACGCGGCTCATCTTGCGCGTGTCGATCATCAGGCCGTCGGCGAGGAACTGCTGCCCGCCCATGGCGTGGCGGCTGCCCGAGATGCAGACCGCGCGCTCCTCCTTCTGCGCCGCCTTGATGGCGTTGCGCACCCCGTCGAGCGTGTCGGGCTGCACGATGCGCCACACGCGCGCCGAGTTGAGCTGCGAGTGGACGTCGTTGACCAGGATCCCGGGCGGCGGTTTCTCTTTTTTTGCAGCCTGAGGGAATACCGTGGATGGCCACGCGGCCCCCATCAGTGAAATTCCCAGGAAATCCCGACGGCGGAACAGGCCTACAGCTCCTCGGGGCGCGGCCTTACCACGCCCTTCTTCGGGCGGCCGGGACGGTTGGTGAGTGCGAAGATGCGCAGCGGCGGCACCGGCGGCGGCGCCTCCATGAAGCGGCAGTCGGACTCGTTCGGCACGCTCATCAGCGCGCCCAGGCGCCGGCCGTTCAAGAGCACGGTGTAGCGCAGCATGTGCGCCGAGCCGAGCACCGGCTGCGCCACGATGTCGTACTTGCCGAGCTTGTACTGCTTGCGCTCCAGCGCGGGCAGCGTCATCCGCGGCGCTCCCCTATTTCTTGGCGCCGGCCGCGAACACGCTCGACAGGTCGACCTCGTCGAGCTTGACCGCGGCCTTGTTGGCCGCCTCGATCGAGGCCTTCATGCGATCGGTCTCCCTGGTCGCCTGCTCGAAGGCGTCGGCGAGCTTGAAGCTGAACGCGGCGAGCGCCTTGGGGTCGGGCTTCTTCTGGTCCGACCCGGCGAGGGTGCCGTACACCCGGCTCGCGAGCTGCACGAAAATGCGCTCGGCGAGGTCGACGTAGGGATCCTTCTGCTGCTGGGCCGCGGACGGCTTCGCCGGCGGCGCTTCCTTGGCGGGTGCGCTCATGGCCTTTCCGGTTTGATTACCGCAATCCTACGCTCATCCTCGCTCAGCGTGCGCGCGAGTTGGTCACGCAGCTCGTTCGACACCGTGACATGGGCGTCGGGCTCCTTGCGGTGCACCTCGTAGAGCTTGGCCACCACCTCGACGTCGTGCGCGGCGAAGGTCTCGGCGGTGCGCCGCGCGCGCCCGGGGTCGCCGCTCGCCTGGGCGAGCGCCATCTCGCCGAGCTTGAGCGCGGCGAGCCAGGTCTCCCGCTCGACCGCCTCGACGCCCAGGTCGCGCAGCGTGAACATGTGGCGCATGTCGCGCGCGCGCGCGACGATGCGCAGCTTCGGGAAGTGCTGCCGGGCGATCCCGGCAAGCCGCGTGGCGGCATCGTCGTCGTCGAGCGCGATGATCAGGAAGTCGGCGGTTTCGGCGCCGGCGGCGTGCAGCAGGTCGAGGCGCGTGGCGTCGCCGTAGAACACGCGGAAGCCGAACTTGCGCGACTGCTCGACGTGGTCGGGGTCGTCGTCGAGCACGGTGGGCTCGTAGCCGCTCGCGTGCAGCATGCGCGCCACCACCTGCCCGACGCGCCCGAGGCCGGCGACGATCACCTTGCCCGCCTCGGGGACGTCGGCGGCGCGCTCCTCCTCGGGCGCGGCGAAGCGCGGCGCGAGGCGGTCGTGCGCCGCGAGCATGAAGGGCGTGGCGAGCATCGAGATCGCCACCGCGAGCGTCAGCGCCTGCGCGGTGTCGCCCGGCATGGCGCCGTGCGCCGCCGCCACCCCGAGGATCACGAACGCGAACTCGCCGCCCTGCGCGAGCAGCAGGATGAAAAGCGGCCGCTCGGCGCGCGGAAAGCGCGCCCGGCGCGCGATGCAGTAAAGCACCACGCCCTTCACAAGGAACAATCCGAAAATCAGTGAAAAGATGAACAGCGGCCGGGCAATCAGCACGGCGAAGTCCACGCTCATGCCCACCGCGATGAAGAACAGGCCCAGCAGCAGCCCCTTGAACGGCTCGATCGCCGCCTCGATCTCGTGCCGGTACTCCGACTCGGCGAGCAGCACCCCGGCGAGGAAGGCGCCGAGCGCCATCGACAGCCCCGCGTGCTCGAAGCCGAGCGCGATCACCAGCACCAGCAGCAGCGCGAACGCGGTGAAGATCTCGCGCAGCCGCGTGCGCGCGATGTGGCGGAACACCGGGCGCGCGAGGAAGTGGCCGCCGACCAGCGTGGCGACGATCACCGCCACGGCGGTGCCGAGCGCCTGCCAGCTGAAGGCCGACTTGCCCGCCGCGGTGCCGAGCAGCGGCGCGAGCGCGAGCATCGGGATCACCGCGATATCCTGGAACAGCAGCACCGCGAACGTGCCCTGGCCGCCCTGCGTGGCGAGCGCGCCGCGCTCGGTGAGCGGCGCGAGCGCCAGCGCGGTGGAGGAGAGCGAGAGCGCCATGGCCGCGACGAGCGCGGTGCGCCAGTCGAAGCCGAGCGCCCAGCCGACGGCGGTGATCGCGGCGATCGAGCCCAGCACCTGCGACAGGCCCAGGCCGAGGAGCCGCGCGCGCATGCTCCACAGGCGCCGCGGCTCGAGCTCCAGGCCGATCACGAACAGCAGGAACACCACGCCGAGCTCGGCGAACGCCCGGATGTGGTCCACCGTGCCGACCAGCTTCAGGCCCCAGGGGCCGATGGCGATGCCGGCGAGCAGGTAGCCGGCGACCGAGCCCAGCCCGAGCCGGTGCGAAAGCATCACCGCGACCACGGCGGAAGCGAAATACAGGCTCGCCTGGACCAGAAAATCGTTGCCGTGCTCCACGGCCGAAGTATAGTTTGCCCCAGGGGAGGGAGAAAAAATGGATCCCGCCGAGGCCGAGCTCGAGACCCGGGTGGCGCGGCTGTTCGCGCGCCGCCCGGAGCTGTGGCGCTTCGCGGGCGCGATCGCCGCGGCGGTGGCGGCGCGCCCCGAAGCGAGGCGCCTGCTGTGCGCGAGGACTTTCAGGCGTCCCTTGCACTGATGCGCGCCGGCATCCACTACACGATGCCCACCGGCGAGAAGCTGGTCAACGAGACCTTCGGGCCGAACAACATCCGCCGCCGGTCGAGCGGCGCCGAGAGCGTCCACCAGGTGGAAGTGCGCGACGGCCGCCCGCTTGCGCCCACCTTTTCGCTCGACCGGAACGGCTTCGTGTTCGTCGAGCACAAGACGGCGGTGAAGGATTTCCACGCCGAGCCTCTCGAGAAGGTCTACTACCCCGAGGTCGCCGCGCTGATCAAGGAGATCTCGGGCGCGAAGCGCGTCCACGTGTTCGACCACACGCTGCGCTCGGGCGACGAGGCCGAGCGCGAGGCCAAGCTGCTGCGCGAGCCGGTGCTCTCGGCGCACAACGACTACACCGAGTGGTCGGGGCCGAACCGCGTGCGCGAGCTGCTCCCCGAGGAAGCGGAAGTCCTGCTGAAGGGAAGGTTCGCGATCATCCAGCTCTGGCGCGCGACCCACCAGCCGATCCGCTCGAACCCGCTCGCGATCGCCGACGCCGGCAGCATCGCGGCCGCAGACCTGCTGCTCGCCGAGCGACGCTACCCGCACCGCGTCGGCCAGACCTACCGCCTCAAGTACTCGGGCGCCCACCGCTGGTTCTACTTTCCCGCGATGCGGCGCGACGAGGCGCTGGTATTCAAGGTGTTCGACTCGGCGCAGGATGGCCGCGCGCGCTTCACGCCGCACACCTCGTTCGAGGACCCCTCGACGCCGCCCGGCGCGCCGCCGCGGCAGAGCATCGAGGCGCGCGCGCTAGCTTTCTTTTAGGGGTCTCCGGGGTTTTCTGGCGAGCAGAAAGAACCCCGAGCCGCACCCGGCCAGGATCGCGAGGATGGTGAAGCCGAGGCGGTAGTCGCCGGTGATGTCGGCGAAGATGCCGGGAACGATCGGGCCGCCGACCTGGCCCACGACGATGATCATGAACGAGAGCCCGAGGATCATGCCGATCGCGCTGCGCCCGAAGTAGTCGGCGCGCATCGCCTGCATGAACGGCCCGCGCAGGCCCCAGGCGGTGCCGTGCAGCGCCGCGAACGCGACCACCATCAGCCAGTTGAAGGCGAACGTGAGCAGAAGCAGGCCGAGCGCGTGCGCGAGCATGCACGCGGCGGCGATCAGGCGCTTCTTGTAGCGCTCGCCGATCCACCAGCCGAGCGCCACGCCGCCGAACTGGAAGATCGTCACCAGGCTGATCACCAGCGAGGCGGCGGCGACCGAGTAGCCCAGCCCTTCCTTGAGGTGCGTGATCGCGTGCACCGAGACCGCGTGCACCACGAACAGCGCGAACCCGTGCCCGAGCGAGATCAGCCAGAAGGCCTGGGTGCGCAGCGCCTCGCGCGCGGTGAAATCACGGGTGGTATCGGGCGCATCGCTCGGAACCTGTGGTGAAACCTCTTCTGGCGCCATGCCGTCGGGCACTTCCCCATGTTCGCGGGGGCTGTTGCGGATGACGAAGGCGAGCGGCAGCCCGACGGCGATGGCGATCAGGCCGGAGGCGAACGCGGTCGGGCGCCAGCCGAACGTGGTGAGCGAGGAGGCCACCAGCGGCACCATGATGCCGCCCATGGCGAGGCCGATCGACATGCAGGAGAGCGCGCGGGCGCGCTTGCGCTCGAACCAGTGGATCAGCGCGACGTTGAGCGGGAAGTAGCCGCACAGGCTCGAGCCGAGCGCGATCACGATGAAGGCGCCGTAGAACGCGGGCAGCGAGTGCACCTGGCTGAGGAGGCACAGCCCGGCGCCGAACACGATGACGCCGGCGCGCACGAAGCCCTTGGGCCCGAAGCGGTCGAGCAGCCAGCCGAGCACCGGGCCGAGCAGCGCGACCTCCATCTGCTGCAGCGCGGCCGCGCCCGAGAGCGCGGTCTTGCTCCAGCCCTGCTCCTCGGCGAGCACCGCGAGGTAGGCGCCGAACGCCTGGGTCACCAGCCCGGCCTGGAGGAACTGCAGGCCGACGGCGGCGCCCACCATCCGCCAGCCGTAAAAGATCTTCTTGTCGGGCAAGGCCGACAGCATAGCGGCAGGTCCGTTCCTTGCGGTGCCAGGGACATGAAACCGGCCCAGCTCGGCGCCCTGAACGCCGACCTCGCGCCCCTCGAGGAGGACCTCGCGGCGCGCGTCGAGGCGATGTTCGAGCGCTGCCCGCAGCTCTTCGGCTTCACGGTGCAGGACTCCGCGGCGCTGCCCGAGGAGCTGCGCCAGCTCGCGCTCGAGCGCGAGCTGGTGGTGAGCGATATCGGCGTCTACCCCTGCCTGAACGCCGACCAGTGCGAGCGGATCTACAACGAGATCGCGGTGGCGCTGCTCGACTTCATGTTCGAGCGCCCGGCGGCGAAGGACGTGCTGCGGGGGCGGACTTTCGCCCGCGTCCTGCACTAGGGAAACTCTGAAAAAGCGGAACCGTCGTTCCCGCGAAAGCGGGAACCTATGTTTGAAAAAAGAAAATTGGGCCCCCGCCTTCGCGGGGGAGACTTCTTCAGACCTTCCCTGGCCTCTGGCCTCTACTCGGGCTTGACGCCCGCGTCTTTCACCACCTTCGCGTATTTACCCACGCCGTCCCTGATCATCGCCGCGAGCTCGGCGGGCGTGCTGGTGATCGGCTCGGCACCGGCCTTGTCGAGCGCCTCGGCGGTCTCCTTCGAGCCCACCGCGGTGACGATCTCCTTGTGCAGGCGCTCGACCACCGGCTGCGGCGTGCCCGCCGGCGCCATGATCGCGAGCCAGAGCGAGGCGTCGAACCCGGGATAGCCCGACTCGGCCACGGTCGGCACGTCGCGCAGCGAGGGCGAGCGCTTCGGGGTGCCCACCGCCAGCGCCCGGACGCGGCCCGACTTGGCATGCGGCAGCACCGCCGGCAGGCTGCCGAACAGGATCTCGACCTGGCCGGCGATCACCGCGGTGCCCGCGGGCCCGTTGCCGTTGTACGGGA
>Ga0187893_10010643_pt1 | contig 13631 bp, 14 predicted proteins | sample MA1701074metaG_FD_139574 | JGI IMG/M metagenome (GOLD analysis project Ga0187893, IMG submission 139574) | White microbial mat communities from a basaltic lava cave in the Kipuka Kanohina Cave System on the Island of Hawaii, USA - MA170107-4 metaG ...
GTCGGGCGCGATCGGCGCCGCGCCGGTCACCAGGTAGCGCGCGCGGTGGATGCCGATCAGTTTCCTGACGTTGTCGAGCGCGAGCCAGCGCGCGAGCGTGAAGCGCGCGCGCAGCGCCGCCGGCACCTCCTCGCCGGCGAGCACCTTGTCGGCCACCTGCGTGCCGATGCCGATCGCCCAGCGGTAGAGCGCCTGCTGCGCCGGCCCGGCCTCGGCGATCGCGATCGCGACGGCCGAGTAGAACTTTTCCCAGATGCGCGGCACGGCGAGGAACGTGGTCGGCGCGATCTCGCGCACGTTCTCGGGCACGGTGTCGGGGTTCTCGACGAAGTTGAGCACCGCGCCGGTATAGATCGACGCGTACTCGCCGCCAAGCCGCTCGGCGACGTGGCACAGCGGCAGGAAGCACATGCGCTGGTCGTGTTCGTCCTGCCCGATCAGGGTGTTGAAGCCGCGCATCGAGTAGACGAGGCCGCGGTGCGACTGCATCGCGCCTTTCGGCTTGCCGGTCGTGCCCGAGGTGTAGATCAGGATCGCGAGGTCTTCGGGCCTGCGCAGCGCCACGCGCTGCTCGAACTCGCCCGGGTGCGCCGCGTCGTAGGCGCGGCCGATCTCGCGCAGCTTGTCGAAGCCGAGCACCATGCGGTCGGAGAAGCGCGACAGGCCCTCCATGTCGAACACGACGATCTGGCGCAGGAGCGGCAGCCGCTCGCGCACCTCGAGCACCTTGTCGAGCTGCTCCTCGTCCTCGACGAACAGCAAGGCGGTGCGCGAATCGGCGCACAGGTACTGCACCTGCGGCGCAGCGTCGGTCGGATAGATGCCGTTGCTGACGCCGCCGGCGCACAGGATCGCGAGATCGGCGAGCACCCATTCGACCACCGTGTTGGAGAGGATCGATGCGCAGTCGCCGGGCGCGAAGCGCAGCGCGACGAGCCCCATCGCCGCCTCGCGCACCGCCTGGCCCGCGCGCGTCCAGCTCCACGCGCGCCACAGCCCGAGCGTCTTCTCGCGCATGAACGTGCGCTCGCCGCGTGCGGCAACCGCGTTCCAGAACAGCTCGGGGATCGTGTCGCCCGCAAGCACGAGCTCGGGGTTCGGTTTCAGGTGCTTCGCGTCCCAGAGGTTGCTCATGGTCGGTCTGCTGCTTGCTGTTCGCCTTCTCATGCGCGTGGCATGACGTCGCGCCGGTCAACACGCCGCGGTTGTAGCACGGGCTGCGCATCGGCACTTGCTTGCTCTGTTCGCGATGCATCCGCGCCGCTGATGGATCAGCGGGTGGTCGCGCCCGACCGCCGTGGCCCGGCGCAGCGATCAACGGTAGACATCGCGCCGGTGACCGACGCGCACGACCAGCACGGTGACGACTTCGTCCTGGATGTCGGCGACGACACGGTAGTCGCCGACGCGGTAGCGCCAGAAATTGCCGAGATTGGAGCCGGCCAGCGGCTTGCCGGCGCGACGCGGATCCGCCGCGCGAGCGACCTTTGCGTCGAGATAGGTCAGGATGCTGCGGGCGGCCTGCGGATCGAGCTTGGCGAGCGCCTTGCGGGCGCCGGTCGAGATCTCGACGCGCCAGCCGTCAGCGGCGCGCGGGGCGCGGGTCGAGACCATGCGCCCTCATGACCTCGGCGAGCGACTGCGGCCTGCTGCGCCCGTCCCGCACCTTGGCCAGTTCCGCCTCCGCGAGATAGAGATCCTCGAGGTCGTCGAGATGCTTCTCGATGGCTTCGCGCGCATAGAAGGTCTTGGTGCGGCCGGTGCGCGCGGCCAGCGCAGCGAGGCGCTCCTCGACGTCGGCGGGTAGGCGAATGGCAAGCATGGGACGGTCAAAGCTCCTTTGCTATACGCAGTATAGCGATCGCGCCTTGCCTGTGCCGTCGAGAGGCGCGGCGCGACGAGCATGTTCGGCATGCCGAGCAGGACCGCACGCCGGCGCGGCGCAGCGCGGCATCACTCGATCACCTCGTCGGCGCGCAGCAACACCGAGCGCGGAATCGCCAGGCCGAGCGCGCTGGCGGTCTTCATGTTGATCACGAGCTCGAAGCGGGTCGGCTGCTCGACCGGCAGGTCGGCCGGCTTGGCGCCTTTCAGGACCTTCTCCACGTACCTCGCTCCGCGTCGATACAGGTCGGCAATGCTCGCGCCGTATGAGAAAAGGCCACCCGCGTCGACATACTCGCGCGCGTTCGTCATCGAAGGCAGCTTGCGAGCCGCCGCGAGTTCGACGATACGTCGGCGCGAGCCGAAAAGCACCGGACTCGGAAGAACCAGCAGTGCGTCGGCCCGATCTCGCGCCATCGTCGCGAAGGCGCGATCGAAATCAGCGCCGTCGCGCAAGGCGACCGGTTGCAGCTGGACGCCGAGGATCCGCGCCGCCTTGCCGGCCTGTTCGAACAGCGTCCGAGCCGTCGCTTCGGCGATCGAGGCGGGATGCCACAGCGCCGCGATGCGAGTCGCCCTCGGCACGGCCTCCTTGAGCAGCGACAGACACTTCGGCACCAGCTCGGGTCCGAGGAACGTCAGGCCGGTGAGGTTGCCGCCCGGTCGCGAGAGGCTCGCCACGAGCCCGTCGCCGACAGGATCCTGCATCGAGAACGCGACGATCGGGATGGTACGCGTCGCCTGCTGCGCGGCGCGCGCAGTGGGCGTGGGGCCGGCAACGATGATGTCGGGGCCGAGCGCAACCAGTTCGATTGCCAGCGCAGGGAGCCGTTCGACCGTGCCCTCGGCGACGCGGAACTCGATCGCCAGATTGCGTCCTTCTTCATAGCCGCGTTCGCGCAGCACGCGCCGGAACTCGTCGACGAACGCGCGCACCTCGGGCGAGTCCGGCGGCAGCATGAGCAGCATGCCGATGCGGGCCACCTTCGGAGCTTGCTGAGCGTGAGCGACAGGCGGCGAAGCGGCTGCGACGATGAGCGCTTGTGTGACGGCGCGCCGGCGCATCACTCGATCACCTCGTCGGCGCGCAGCAACACCGCGCGCGGAAACGTCAGGCCGAGTGCGTTGGCGGTCTTCATGTTGATCACGAGCTCGAAGCGGGTCGGCTGCTCGACCGGCAGGTCGGCCGGCTTGGCGCCCGCGACGCCGGCGCATGATATCGTGCTAGCATCTGCAGCCGATGGCCCAAGTCGTCGTTCGCCGGCTCGAAGAAGACGTGAAGGCGCGGTTGAAACGCCGCGCCGCGCGCCATGGGCGCAGCATGGAAGAAGAAGTGCGGCAGATCCTGCGCCACGCGGCGCGCGAGGAAAGTCGAACGGTGGCCCGGCTGGGCTCGCGCATTGCCGCACGCTTCCGCGGCACGGGTCTGAAGGTGGATCTCCCCGAGTTGCGCGGGCGCGCACAGCCGGCCGATCTGGCCAGGTGATCATCCTCGACACAAACGTGCTGTCGGCGCTGATGCGCAGCACGCCCGAGCCGGCCGTCGTGCATTGGCTCGACCGCCAGCCCGCCGAGTCGGTGTGGATCACGAGCATCACGCTGTTCGAGGCACGATTCGGACTTGCCTTGCTGCCGAAGGGCCGGCGGCGCCAGTCGCTCGAGGCGGCCTTTGCGCGGCTGCTCGAAGAGGACCTCGAAAACCGTGTACTCGACTTCGACAGTGCGGCGGCCATCGAAGCGGCGGCGTTGGCGGCAGTCCGCCAGACGAGCGGGCGGCGGGCCGACGTGCGTGACACGCAGATCGCCGGCATCGCCGTCGCGCGGCGCGCCGTGCTCGCGACGCGCAACGTCAAGCGTTTCGACGATACATCCCTGACCGTGATCGATCCCTGGAAGGCGTAGGGCCTGTTCACACTACCGCTGCCAGTGAGAACCGGGCTGCGAGCGTGCGAGGCTAGGAGCGGCGGCATCACTCGATCACCTCGTCGGCGCGCAGCAACACCGCGCGCGGAATCGCCAGGCCGAGCGCGTTGGCGGTCTTCATGTTGATCACGAGCTCGAAGCGGGTCGGCTGCTCGACCGGCAGGTCGGCCGGCTTGGCGCCTTTCAGGATCCTGTCGACATACGTCGCACCGCGCCGCCACAAGTCTTTGTAGCTCGCTCCATAGGCCATCAACGCGCCGGCCTCCGCTTCCTCCCGCCGATGCGACATCGACGGCAGCCGGTGCGCAAGCGCGAGGTCGGCGATGCGTCGCCGCTCTTCGTAGCCCAACACGCTGGGGAGCACGAGCAACGCGTCGCAGCGCTCCCTCGTCATCGTTGCGAAGGCGGCGTCGAGGTCCCCGGCGCCCCGCGCATCGACCAATTGCAGCGCGACCCCGAGCCTGCGCGCGGCTTCCCCGGCGCCACGCAGCATGTCGGCACCGGACTTCTCGGTCAGGGGATTGGGTTCCCAGAGAACCGCCACGCGCGACACCCTCGGCACGGCTTCCTTGAGCAGCGACAAGCACTTGGGCACCAGCTCGCCGCTCAGGGCGGACAGCCCGGTGATGTTGCCGCCGGGCCGTGCGAGGCTGGCGACGAGACCTGCGCCGACCGGATCACCCAACGTGAAGCACAGGATGGGAACGGTACGGGTCTGCGTTTGCGCCGCGCGGGTCGCAGCAGTGGTCGCGGCGACGATGACATCGACCTCGAGGCGGACCAGCTCGGCAGCGGCCTGCGCCAGCCGCTCGAGCTTGCCGTCGGCCGTGCGAATCTCGAGCAAGAGGTTGCGGCCTTCGACGTAGCCGAGCTCGCGCAACCCCTGCAACACGGCGTCTCGGAACACGGAGCCTGCCGCGACCGAGGCCAGGTGCAGGAAACCGATGCGCGGCACTTTCGCGCGCCGCTGCGCTCGCACCAGCGGCCACGCGGCCGCGGTCGAGCCGAAGCCGGCAAGCCAAGCCCTGCGTCCGATCACTGCTTCATCGCCACGTCTTCTTTTTCTTCCACCTGCGCTCGCCGCGCGCTCCCTCTGCCTTGATGCCGAGGTAGAACTCCTTGATGTCCTCCTTCTCGCGCAGCCGCTCGCAAGTGTCTTCCATCACGATGCGGCCGTTCTCGAGCACGTAGCCGTAGTCGGCGACGTTGAGCGCCATGTTCGCGTTCTGTTCGACGACGAGCAGGGTGGTGCCGCGCTCGCGGTTGATGCGCGCGACGATCTCGAAGATCTCGCGCGTGAGCAGCGGCGAAAGCCCGAGGCTCGGCTCGTCGAGCAGCATCAGCCTGGGGGCGGCCATCAGCGCGCGCGAGATCGCGAGCATCTGCTGCTGCCCGCCCGAAAGCAGCCCCGCCTCCTGCGTGCGCCGCTCGCGCAGGATCGGGAAGTAGCCGTACACGGCCTCGAGGTCGCGCGCGACCTGGTCGCGGTCCTTGCGCGTGTAGGCGCCCATCATCAGGTTGTCGCGCACCGACAGCAGCGCGAACACCTCGCGGCCCTCGGGCACGTGCGACAGGCCGAGTTGCACGATGTGTGCCGGGTCCTGCGCGGTGATGTCCTCGCCGTCGAACACGACGCTGCCCTTGCGCGGATCGATGATGCCGGAGATCGTTTTCAGGATCGTCGTCTTGCCCGCGCCGTTGCTGCCGAGCACGGTCGCGATCTCGCCCTGCTTCACGCGCAGCGAGACGCCGCGGATCGCCTTGATCGGGCCGTAGGCGCTCTCGATGTTGGTCAGAGTGAGGACGGCTTGTTCACTCATCCCGCGCCCTCACCCGAGCTCTCTCGCGCAGGAGAGAGTCTCCCGGCGCAGCGACGCGGCGTCGCCGGCCTGGCCGAGGTAGGCCTCGATCACTCCGGGGTGCGACTGCACTTGGGCCGGCGTGCCGAGCGCGAGCACCTCGCCCTGGTTCATCGCGAGCACGCGGTCGGACACCTTCGACACCAGGGTCATGTCGTGCTCGACCATCAGCACGGTGACGCCGAGGTCCTGCCGGATGTCCTCGATCCAGAACGCCATGTCGCCGGTTTCCTCGACGTTCAGCCCCGACGACGGCTCGTCGAGCAGCAGGAGGCGCGGCTCGGTGGCAAGCGCGCGGCCCAGCTCGACCACCTTGCGCACGCCGTACGGCAGGCCCGCGACCATGGTGTCGCGGTAGTGCTGCAGGTCGAGGATATCGATCACCTGCTCGACCTTCTCGCGCGTCGCGCGCTCGCTCGCCCGCACCTTGCGCGTGAAGAGCACCTCGCGCCACAGTGGGTGCTGGCGATGACGGTGGCGCCCGATCAGCAGGTTCTGCAGCACCGTCGCGTGTTCGAACAGCTCGATGTTCTGAAACGTGCGCGCGATGCCGAGCGACGCGATCTGGTGCGGCGCCATCGCGGTGAGCGACTCACCCTCGAACCTGATCTCGCCGGCGCTCGGCGTGTAGATGCGGCTGATCAGGTTGAACACCGTCGTCTTGCCCGCACCGTTCGGCCCGATCAAGGTGAACACCTCGCCCGGCCGGACGTCGAAGCTGACGTTGTTGACCGCGAGCACGCCGCCGAAGCGCAGGCTGAGGTCGCGCGCCGACAGAAGCACCTGCCCCGGGTCGCTTGCGCTCACCTCAACCGCTCCGACTTCTGGAACGACTTCTGCCGTTTGAACAGGCCCTTGCGGTAGAACGGCGCGAGCTGCAGCCAGGTGCGCATCTTCAACCATCGCCCGTACAGGCCCATCGGCTCGAACAGCACGAAGCCGATCAGCGCCGCGCCGTAGACCACGCCCTGCAAGCCCGCCGCCTGCCCGATCGCGGGGGGCAGGAAGTCCTTGCCGACCGCGATCAGCTGCGGCATCGCGATCAGGAACGCCGCGCCGAGGAAGGCGCCGTGCACCGACCCGAGCCCGCCGATCACGACCATCAGCAGCAGGTCGATCGACTGCACGATGCCGAACTGGTCGGGCGACAGGAAGCTGATCTTGTGCGCGTAGAGCGCGCCGCCGAGCCCGGTGAACGCGGCCGACAGCGCGAACGACAGCGACTTGTAGCGCGCGAGGTGGATGCCGATGCTCTGCGCCGAGATCTCCGAATCGCGGATCGCGACGAACGCGCGGCCGGTCGGCGAGCGCAGCAGGTTCAGGATCACCAAGGTGGCGGCGATCGCGAGCACCAGGCAGAGCAGGTAGAAGTCGGCGCCCGAGCCGAGCTTCCAGCCGAACAGGTTGACCGCTTTCACCGACAGGCCGGCGTTGCCGCCCGTCACGTGCTCCCAGCGCGCGAGCACCTCCTCGACGATGAAGCCGAACGCCAGGGTCGCGATGCCGAGATAGATGCCCTTCACGCGCAGCGCGGGCAGCCCGACGACGACGCCGACCGCCGCCGAAAGACCCATCGCGCACGCCAGCGACAACGGAAACGGCCAGCCCATGCCGCCGAGCACGGCCTCGGTGTACGCGCCCACGCCGAGAAACGCCGCGTGCCCGATCGAGAACAGCCCGGTGAAGCCCGCGAGCAGCATCAGCCCGAGCCCGACGATGCCGTAGATCAGGATGAACGTGAGCTGCGAAAGCCAGTATTCGGCGACGAGCCACGGCGCGGCGAACAGCAGGGCGACGAGCAGCCCGTACCAGAACACGTGCCCGCGGTGCTTGGCGAGCGCGATGTCCTGGTCGTAGCTGGTCTTGAAGATGAAGCGCATCGGCGGCGTTCGAGCGAGCAGCCTTCGGCTCTCGCTCAACCTGGTTCGAAGTGATTCACGAAGCAGAAAGCAGCGGTGCTGGTCACACCTTCTTCCTCAACCTTTCGCCGAACAACCCGTTCGGCTTGACCATCAGCATGATCAGCACCACCACGTACGCGGCGATGTCCTTGAAGCCTTCGGGCAGGAAGAAGCCCGCGTACGACTCGACGACGCCGATGATCAGCCCGCCGACGATCGCGCCCGGCAGGCTGCCGAAGCCGCCGACCACCGCGGCCGGGAACGCCTTCAGCCCGATGAATCCCATGTTCGCGTGCACGAAGGTGATCGGCGCGAGCAGGAGGCCGGCGATCGCAGCGACCATCGCCGCGATCGCCCACACCAACGCGTTCAGCCGCCGCACCGGGATGCCCATGTAGTACGCGGCGAGCTGGTTCTGCGACGCCGCCTGCATCGCGACGCCGACCCGCGTGTAGCGGAACACGGCGTAGAGCAGCGCGCACAGCGCGGCGGTGACGCCGATCACCACGAGCTGCTCGGCCGCGAGCACCAGCCCGCCCGCGTTGTACGTGACGTTCTTGTACGGCACCGGCAGCACGTGCGTCTCGGTGCCGATGGCGGGGATCATCGTCACCAGCCCGCGCGCGACGTAGCCGATGCCCACCGTCAGCATCACGATCGAGAACGCCGGCTCGCCGAGGATCGGACGGATCACGACCCGTTCGGTGGAGAAGCCGATCGCCGCCATGCCGGCGATCGAGATCGGCACCGCGAGCCAGAACGGCACGCCCAGGAACGCCATGCACGCGAGCCCGATGAACGCACCGACCATCATCAGGTCGCCCTGCGCGAAGCTCACCGTCTCGGTGGCCTTGTAGATCAGCACGAAGCCGAGCGCGATCAGCCCGTAGATGCAGCCCTGCGCGACACCGCTCACGAGCAGCTGGATCAGTTGCAAACGCCTTCCCCGTGTCAGCGCGGCCGACGATCGAGCTGCTTGATCGCCGCCGCGCCGGCCAGCAGCTCGAGCTGCGCTTCGAGCCGGATCACGCGTTCGACCAGGTTCTCGATGCGTGCCTGCTGCGCCTTGATCGCTTCGCTCTGGCGCGCGACCTTGTCCTCGAGCTTGACCACCGCCGCGAAGGCACCCCAGACGCGGTCGATCACGCCCATCGAGCGACCATCAAGCGGCTTTGCGCCGGGGCGCCTTCTGTTCCAGCTTCGCGATGCGGCGGTTGCTCGCTGCGACGAACGCCAGCGCGTCGTCGATCGAGGCCGCTGCGCGCTCGGCCGCCGCCTTCGCCGCGTCGGCGAGAGCGCCGAGTTCCTCGTCGTCCCACGACAGTTCGTAAGCCACCGCTCCGCGTCGCATCAGCTCCGAGACCGGCAGGCCCAAGCGCCTGGCCTTGGCCGCGATCGCCCTCTTCTCCTGCGGCGTGGCCTGTACCACGATGCGTTCCACTGCGCTCGCCATGATGGACATTCTATGTACATCGAGCGGACGTGTCACCCCGTCATGCGCCTCTCCGTTCGGGCCGAGTTCGTCCTTCGACAGGCTCGCGCGACCGGCTTGTCCGGCGACGCTTCGAGCGGATCGAGCGCCGTTTCCGTGTCAGCGCGCCAGCACGCCACCGCCCGTGCGCACGCGGAGCGGCGATGCGCTCGCGCCGCCCGTGCGCGGCGCACGCCTTATCGCCGCGACGTCCTTCGCGGCGGGCACCTGCGGCGCGGCCTCGAGCGTCTCGCGCGCGCACGACGCCTGATCGGACGCCGCGTCGCCGGCGTCGACGAGCGGGCGCAGCACCGGAGCGAGTGTCTTCAGGATCTGCACCGGCAACGCGCTGGTGAAGCGGTAGCCCTCCGCGGCGCGTCCCGGAACGTACGCCGTCACCGTGCCGAAGTGCCGCTCGCCGACGAAGAACACGAAGGTCGCGGTACGGTTGATGACGCGCGACTGCGTGCGCTTGCCGCGCGCCTGACGCTCGCTGCGGTTGTCTCCGGTGCCGGTCTTGCCGCCGATCGCGACCGCGTCGCCGAAGGCCCCGCGCAGGCGCCGCGCCGTCCCTTTCTCCACCACGTCCAGCAAGGTGCGCTGCAACGCGGCGGCGACTTCGGGCCCCATCACGCGCTCGGGCGCGGCGGCGTCGCGCCGCAGCAAGGTGTCGTACGGCGTCGCCGCGGCGAAGTGCAGTTGCTCGACGCGCACCGTCGGCTTGCGCACGCCGCCCGCGATGATGATGCCCATCAGCTCGGCGAGCGCCTGCGGCCTGTCGCCCGAGCTGCCGAGCGCCGTCGCGTACGACGGCACGAGCGTGTCGAAGGGATAGCCGAGCCGCTCCCAGCCGCGCTGGATCTCGGCGAACGCGTCGACTTCGAGCAGCGATGCGATGCGCGACTCCTGTGCGGCGCGGGCGCGCTTGTCGAACAGCCAGCCGTAGACCTGCTGGCGCTCGGCCGCACTCGCGTCGATGACCTGCGACGACGTTGCATCGGGGTGCTGCGCCAGGTGCGAAGCGACCCACAGCTCGAGCGGGTGCACGCGCGCCAGGACGGCACGCTCGACGAGCGAGCGGCGGCCCGGCGCTTCGCGCGCGTAGAGTTCGGCCAGCGACGGCGCTTTCTTCGCCTTGTGCCGCCGCCGAGCGCCGGTGTCGGATCGGTCGACGCGCAGCACGCTGCGCGCCGCCGCCTTCTGCGGCAGGTGCGCGTTGACGAAGCCCTCGAACTCCGCGAACCCCGCGTCGGGCGACACGCTGCGCTGGATCACCGCCAGCGCCTGCGGCCGCGCCCGCGTCGCGGCGGCGAGCAGCTCGAGCGTCTCGTCGCGCGACTTGCCGCGGTACTTGCGGACGTAGTGACGCACGAAGGTGCGGCCTTCGCGATCGGCGAAGCGCGCGAGCAGCTCGCGCCGCGTCGTCGGGCCGCTGCCGTCGAGCATGCCGCCCGGCGACGCCGCGCCGTGCGCGACGTGATGCGCGACCACGTCGCGCATCAGGCGCACGAACGGCAGGTTGATCGATTCCTGCAGCGCCTCGCGCACGCTCGGTTGCAGCCGATCGTGCTTGCGGTCGAAGTTCTGGAACACGTGCGCGCCGCCTCCGGTGTGGAAGGTTTCGCCGGGGTTGGCCGAATAGCGGCGCTCCATCGCGGCTTCGAGCATCGCCTCGAGGCTCTTGTCGCTCGCGTTCGACAGGTGGCCGACCGCCCACGCCGAGAGCCGGTCGCGCCGATCCACCGGCAGCGCCCGCAGCGCCTGCGCGTCGAGGCCCGCGTAGCGCTCGTGCAGCGCGGCCGTGATCTCGAGGTAGCTCGCGAGCGTGCGCAGCTTGGCCGTCGAACCGAGCTCGAGCTTGGCGCCGGCGTTGAGGTCGAACGGCTGGTCGAGGTTGTCGGCTTGCACGCGCAAGCGGTGCCCCGACTCGCCCGCTGCGTAGAGCGAGAAGCTGTAGACGAGCTGCGCCGGGTCGTTGCGCTCCAGAAGGCGCTTGCCGCCGAGCCCGGCGGCCTTGGCCTGTTCGGGCCAGCGCAGCCGGCGCAGCTGCTCGGTCACGGCAGCCTGCAGGTTCGCGTCGATGCTGCTGGTGACCGCGAGGTCGAGGCGATCGAGGTCGTAGAGCCTGGGTACGTCGAGCAACGTCGCAAGCTCGGTGCGCACGAGGTTCGACGCCTTGCGCGCGGTGTAGTCGTCGACCCGTGGCGGACCGCCGTCGCCGCGCACGACCGGGCGCATCGGCAGCGCAAGGTCGCGCAGCGCCGGCGTGATGACGTCGCCGTCGGCGAGGAGCCGCAGGTAGCTGTCGGCGAGCCGGTCGAGCGCATCGCCGCCGATGCCGAAGAAGTACGCCGGCCTGCGCTGGGCGATGAACAGGTTCAGGAACTGGCGGAAGAAGCGCGCCTGCGCACGCAGCGCCTCGCCGCTCGGATGCGCGTGGCGCAGCGCGTGGTTCGCGACCTCGAAATCGGTCCCGTACCACGCGCGCAAGCCGTCGCCGACGCCGTGCACTTCGCCCCACGCGGGATGCGCGCCGAGCGGCAGGCTGTTCACGTAGTCGACGACGATGCGTCGCCGCGCGGCGAGCGTGTCCTCGCCGTCGAGGTAGGTGCGCATCGACGCCGAGACGATCTGCCGCCACTTCTCGCCCATCGACGCGGTGCGCCCATCGGGCGAGTGGCGGTACTTCTCGAGCTGCGTCGCAAGGGTGCTCGCGCCCGAGACGCGATGGTCCTGATCGACGCTGCCGAGCACCTGGTCGAGCAGCGCCTTGCCGAGGCGCGTCGGTTCGAGCACCGGGTTGTGCTTCGGCCCGTTCGCGCCGAGCAGCTCGCGGTTCTCGATGTAGGCGAGCGCTTCCACCACGAGGCGCGGGATCTCGTCGAAGGTCGCGTACACGCGTTGCGGGAAGAGCGCGTCGTAGAGCGACGCGCCGCGGCAGTCGAGCACCGACAGGCCGGCCTGCACCTTCTCGCGGTACGGCGCGTAGTAGCCGTGCCCGGTGTGGTCGAGCAGCGGCTGCGCGTGGCGCGCCTGCGCGACGACCTCGTAGTCGCGCTCGACCAGCCGCTCGACGTGCGCGGGGATGCGCGTGTAGCCGAGCCGCTCGTCGGACGGCCCCGCGCTCGGAAAGCGGATCGACGCGCTCGGCCCCGGCTCGACGGTGTAGCCGAGCCTGGTTGCGGCGCCCGAGAAGTAGCGCGCCTGCAACGTCGACGTGCGCAGCTCCCACGCCGCCGCGGCCGCAAGCAGCAGGACGATCGGCGCGGCGACCGCCGCGACGACGAACGGCCTTCTGCGCCACCACGGTCCGTGGGCGTTGCTGGTCGGCACGGCTCGATCTCTCCTCCTCGGATCGAGAATTGTGGAGACGAGGGCGATCCGGCTCGATCCCCCGTTCAAGGGCAGGAACCACCCTGACCTCTCGACGACGCGTCGGCGCCGGAGCGCATCCTCGCCTAGGGGTCGCCTAGCGACAGCGGCGCGCAGCGCCAGGCTCGGGGCATCGGCTCGCTCACCCGTACAACTCCCCGGCCGCCCGCAACCTCGACGCCACCTTCTCCGCCAGCGCCGCCGGCGCCAGCACGCGCACCTGCTCGCCGTGGCGCAGCACGTCCATCGCCAGTTCGGTCGCGTCGGCGTACGGCACGCGCAGGGTCAGCGAGCCGTCGGCGCCGACCTCCGATTGCTGCGCCGGGTGCCACTGCTCGTGCCGCACCCACTCGGCCGCCTCGGGCGAGAACCGCAAGGTCGCCCATTGCAGCTTGACGCCGCTGAAGACGCCGTAGCCGCCGTCGAGCTCGGCCTCCACCGTCTTCACCCCGACGTCGCGCGCGCGCTGGTCGAGCAGCGCCGCGTCGCGGATCGCGTCGAGCGAGAAGCGGCGCATGCCGTCGCTGTTGTGGCACCAGGCGTCGAGGTACCACGTGTTGCGATAGTGCACGAGGCGCTGCGGCGAGACGACGCGGGTGCCCTCCTGCTTGCGGCCGCGCGTGTAGTAGCGCATCTCGATGCGCCTGCGCTGGAGCAGCGCGCTGCCGGCGATCTCGAAGAAGCGCACCTCGACCGGGCGCCGCGCCGGGGTCACGATCTTGACCCGCTTCATCAGCTGCTTGGCCTCGCTTGCGCTCGTGCCGAGCATGCCGTGCAGCTTGTCGAGCAGCGGCTGCAGGTGGCGCGCGAGCACGCCGCCCGCGTCGAGTTCCTGGATCAGCTGGTGCATCGTCAACAGCGCGTGGATTTCGCGCTCGCTGAACCACAGGCCCGGCAGCTCGTGCTGCACCCGGCGCGGGTCGGTCTCGAACTTGTAGCCGTTCGCGTCGCGGTCGTAGACGATCGGCGCGTCCATCCGCGACCGCAGGTACAGCAGGTCGCGGTTCAAGGTCGCGCGCGACACCTCCAGCTCGTCCCGCAGCGAGGCGAAGCTCACGCAGCCGCGGTTGCGGATCAGCATCTCGATCTTGTAGAAGCGCTCGGTGCGGTCCATCGCGTCCCCTCCTGGCCGGCTCACGGGGTGAGCCTGCGGATGCTAACGCGACGCCGGCCGGTCGGGCACGTGTTCGGCTCGACCCGCGGCGCCGGTGCGTCCCCCGA
>Ga0187893_10010644_pt1 | contig 13629 bp, 9 predicted proteins | sample MA1701074metaG_FD_139574 | JGI IMG/M metagenome (GOLD analysis project Ga0187893, IMG submission 139574) | White microbial mat communities from a basaltic lava cave in the Kipuka Kanohina Cave System on the Island of Hawaii, USA - MA170107-4 metaG ...
CTTGGGATCGTGGCCGCCGCGGTTCAGCTGCCAGATGTCGTCGTCCGTCATGTTGGCGACCATCGCCTTCAGCTCGGGATGCGCGCCGAAGAAATGCTCCCGCGTGTAAGCGCCGCCTCGCGATTTGTAGTTCTGGTAGTCGCCGTCGACCGCGCGCTCCATGCGCTCGAGCAGGATGCCCTTCTTGTCGCGCGCGAAGAGCGAGTCCCACGCGTCGCCCCAGATCACCTTGATCACATTCCAGCCCGCGCCGCGGAACGTGCCCTCGAGCTCCTGGATGATCTTGCCGTTGCCACGCACCGGGCCGTCGAGGCGCTGCAGGTTGCAGTTGACGACGAACACCAGGTTGTCGAGCGATTCGCGCGCGGCGAGCCCGATCGCCCCCAACGACTCGGGCTCGTCCATCTCGCCGTCGCCCATGAACGCCCACACCTTGCGGCCCTTCATCTCCGCCAGGCCGCGGTGCTCGAGGTACTTCATGAAGCGCGCCTGATAGATCGCGAGGATCGGCCCGAGCCCCATCGAGACGGTCGGGAACTGCCAGAAGCTCGGCATCAGCCAGGGATGCGGATACGACGAGAGCCCGCTGCCGCCCGTCTCCTGGCGAAAGCCGTGCAGCTGCTCCTCCGTCAGCCGGCCTTCGAGGAACGCGCGCGCATAGATGCCGGGCGACGAGTGGCCCTGGATGTAGATCAGGTCGGCGCCGTCCGCGTGCTCCGGGCCCTTCCAGAAGTGATTGAAGCCGACGTCGTAGAGCGTCGCCGAGCTTGCGAACGTCGCGATGTGGCCACCGAGCTCGGAGCTCTCGCGATTCGCCTGCACGACCATCGCGAGCGCGTTCCAGCGCACGAGCGAGCGGATGCGGTGCTCGAGCCCGGGCTCGCCGGGCATCGGCGGCTCCTCGCTCACGGGAATTGTATTCAGGTACGCGGTGGTCGCGCGGTACGGGAGGTGAGCGCCGGAGCGGCGCGCCTTGTCGATCAGCTGCTCGATCAGGAAGTGCCCGCGCAGCGCGCCGTCCGTTCGCAGCACGGAGTCGAGCGCGTCGAGCCATTCTTGCGTCTCTTCCGGGTCGACGTCGCGAATCGGTTCAGCCATCGCGCGATTCCCTCCGGCGCAACGAATAGCCGCAGCTTCGGCTGTATCGCACCGCGATCTGAAAGAATGTTCTCGTCGTGGTGATTTCAACTCTACAAAGACTTCTATTGATAAATTCTGATGGAATTGATCGACCGATTAAGATTGACAATGCACTGACGACTTAGAATCGTCGTCGTGAAGCGTCGGTGGCTGCGGGGATTTCCATGAGCGCGACACCCATGGGGCGTGCACGAAGCGCGCCGCGCTACACGCCAGGCGGCGCCGCGCTTCACCAGCTCGTGCGCGAGCTCGAGCGGATCGCGCAGGAGGGCGTCGTGCTCGGGCGGGTCAGCAGCGCTCGGCTCGCGCTGCTGCACGGCGTGATGCAGCGCGAACGCACCGCGAGCGAGCTGGCGCGCGAGCGCGGCGCGACGCGGCAGGCCACGCTGCGGCTCGTCGACGCGCTGCTCGCCGAGGGCTGGCTCGAGCGCGCCGAGAACCCGCGCCACCGGCGCGCGCCGCTCTTGCGCGCGACGCCGCTCGGCGCGCGTGCTTATCACGAGGCGGCGCACGAGCGGGCGCAGGCGCTGAACCGCGCCGCCGAGAGCTGCGACGCCGGCGAGGTGCTCGCGGCAGTCCGCGTGCTGCGCCTGCTGCGCGAGACGGCCGGGCGCCGGAGCGCGGATGCATCCCGACCGCCGCCCACGGGCAGCTGAGACGTCGCACGGCCGCTCCGGCGTTTCGAGTGGGCCATTTCACAGCGCGAAAGCCGCGTTCCTTGGGACGATCGCCGGCAGCGACCCGCAACGGAGGACGCATGCCGACCCCCGCGAAGCGCAACGCCAAGCGCGCGCCCCTAACAGCCACTCGCAAGCCTCGCATCGCGATCGTTGGCGGCGGGCCGGCCGGGCTCTCGACCGCGTTCCACCTGACGCGCGATCCCGGCTGGCGCGAGAAATACGACATCACCGTCTACCAGATGGGTTGGCGCGCCGGCGGGAAGGGCGCGACCGGCCGCGATGCCGCGAACGCCCAGCGCATCGAGGAGCACGGCATCCACGGCTTCTGCAACTTCTACTTCAACACCTTCGCGATGATGCGCGAGGCGTACGAGGAGCTCGATCCGGCCGATCGCGCGCTGCTGCCGACGAAGGCGATCGAGCACGCGTTCCTCGGCAGCTCGCGCACCTACGCGATCGCCGCGCGCCAGGGCATGTGGCGCGACGTGCTCGACTTCCTGCCCGCGACGCCGGGCGATCCATGGGACGCGAGCTGGAAGGTCGACCTCTCGTGGAAGGCGGTCGTGCGCGGCGTGCTGATCCAGCTCGCCTGGCGCGGCCGCTCGGACGAGGCGAACCCGACGGCAACCGCCGACGACATCGTGCCGCCGAACGCGCCGCCGCCGATCGTCGCCGCGGCAAACGCGCTGCACGGCGCGATCTGGAAGATCTGGAGCGAGCTGCCCGCGGTACCGGGCGAGCTGCCCGGCGCGCAGCTCGACGCGCGGCTGCGCGCGTGGAGCGCGGAGCTCGACGCGCAGCGCGCAGCCTTCGACACGGTCGTGCAAGCCGCGCTGGCCGCGCTCGCCGCGACCGCGCTGCGCGCGCTCTCGGTGCTCGATCTCTACTGGACGCTCTTCCGCGGCCTCGTCGCAGAGAGCCTGCTGTTGCCCGGCGCCGATCTCGATGCGATCGACGGCCACGACTACCGCGACTGGCTCGCGCAGCACGGCCTGTCCCAGCTCGTGCTCGCGTCGCCCATCCTCTCGTCGGTCGCGAACATCTTGTTCGCGTATCCGAACGGCGACACGACCGCACGGCCGCAGCTCTCCGCGGCGTCGTGGGCCGGCTGGATGCTGCGCAGCGTCGTCGGCCGCGGCGCCTACTTCTATTTCATGGCGGCCGGCACCGGCGACAGCGTGATCCTGCCGCTCTACCTGCTGCTGGCGCGCCGCGGCGTGCGCTTCGAGTTCTTCCACAAGCTGGTCGGCGCGAAGTCGTCCGCCGGCGCGGCGCCGCGTATCCGCGAGCTGCGGTTCAAACGCCAGGCGCGCCCGAAGGGCGGCCGGCCGTATCGGCCGCTCGTGCGAGTGCAGCGGCCGGGAGGCGGGAAGGCCGGGACGTTCTGGGCGTGGCCCAACCAGCCCGACTATGCGCAGCTCGAGAACGCGTCCGAGCTGCGCGACGCGCAGCTCGAGGCCTTCGAGCCGCAGCCGGGCGAGCGGGAGCACGTGCTGAAGGCGGGCCGCGACTTCGACCACGTCGTGTGGGCGGTGCCCCCGACGGTGACCGCGCTCGTCGCCGACGCCGGCATGCGCAAGCGCTGGAGCGCTCTCGCGCGGCTCGGAACGACCGCGACACAGGCCACGCAGGTGTGGCTCACGAAGAGCACGCAGGAGCTCGGCTGGGATCCGCAGCTCGGTGTGCCGCCGCAGACCGGCCGGCCGAGCGAGCGCTACGCGTGCTCCTCGTATCCGCAGCCGCTGAACGCGCTCGTCGTGTTCGACGACCTGATCGACTACGAGGCGTGGCCGGACGGCGAAGCGCCAAAGGGACTGATCTACCTGTGCGCGCAGCTGCAGCAGCTGCTTCCCGCGAGCGAGCGCAGCCGCAAGCGCGATCTCTACCGCGTCGAAGCCGCCACCAGCGGCGCGCTGCGTCTGCTCGGGAACTTCCTGAAGAAGTCGTCGATCGGGCCGCGCGACCCGCAGTCGCTCGACTTCGAGCTGCTGCACGTTCCGGGCGCTGCGAGCGCGACGACACACGGCGAGGAGCGCTTGCGCTCGCAGTACTACCGGGCGAACACTCGTCCCAGCGAGGCGTATGTGCAGGCGAACCCAGGCACCGGATCGCTGCGCTGCGACGCATGGGCGTCCGGCTTCACGAACGCGGTCTTCGCAGGGGACTGGACCTACACCGGGATGAACATCGGCGCGTTCGAGAGCGCGATCACCGGAGGCAAGCTCGCGGCGTTCGCGCTCAGCGGCAGCGCGGCCGAGCTCCCGTCGCTCGTCGGCTTCGACTTCCTGCACGCCGCCGCGCGCGCGCGCATCGAAGCCGCGCTCGCCGCGAAGGCGATCCCGCGCATTCGATGACGAGCGGCGGATCACCTGCCTCCGCGCGCCGGCTCGGCGGCGTCCTGGTGACCGACCTGGTCGGCTCGACGCGGATGCGGACGATGCTCGGCGACGACGGCGCCGAGCCGCTGCGGCGCGATCACGAGCGCTTGTTGCGGGCGATCGTCTCGCGCCACAGCGGGCGCGTCGAGCAGTGGCTCGGCGACGGCATCCTCGCGACGTTCGAGAGCGTCTCCTCCGCTGCACGCGCAGCGATCGGCGTGCAGCAGGGCACGCAGCGCGGGAGCGCCCGGCCGCGCGGAGAGCCGCTCTCCGTCCGCGTCGGCTTCGCCGGCGGCGAGATCGAGTGGCAGGGCGGCGACTGCCGCGGCGCGCCGGTCGACGCCGCGAACGCCGCGTGCGAAGCGGCGGGCGGCGGTGAGATCCTCGCCCCACGCGCCGTGCTCGGCTTGGTCGGCAGCCGCGAAGCGCTCCGCCACGCCGATGCCGGCGACGGCCGCATCGCGATCGCATGGGAGCCGCAGCGCCGCGCCGCGCCGCATCTCGGCGCGCCGTTCTCGCTGCGTACCGGTGGGCAGCTGCCGTGGACCGGCCGCGGCGGCGCGCTCTCGGTGCTGCGCGACGCGTATCAGCGCGCCGCGCGCGGCGAGCCGCAGCTGGTCGCGCTGCGCGGCGCGGCGGGCATCGGCAAGACGCGCCTGCTCGCGGAGCTGTGCGAGGAAGTCGACGCGCTCGGCGGCGCGATCGTATACGCGGCTGCGCACGAGGCTTCGGCGGCGCCCTACGACCCGCTCGAGAAGGCGCTGCGGCACTGGGTGCAGCGCGTGAGCGATCTGCCGGAGCGGCTCGGCCCGACCTCGGGCGAGCTCGGGCGGCTCGTGCCCGAGCTGCTCGAGCGCGTGCCGGATCTCCCGCCGCCGACCGAATCCGATCCCGAGCACGAGCGCCGCTTGCTGCACGACGCGTTCGCCGAGTGGCTGCGCAGCGCCGCGGAGGGCGAGCCGTTCGTGCTGCTGCTCGACTCGCTGCACTGGGCGAGCGGCGCCGCCTACGAGCTGCTCGAACGCACGCTCGCGCAGCTCGCCGAGAGCCGCCTGCTGGTCGTGACCACGCAGCGGCCGAGCGACGAGCGCGTCGCGAGGCTCGTGCGTTCGGCCGAGGCCGCGTTCGGCACGGGCGCGGCGCGCCTCGTCGACCTCGTCGGGCTGTCGGCCGACGAGGTCAGCGAGCTCGTGCGCAGGGCACGCGGCGACGTCTCCAGCGAGCTGATGGGCACGATCCACGTGATCACGCGCGGCAACCCGCTCTACATCACCGAATTGTTACGGGGCGCGTCGCTCGCCGACGGCGAAGCCGACCTGCCGCAGACCGTGCTCGCCGCGCTGCGCGAGACGGTGCGCGCGCTCGATCCGAGCGCGCATCGCGTGCTCGAGGCCGCGTCGGTGATCGGCGAATCGTTCGAGGCGCCGCTGCTGGCGGACATGCTCGGCGAAAGCGAGGGCACCTTCGTCGTGCTCGAGCGCGCCGCTCGCGACGGCCTGATCCGCGAGCTCGATCGCGAGCGGCTCAGCTACGGCTTTTCGCACGCGCTGCTCCAGCAGGCGTTCTACGGCGAGATCGGTGCGGCGCGCGCGGCGCTTCTGCACGAGCGCACCGGCATCGCGCTCGAGCGGCGCGGCGACGCGCTGCGCAGCGCGAACGCCGCCGCGCTCGCGCGCCACTTCGGGCTCGCGGCGCCGCTCGGGCACGCAGCACGCGCCGCGCGCTACGCCGCAGCGGCCGGCCGGCAGGCGCTCACGCAGCACGCGGATGCGCAGGCGCTCGCGCTCTTCGGCGCAGCCGCGCACCACGCCGCCGAGCTGCCTGCATCGCGCGAGCGCTGCGAGCTCGCGATCGACACCGGCGAAGCGCTGCGCCGGCTCGGAGAGGTCGCCTATCGCAAGCAGCTCGACGCAGCGGCGGATCTCGCCGCCGAGCTCGGCGACGGCGCGCTGATGGCGCGCGCGCTGCTCGCGACCTACCGCGGGACCTTCACGCGCGCGATGCACGTCGACGACGCGCAGCTGGCGCGGCTGCGGCGCGCGCTCGAGCTGCTCGGCGAGAGCGAGCCGGAGCTGCGCGCGGGCCTGCTCGCGCTGCTCGGCACGGAGCTCGCGTGGGCGTTCGACGCCACTGCCGGCGAGCGCGCCAGCGACGCCGCGCTCGCGCTCGCGCGCGGCACGGGCGATCGCGAGCTGCTCGCCGACGTGCTCGCGCAGCGCCAGTGGTCGGTGTTTCACCCGATCGCGGAGCGCGTCGCGACGACGCGCGAGCTCGCCGAGCTCGCGGCAGGCAGCGTGCGGCCGGCGCTGCGCTTCGACGCCGCGGGCAGCGCGCTGTTCACCGCCGCGCGGATCGGCGACCGCGCCGGCGCGGCCGCTGCGCTCGAGACGCTGCGCCAGCTGGCGCGCGAGATCGATCAGCCGCTCGTGCATTGGATGCTCGCGATGCGGGAGGCCACCGCGGCGTTGATCGAAGGACGCGTCGACCACGCGCGCGCCTTCGTGAGCTCGGGCGTCGCTCTCGCGAAGCGGCTCGGCATGCCGGACGCGGCCGCGCAGCTGCGCGTGCAGCGTTTCTGGATCGATGCGGACACCGAGCCGCGCGACACGTCGCGCACGGCGCTGAGCGCGGCGGTGCAGATCCACCGCGAGCTGCTGCCGTTCAACTGGTCGTCGCTCGCATTTCGCTGCGTCGAGCTCGGACTCGAGAGCGAGCGCGACGCGGTGCTCGCGAGCCTCGCGTCCGGGCTCGCGACGCTGCGCCGCGGTCAGACTTGGCTGCTCAGCCTGTGCGGCGCCGCGGTCGCCGCCGCGGACGCCGGCGACGTCGCGCTCTGCGCGTGGCTGAACGAGCAGCTCGCGCAGCACGGCGACGAGCACGCGAACTTCATGTTCGGGACGCTCGGGTCTGTCGCGCGCTACGCAGGTCTCACCGCACGCGCGCTCGGTCGCCTCGAGGAAGCGGAGCGCTGGCTCGAGCGCGCGGCTCTGCGCGACGGCGCGTTCGGTGCGCCCGCGTGGCGCGCGCGGGCGCTGCTCGATCTCGCGGAGCTGCGCTGGGAGCGGGATGGCAAGCTCGTCGGCGAAGCGCGCGCCGGCTTCGACGAGGCGCGCGAGCTCAGCTCGCGGCTCGGGCTCGCCGTGATCTCGGAGCGCGCCGAGCGCCTTCGCGCGCGCTGGGACCGTTCGTGACGCGCTCGTAGGTCTCCAGCGCGTCGGCGAAGCCCTCGAGCGTCGCGCGGCCCGCCGAGCGGAACGCGCCCGCGGCCTCGGGCGCGAGCGCGACCAGATTCGCGGCGCACAGCACCTGGCCCCACTGCGCGGTCTCGCGCAGGCGGCTCGCCTCGATCACCGGCAGCCCGTGGATCGCGGCGCCCTCGAACAGCACGTCGCCGACGCTCAGGCCCGCGCGCACGTCCGGCGGAAGCGCCGCCGCGAAAGCGAGCGCGCGCGCCGCGGAGTCGAACGCAGCGACCACCAGCCGCTGCACGCGCTGAATCGGCTCGCCGCCCGCCGGCGCGATCGCGCCGAACAGCGCCTCCGCCCGCTCGGGCATCGACACGGCCGCCTCGATGAAGGCGACCGCACGCAGCCGCAAGCGCGAACCGGGATGATGCAAGCCGCCTCCCTCGCCTGCGGGTGGACCGCTTCCATGGTCGCAGGCATTTCGAGCGACGTCCGCCCGCGCGGCGCGCGCGTGCGAGTAAGCTGCCGCGCCCATGCACGAGGAGGCGACATGAGGACGCGAGCCGCGGTGGCGCGGGCGGCGGGCAAGCCGCTCGAGATCGAGGAGATCCAGCTCGACGGCCCGAAGGTGGGCGAAGTGCTGGTCGAGATCCGCGCCACCGGCGTTTGTCACACCGACGAATTCACGCTCTCGGGCGCCGATCCCGAGGGCAAGTTCCCCGCGATCCTCGGCCACGAGGGTGCTGGCATCGTGCGCGAGGTGGGCGCGGGCGTGACGTCGGTCGCGCCGGGCGACCACGTGATCCCGCTCTACACGCCCGAGTGCCGGCAGTGCAAGACCTGCACTTCGCGCAAGAGCAACCTCTGCACCGCGATCCGCGCGACGCAGGGCCAAGGCGTGATGCCCGACGGCACGAGCCGCTTCTCGGGCAAGGGCGGCACGATCTTCCACTACATGGGCACGTCGACATTCGCGCATCACATCGTGCTGCCCGAGATCGCGGTCGCGCGAGTTCGCAAGGACGCCCCGTTCGAGAAGATCTGTTACGTCGGCTGCGGCGTGACGACGGGCATCGGCGCGGTGATCAACACCGCGAAAGTCGGCGCGGGCTCGAACGCCGTCGTGTTCGGTCTCGGCGGCATCGGCCTCAACGTGATCCAAGGCCTCGCGATGGTCGGCGCGAACAAGATCGTCGGCGTCGACCTGAACCCGGCGCGGCGCGCGATGGCCGAAGAGTTCGGCATGACGCACTTCGTGAACCCCGCAGAAGTGAAGGGCGACCTGGTCGCGAAGCTGGTCGAGCTCACCGATGGCGGCGCCGACTACAGCTTCGAGTGCATCGGGAACGTCGACGTGATGCGGCAGGCGCTCGAGTGCTGCCATCGCGGCTGGGGGGAGTCGATCATCATCGGCGTCGCCGGAGCGGGGCAAGAGATCAAGACGCGGCCGTTCCAGCTCGTCACGGGGCGCGTTTGGAAGGGGACCGCGTTCGGCGGCGCCCGCGGGCGGACGGACGTGCCGAAGATCGTCGACTGGTACATGGACGGGAAGATCCGCATCGACCCGCTGATCACTCACGTGCTGCCGCTCGAGCGGATCAATGAGGCGTTCGAGCTGATGCGGGAGGGGAAGTCGATTCGGACGGTGGTGACGTTTTGAAGGGGTAGGAGGCGGCAGGTCGAGGACTCCTGCCGCCGGAGAAGAGAAGAAGGGAAGAAGAGAAGAGGTCGGGCGGGCTCGGCTCTGCCCGCGTTTGCCCGGCGCTCCTCGTCCGAGACGCGGATTTTTTCTGCGCTTGCTGTGACGAGCCGAGCCGTGCTGCGGATCACGAGTGCAGAATGGGCGCGAGTGATTGGGCCAGCGGGCGGATGCTCGAGGTCGGTGGGACGGACGCGCGCGAGCGATTCGCCGAGTTGTTGGGGGAACATCGCCGAATCGTGTTCAAGGTTGCGAACACGTATGCGCAGAGCGCGGAAGATCGCGCGGATCTCGCGCAGGAGATCGCTGCGCAGCTCTGGCGCGCGTTTCCGCGTTACGACGCGCAGCGGCCGTTCGCGACCTGGATGTATCGCGTCGCGCTGAACGTCGGCATCTCGTACCTGAGAAGTCGCGGCCGCAGTCGAGCCGAGGACCGCTTCACTCCGAGCCGGCAGCCGCCGCGCGCGCGCCCGACGAGACGCTCGACGACGCGCGGCGGGCGCGAGCGCTCGAACGCGCGATCGCGCGGCTCGGACGCATGGACCGCGCGCTGCTGCTGCTCCACCTCGACGAGCGCAGCCAGCGCGAGATCGCCGAGATCCTCGGCATCTCGGAGTCGAACGTTGCGACCAAGCTGAGCCGCTTGCGCCAGCGCCTGCGCGGCGAGCTCGCGGAGGAGGAGCGATGAGCAGCACCGAGAGCTCGCGGGGAGTCGACGAGCTGAAGCTCGCGTGGCAGGTGCTCGAGCGGCGCCTCGAGCGGCAGCACGCGCTCGAGCTCGCCACCTTCCGCCGCACGCGCCTGCGCGACGTGCGCAGCGCGCTGCGGCCCACCGCGATCGCGCAGGCCGTGCAAGCGGCGCTCGGCGCGCTGCTGATCGTCTGGTTCGCGATGTTCTGGTTCGAGCAGCGCGAGACGCCGCCGCTGTTCTGGATGGGCGTGCTCGGCCAGCTGTGGTCGATCGGGCTCGTCGCGCTCGCCGTGCGCGACCTCGTCACGCTCTCGCAGCTCGACTACGCGGCGCCGGTCGTCGCGATCCAGAAGCGCATCGCCGAGCTGCGCGCGCGCCGCGTCCGCGTGACGCCGTTCTACGTCGTCACGGGCTGCTTCATGTGGATCCCGGTGGCGATCGTGTTCTTCCGCGGCTTCGGACCCGAGCTCTGGGCGGACGAGGAGCAGCTGATCGCTTGGTTCGCCTGGGCGGAGCGGCCGCAGGTGCTGCTCTGGCTACTGGCGAACCTCGTGCTGGTGCCGGCCCTCGCGCTCGCGGCGCTGCGCTGGCTGCGCGATCCGAAGCGCGCGCGGATCGCGAAGCGAGTCGACGACGAGCTCAGCGGCCGGAGCGTCGTGCGCGCCGAGGCGATCTTGTCGGAGATCGCGGAGTTCGAGCGCGAGTGAATCGAGCGCCGCGCCGACCGCCGCTCCCGCATAATCCGGGCATGCAGCTGCCCGAACGCGGCCGACCCGCAGCCGAGATCCTCGCCGACCTAACGGCCAAGCGCGCGCGCGACGCGCGCTGGAGGGAAGGGCGCACCTTCGGGATGGTGTACGACGGCGGGCGCGAGGTGCATGAGATCGCCGAGGCCGTCGCGCGCGAGTTCCTGCACGAGAACGCGCTGAACACGCGAGCGTTCCCGTCGCTCGGCGAGATTCAGAGCGAGGTCGTCGGGTGGACTGCCGGGCTGCTGCATGGGGACACCCAGGTCGCGGGCTTCCTGACCAGCGGCGGCACCGAGAGCATCCAGTGCGCAGTGAAGGCGGCGCGCGAGCGCGCGAAAGCGGAGCGCGGGATCGCCGCACCGGAGCTGGTGCTGCCGGCGAGCGCGCACGCGGCGTTCCACAAGGCCGCTCACGATTTCGGGCTGCGCGTGCACTGCGTGCCGGTGCGCGCGGACTTCCGCGCCGACGTCCCGGCGATTGCGGCGCGCGTGAACGCGAACACCGCGCTGATCGTCGGCAGCGCGCCGCAGTATCCGCAGGGCGTGATCGATCCGATTCCGGAGCTCGCCGAGATCGCCGCGCAGGCGGGCGCGTCGATGCACGTCGACGCGTGCATGGGCGGCTTCGTGCTGCCGTTCGCCGAGCGGCTCGGGCATGCAGTCCCGCCCTGGGACTTCCGCGTGCCGGGCGTGACCACGATCTCCGCCGACCTGCACAAGCTCGGCTACGCGCCGAAGGGCGCATCGGTAATCCTGCACCGTAACAAGCAGCTGCGGAAGTATCAGACGTTCGTGTTCGACGGCTGGCTCGGCGGCCTCTACGCGTCGCCGAACCTCCAGGGATCGCGCGCCGGCCTGCCGATGGCGTGCGCGTGGGCGGTCATGCAGCGGCTCGGGCTCGAGGGCTACGAGCGCCTGACGCGCGCAACGCTCGCGGCGCGCGATCGCATGCTCGCCGCGATCGCGGCCGTTCCGGGGCTGCGGGTGTTGGGGACGCCGGACGCGCACGTGCTCGCGTTCAGCGCGGGACCGGGCGGCGAGCTCGACGTATTCGCGCTCGGCGACGCGCTGCTCGCGCGCGGCGGCTGGTTTCACGACCGCCAGACCCCGCCGGATTCGCTGCACAGCACAGTCTCGGCCGGAAATGCGCCGGTGATCGAAGAGTGGGCGCGCGATCTCGCCGCCTGCGCAGAGCAGCTGGCCGGCCGGCGCGCCGCCGACCGCAGCGCGGTCTACGCGACGCTCGACTGAGGCGGATCCGGCCGATCGCTAGCCGGCCGCCGGTTAAGTCGCGCGCGACCTCGGCCGATTCGTCCCAATCTCGAGAGGGTCGATGCGCAGCTCTGGGCCGATTGCCGTACTCGCCGTGCTCGCGGTCGCTTGCGCTACGTCGAAGCCGGCCGCGAAGGTCGAGCACGTGCCTCCGCTCGCGCCCGCCGCGGCCATCGCGCCGATGCCCGAGATCCAGCGGCGAGCCGATGCCGACCGCGTTCGTGCGCTCGAGCTCGAGATCGAGCGGCTGCATGCCGACCTGCGCGCCGCCGAGGAGACGTTGGTCGCGGTCGAGTCGGGGATGCGCGGCGCGCAGGGGCGCGCCGAGGCGGTCTCGGCGCTCGCCGAGGCACGCATCCAGGTCGACCGCGCCGCGCGCCGTGCGCCGTGGCGCGCGGACGAGGCGCGCGAGGCGCGCGAGAAGCTCGCGGAGGCGGACCGGCAGCTCGCCGTGGGGCGCATCGGCTCCGCGGTGTTCTTCGTGTCGCGTGCATCGCGCATCGCGAGCTCGCTGGCAGCCGAGGCAGACCGCGTCGCGTCGGATCCGAACACCCAGTTCGTCCGCGTCGCGCGCGTGAACTTGCGCGAGGGCCCGAGTGCCGAGAGCGCGGTCCTCGCCGTGCTCCCGGAGCGGCTGCCGGTGCTCGTCGAAGGCAGCGAGGGCGAGTGGTCGCTCGTGCGGACCGCCACCGGCCGGGTCGGATTCGTGCATTCCGGTCTTCTCGTAGGACGTTGAGCCCGGTTCCGCGGCGGGCGCGCGACCGCGGGCGACGTGCGGCTGCGCGCCTCTCTGCGCTCGCTCACTCGTCGCGAGCGGCCATCACGCAGTCCTTGCCGGCGTGCTTGGCCGCATAGAGCGCGCGGTCGGCGTCGGCGAACAGGCGCGCGGCGTCGCCCTGATAAGCGGCGACGCCGACCGAGATCGTCACGGTGATCGGCGCGCTGAGCGGCCCGGCGCGGAACTCGCTCGCGTGGACCGCGAGGCGCAGCTTCTCGGCGAGCGCGACCGCGGCCGCGAGATCGGCGTCCGGCGCGAGCAGCACGAACTCCTCGCCGCCGTAGCGGGCGACGAGATCGCGGTCGCGCGCCTGCGCGGCGAGCACGCCAGCGAGCTGCTCGAGCACCGCGTCGCCGCCGGCATGCCCGTGGCGATCGTTCAGCGCCTTGAAGTCGTCGATGTCGATCAGCACGAGCGCGAGCGGCTCGCCGGTGTTCTCGCAGCGCCGGATCGCGTCGGGCAGGCGGTCTTGGAAGAAGCGGTGATTGTGGATCTTGGTGAGGCCGTCCGTGATCGCGAGCTGCGCGAGCGCCTCGTTCGCTCGCGTCAGGCTGTCGACCATCTGGCCGAAGCTCCGCGTCAAAATGCCCACCTCGTCCTTGCTCGTGACGACCGGCAGCACGACGCCGGACTCGCCGTCGCGCAGCCGCTCCGCACAGCTCGAGAGCTCGTGCAGCGGCTCGAGCATCGAGCGCGCGACCGCGAACGCGACGCCCGCGAGTACGAGCACGATGCCGAGATTCAGGCCGACCGTGCGGCGCAGGATCGACGCGATCGGCGCGAAGGTCGAGCCGTAGTCGCCCTCGAAGACGATGCGCCAGCCGAGCCGCGGGAACGGCATCGCGCTGGCGACGACGCGCGTGCCGTCGGACGCGGAGTAGCCGACGACGTCGCCGCGCGCGCTCTTGGCGAGCCGCGCCGGCATGTGCGCGGGCGCGAGCTCGCCGCTCAGCGAGCTCGCGACGAGCATGCCGCCCGCGTCGAAGACGAAGAGCCGCCCGCCGTTCTCACTCGCGGCTGCGACGAGCTGCCCATGCAGCTCCGCGTAGGGCAGGATC
>Ga0187893_10010647_pt1 | contig 13626 bp, 12 predicted proteins | sample MA1701074metaG_FD_139574 | JGI IMG/M metagenome (GOLD analysis project Ga0187893, IMG submission 139574) | White microbial mat communities from a basaltic lava cave in the Kipuka Kanohina Cave System on the Island of Hawaii, USA - MA170107-4 metaG ...
AACTTTGGCGGCAATTTCTCTGGAATTCTTAACCGTAGGAATCTTGATTCTTACTCGCCCGCCTGTGATGTGAAGATAGTGCGAGGAATTCTTCATGGGATTCACACCTCCGTGTATTTTTTCGAGGGGGTGAAATTGAATCTCTGGCTGACCTATTTAATCACGGGCAGTGTTAAGCCAACCTTATCGGGAGATTAACTCTGCATTAAAATGAAAGAGAGGGGATCTGGGACAGTTCGACGCAAGGCTGCCACTAACCCGCTCAGGACGGAAGACTTAAATTTAGTTACCTAGGCTCCGTTGATCAACGAACAATCTCGTTGTAACCAGGCGAAGCATTTTGAGGGAGGAGGGCCTTGGGAACTGGAGGAATCTGGGTGGGGTTTGCCGGCTTGCTGGCTTCATTGAGCACGAAGGGGAGAACTGCTCCTCCACCAATGGTCAGCCAATCAATCAGTCCTAATGGCGTTGTGCCCAGCAGACCTCGCAGGGCCGGCGAGAAAACTGCCAACAGCTGCAATCCCAAAGACCCCCCCACAGCCAAATTCAATTGCGGGTTTGGAGGCAAGTCGCCTCCAATCACGCGGTGTGTTTCCGAGCGACAACTGTATGCATGCAGCAACTGCGCCAGTGTCAGGTTCATGAAGGCGATGGTGCTCGCCTGCGGTCCAATGCCGTAGCGCATCACCCCATAGCCATAACTAGCCATGGTCGCAGCAGTCACCGTCAGCGACTCGCGTCCGTAACGGACTAAATCACGATTGCTCACAATTGGCGCTCCCGGGTCGCGCGGGGGCTTCAGCAATACGTCCGGCTCGGCAGGTTCAACGGAAAGTGCGAGTGCCGGAAACACATCAGTTAGTAGATTGATCCAAAGCAACTGCATCGAGTTCAGCGGTTGCCCGAGCCCGGCTCCAATGGAACTGAGTGTCACCATGATCTCGCTGAGGTTCGTGGACAGCAAAAAGTGAACCGACTTTCGGATGTTGTTATAGATGGTCCTTCCCTGACCTACTGCGACGATCAGCGTTTGTAACTCGTCGTTCTCCAGTATCACGTCCGCCACCGAACGGGCTGCAACCGTCCCATTTGATCCCATGGCGATGCCAACCTCCGCCGCCTTCAAGGCGGGTCCATCATTGACTCCGTCTCCGGTCATCGCCACAACGCTTCCGGATTCCTGCAATAGCCTGACGATTTGCAGTTTGTGCGCCGGACTCACGCGGGAAAAGATGTCCACATTTTGGGCCAGACCAGTAAGCGCCTGTGGATCGAGCCTTTCCAGACGAGTTGAGTCGAGCATCTCGAGATGGTTGTTCCCACTTAGACCCAAAGCCTTGCCAATTGCATAGGCTGTGCCGCTTTGGTCTCCGGTAATCATCACAGTCTTGATCCCGGCCTGATGCAGGAGCGCGATTAACTCTCGAGCACCGTTGCGGACCGGGTCAACCATACCTGCCAGGCCAACCCAAACCAGTCGATCATTGGGAATCGCTGACCCGGCCGATGAACCAAAAGCAAATCCCAAGACCCTCAGGGCGCCACCGGCGATCCTTTCGTTCTCCTTCAGAATTTCCGTGCGAAGCTCATCGGTGAGCTCGTGTTGTTCTGAGTCCTTGATATACCAGCGACATAAAGACAAAACCTCGGCTGGATTTCCCTTCACCGTCAACAGTTTCTCGCCTTGTGACGAGCGAAATAGAACGCTCATGTAATTGCGTTTATCTGCTCGATAGTCAACGCTGAGCTTTTCGTATTGCTGCTGCAAAGATTTAATCGAGACGCCTGCGCTAATGGCCATTCGCATCAAAGCGATTTCAGTGGCTGAGCCATTTAGCACGAAGGATCTCTGCTCGCCATCAACCTCAACTTCGTTACATAAAACACCAATATGAATCAGCCGCAGCAACTCGTCGTTAGCGTACGGATTGATCTCTCCCTCAGGACCAACAAACGTGTCACCTGCTATAGTGATTCGCCGCATTCCCGTGAACACAGATTGCACCTGCATGCGACTTTCCGTCAGGGTTCCGGTCTTATCCAGACATAGCACTTGCACCGATCCAAGACTCTCAACGGCATCCAACCGGCGAATGAGCACGTGCCGGCGCCGCATTTCCCGAATGCCACGTGAAAGGGTGGTTGTCGCCACGGTTGGTAAGCCTTCTGGCACCGCGGCAACAGCCAGCGACACCGCAGCCTTTAACATTTGCATCAATCCATGACCACGAAGCATTCCTATTAGGAATACCAGGCCGCAGGTCGCTCCCGAGATGCTAACCATCCGATTGCCTAACCGCTGCAGTTGTCTTTGCATTGGAGTGGCGCTCTGCTGTGTGTCATTCATCAGAGCCTGAATGCGCCCAACCTCGGTAGCCTTTCCAGTGGCCACAGTGACCGCCAAGCCGCTGCCGCCGGTGATTACCGTTCCCCGATAAATCATGTTTGCACGGTCCGCCAGCGGAGTTCCGAGGCGATTGATTCGCGCAGCAGACTTGCCCACCGGCAAGCTTTCTCCGGTCAGCGCCGCCTCATTGAGCGTCAGGCTCCTGACTTCCAGAATTCTTGCGTCCGCAGGGACCTGATTTCCGGGCGTCAGGACCAAAATATCTCCCGGCACGATCTGTTCAATCCGCACCTGCTGCAAGGTCTGCTCACGGATAACCGTAACCGTTAAGCCCTCATCTTCAGTCAGTCCAATTATGGTTTTTTCCGCCTGGTATTCTGTGACCAGGCCAATGCCGGCATTTATAAAGACGACGGCCATAATAACTGCTGCATCTAACAGGCCACCCGTTAGTACTGAGAGAGTTGCCGAGGCCACCAAAAGCGAAGTGGGTAGACTCTTGAACTGTTCAAACAGGATTGCGAGTGCCGACCGTCGCTCAGGTTTTCCCAGACTATTTGGTCCATGGGTCTTGATCCGATCCTTGACGGTTTCGAGTGAGAGCCCGGTCGCTTTAGAGCTCTGAAACAGAGCGAGCACTCGTTCAGCGCTTAAAAGGTGCCAGGGCTGCCGCTGGAGGCAGTTTACCGACGTCAGTTTTGACAAACCATTGGACGAGTGATCTGAAACAAGCGCAGCTTTATTTAAGGGTAGGACCCTTGGAACAAGATTGGCCGAGCGCCGGAACCCATTCCTACTCCTGACTAAATTCTCCAGCGAATCAACGACCTCCCCAGGTTCAATGCTCGGATCGAAGGTAATCAGAACATTACCCGTAAGCGTGCTTGCGTAAACCTGGTCTACGCAAATCCGCTCAGGTAGCTCACGTTCGATTCTGGCTTTCAATTCATCCGATTGCCAGAGACTGTCGACGTGAAGTCTGAGCCGGCCCCTTACTAGAGTGTGTACAGCTGTGACCCGGGGGCCGTGATGCCCGTTTTGCTGGTTCGAGTTTAGTGCGAGGGTTCTCTTGGCTACCGCAACCGATCCGGCCATGATTCATTAAGAGGATTTGTTGGGACGGCGTGTTGTGCCATTCGGCCGGCGTTTTCTGGCATGATTCCCGGCGGCGCTTCCGTCCAGGGCGCCCGGATGCAGTGAGACAAACGAAGAGAAAGAAAAGAGCCCCAGCGTCACCCATAGGGGAGTGGTAAGCTCAGAGCCGATTTTTAGAAGGGCGTATACGGCGAGACTAATAGGCAACAAGGCCTTCATATCAACACCGTTTCCGCTTGCCGCACTGACCTCCGCATTCAGACGTTTGAAGGAGTTAATAAGAACTTGGGTCGCCTGTGGTAAGTCTTCCGATCCATTTTTGGAACCATTCGTTACGTGATGATGGTTATTGTTCGTGGTGGACGAGGTCGCCGTAATGACGAGGCCGAAAGCCGCAGCGTATTCAGCCAATTGTTTTGGAAAGGTCTCGTAGCGCGCGGCATCATAAGTAATCACAGCGCTACCGGTGATGGGATTAAAATCGATCTGATTGATGCCGGTTATAGGTGATATTAGTTCCTTAATCTGTTCTGCAGATGACTCATAGCCTTTGAGGAACGGCAGTTTGACCCGCATACGGCCGGGGATATGATGAACTACTAAACCTTGATACATGTTGCTGCCGGTATGGTTCGCTAATGGAGTGTGGTTGACTGAATTGAAGCACGCTTATAGGGTTCAGCCACCGGGCATCCACGTCAAAAATGAGACTCGGCCGAAAGATAAGTAGGCCTCTTCGCGTCTAATGGCTTTTCGGAATTATGTTTGCGAGCGCCGGCGCTTCGCTGGCTTTCGCGCACCATTACGCCTTTTGACTGGCTTTTTCCCGTTAGCCACCTCGGCTTTTGCCTCCGCCAACAGATCCTGCAGCTGCTCACCTGCCTCAGCTACCGCCCCACGGGTGGCCAGGGCAGTCGAATAACCGGCCCGCACTGCCGTTCTAACAAAAGGACGCAACACGCCTCCTACCGTGGGCAGAAGTTTGGGACCCATCGCCGCCGCAACGCCAATCGCCATTCCCGGTAACAACTCGGGTTTTATAACTGCGACTGCCGCTCCGGTGATAAGCGTACTCATCAAGCTGCCACCCTCTTCCTCGATCCCGTCTTCCAGGTAGCTTTGCTCGCTTTCATCAGCCATGAAATTCCTCCCAAGTAGACCCAAGACTGAGTGGAGCCTCGCCCATCTGACTCACTTGTGCGAGGCCCTAACTGCTTATTAATTTTCAAAGGCGCAAAGGATGGTAGCACATTTTTCTCGGCATAAATCCAAGATAAAACCTGACAAAACTATTCTTAACATCGATTTCACATTGAATTCAGGTACGGTACTGAGTAGCGAAGGTTTCTGTTCAGCAGCGGAGTTGGACCAAGGTTTTGTAACGATGATGTGTGGGTAATGTTGCAAAAGAGTTGTGGCTGGGGAAGGAGGAGAGCGAGGCTGGGAATTTGGAAAAAAGAGGCAGAAATTTAGAGTGAAATCACTCATTCTGCATAGGAGATGACCCTGATTTGCTCACCCGAATGATTTGTTAACCTTTCTTAGGAACAACTGATGCGAAGAATTTCTGTGTATAGATAAAAACTAAATCGAAAGGAGTTTATGAAAGGAATTAGATTAATGAGAATCGGTTTGTGGCTGCTCCTTATCACTGTCACCCTGACGATGACTACGCAGGCGCAACAGATTCGGAGCAGCACACATGCGAAACAGGTACTGACGTGGTTGGAAACGAGTACCGACAAATACAGTAAGAGCATCGACGCAGCTCTTGATCGCAGTCGGCTTAACGACACCAGTTTGGAAGACCAGATTAATGCTTTGGTCGACGAGTTTGAATTTGCAACCGATCGGCTCAAAGAGCGAGCAGAAGATGACGTAGTCGTTGCGGCAGATGTCAGGGAAGTTTTACGACGTGGTCAGCGATTGGACATGTTCATGAAAACTCACACTCTCAACCCCACGGCACAAAGAGATTGGATGCAGGTAAGAAGCTATTTGGACCAGTTGGCCCGCTACTACACTGTATCCTGGGTTTGGGTTCCGCACGACAACACCCCGCTCAACCGAGCATCCACCCGATACGTCATAGAACGGCTGGAACAGACCTCCAACGAATTTCAACGGAGTTTTGATGAAGCTCTCGACAGAAGCCGGCTTGACGGCTCGCGATACGAAGACTTTATGAACAATGTTGTGGCCCAGTTTGAGCTCTCACTCGATAAGCTCAAAGATCAGGCCCGTGGGTCGGGAAACCTGAATCCCGAGGACCTGAAGACAGCTTTACATAATGCCGCCTCGATTGATGATTTCTTGAAGCAGCATCAACTGAGTGTGCGTACCCGGCGCGATTGGGCTCGCGTAAAAGCTAACCTGGACGACCTCGCCTTCCTTAATCAGATGGTCTGGGACTGGAGGGAAAAACGCGTCGCACCCACCATGGCGACCGGTTCTGTACCACCAGTTGCCGAAGGGCAGCGGATCGGTCTGCTCCGAGTGATGCCTCGGTCCGCCAGTGCGGTAGCCCGCGAAGTCAGACATGAATTGCTGTCAGATCTTCCTTACTACAGTGTTTTCGACTGGATTGAGTTTGAAGTGCTGCCCGATAACACGGTAGTCCTCAGAGGAGAGGTAATCTCGCCTCCCGATAAGAAATCGAGGGCGGAAGCTGTGGTGGAAGATATCGAAGGAGTTAAGCAAGTAGTCAACGAAATTCGAGTGCTACCGGTTTCGCCTAACGACGATCGCCTGCGACGTCAGCTGTACAGAGCAATCTACGGATTCAACTCGCCGCTGTTCCGCTACGGTATCGGCTCGCGCCAGGCAATTCACATCATTGTGGACAGGGGTCGAGCGACGCTGAAAGGAATGGTCGACACGGAGGGCGATAAGACGCAGGCGTACATACGGGCGCGCGGCGTTCCCGGATTATTCGAAGTCAAGAATGACCTGGTCGTCGGCTCGATGGAACAAATTCCTAGTTAACGGATATGTCCCAACATGCTTAAGTGACGGGAATCTACCCTAAAATACTTTCGTCTGAAAGCACGCTTGTCGCGCTCCCTGACCGGAGCGCGATTTTTTTGTGAATAGCAAATATGACAATAAAAATTTGAAAGGAGGTTTAGTATGCAGAAAGCGCTTTTCGCCGTTCTGAGTCTGATGCTGCTGGTACTGTTCCCGAACGTCAACTCGGCGCAAACAAGCTCAGCGGCGGAAAACAAAATGACCGTTTCCAGCCGGGTTGGTGCTCCCTTGTTCAACAACCTCGGCAGTTATCACCACGAAATTACAACCAGCTCACCACAGGCCCAGCGTTATTTTGATCAGGGCTTGACCTTAACTTGACTTGGCCTACGCAAATGCAATGCGCCAAGTGATGAAAACTTATCCAGAGGACCTGGAGGCCGCTACCCTTTTCGCAGAGGCTCTGATGGACACGATTCCCTGGAACTACTACACAGAGGATGGTCGTCCCAGGAATGTTACCAACGAAATAATCGAGGCGCTCGAGAATGTGATCTCGAAGGATCCTCAGCATCCCGGCGCCAATCACTTCTATATTCATGCGGTGGAAGCAAGTTCTTATCCAGAACGAGGATTACCTAGCGCTTCCCGCCTTGCCAACATCGCCCTTGGAGCCGGACATTTGGTGCACATGCCCCCGCATATCTATCTGCGACTGGGACGCTATCATGACGCAACACTCGCGAATCAACGCGCGGTAGCTGCTGACCAGTCATATATAACGCAATTTTGGAAAGTGGGATGAAGTGCTTGCCGAGCCACAACCGCCCCAGGATCAGATCTTTGCTTCCGCTATGTGGCCACGCGCTTGCGGGAGAGCTCGCCGGGCGACGAGGACATTCCCGTGAGATGCATCGAAACTTTGCAACCGCAATCGAGCTGGAAGACAAGTTGCCCTATATGGAGCCTCCGTTCTGGCACCATCCTGTTCGTCAGCTTCTTGGAGCTGCCCTGATAAAGGAAGGACGTTTTGCTGATGCAGAATCAGTTTACCGAGAAGATCTGCGGCGGCATCCAGCCAATGGCTGGTCTCTAATCCGCAATCTCCGATTTGCAATTCCTTGAGTGAAATCACCTATCTACCTTAGGTGCTTATGCTGTCGAAGCTGCGCCTGAATAATCTTAAGATTTAAGTGGCTTCAAAACCTCAGCCCCTCCCCCAGACATAGTTATCAAGAATTAATTTAAAGTGAGCGACTTGATGCAACGCACATCCCAGAACAAACAACCCTCGAATGCGCTTGATTGGAAGGACTTATCCAGTCGTTCGGTTTCCAGCGTAGCTAATGAATATAAGGATACAGGCCCGACTGCTTTGCCTCAGCCCGAATTAAAGCAGATCAGAATCGGCAGTACTGAACTCAACTATGCCGAACTGGGAAACGGAGCCCCGGTGGTTTTCATCCACGGAGCCCTGAGTGACTACCGCATCTGGACAGCACAACTCTTCTCGCTGGCTGAGCAGTATCATGTCGTCTCATACAGCCGGCGCTATCATCAGCCAACCATTGCGACTGATGTCACTAATTACACCTACCGCCGACACGTCGACGACCTCAAAGAATTAATAGATCGATTGCAACTTGCCCCTGCTCATTTAATTGGACATTCCTATGGAGGGGCGTTGGCGACGATTCTCGCCCAGGAACAGCCCAGGATGATCCGCAGTCTGGTGCTGGCAGAACCGACTCTGTTTTCGATGTTAACCCGGCCGAACGACAAGGTTTCTTTGAGATTTCATCGCATAGCGCTCGAGGTACTGCAGAAGCTCGCAGAAAACGGAGAGGACAATTTGGCAGTTCAGGAATACATCAACATCGTCCTAGGCAGAGAAGTTTTTAATGAACTACCGGCTGATGTTTCAGAGATAATTATGCAGAATGCTCATACTCTGGCACCGATGCTGCGGTCTTACTTTGATCCTTTGGCCTTTGGTCCCGAGAGTGCGTGCGCCATCAGAGCACCTGCTCTTATCGTCACTGGAGAATCGAGCCCTAAACTTTTCCGCTCGATCAGTCGAGAGCTCAACAACTGCTTGTCAAACTCGAGGCTGTCAGTTCTTCCAGACGCATCGCACGGATTGCACCTCGAAAACCCCGTGGGATTCGCCGGTACAGTGCTAGACTTTCTAGCCCAAACGCCTTCCTAACAAATTTTGACCTCATGCCTTTGCGTTTTGATCTGCGTCCTCCCTTCTGCGTTTATCTGCGGCCTGATACCTGCGCACGATTCGAGCATCAGGTCAACGCGCTTGTCGAAAGCTATCAAGGCCGCAGATGCCGCAGATGCTGGAGCAGCATCAGCGCAGATCTGAAGACCAAAGAACCCATTTGCTTTTATCGTGGCTTCTGGCCTTTTCCCCCTCGAACCCATTACCTTGGGACAAGTTCAGTGGTTGTTGCTACGCGCTTTTTTTGCGCAAAACCGCGAACAAACATTAATGAGCCCGGTGTGTTGTATTTTTCCCTGTAGGCGCGAGAGACCAGTTTCATTAGCCGCTCACTTCTGGTTTTTATGGCACGCACAGCTAGCTCTCGGTCCCCAACCACAATTACTCCTCTGGGTTCTTCGAGGAAGGTTCGATACCAGCTGCGCGGCTTCAAACTCCACGAGCGTACAAATACTCGACCCTCAACTACGACGGCCCAAATTCCGATCACCCGGTGGGGCTTAAGGCCGGCGCGAATCCCGATGATTTTATCCACCCGGATCGCCTCGACAATTTGCCTGGGAAACCTTCGCTTCCGATTCGTTTTAGCTTTAGTCGCGCTCAAGTAACGACTGTGGGCTCTTCACGGCCACACCATTTACTTAATTCAAGTATCTCTCTGGCAGCACTTATCAGTGGCGCCAGCACTTCATCGATTGAGCCTTGCCCACCATCCCGGCGGTAGCGTTCGACATAGAGACGTAGAGTGGCCCCTTCAGTGCCAGTACCGGAGAGGCGACAAACAATCCTTGAGCCATCCGCCTGCAAGATTCGAATACCCTGACGTGAGCTGATACTCTGATCCACGGAATCTGTATAGCTGAAGTCGTCCGCGTGCTTTATCGTTGAACCCGCTGCTTCCTTACCTGGCAGCTTCTCAAGCTTGTTACGCAATGCCTCGATCATTGCGTTCGCCGCTTTTGATTCCAAGCCCTCGTAATCGTGTCTCTGATAATAACTACGACCAAACCGCCGCCAGTGGCCTTGAACCACCTCTGCCAGCGATTTACGGGTTGAGGCCAAGATTGATAACCAACAGAGGACGGCCCAGAGGCCATCCTTTTCGCGTACATGGTTCGAACCCGTCCCAAAGCTTTCTTCACCACAAATCGTGCACAGACCAGCATCCATCAGATTTCCGAAAAACTTCCAACCTGTGGGAGTTTCAAAACAGGGGATGCCCAATTGACTGGCCACCCTGTCGACGGCGGTGCTGGTCGGCATGGATCTGGCGACTCCTGCTAGGCCTGTGCGATAACCCGGAATCGACTCTTTAGCGTATTCGGAGATGATCGCCAGTGAATCCCCCGGTGTGACAAAGAAGTTACGTCCTAAAATCAAATTGCGATCGCCGTCGCCGTCGCAGGCAGCGCCCAGATCTGGCGCGCTGGCAGCATTCATGTGTTCCACCAACTCTTTGGCGTGAACCAAATTGGGATCTGGATGATGACCCCCAAAATCCGGCAGCGGAATACCGTTTATAACTGTGCCAGCGGCAGCCCCCAAACGCTGTTCGAAAATATATTTCGCATAAGGACCGGTCACTGCATGCATCGCGTCGAACTGCAAACGAAAGCCAGTAGCGAACAGCTCACCCAGGGCCTGAAAGTCAAATAACTCTTCGAGAATGCTGACATAGTCAGAAAGGGGATCAATAACCACAATCTCCATATGGCCCAGTCTGACAGTTCCCTCGCTCTGCAAGTCGATATCCGAATGTTCGACTGTGTAATACTCTTTGATATTAAGAGTGTGGCGATAAATCTGTTCCGTAATTCCTTCAGGCGCTGGCCCGCCATTCTGAACGTTGTACTTGATGCCAAAATCCGCATCTTCACCACCCGGGTTGTGACTGGCGGACAATACCAGGCCCCCCAGAGCCCCACGGCGGCGAATAACAGCCGACACGGCTGGCGTAGACAGCAGCGCGTCTCGGCTCACCAGCACTCGTCCAAAACCATTGGCTGCTGCCAGACGCAAAATAATCTGGGTGGCAGGGCCGTTGTAGTACCTTCCGTCGCCACCCACGACAAGTGTTTCTTTCTTCAAATCCGGCGACGTCGCTTTAATAGTATTGAAAACTGCCTGTACAAAATTTTCCAGGTAGTGCGGTTGTTTGAAGACGGCAGTCTTTTTTCGCAAGCCGGAGGTGCCCGGCCGCTGATCATCGAAGGGTTTGGTCTGGACGGTTTTCATTTTGAGTCCTTCGTCGCTGTGTCTGATCTCATCTCGGCTTCAACACCCGCGCACCGTAGAGACCTCCGGCCATCTTGTCCGGATGAGCCTGAAAGCGTACCTCGACTGTCTGTTTACCACGAGTAAGCTCGACTGGGATGGTATAGGTTACCTCAAAAAATTCGTCTGGCTTGTCCCGAAACAGCTTTTGTGTAGCGATCTTTTGGCCATCTATCAGAAGGTCGAAAGTGCGATCCCCAGTTTCTGCTCCCCAGTAAGTGCAAACCAGTTCAACTGGATATGAGTCTGGCAGTTTGACATTGAAAGCGAACCAGCCACCGTCCTGTGCATGACGAAACTTGCGACCTTGCCACTCCCCGGAAGAAGTCTTTTCACCTTTTTGGCTATGATCTACCTCGGACTGCTGTTCACCCGGCCGGTACTCATCAACGGTGCGGGCATCAAGAGCGACCTGACGTGCCGCTGCTGCCTCCAGTTCAGCTCGGCGAACCGTATATTCCGCCGGCGTTAAGACATCCCAATAGACATTGTAGTAAGAGTAAAAAATCTCGTTGAAAGGGCGCAAGGTAATGCTGCTGAGTCTGGCACCGGATTTGAGGCTGAGAGGAGATGCTTCCGGTCCAAGACTAAAAACCAACTCATTAGCGCGCTTCCGCTTTACAGCAGCAGCCAGATTCTTTGATCGGGTTACCAGAACAGGGACGTCAGCAACCGGGTGATGAAAATTAGCTCCCTGGTCGGTAGCGTATACAGAATTGCCTTCCGGGACGCCGCCGAAATCACCAGCCAGGACTATCGGGCCATACAGAAAGGCTACTTTGTTCTGATCGTCGGGCATCCTCTCCGTACGCAGACTCATAGGAATCGTTACTCGCAGGACGTCCCCAGCTTTCCAGGTCCGGCGCAGCTCCGCATATGAGCTTGGAGACGAGTCAACTTTCAAAACTTTGCCATTTAGCTGAAAGCGCAACCCGCTGCGAGCCCATTCTGGAGTGCGAACCTTAAGGGTCAACGCCAGCGGTTTTGTGGTCGCAAAACGAAAGTCAACTCGATTGTTACGTGGGTATGAAGTTGCTTGCTCAAGGACGAGACCGTGCTCCCTCCAACTTAATCGCGACGGAATAAACAGATTCACATACAGTGACTCAGAGCCATGAAAATAGATCGAGTCGTTATACTTCGTATGGTTCTCGATGCCTGAGCCGACGCAACACCAGAACGAATCTTCAGGTCTACTGTAGGTTTTGAAGTGACCAGGCTTCAGCGACACGAAGTAAGTAAACATCCCCCGTTGCGGTTCCTGGGATCCGAGTATGTGGTTGTATAAAGCGCGCTCGTAATAATCGAAATATTCCGCGTTTGGCTGCCATCCGAACAGGTGTCGCGTCAGCTTAAGCATGTTGTATGTATTGCAAGATTCGGCGGTAGCTGGTCCTAAACGTTTGGCCCGTTGATCAGGCAGGCCGAAATGCTCGTTGTCGCTGTTCCCGCCGATCACGTACGAGTGGTGGCCAACGACCCGCTCCCAGAAGAATCGGGCAATGTCCCGCCCTTTTGGATCACCGGCTACCTCATAAAGGCGCGCCTGTCCGATGATCTTGGGAATCTGAGTATTTGCATGCTTGCCGGCAAGCTCGTCGCGTCCATCGCGCAGGGGGTCCAAAATCGCTTCGTGATAGAAGCGACGGGCGGTTTCCAGATATTTTTTGTCGCCCGTCAACTTGAAGATGTCAGCAAGAGTCTCGGTCATGCCACCGTGTTCAACAGAAAGCATTTGCTGTACCTGCGCAGGTGTCAGCGGACGGGTGACATCCTCAATCCAATCAGCTAACTTCAGGGTAACTTCGCGGGCTTCTGAGTTGTTTGCGAGGACCCAGGCATCCTTGAGTCCCGCCAGCACTTTATGTTGGGTGTACCACGGAACCCAGGCGCCACCCTTAAAGTTGAAGCCGCCCTGGGTCTCGACTTTTCCTTCCTTGAAGGCGCGCAAAGTTTGTAATTCCAGAGGGGGTAAGGCACCGACATAGCCATCGCCGTACGCTCGCTGACACTCGGCCATTTCCTTGACGATATAAGCAATGCGTTCAATGAAGCGACGATCCGAGGTGGCGGCATAATGCTGAGAAAGCGCAGTCAGGTAATGGCCCAGGGTGTGGCCAGCAACCCCTCGAGCCTCCCAGCCTCCGTAGAGTTCAGCCTTAGGTCGAAGGCCTGCGTATTTGCGGGTATTGTGTAAGAGCCGATCGGGATCCAGGGCCAGAAGATATTTGGCATTGTGGTCCCTGGCAACTCTGAATGGGCTATCCAACAACTCGACGTCAGCGAGGGAAAACGGTTGAACGGGCTCGGCATCAGTCACTCCGGCTGCAGCAAAACCTGGAGGACTTAAGCCGTACTCTCTACCGAGTCCTCTGGCTTGACTCCACTGCGGCGCCACATTAGTAAGCAATAGCGAAAGAATCACTATGTACATCTGAGTCTTGTAGAGAGCAGTCAAATTGGGCTCGTTGCCGACTCTTGCTCAGCTCCGGACAAAAACTTTCAGTGCGCGGTATCTCCAATTCTAACCCAAATAGAAGCCAAAATCTGTAGGGGCGGCCCTCCGTGGCCGCCCCTTCGTCGGCTCTGTAATCCCACGGACGGCAGTCCGTGGATTTTGCAGATCCTTTCTACAGCAAGCGCTGCTAACCCAGTTGGGAATCCCACGGACGGCAGTCCGTGGATTTTGCAGATCCTTTCTACAGCAAGCGCT
>Ga0187893_10010648_pt1 | contig 13625 bp, 13 predicted proteins | sample MA1701074metaG_FD_139574 | JGI IMG/M metagenome (GOLD analysis project Ga0187893, IMG submission 139574) | White microbial mat communities from a basaltic lava cave in the Kipuka Kanohina Cave System on the Island of Hawaii, USA - MA170107-4 metaG ...
GTCATACCCGCCGCGAGTCCCCGGCTGATTTCCTCACGCTCGCGGTTGGTGAGGCGCCGATATGGTGTGTTGTGCATACGAATGTATGGTATACATTCGTTGCGCTAAATGTCTGACTCCAAGTTGATGAAAAGAAGCAAAAATCATCCGACTACATAATTTGCTAAAAATCTCATGTACTCGCTAAATCTTCCAATTCTACCCCAGCCCGTGGAAGATTTTTAACGCTCGTACAATCGATTTTCTTAACGCAAATTCTGTAATGTCGGGGTAGGGACAAAAGCAAAAATAGATTTCTCGCTAATAGAATTTGATTGTACATTGTCCCTATGTTAATCGGATTCGTGCTACGTTAGCAATGGTGTCCGGTTCTTGCACGAGTTCAGAACCGTACTCGAAATGACAGGGTAGGATTGGTCTTCGGATGGTCGCGGCAGGATGCCGCTCCTACGGGTGCGATGTAGCATGAGATTGCCGCGTCGCATACGGCTTAATTTGGCTCGTGGAACTCTCGCGCATAAGTAAATGAGTGTACTAGCGATCAGCCTACAGCGACCGGTTCTTGCGCTTGTTCAGAACCGTTCTCGCAAAGACAGGATGGCTCAGGCAGAGGAGGTTGGAAAGTATCGTGTATGAGCACACATTGTGTGCCGCAAATTCTGTAATGTCGGGAAGAGAAAGACGAGATTGCCGCGCTTCGTTTCATAATTTGGTTTTTATAACTTCGGTACGATGATGAATGTACTTTTTCGCAATCGGCCAAGGGCGTCCGATTCCTCCCTCGGTCGAAATCGTTGCTCGCAAAGACAAACATGCGTAGGAGCGGCTTCCAGCCGCGATTCGTTATGTTGAAAGGACTGGATTCCCGATTAAAACGTCGGGAATGACAAAAGGCTGATGTACATCCTGGCAGGGGAGGGGAATTTCTTTTTGCAGACGATCACCCGCCTGAGGTTCTGTGAGTGTCGGGAAAGATAAATCCCACATTATTACTTATCATCCAGGAGAATTTTAGCCCCGGGTTATTTGACATCTACAGGTACCGCCCACTTCCTCTTTTTGGACATGACGGATTCGTAAGCCCTTATCCTGTCCTCGTTCTGGAGCGTGAGCGCGATATCGTCGAGGCCTTCGAGGAGTGTTTTCTTCTTGAACGGGTCTATGTCGAACCCGGCTTTCCACCCGTCTTCGCCCTCCATGCTCTGGGTCTCGAGATCTACCGTGAGCCTGTAGCCTTTCTTGGCGTTCACCCTCGAGAAGAGCTCTTTTACCAGGTCCTCAGGGAGGACTACGGGGAGTATGGCGTTCTTGAAGCAGTTATTGTAGAAGATGTCGGCGAATGAAGGGGCTATGATAGCCTGGAACCCGTATTCCCTGAGCGCCCACGGGGCGTGCTCGCGCGAGCTGCCGCTTCCGAAGTTGTGCCCGGCCAGGAGAATATTGGCTCCCTTCAGGTGCTCCTTGTTGAGCTCGAACTCCGGGTTGAGCGTGCCGTCCTCGTTATAACGCCAGTCAAAAAACAGGAACTCTCCGAAGCCCGTCCTCTCTATCCTTTTTAAAAACTGCTTCGGTATTATCTGGTCGGTGTCCACGTTCATCCTGTCGAGAGGGGCGACCACCCCCGTGACTTTTTTAAGCGGTTCCATGATTTATCCCTCTTTAGATTTCCTTTTGCAAGTCCCATTCCCTTACGTCCACGAAGTGTCCTTCTATCGCCGCGGCGGCGGCCATTATCGGGCTCACGAGGTGAGTCCTCCCGCCCTTGCCCTGGCGTCCCTCGAAGTTCCTGTTGGACGTGCTCGCGCACCTCTCGCCGGGCATGAGGATGTCCGGGTTCATTCCGAGACACATGCTGCACCCCGATTCCCTCCATTCGAAACCGGCCTCCTTGAATATCTTGTCGAGGCCTATCTTTTCCGCCTGGAGCTTAACGAGCTGCGACCCCGGGACCACCATTGCTCTCACCGTGGGCGATACCTTCCTGCCCTTCACTATCTTAGCAGCCTCCGTGAGATCCTGAATCCTCGAGTTCGTGCATGAGCCTATGAAAACCCTGTCGACCTGTATGTCCCGTATCGGGGTCCTGGGTGTGAGCCCCATGTATTCGAGCGCGCTCACTGTCGCCTTCCGGTTATTCTCGTCGTCCATCGCGTCAGGGTCGGGCACTATGCCCGTGACGTCCGTCACCATGCCCGGGTTCGTCCCCCAGCTCACCTGCGGGGCCATTTCGGTGGCGTCGAGCGTGATCGATTTATCGAATACCGCCCCGTCGTCGGTCCTGAGCTTCCTCCATTCGGCGACCGCATCCTCGTAATCCCTGCCCCTGGGGGCGTATCTCCGCCCTTTTATATATTCGAACGTTTTATCGTCGGGCGCGATCATCCCCGCCCTTGCGCCCGCTTCGATCGACATATTGCATATCGTCATCCTCTCTTCCATCGACAGGGCCTCGATCGCGGGGCCGCGGTATTCCACCACCGTGCCGGTCGCGCCGGCCGTGCCGATGTGTCCTATGATGCTGAGAATGATGTCCTTGGCGGTCACTCCGTAACCGCGCGTGCCTTCCACCTTGACCTCGAACTCGCTGGGGAGGCTCTGCCTCAGACACTGCGTCGCAAGCACGTGCTCGACCTCGCTCGTTCCTATCCCGAATGCGAGAGCGCCGAACGCGCCGTGAGTGGAGGTATGGCTGTCCCCGCAGACTATCGTGAGGCCGGGTTTGGTCAGACCGAGCTCGGGCCCTATGACGTGTACTATTCCCTGCATTTCGCTGTTGATGTTGAGGCCGAAGAGCGTAACGCCGAACTCCTCGCAGTTCTTCCTGAGCACCTCTATCTGCTGCGCGGATATCGGGTCCTCTATGGGCAGCGCCCTGTTAGTGGTAGGCACGTTGTGGTCCATGGTGGCGTACGTGAGATCGGGCCTCCTTACCTGCCTTCCCGAGAGCCTCAAGCCCTCGAACGCCTGGGGCGATGTGACCTCGTGAACGAGGTGGAGGTCGATGTAAATCAGGGTCGGCTTCCCCGGCTCTTCGTTCACCACGTGCGCATCCCATATCTTCTTGAAAAGTGTTTTTTCAGGCATGTCCTATCCCTTTATCAGCTTATCTTCAGAGCTAAATTATACATGATAAAAAGTACTTATACAGGTTAGTATATTACGGCACCTTAGCTGTCTAGTTGAAATATAAGTACTAACTCCCGTTAATCAATAAGGGTTTGTCAGAAGAAACGCCCGCTCAGACCTTAAACGCCGATCTCCCCGGGTATCCGGCTTCGTTCCCGAGCTCTTCTTCGATCCTGAGGAGCCGGTTGTATTTGGCTATCCTGTCGCTCCTCGACGCGGAGCCCGTCTTTATCTGCCCCGAATTCGTGCCGACCGCTATATCGGCGATCGTCGAGTCCTCGGTCTCCCCCGACCGGTGCGAAATTATATACGTAAAGCCTGCCTTCTCGGCCATTCTTATGGCGTCGAGCGTCTCGGTGAGAGACCCTATCTGGTTCACCTTTACGAGTATCGAATTCGCGGACTTCTCCTTTATCCCTCTCCCGAGCCTTTCAGTATTGGTTACGAACACGTCGTCGCCCACGATCTGCACCCTCTGCCCGAGCTCCTTCGTGATCATGCGCCAGCCTTCCCAGTCGTTCTCGGCGAAAGGGTCTTCTATAGATATAATCGGGTAGCGCCTGACCCAGTCGGCGTAGAGCTCAATTAGCTTATCCTTTCCGAGCTTCCTGCCCTCGACCGTATATTTGCCGTTATCGTAAAATTCGCTCGACGCCACGTCGAGGGCGAGAGCTATCCCCGTGCCGGTCTTATAGCCCGCTTTTACTATCGCCTCCGATATGCACTCGACCGCCTCCTCGTTCGATTTCAGGCTGGGAGCGAACCCGCCTTCGTCCCCGACCGACGTCGAATAGCCTTTCTTTTTGAGTATGGCTTTTAAGCTGTGGAACACCTCTACGCCCGCACGGATCGCCTCCCCGAAGGACTTAAACCCGAGCGGCACTATCATGAATTCCTGAAAATCGAGGTTGTTGTCGGCGTGCGCGCCCCCGTTGACTATGTTCATAAGCGGCACGGGGAGCGTATTGGCCGTTATCCCCCCCAGGTATCTGTATAACGGTATGCCGAGGGAACCGGACGCCGCCCTCGCCGCGGCGAGCGAAACACCGAGTATCGCGTTCGCCCCGAGCTTCGATTTATTCGGCGTGCCGTCGAGCTCTATCATGAGCCCGTCGATGAGGCTCTGTGAAGAAACGTCGAGCCCTATTAATTTTGGGGCGATTGCTCTGTTCACGTTCCTGACCGCTTTCAGGACGCCCTTCCCGAGGTATCTCCTTGCGTCGTTGTCCCTGAGCTCGATCGCTTCGTGCTCTCCGGTGGACGCCCCCGACGGGACGGCGGCCCTTCCGAAGGCGCCGTCATCGCATAGAATATCCACCTCGATCGTGGGGTTCCCCCTCGAGTCCAGTATTTCTCTCGCTTTAATAGAAGCTATCGCAGACACTGTATAATCCTCCGGCAGGTTCGAATATAAGCTAAGGGAAATTACCACAGGAGCCGGCCCCTATCAAATCGGCAAATTTTATCGGTTATTATTTATGTACCGCCGATTCCGGCTTGCCGTGCGGAGCGCCGTATCGCTGACTGACGCGGAATCCGCGGGGGACGGTTTATTAATCTTTGTTGGAAATATATTATATGTTCGGTAAAATCTTGTACTTTAAAATAATTCTCCGAGGAAAAATGTCTATGACGCTTGCCCGTAAATTTAAGTCGTTCTATGCCTTCACTCTGATTTCGCTTGCCGCATTAATCGTTTCCTGCGCGGTGGGCGACGACAAGACGCCGGGTACGATATCCGACCTTACATCCGATGAAATCACGAGGAACCTCGCCTGGACCGCCCCCGGGGACAACGGCCAGAGCGGGACTGTGACGATATATTTCCCGAGGTACTACAGCGGCGCGCAGGTGGCCGAAATACTGGGCGTCCCCAACCTGGACGGCGTGCCCTTTCCCGAGATCGAGGAGGCGGTCATAGACAACTTCAAGGACGCGACCCAGGTGCCCGACTTCCAGGTGCCCCAGTCAGCCGGGAACCCCGAGACCTTCCTCTCTCCGAGGCTCGACATCACGGGAGCCACGAGTTTTTTCTATTCCATACGCAGTAACGACGAGACCGGCGGTTCCTCTCAGCCCTCTAACGTGGTCGAGCTTTCGACCCCGCTCCAGAACGTAAGGTACGTGAGCGGCGAGCCGGGGAGCTGTCTCGGGCAGTCCGTCGCCGCGGGGAATTACAACGGCGAAGAAGTAACGCAGAACGTCTGTATAATCGACAATAACAACAATAACTGCTTCGGCGGCGGTCAGGATATAGGTATTAACGATATCGCGGTCGGAGACCCGTGTCTCGGCATGGTCTATATTTTCTTCGGGCAAAGCGATCTCACCGACGACGGAAGCACAACAATCGATGTCGCCGACGCAGACGTAACGATCATAGGCAACGCGTCGGACGCCTTCGGGGCCTCCCTCGCCACGACAAACGATTTCACCGGCGACAGACAGGCGCAGGAGCTAATCATAGGAGCGCCCGAGTTTAACGGCGGCACCGGAAAGGTGTATATCGTCCTCGGCAGCAGGCAGCTTCCGTCGGTGATAGACCTCGTAAACGGCACTGAAGACCATTATGAGATCGTCGGGGAGAACCCCGGCGATAACTTCGGATTCTCGGTCTCCCAGGGAAGCGGGGTGACGAACGGAAGGGGAGTGTTCATAGTGGGGGCTCCCTTCTTCAGCTCCGAGACCGGCCGGGTATACGTTTTCAAGGGGGGCGACCTTGACAGGAATATAGAAGTCCCGGCGACAAACGCGAAAGCCATATTCACGGGACAGGAGGCGGGGGGGCTTTTCGGTTTCGATATATCGCTTCTCGGGGAAATAGACGGCGGCTCGGACGAGTTCGGCGTCGGGGCCCCCGGTCTCGGCAGGGCATATGTAATATTCGGCAAAAATAACCTGCAGGGCAGGGACCTCGCCACCGATACGACGGACGTACTGATACTCGAAGGGAGCGCCGCCGACGGTTTCGGGACAAGCATATCCGGGAACGGGGATATAGACGAGGACGGGCTCGAGACGGACGACGTTATCGTAGGCGCCCCAGGGGCGAACAGCGATACGGGCTCCGTGTTCCTCTATTCGGGCGAAGATCTCGAGACCGCTTTTAGAGACGGCACCGTTCCCCCGGTCGAAACCGTATTTAACGGCCTAAACCCCGGAGACCTCTTCGGTACCGAGATAAGCGTGTTTCCGTTCCTCACGCCGGAATTGTTAGAGCAGCAGAGGAACACCGCCATAGTGCTCGAATATAAAGTCAGCAACGCTGATTTCGGTGTAGGCGCGCCCGGAGTTCCGAACGGGGCGGTTTACGTATTTTTCGGACAGGACGATTTCCCCCCCACGGTTTCCGCCGGCGAAGCGGACATCACTCTCACCGGGCAGGACGGCGATTCTGATTTCGGAAGCGTCGTCGAAGTGCTCGAAGACGTAAACGGCGACCAGCAGGACGATTTCGCGGTCGGCGGCGCGGGCTTTATAAACCTCTATTACTAATACCGCCCTCTCCGGGGGGGGGGCGGGATACTTACTCGTATCTGAGCGCCTCGATCGGGTCGAGCTTAGATGCCTTCCTGGCGGGATAGATACCGAAAAATATTCCGATAAGCGCGGCGAAGCAGAACGAGACCAGTATGGATTCGGGCGATATTACGCTCTTCCATCCGGTGAACGAAGACCCTATTTTTGACCCCAGCACCCCTGCAGCGATGCCGATAACGCCGCCCGTGAGGGAGAGGAGCACGGCCTCTATCAGGAACTGCATCATAATATCCTTTCCCTTGGCCCCGACCGCCATCCTTATCCCGATCTCTTTCGTCCTCTCTCCCACGGATACGAGCATGATGTTCATTATCCCTATCCCGCCCACGACGAGCGAGATCGAGGCTATGCTCCCCAGGAGCACGGTCATGATGTTTGAGATGGCGAATATCCTGTCTATGACGCCTAGCTGGGATTTTATATAGAAGTTGTCTTCTTCGTTCTTGTCGAGCTTGTGCCTTTCCCTGAGCACGAATTTTATACGGGATTCGGCGGCGGGTATGTCTTCGGGCGACCCGACCGATACGGATATCGACTCCAGCGTGTCCGTGCCGAGTATTCTCTTCTGGAACGTCGTATAAGGGATGAGCGCCACGTCGTCCTGGTCCCTCCCTCCGCTCGTCTGCCCTAGAGCGCCCATCACGCCTATGACCCTGAACGAATCCTTTCCGATCCTGACCGTAAGCCCGACCGGGTCCCTGTATCCGAAGAGGTTCGATACCACAGTCCTCCCGAGCACACAGACATTCTCTGTCTTGGAGACGTCTTCGTTGTTGAAGAAGACCCCTGCGTCCGGGTACCAGTCGTTTATGAATACGAAATCGGGGCTCGTCCCGACGACCACGGTGAACCAGTTCCTGTTTCCCCACACCACCTGCTCCGGGGCGTCTATCATGGGCGAGACGTACTCAACTACGTCTAGCTTCCTTATGGCGTCCGCGTCGGCCGCGGTCAGGTTTATAGCGTTTTCCTGAACCCCCACGCCCCTTTTCCCGGGGCTGATGAAAAGGGACTTCCCGCCCAGGCTCGTAAGCTGCTCCTCGATCATCCTGTTCGCCCCCTGGGTCAGGGAGACGAGTGATATCACCGCCGCGACGCCTATGATGATACCGAGCGTCGTAAGTATCGACCTTATCTTGTTTGACCGTATGGCTCTCGAAGAGACCCTGAGGGCTGCCAGGAAATTCATGTCTCTACCGTTCGCGCGGCTCTCACGCCCCTGCCGTCTTTACTCTTTTCTTCGGTTACGGAGCCGTCCTTGAATACTATGGTACGCTCGGCGTTCTCGGCTATATCGTGCTCGTGCGTGATTATGATGATAGTCTTGCCCTGATCGTTCAATGATCTGAATATCTCCATTATTTCGCTGCTCACGGCCGTGTCGAGGTTCCCGGTGGGCTCGTCCGCCAGTATTATGCTCGGGTCGTTTACTATGGCGCGCGCTATGGCCACACGCTGCTGCTGGCCGCCCGAGAGCTGTGAGGGGTAGTGTTTCTCCCTTCCGCCGAGCCCGACCCGCGAGAGCGCATCGTATGCGAGCCTGACCCTCGTCCTGGAAGGCGTGCCATTGTATATCAACGGAAGCTCCACGTTCTCGGCGGCGGTCGTCCTCGCAAGGAGATTGAAGCTCTGGAACACGAAACCGATTTTCCTGTTTCTTATATCGGCGAGCGCGTCCTTCTCCATCTCGGAGACCTTGCTGCCGTCGAGGTAGTAGTTCCCGCTCGTAGGCTTGTCGAGGCACCCGATGATATTCATGAACGTGCTTTTCCCTGAGCCCGAGGCCCCCATTATCGATACGAACTCCCCTTCTTTTATATCGATGGAAACGCCCCTCAGCGCGTGGACCTCCGTGTCGCCGAGCTTATAGACCTTGTGTATGTCTTTCGTGACGATGACGTTCCCGCCCATCCGTCAGAATCTCCTCGGCTGGGGCAGGTAGGACGAGCTCCCGTTAGATTTGGAGCCTGCGACGGCCTCCACGATAACCTTCTGCCCTTCCTTGAGACCCCCGTCCAGTATCTCGGTGTAAATGTCGTCGCTGACCCCGGTCTTCACGGGGAGCGCTCCGATCCGGCCGTTCCCGAGGGTTATCCATACGTACGAATTATCCGAGAGCTCGTCGGGTCTATCCTTTATATCGGCCGAAGAGGGCGGGATGAACCTGAGCGCCGCGGTCGGCACCCTGAGCACGTCCTTCTTGTCGGCCACTACTATCTTCACCTCGGCCGTCATGCCGGGTTTTAATTTCCGGTCGTCGTTCCCGGTCTCAACCACTACGTTATACGTGACGACGTTGTTCGTGATTATAGGTTCGTTCCTCACCTGCGATACCGTCCCCTCGAAAGTCTCGCCGGGATAGGCGTCCACCTTGAAATAGGCTTTCTGGCCGGGGACGAGCTTCCCTATGTCGGCTTCGCTCACCTTCGTGTCGATCTTCATCTCGGTGAGGTCGTTCGATATAACGAAGAGGGCTTTTCCGCCGGGCGTGACGGTTTCTCCGGCGTTTATGCTCCTCGAGAGCACTATGCCGTCCATGGGGGACCTGACGACTGTATTATCCAGATTCGTCCTGGCGATCTCGAGCGCGACCTTCGACTGGTCGAAAGCCGCGAGCGCCCCTGAATATTTAGCTTGCGAATCGTCGAACTCTTCTTTGGGAATAAGCCTTTTTTCGTAGAGCTCCTTGTTCGCCTTGTAAAGCGAGCTTGCGATGCCGAAGTCCGCCTCAGCTTTTTTCATGCTGGCCTCGGCCCTCTTGAGCTCGATCTTAAGGGGCGCCGGGTCGATCTCCAGAAGCGGGTCCCCTTTCTTCACTTCTGAGTTGAAGTCGGCGTTAATATTGCTGACCGTGCCCTGTACCTGGGAGCCGACTCCGATCGTGGTGAGCGGGTTCAGCGTACCCGTGGCCGTAATGAGGGATATTACGTCGTCCCTGTCGGCCTCGGCAGTCCTGTAAGTGATAGGGGAATTGTTCCCTCCGAGGAACCTGGGCACCAGGAAGACACCCAGCAGCAGTATTACGATCAGTACCGCGGCCGTCTTCTTATTTATCCAATTCATCCGTTCCGCCTATGGCGCGCTCGAGTCTCGCGGCCGTGATATTATAATTGTAAATAGACTGCATGTATGCCGCTTTGCTCGACGAGTAGACGGCTTCCGCCTCCGCGAGCTCGAGCTCGGACGCCCTCTCGAGCCTGTATCGCTCCTGCGCGAGGAGAAAGCTCCTCTCGGCCGATATCCTCGTCTTCTCCGTTATCTGTATGTTCTCTTCCGCGAGGTCGAGATCGAGCTTGAGCTGTTTAACCTCAGCCGCGATCTCGACCTTCGCCGTCTCCATCTCCGCCTGGGAGCGCATCAGCTTCGCTTTTGCGTCCTGTATGTCGGCGAAACGCGAGAACCCCTCGAATATCGGGAACTGGAGCCCCACGCCTGCGATGAAGCCGGGCGTCTCGGCCCCTTCCCCCTTGAACCTGTAGGCCGTCCTCCCGAACAGCAGGGGATAAAACTCCTTTTTCGTCGCAGCGAGGTTCGCCTTCATGGAGGCCTGCTGAGCTTCTAGGCTCTTTAGTTCTGGTCTCGTGTCGAGCGCCCGGTCTATCGAATCCTCGAGGCTTATATCTTTTTTCTTATATGCGAGCGAATCGACGAGCTCGAAATCGAATTCGCCCTCGAGGCCCATCGCCGTCATGAGGCTGTCCTCCGCAATCTCGAGGTCGTTCCTCGCCGCCGAGAGCTCCATCTTCGAGTTGCCGAGGTTTACCTCTTCCTTCGTGACCTCTATCTGGGAGATCCTGCCCGCCTTATAAAACCCCTCTGCGCGCTCGAAACGCTTTTCAGCCTCCACTGCCTTTTTTTCGTATGCTTCTGTAATATGCGTTTGAGAGAGGACGGTGTAGTAGCTGACGACGGTGTTGAGCTCGATATCCTCCCTCGCCGTATCTCTTTGGTACCTGGAGGACTCGAGCTGCGCCTTGCTCGACTTCACCAAGTTCGAAGTCCGCCCGAAGTCCCATATCATCTGGTCGAGGAAGAAGCCCGATTCCCGTCCCACGAACGGGACGATGATCCTGGTGTAGATTTCGGGATAATAGGGGGCCTTCATGTTCCTGACGAGCGCCTTCGATATCTCGACGTTCGCCTCCGAAACCGTAATTCCGGGGTTCTTATCGAGGGCTATGCTTACGGCGTCCTCGAGGGTCAGGACCTTTTTCTCCTGAGACCAGGCAGTGCCCAGGCTTGAAAGAATCATAAAAAAGACGATAAATCCCGTACCCAGGGTCTTCATATCATATCCTTATTAAAGCAATAATATGACGCTAAAACATATCCGTTGCAACACTCCCCTTTGTTGCAACATCCCCGGAGCTCCCGTAAAATACCCAAATGCCCTTCGGCGTATATATACATATACCTTATTGCGTAAAAAAATGCCCCTACTGTGATTTCAATTCCTGGGGCATAAACGGGGGCTTTCCCGAATCCGAATACACGGAATCGGTACTCGGGGAGCTCGAGTTATACAGGGGGGAGTTAGAGGGCCGCGGGCTAACCTCCGTCTTTTTCGGAGGAGGGACACCGTCTCTTTTCGACCCCCGGAACATCGGAAGGATAATTTCGAAAATTTACGGGATGACGGCGCCTGAGCGTGATATCGAGGTATCGCTCGAGGTAAACCCCAAAACTGCCGACCTCGGGAAGCTCAGGGGGCTCCGCGATGCCGGAGTGAACAGGATTAGCGTAGGGGTCCAGTCCTTTTCCCAAAGGAAGCTCGACTACCTTGGAAGGATCAACAGCCCTGAGGACGGCAGGCGCATACTCGATGACGTAAGAAAGGCGGGCTTCGAGAACTATAACTTCGACCTCATGTACGGCACGGGAGGCGAGACGCCCGGTGAATGGCGGGGGGACCTCGAAGAAGCGGTCCGTTTCGGGTCGAGCCACATATCCGCCTATTGCCTCACCATCGAGGACGGCACCGAGTTCGGCAGGCTGTTCAAAAAAGGGAAGCTCGTTTTACCGGGAGAGGACGCTCTCTCGGATTTCATAAGCTATACGACGGAATTCCTCGGGGGGGCGGGTTACGGGCAATACGAGATCTCGAACTATGCGAAACCGGGGTTCGAGTGCAGGCACAACCTACTTTACTGGAAGGGGGAGGATTATATCGGACTCGGCGCGGGCGCGCATTCCCATTTGAAAAGCACGGGGGATTCCCCCTGGGGACTCAGGCGGGCTAACGTAAAACCCCCGGCGTCATATATGAAAGCGGTCGGAGAGGGAAAGAGACCCGTCGTCTTCTCGGAGCGCCTCACGAGGGAAGAGGCAATTGAGGACAGTATCATTATGGGTTTCAGACTGAACGAAGGGTTGGACATACGGGGACTCAGAGATAGTTACGGCGTCACTCCCGATCTCGACCGGATCGATTCCCTCAGGGAAGACGGGTTCCTGGAGCTCTCGGGCAATACTATCAGGCTCACGAAAAAGGGGACGCTCTTATCCGACGAGATCATAGTCAGGCTCGTAAGCTCCCTCGGGTAGCGCCGGTCAGTCCTTTTTGATTACGTGCCTGACTCCCCCGGACTCTATAAAATAACGATTCCCCTCCTTTTCGGCGTGTTTCATAAGCTCGTAGCAAGCGGGCCTCGAGAGCCTGGCTTCGAACCTCTTATCCTTTACCTTCGCGTAGGGCACGTTCCCGGCGGACAGCCGCAGGGTGCCGAAATCGAGTATCTCCTCGGTCTCGTCGTTTAGCCTCATATAGAACTCCCCGCCCCGCCTGTAGACCATCTTTACGACGTAAGGGGTGTCCTCCACCTCCACGTAGAGCCTCCCGCTCCCCTCGTCGACGAAGTACCTTCCCTCTTCGTCCCTGTCGAGGAGGCGGTTATTGTAGAGGTATGTCCCCCGGTGCCTTATCCTTATTCCGTCCTGGAACCAGCTCCCCGTCTTGTCTATAAAGAACCTGTATTCCACGCCCCCGTTTTTACGTTTCTCTGCCATCGGTATCTATTATAACGGAGGAGGCCCGGACAATCCCCTGGGGCCTTTCATTCCCCCATGACCTTGACGATCACCCTCTTTCTCCTCCCGCCGTCGAATTCGGCGTAAAATACCCGCTGCCAGGGCCCGAGGTCGAGATCCCCTTTAGTAACTGGCAGAATGACCTGGTGGTGCATTATCAGGTTTTTCAAGTGCGCGTCCCCGTTGTCCTCGCCCGTTCCGTGGTGCCTGTAATTTTTGTTATAGGGCGCCAGGTGTTCGAGCCATTCCCATATGTCTTCTATGAGCCCGTCCTCGAGGTCGTTTACGTATACGGCCGCCGTTATATGCATCGCGGATACGAGAGCCAGCCCCTCCCGCACTCCGCTCCTTTTGACTATGTCCCTGATTGTATCAGTGATGTGCACCATCTCCCTTTTTTCCTTCGTATCGAACCACAGGTACTCCGTCGTGAATTGCATATTGTCCTCCTCCGTATGTTGTATCATATGAGTGTAATTCCAGTCAGGGAGAGATACGAATATGATAATAGAGCTTAGCGTCATCCCGATCGGGGCAGGCACGTCGCTCTCCGAATACGTAGCGGACGTGATGAGGGTCATCGAGTCGAGCGGCCTCAAATATGAATCCCATTCCATGGGGACGAATATCGAGTGCGGGTGGGACGACGTCACGCCCCTCGTGAGGAAATGCCACGAAGCGCTCAGGGCGAAGGGTGTAGAGCGTATAAGCACCACGGTCAGGATAAGCGAGAGGACCGACAAGCCCTATACGATGGAAGGGAAGATGAAGAGCCTCGGCGAGAAGCTGAATATCGGTTAATCCGCGCACACACACATTCTGTGTGGCTTGCCGATTAAGGATTTCGGGAATGACAAAGGAATGAGGTAGGCTATTTTTTTTATTCTTCTTTTACATGATGAAAACACACGTAGTGTGTTCTATGAAAAGAC
>Ga0187893_10010649_pt1 | contig 13624 bp, 11 predicted proteins | sample MA1701074metaG_FD_139574 | JGI IMG/M metagenome (GOLD analysis project Ga0187893, IMG submission 139574) | White microbial mat communities from a basaltic lava cave in the Kipuka Kanohina Cave System on the Island of Hawaii, USA - MA170107-4 metaG ...
AATCGGGCGAACACACCTGATGGATGCCACGCCTCTTACGCTGGGACAGGAAATTTCAGGTTATGTTTCTCAACTGAATCACGGGATTAAAGCCATTGAAAACACCCTGCATCATTTATCAGAACTTGCGTTGGGCGGCACTGCAGTAGGCACCGGCATCAACACACCTGAAAATTATTCTGTAAAAGTTGCCAAAAAAATTTCAGAGCTTACAAAACTTCCATTTATTACTGCTGAAAATAAATTTGAAGCGCTTGCTGCACACGATGCCATTGTTGAATCGCACGGAGCATTAAAAACCATTGCAGCTTCCTTAATGAAAATTGCCAGCGACATTCGCATGCTGGCATCTGGTCCCCGCTGTGGAATCGGAGAAATTTTCATTCCGGATAATGAACCCGGCTCGTCCATTATGCCCGGAAAAGTAAATCCTACGCAGTGTGAAGCCATGACCATGGCGGCTGCACAGGTACTTGGAAATGATGTTGCCATTAATATTGGCGGAGCGTCAGGACACTTTGAACTGAATGTCTTCAAGCCCATGATGATTTATAACTTTTTGCACAGTGCACGATTGTTAGGCGATGTTTGCGTTTCCTTTAATGATAAATGCGCTGCCGGTATTGAACCCATTTATGATAACATTAAAAAAAATCTCGAAAATTCTTTGATGCTGGTTACGGCATTAAACACACATATCGGCTATTACAAGGCAGCAGAAATTGCACAGACTGCGCATAAGACCGGCAAAACATTAAAACAAACAGCAATTGAATTGGGTTACGTCTCCGCTGAACAATTTGATGAATGGGTAAAACCGGAAAAAATGATTGGCAAAATCAAACAATAATATACTGTATGTTATTTTTGTAATGCATTAATCAACCCGGAGAATGAGAGCAAATACTATTCAAAAAGAAATTCTTTTTTATTTGAAATTGCTTGAGAGAAATCAGCAGGCAGATATTTTAAGATATATAAAGTCATTGGCTAAAGGCAATGGATTGTCTGAAAAGAAAATTCAGAGATTTTCAACTTTTTTTGATAAGGAAAGTCTCGATTCTATGAAAAAAGCTATCGAAAGCGATTGCGAGAAAACAGACTACAATGAGTGGTAGCAGGATTTTACTTGATACCAATATTGTAATTGCGTGGTTTGCTGAAGAAGAAACCGTTATTCATTTTATCAGGCGAAGCGGAAGAATTATTATTCCCTGCCTACCGGTTTACCTGCCAGCCGGTAGGCAAGCCTCCCGGAGGGATGGCAGGCAGGCATCAATAGTAATGGGCTAGCTTTATTATGGAGCACATCAATCTATGAGAAAACAGGAAAACATTTTAAAAGTAAAAGCTTTTTCAAAAAATTTCAGAATTTATTTTGCCGATGAAAGAACGGCTGAGCATTATGGTGCAATAAAATCTAACCTAAAAGAAAAGGGCACCCCGATCCCGGAAAACGATATTTGGATTGCTGCACTATCTTTTCAGCATAAAATTGATTTGGTTTCGCGTGATGCTCACTTTGAATTGACTAAAGGATTGAGACTCGTAAATTTAGACTTGCAAAGTGCGCTATATTATAAGGAACGCTTTTGTTATCAATGAAGGAAAAATATTTCCGTCTGATATATTTGTTAAAAACGACAGGATTGAAAAAATCGCCCCGGATATTTCTGTTAAAGAGAAATTCACTGAAATAATTGCCGAAGGGCTGCATCTTTTTCCAGGCATCATTGATGACCAGGTGCATTTCCGCGAACCGGGACTTACGCATAAGGGGGACATATACTCCGAATCGAAGGCAGCCGTTGCGGGGGGGATTACTTCCTTCATGGAAATGCCCAACACGGTTCCGCATACGCTGACGCAGGAATTGCTCGAAGAAAAATATCAGCTTGCTTCAATAAAATCTTTGGCTAATTTTTCGTTTTTCATGGGGGCATCGAATAATAATCTGGAAGAAATACTGAAAACGAATCCGGAAAATGTTTGCGGCTTGAAAATATTTATGGGTTCCTCCACAGGCAGCATGCTGGTGGAGAACGAGAAGGCGCTGGAAAATATTTTCTCAAAATCGCCTTTGCTAATCACCACCCATTGCGAAGATGAAACGACCGTCCGCAACAACCTGGAAAAATTTAAACATAAATATGGCGATGATATTCCACTTGAATTTCATCCTGTAATAAGAAGCGCTGAAGCGTGCTATAAATCATCATCGTTTGCGGTTGCACTTGCTAAAAAGCATAATTCGCGGTTGCATATTCTGCATATTTCGACCGCAAAGGAAATTTCATTGTTTGATAACAACATTCCGCTGCAGAAAAAAAGAATCACTGCCGAAGCCTGTATCCATCATCTTTGGTTTTCTGATGAGGATTATGCAATCAAAGGAAATTTTATAAAATGGAATCCTGCCATTAAAACACACAAAGACAGGGATGCAGTTTTTAATGCAGTGCTTGATAATCACATTGACATCATTGCAACCGACCATGCTCCGCATACGATGGAAGAAAAGCAGCAGCCATACACCAAAGCGCCTTCAGGGGGACCGCTCGTTCAACATTCGCTCATCGCCATGCTCGAATTTTATCACAGAGGAAAAATCGGGCTTGAAAAAATTGCTGAAAAAATGTGTCATGCACCTGCAGAATGTTTTCAGGTGATTCAAAGAGGTTTTATCCGCGAAGGATATTATGCTGACTTGGTGCTGGCGGATTTAAACAAAAAGCACCCGGTGAAAAAAGAAAATATACTGTACAAGTGCGGATGGTCGCCCTTTGAAGGGACGGAATTTCGTTCGGCTATCACGCACACTTTTGTGAACGGAAATCTGGTTTATGAAAATGGTAAATTTGATGAACGAAATAAAGGCATAAGATTATTGTTCGGAAGTAATTAAATGAAACCTTTAACGGCTGATTTCTTCAAATATTTTTTACTTCAGGGCATGTTTATAATGATCCTGTTTGGAATCGGATGTTCATTGCAGAACGATAAAATTCCGGATCAGATCATACCCCCGAAAAAAATGATTCAGATACTCGCAGATATTCATTTGGCGCAGGCACAGGGTCAATTGCAATCCACTGCTGATGATATCAATGCCGTTAAAAGGTCATACTATCAGTCGGTTTTGCAATATCATGAAATCAGCTATAAAGAATTTGCTGCAAGTGTTCAATATTATATTTCGCGACCCGATATGTTGAAAGAAATGTATGAAAAGGTACTTTCAGAATTAAGCAGACGTCAGGCGGAAGCGGAAGGAAAAAAAGCAAGCGAACTGAAAATAATCAACTGATTTTTTGGCGGATTAAGGCGGATATATTTCCGTAAAAAATTTACGATATGCTTCCACATCGCGTGTTTGCATCAGCAGAATCATGTTATCGGGAGTGATCGTAAAAATGTTTAATGTTGAGGTATCCACATCATCAAATATGCTGCTGTTGCCGATGGCATTGGTCATGTATGATTTTGATTCGTTGCTGTTGCGGAACGATCGGATCATGACAAACTGCTTGTCCATATTTATCAGTCCGTCTGTAATAACCAGGTCGCTGGTGCTGTAAAACTCCTGGTTAAAATCAGAAATAAGTACTTTCAAATCATTAACATCAATAGTAGCCGTTGGAAAGATAATCAGCATGTAGTGTACGGTATCGAGCCGGAGCGTAAACGGCACCAGGGGGGGAGCCGGTTTTACTTCCGTTTTTGGCTGAGGCATGGATGCTGAGGTGTCTGCAGGTGCAGATGGCTGATTCTGGTGGTACATCAAATCCAGAATTTCCTGCGCCCTGATGCTTACGGAATCTTTTGGATAACGGGCAACAATTTTTTTCAGCGAAGCTTCAAATTCAGGCATGGCGCGTGTCTTGGCAATGGCAAGCGCTTCGAGGAATGCAAATTTGGGCGTGTAGGCATTGGGAGGAAACAATGAATCGGCAGTTTGCTTCCGGTCTATCACATCAAGAAACTGCCCGTTTTTATAAGCTCGAAAAGTATTTTCATAGAACACCTGGAGTATAGCAGTTTTTTTAAGATTCTCCTGATAATAATTCGGATTCAGGATCAGCTTGGCATATTCGCTATCAGGATATTCATTAAGCAAAATATTTTTATATACATCCGCTTTGGCTGTATCTTTCATTGCCATGTACGTTCTGTACAAATTATAATATGCCGGCAGCTTATACTTGTTTTCGGGGTACCGCATCATCATGGTTTCAAAGTCATCGGCAGAAGCCGGATAATTCTGCAACTGCTCTTTATAAATCAAGCCGACAATGTAAAATGCTTCAAGGATTTTATCGTGTGCTGCCTGTTGTTTTTCTGCCGTTTGCGGTATGGCTTCAAGGTAAGCGACTTTTCGCTTTTCACTATCCAGTTTCATTATGCTGTCGTGCATAGCTTGCTGCAATGCTTCTGATTCCAGTTCATCAGCAGCGTCCGATAATTCATCTTCAAATCCCGATTCAACAACATTACCATGCGAACTTCTGCGCCAGTTATCTTCCAGCTTCCGGTTACCCCATTTTTTAGCAAATTCATTAATTCCGAAACTGAGGGTGGAAGGATTATAAAAATACCAGCCACTTCCGGTAGGATTGAAATTTTGCTGTTTAGGGTTTCCCGGAAAATATGATTGGCTTCCTGGCAGCTCTTCCAATTGTTGTTCGTTTGCCTTCAATGAATCCTCTATCATCTTCTGTTTTTCAAGCTCTTCATTTTCTTTTTCAATAATACGGTCCACAGCGGCTATCCGCTCGGAGAGTGACAGAGCAGACAGTGCAAGCAAACTATCCTGCGCAGCAATTATGTTAAGGTTTTTCACCAGCTTGCTTAAGCTTGTCTTTTTATTGAAGCTCACCTCGTAATCGGGATGATCGGTTGAAAGAAATGCAATGGTGCTGTCATAAAAAACCTGCGCCTGCCTGTAATCCGGATGTTTGAAATAGATTTCGGCAAGCTCAAGATAGGACAGCGCTTTCTGGTTCGTATTGTTGGTGCTTGCCGCTACCGATTTTTTGTAAAGCTCAATGGCTTCGTTTTCGTTATTTTCCTTCTGAGCAATGGTAGCGAGCGCATAATAAATCTGATCCAGGAAATCTTTGTTTTTTTCATCCCGGATCATTTTAGTGAGCTGTTCCTTAATTTCCCTGCTTCCTGTGGAAATGTCAAAGCAGCGCGCTTTATTTATCCGCGCATTGAACTCCATTTCATACGTTGAATTCCGTTTCGAAACTCCGTCATACAACACATACGCCTCCTGGTACTTTCCGAGCTTCTGATAAATCTGCCCGAGAATAAACATATACCGGATGCGGTTCTTTTTATTTTTTGTTGCCTCAATGGCAAGCTTCAGATTTTCTCCGGCTTTTTCAAGATTCTGCTTTTGTATCTCATAATCTGCAGCAATGGCATAATATTCACCCTGCTTCTTTTTCCACGGAAACCCTTTATCATTTTTCATAAAATCGAGCAGGTATTCTGCATCGGGCGTTTTGCCAAGCTGCAGATAGCATTGCGAAAGCCAAAGGAGGGCATCATACCGGATGAGTTCCTTATTATAAGAGGAAGCGACAAACTGAAATGTTTCGATGGCAGCCCAATAATCGTGCTTATAGAAATGTGCTTTTCCGATCAGCAGATAACTTTCGCGCACCCATGGATTTATTTCCTCCCCGCTGAATATCATGGAATGACGCTGAATTACTATGGATGCCTTTTTAATTGCTTCATCCATCTCCGGGAATACCGATTTGGCTTTCTGTTCATCGGCATATCTGAAAATTTTCAGCAGCCGGTCGTATTGATCGGTGTGCAATTGAGCCAGCTTTGCCGCTCCCTCCTTTACTTTTTCCCTTCCATTGAAATAATAATTATCTCGTCCGGTGAGCTTATGGTAATTCCTGCTTAAAACAGTATTCTTCTGCCGCGAACAGGATGCGGTCACGGCAATGATGCAAACGAGCATCATCCACTTCAGGACTGATTTCGCATTAAAAAGATTCATGAATACTATTGAATTTCATTTTCGTTGAATAATAACTTAAAACAAACCGATTTATTTTTTATCAGGCGAATATGAAATTCCGATATTTGTTCGTTTTCACCGGCAAACTTAAGTATTGTTTCCGGCATTGCAATCACGATGGCTGAAGAAAAAAAGAAGCGAAAAAAAATATACCGGAAGCTGCGCAATAAATACCGTCTTGTCATTATGAATGACGAGACGCTTGAAGAACGCACCAGTCTCCGGCTTAGCCCCCTTAATGTTTTTGTTTTTTCGGCCACCGTAATTATTTCACTCATCACTTTCACCATTTACATCACCGCATTTACTCCGCTGCGGGAGTACATTCCCGGCTATACCGATGTGAATATGAGGAGAAATCTTATTTCGCTTTCGCTTCAATCCGACTCACTTGCACAGCGGCTGAAAGCACAGCAGATTTATCTTTCCAATCTGCGCAACATCATCAATGATGAAATACATGATCCGAAAATGGCATTACAGGACAGCAATTCGCGCAGATACGATACCATTCAGCGGCTGGTTAAGTCAGCAGATGATTCGCTTCTTCGCCTTGAAATGGAAAACCGCGATCGCTTTGACCTGCTGCTTAATCCGGGAAGAACCGTTTCGTCTGGTATCCGGTCTTTTTATTTTTTCACTCCCCTCAAAGGAACGATCACATCGGAATTTGATCCTCATAAAAAGCATTATGGAATTGATATTGTTGCCGGACCGAATGAAGCCATTAAATCCACGCTCGATGGCACAGTAGTAATTGCTGACTGGACCTCCGAAACCGGATACATCATCGGAATTCAGCACAGCAACAATTTGTTTTCGATGTACAAGCATAATTCTGCGCTGCTGAAAAAGCCGGGCGATTATGTTAAGGCAGGCGATGTGGTTGCCATCATCGGCAATTCGGGCGAATTCACTACCGGACCTCATTTGCATTTTGAACTTTGGTATAACGGCAGCGCAGTGAACCCGGTGGATTATGTAAGTTTCTGAATATTTAAAGTTTTCATAAATTATTTACCCCACGCTGCTTCACAGAAGCAATGAGACTTCCATTCCATCATCAATTACTTACTTTTGCGCCTCTTTAAAAATGGGGTACAGGGAACAGATTGTAAAAGAAAAACTACCGCGGCACATTGCCGTCATCATGGATGGAAACGGGCGTTGGGCAAAACGTAATGGAAAAGCGCGCACTTTCGGGCACCGGCATGGTGTGGAAGCGGTGAGGGATACCACCGAAGGCGCTGCTGAACTGGGCATCGAATACCTTACCTTGTATGCATTCAGCACTGAAAACTGGCGGAGGCCCCGGTTTGAAATCAATGCATTGATGGAACTTCTCATTAAAACGATTTCAAAGGAAACCCGGACACTAATTGAAAACAATATCCGTTTAAAAGCCATCGGAGATATTGAGAGTTTGCCTAAAAGCTGCATTAAAGCATTGCAACATTCCATGGACATAACTTCATCCAACAGCCGGATGACCCTGGTGCTTGCATTGAGCTACAGCGCCCGGTGGGAACTGGTTCATGCAGTAAAAAAAATAATTGCCGATCGTGATTCCAAAAAGCTGAATCCGGAACAGATCAATGAAGATTATTTCCATCAATACCTTTCCACAGCCGGCATCCCCGATCCGGAATTGCTTATCCGCACCAGTGGAGAGCATCGTGTCAGCAATTTTCTGCTGTGGCAGATTGCATATACCGAATTGTACTTTACCGAAAAGCTCTGGCCCGATTTCAGGCGCGAGGATTTGTTTCAGGCCATAGTGGATTATCAGAGCCGCGAACGAAGATTTGGCGATGTCAAAGCCGCAAAACCAACTGCATGATGTTAAAAAGAATTTGTTTTACTGCATTGCTTTATTTCGTAACGGGGTATTGCGCCATTGCCCAGGTAACCATTGGTGAAACCGACAGTCTGACGCTCGATTTTGCCAACCCCAAAGAATATGAAATTGGCGGAATCACCGTTTCGGGCATTAAATTTCTTGATGAAAATGTATTGAAAACTCTTTCGGGGTTAGCCGTAGGCGACCGCATTAAAATTCCGGGCGACCAGATTGCCGATGCGGTGGAGAAACTCTGGAAACAAAACCTTCTGTCAGACATTAAGATTGAATATACCCGTGTGGAGGGAAACATTATTTTTCTGAATCTTGCCCTGCAGGAGCGCCCGCGGCTTTCACGGTTTTCATTCAACGGTGTGTCAAAAGGCGAGGCGGATAAGCTGAGGGAGAAAATGAATCTTGTGGCAGGCAAAATCATCAATGACAATCTGCTCAAGTCCACTTCGTACGAGATAAAGCAGTTTTTTATTGACAAAGGATACCTCGATGCTTCGGTAAACATTACCCTCGATGCGGATACCTCTAAAAACAATACGCAGGCAATGACCATTGAAGTGCAGAAAAACAAACGGGTGAAGATTCATCGCATTCATATTAACGGCAATACTGCTTTCAAAGACAGAAAAATAAGACGGCAACTGAAAGAAACAAAAGAAAAGCGCTGGTATAAAATCTTTACTTCATCCAAATTCAATGAAAATAATTTTGAAGATGATAAAAAAAGAGTGATTTCCAAATACAATGACAAGGGGTACCGCGATGCAAAGATTGTTTCTGATTCGGTTTACAGGCAAGATGCTCATCGCTTGAATATTGAACTGACGGTGGATGAAGGAAGGCAATATTATTTCCGCAACATCACCTGGACCGGCAATACCAAATACACTTCAGCGCAGCTCAGCCGGCAACTGGGAATAAAAAAAGGCGATGTGTACAGCTCGAAACAGCTTGATGAAGCGTTATACGCCAGCGCATCGGGGCGCGATATTACCTCACTGTACATGGATGACGGCTATTTGTTTTTCCAGGTCAATCCGGTAGAGACAAGAGTAGAAAATGATTCCATTGATTTTGAATTGAGGGTTTATGAAGGGAAACAGGCCCGCATCAATAAAGTAACCGTTACGGGCAATACCAAAACCAATGACAAAGTAATCATGCGCGAAATCAGAACTCAGCCGGGACAGTTGTTTAACCGTTCTGATATCATCCGTACGCAGCGCGAACTGGCGCAACTCGGATATTTTGATCCTGAGAAGCTCAATGTAAATCCCAAACCCGATCCGGCTAACGGCACGGTGGATGTGGAATATATTGTGGAAGAGAAACCCTCCGATCAGATTGAGCTTTCGGGCGGATGGGGTGCGGGGCAGATTGTGGGTACGCTGGGCGTTTCGTTCAATAATTTTTCGGCACGCAATATTTTCCGCAAAGGGTATTGGTCACCGCTTCCTGCAGGTGACGGGCAGCGGCTGAGTCTGAGGTTTGTTACCAATGGCAAAGCATATCAATCGTACAATGTTTCTTTTACCGAACCCTGGCTGGGGGGACGTAAGCCCAATTCGCTGAGCGTTGCTTATTTTCATTCCGTCCGCAATTTTTCCGAAACTCAATCATACAAGGTGGATGGAGTGTCGGTGGGTCTGGGCAAACGGCTGAAATGGCCCGATGATTTTTTCTCCATTTATTATGAAGCAAATTACAATTACTACACAGTAAATAATTATGCCGGATTCATTTTCACTAATGGCTTTTCCAATAACTTTAACCTTACCACCTCTTTCTCGCGCAACTCGGTGGATCAGCCGATTTATCCGCGCAGGGGGACGGCTCTTTCGCTGTCGCTTCAGTTCACTCCGCCCTATTCATTGTTCAGCGATAAGGATTACACTACGGCAACGGCTCAGGAGAAATATAAATTCATTGAATACCATAAATGGAAATTCAATGCCACCTGGTTCAGCAACCTTGCGGCTAACAAGCTGGTGCTTGCTGCCAAAGCCCAGTATGGTTTTCTCGGGTTTTACAATAAAGACATCGGCCAGTCGCCCTTTGAGCGGTTCTTCCTGGGCGGTGACGGGCTGTCAGGCAACTTTACCCTTTACGGCAACGATGTAATCGGGCTGAGGGGTTATGACAATGTGCTTTCGCCCGATGAAGGCGCCATTGCATTCAATAAATATTCACTGGAGCTTCGTTACCCGATTTCATTGAATCCGAGTGCAACACTTTACGCGTTGGGATTCCTCGAAGCCGGCTATTCCTGGAACCGTTTCCGCGATTTTAATCCGTTCAATGTAAAACGTGCCGCAGGATTCGGTATCAGAATATTTCTACCCATGTTCGGTTTGATCGGACTGGATTACGGCTGGCCCTTCGACCGCGGTTATAATGTGCCGCTTCCGAAAAATCAAAAACATGGCGGACCCGAATTTCAATTTACCCTCGGACAGTTCTTTTAATGAAAACTTCATTGCTCTCATTTTCTGTGGCATTATAGTTTCAGTTATCATCGTATTCTTAAAATATTAAATTTGCACCCCGCTTTTGCGGACTAATCAATGATCATCATGAAAAAAAAGATTCTTTTATTCGGATTATTTCTGCTAATACTATCCATTACGCTGCCGGCTCAGAAATACTGTTATGTAAACACTGAATATATTCTTGAAAATATTCCCGAATATAAATCCGCCATGCAGCAGCTCGATCAGATTTCGGTTAACTGGCAAAAGGAAATTGAGGTGAAATATGCCTTTATTGATAAGCTCTATAAAGATTACCAGGCGGAACAGATTCTGCTTACCGATGAAATGAGAAAGAAGCGTGAGCAGGAAATAGTGAATAAAGAAAAAGAAGCCAAAGACCTGCAGAAGCAGCGGTTCGGTTATGAGGGTGATCTGTTTAAAAAGAAGCAGGAGCTGGTGAAGCCCATCCAGGACAAAATTTATAATGCCATTAAAAAACTTGCAACCGAGCAAAGCTATGCAGTGGTTTTTGACAAGTCGAGCGATCTGATCATGCTATATACCAATCCGAAATACGACAAAAGCGATGAAATACTGTTGCAGATGGGCTATAAAGCCGGAGCAAAAGATTCGGAGGGGGGAACCAAAAGTGGCGGAACGGAACGGAAGGGCAGCGACAACATGCAACAGGATCAGATGGAACGGAAATAATTTTCAGCATTACTTCAACCAATAAATCACATTAATATTATCAAATGAAAAAATCCTTATTAATCATAGCCGTTTGTGCCGGACTTTGCTCGGCAAACGCTTATTCACAGAATCTGAAGTTGGGGCACATCAATTCCACTCAACTATTAACGTTCATGCCCGAAACAAAGGTTGCCGACTCTGCTTTGCAGAAATTCGGAAGCTCGCTCGAAAGCCAGCTTAAAACCATGAATGCCGAATATGAAAGCAAAATCAATGAATACAAAAAAGATGATGCGAGCATGGCAGAACCCATCCGCTCGGCAAGGATTAAAGAAATTACCGATCTGGAAGACCGTATTCAGGATTTTCAGCAGTCAGCGCAGCAATCCATTCAAAAAAAGAAAGAGGAACTTTATTCGCCCATCATCAAAAAAGCGGACGAAGCCATAAAAACTGTGGCTAAGGATAAAGGGTATTCCTACATTTTCGATTCAAGCGTAGGCGTGCTGCTGTATGCTATGGAAGGCGATGACATCATGGCGCTTGTTAAAACCAAACTCGGTTTGAAATAATCCTGTTCCGGATATTTTTCGGAATTCCTGAGTTTATTTGAAAAATTCGCGTACGTTTGCGTGCGGCTTACTTTCAGCATTATGTCCGCAGTCAAATACATTTTTGTTACCGGAGGAGTTACTTCCTCGCTTGGAAAAGGAATCATTTCCGCTTCGCTCGCCAAGCTGCTGCAGTCGAGGGGATATGCCGTAACCATTCAGAAGCTGGACCCTTATATCAATGTGGATCCGGGAACCCTCAATCCTTATGAGCATGGCGAATGTTACGTTACCAATGACGGTGCCGAAACTGATCTTGACCTGGGGCATTATGAGCGGTTTCTGAACGTAAGCACCTCCAAATCCAATAACGTTACCACCGGCAGCATTTACCAAACGGTTATTCAGCAGGAACGCAATGGTGCTTACCTGGGGAAAACCGTGCAGGTGATTCCACATATTACCGATGAAATCAAGCGCAGAATTCAATTGCTCGGCAATACGGGTGAATATGAAATAGTGATTACCGAAATTGGGGGAACCGTTGGCGATATCGAATCATTGCCATTTATTGAATCGGTAAGGCAATTGATATGGGACATGGGATCGAGCAATGCGGCTGTGGTTCATCTCACCCTCCTCCCCTTTTTATCGGCTACCGGTGAGCTTAAGACCAAACCCACCCAGCATTCGGTTAAAACCATGCTCGAATTGGGCGTGCAGCCCGATGTGGTGGTCTGCCGCTCCGAACGCCCTGTGAATAACGAACTGAAAAGGAAAGTGGCGCTTTTCTGCAATGTGAATGTGAATGCGGTGATCGAAGCGATTGATGCCCCCACTATTTATGATGTGCCGCTGCTGATGCTGAAAGAGCAGTTGGATAAAGTGGTTCTTGCCAAGCTGAAGCTTCCTTCCAAGCAGGAACCCGACCTGGAGAACTGGAAAAATTTTCTTGGAAAGTATAAAAACCCGGTGCATGAAATCACTATCGGGCTGGTGGGCAAATACATCGAGCTGAAGGATGCCTATAAATCCATCAACGAATCATTGATCCATGCGGGGGTGGCGAACGAAACACGGGTAAATGTGCGGTGGGTGCATTCTGAAAAAATTGATAATGGCAATATTGCCGACCGCATGGAGGGGCTTGACGGTATTATTGTCGCCCCCGGATTTGGCGACCGCGGCATTAGCGGGAAAATCGAAGCCATTAAATATGTGCGTGAAAACAATATTCCGTTTTTCGGAATTTGCCTTGGTATGCAGTGTGCCGTCATCGAATTTGCCCGCAATGTGATCGGGTTTGATGATGCCCATTCCACCGAAATGAATTCATCTACCCGGCATCCCGTGATTGACCTGATGGATGAACAAAAATCCATAACCGCCAAAGGCGGAACTATGCGACTGGGTGAATACCCCTGCCATTTAACCAAAGGAACCCGTGCCTATTCCGTTTACGGCAGAACGAAAACCACCGAGCGCCACCGCCACCGCTACGAATTCAATAATAAATACCTGAAGAAATTTGAAGATGCCGGAATGATTGCTTCCGGAATTTATCCCGAACGCAACCTTGTGGAAATTATCGAGCTTAAAAGCCATCCGTGGTTTGTCGGAGTGCAGTTTCATCCCGAATATAAAAGCACCGTTGAGAATCCGCATCCGCTTTTTGTAAAGTTTGTGAAAGCCGCATTGGATACACGCAAGGTATGATGCAGAGGGGGAGATGATATTATTCATTGTCAGAATCATTCCACCCCTCCGGGGTTGATGGTTTTGCTGGTTTGTCATTATTATAATAATTTCATCACTTCGTGATTAAAAAAATATCAATGCGTGGTATGCAATAACCACCTCCTCCTTTCGTGATTTATGTAATCCCGATGGGATGTTATTATTGTAGCCAATGCACCAGCCGAATTAAAAAAATCCCGAAGGGATGATATGATTATTCCACCCCTCCGGGGTTGATGGTTTTGCTGGTTTGTCATTATTATAATAATTTCAT
>Ga0187893_10010650_pt1 | contig 13624 bp, 12 predicted proteins | sample MA1701074metaG_FD_139574 | JGI IMG/M metagenome (GOLD analysis project Ga0187893, IMG submission 139574) | White microbial mat communities from a basaltic lava cave in the Kipuka Kanohina Cave System on the Island of Hawaii, USA - MA170107-4 metaG ...
AAGACGAACGCCTTGAGGAGCCCGCCGTAGATGTCCTTCACCTCGACGGCGCGTTCGGCGTTGCGGAAGTAGGTGGCCAGGTCGACGTTGAGGTACGCCTTCCCGACGAAGGCGCCTCCGACCGTGCCGACGAGGTCCGAGAGCACGGTCAGCCCGATCGCGGCCATCGAGAGCGCGATCGTGCGGGGCATGACGAGGAAGTAGACCGGGTCGATCGACATCACTTCGAGCGCGTCGAGTTCCTCGCTGACCTTCATCGTCCCGATCTCGGCGGCATAGGTGGAGCCGATGAGTCCGGCCAGCGCGATCGCGGTCATGACGGGGCCCATCTCGCGGGCGACGGCGGCCGGCACGAGGAGGCCGATGCTGGACTCCTGGTTGTACTTCTGCAGCTCGATGCCGGACTGCAGGCCGAGGATCATCCCGCTGAAGAGCGACGTGAGGAAGACGATCACCATGCTGCCGTACACGGCCTTGAACATCTGCGTGACGATCGCGTCGCGCTTCTTGGGCGCCATCGTGAGCCGCGCGATGGAGCGCGCGAGGACCTGCAGCGCGTGGCCGGCCCCGACGCACGCGCCTTCGAACCAGTCGTTCAGTCTGACGACGGAGGCGATCATGGGGAAGTCGGGATGTGGGAGTTCACCTGTACAGCCCGTGTTTCCGGATGTACAAGTCCACGACGTGCGGCACGAGGTACCGCACGGGCAGGCCCCTGGAGACGCGGCGGCGGATCTCGGAGCCCGAGAGCTCCATGAGCGGCACGTGCACGCGGCGCAGCTTCCACGGGCCCTGGGGCGGCGGCGGGTACTTGCCCGGGCGGCCGACGACCGCGAACGTCACGCGCTCCGAGAGCTCGTGGATGCGGTACCACTTCGGCAGGTCCGCCATCACGTCGTCGCCCACGATGAGGTAGATCTGCTGCGCGTCGGCCGCGAGAGCCTCCACGGTGTCGTACGTGTACGAGACGCCCCCGCGACGGATCTCGACGTCGGAGGCGCGGAAGAACGCGTGCCCGCGCACCGCGAGCTTGACCATCTGGAGGCGGTGCTCGGCGGGCGCGAGGTCGTCCGCGGCCGTCTTGAAGGGGGACGTGGCCGCCGGGACGAAGAGCACCTGGTCGAGCCGGAGCTGCTCCGCCGCGAGCTGCGCCGTGATGAGATGGCCGTGGTGGATCGGGTTGAAACTGCCTCCCATCACGCCGAGGCGCGCGGTTTTCATGTGCGCGACTGAGCGTACCCGCGCCCGCGGGCGGTCGTCAAGCAGCCCTGCCCCCATGGAACTCTGAGCGCCCTGGGGCGCTCCGAGTTCGATTCCGGATGTCGGATTCCGGCCGTCGGTCCGACCCCGGAAATCCGAAATCCGAAATCCGAAATCTGGTACAGTGCGCCCATGTCGCTGGCCGACGGCGTCCTCTCCGGCGATCATCTCGCGCTCAGCAAGGCCATCTCCGCCGTCGAGAACGGCAGCGCGGAAGGGCGCGCCGTCATCCAGGCCGTCGCCGGACGCGTCGGCGTCGCCCTGCGCCTGGGCGTGACCGGGCCCCCCGGCGTCGGCAAGTCGACGCTCGTGGACGCCATGACGGGCGTCTTCCGGTCCCGGGGAGAGCGCGTCGGCATCATCGCGGTGGATCCCTCCAGCGCGTTCACCGGCGGAGCGCTCCTCGGCGACCGCATCCGCATGACGCGCGTCGCGGAGGACCCGGAGGTCTTCATGCGTTCGATGGCCACGCGCGGCGCGTTCGGCGGGCTCGCCCGCGCGACGACCGACGCCGCCGACCTCCTCGACGCGGCGGGCTGCAGGACGATCCTCATCGAGACCGTGGGCGTCGGCCAGTCCGAGATCGAGATCGCGCGCGCCTCCGACGCCGTGCTCGTCGTCGTCTCGCCCGAGAGCGGCGACGGCATCCAGGCGATGAAGAGCGGCATCATGGAGATCGCCGACATCCTCGTCATCAACAAGGCGGACCGCGTCGGCGCCGACAAGCTCGAGTACGACATCCGCACGGCGTTCGACCTCGGCCTGAAGTCGCGGCGCGACACGCCGATCCTCCTCACGGAGGCGTTCCGGTCGAAGGGCGTGCCCGAGGTGATCGCCGCCGTCGAGCAGTTCGTCGCCGCGCGCAAGGCCGACGGCCGGTTGGCCGAGCGGCGCGGCGCCAACATGCGCAACCGGCTCGTGCAGATCGTCGAGTACATGATCAAGCGGTCGCTCTTCGACGGGAACGGCGCGTCGCAGCGGCTCGACGCGCTCGCGCAGCGCGTGATCGCGCGGGAGACCTCCAGTTACGAAGCCGCCGAGCAACTCGTCAGGGAGCATTTGAAATGATCCAGCCGTCGCCGAAGAAGGACGACCGCTCGCGGTTCCCGTGCACGATCGTGCCCGCGGACAAGCTCGTCTACGGCCCGGAGGACCTCGCGGGCTTCGACCCGGCGCGCGATCTCGGCGAGCCCGGCCTGTACCCGTTCACCCGCGGCCCGTACGCGACCATGTACCAGGGAAAGCCCTGGACCATGCGCCAGTTCGCCGGCTTCGGCAACGCGCGCGACACGAACGGACGCTTCAAGTACCTCCTCGAGCACGGCCAGACCGGACTCTCGATCGCCTTCGACATGCCCACCCTCATGGGCTACGACTCCGACCATCCGCGCTCGAAGGGCGAGGTCGGGCGCGAGGGGGTCGCCGTCTGCTCGCTCCAGAACATGGAGACGCTCTTCGACGGCATCCCGATGGGCGACGTCTCGACGTCGATGACGATCAACTGCACCGCGTCGATCCTGCTCGCGTTCTACGTCGTCTGCGCCGAGAAGCACGGCGTCCCGGCGGAGAAGCTGCGCGGCACGATCCAGAACGACATGCTCAAGGAGTATATCGCGCAGAAGGAGTGGGTGTTCCCGCCCGAGCCGTCGATGCGCGTCATCGTCGACATGATGGAGTGGTGCTCCACCCACATGCCGAAGTGGAACACGATCTCCATCAGCGGCTACCACATCCGCGAGGCCGGCTCGACGGCCGTGCAGGAGCTCGCGTACACGCTCATGGACGGGTTCACGTACGTCGAGTACGGGATCAGGCGCGGGATTCCGGTCGACGCGTTCGCGCCGCGGCTGTCGTACTTCTTCAACAGCCACATGAACTTCTTCGAGGAGATCGCGAAGTTCCGCGCGGCGCGCCGCATCTGGGCGAAGCGCATGAAGAACCGCTACGGCGCGAAGAATCCGGAGAGCTGGCGCCTGCGCTTCCACACGCAGACGGCCGGGTGCTCGCTCACCGCGCAGCAGCCGGAGAACAACATCGTGCGGACCGCGATCGAGGCGCTCGCGGCCGTGCTCGGCGGCACGCAGTCGCTCCACACCAACTCGATGGACGAGGCGCTCGCGCTCCCGACGGAGCACGCGGTGAAGGTCGCGCTGCGGACGCAGCAGATCCTCGCGAACGAGAGCGGCCTGACCGACGTCATCGACCCGCTCGCGGGCTCGTACTTCATCGAGTCGCTCACGAACCGGATGGAGGAGCAGGCGGAGAAGATCTTCGCGGCGATCGAGGGGATGGGCGGCATGGTGCCGGCGATCGAGCGGGGCTACCCGCAGCGCGAGATCGCGAAGGCCGCGCTCGAGTTCCAGCGCGACGTCGAGGACCGGCGCTACGTGAACGTCGGCGTGAACGACTACGTCGAGGGCGAGCGCCCGTTCCCGATCCTGAAGATCGATCCCGCCGTCGAACGCGACCAGATCGACGAGCTGAAGAAGATGAAGGAGCGGCGCGACTCCGGTGCGGTGAAGCGCGCGATGGAGGAGATCGCGAGCGCGGCGAAGGAGAACCGCAACCTCATGCCGCCGATTCTCGCCGCGGTGAAGTGCGGAGGGACGCTCGGGGAGATCATCGATGTCATGAAGAGGGACTTCGGGGAATGGAGGGAACCGCCCATCTACTGGTAGCGCTCGCGCTGCTGCTGCAGGATCCGGCCGCCGAGTGGCTCTCCAAGGTCAAGAAGGAGGACCGCGAGGCGATCGAGAAGGAGCTGGCGCGGTTCGACGCTCCCGAGGCGGCCGACGAGGTGAAGTTCAGGCCGCAGGAGTTCGATATCCTGTCGAAGGTCGGCACGCGGCCCTACGAGGCGGTCGTGCCGGTCATGCTGGCGGCGGTCGCGAAGGGGAACTCGCCCAAGCGCCGCTTCGCGCTCGGGATGATCGGCAGCAAGATGCCGCTGCGCGGGTCCGTCGCGGAGGCGGACCTCGCGTCGCACAACCATGCGATCGTGGCCGCCATCCCGGCGGCGCTCGACGACCCGGACGTGCGCGTGCGCCGGGCCGTGGGGCTCATCCTGCTCGACATCGCGGACGGCGACGTGCTGGCGACGGAGCCGCCGAGGACCGTCGCGCCGGGCGGGAAGCTGAGGACGGAGCTCACCGCCGCGTTCGCGGTGGTCGCGGCCGACCGCAACCCGGGCGTGCGCGCGCTGTCGGAGCTGGGAGCGAGCGTGCTCAAGGACGACGCGCTGGAGCGGCTTCGCCTGCGCGCGGAGGTCGACCACTACCTGGAGCATCTCACGCGCGAGGACGCGACGGTCCCGGACATGCCGGTCGCGGAGTCGAAGAAGATCCGCGACGGCGTGAAGGCCTCGCTCGAGAAGGTGGGCGACAAGGGGCTCGTCGTCACGCTCGCGTGCGAGCCGGGGAAGGGGAGCGAGACGGACCGGCAGCTCGTGCAGTTCTTCAAGCTGGACGAGGGGGAGTGGATCTCGACGATCAAGGACCCGCGGAAGAAGAAGTAGTCACCGCGACCACGACGGAAGACGCCCCTTCGCGACCTCGGTTTCGCGCTTCGTCGCCAGGTCCAGCACGTGGATGGCGCCGTCGCGCGCGTACGCCAGCCGCGCGTTGTCGGGCGACCACGTGACCTGGCGCCCGGCCGCCGCGTCGGTCTCGTCCTTTCCGTCGACGCCGACGACGATCACGCGCCCGCCGCGCGCGTACGCGACGCGACGGCCGTCGGGCGACAGGCGCGGCACGTCGTCGAAGTCGGCGCCGCGGCCGATCACGCGCGCCGCCTTCGTCGCGAGGTCGACGACGCGGATCTCCTTGGGCTGCTGGGGCCACGTGTACTCCATCGCCACGAGCGACGCGCCGTCGGGGGTGAAGACGGCGTGCGAGAGGAAGTCGCAGAACTTCTCCAGGCCGGTGCCGTCGGGCGCGCAGCGGTACATGCCCCAGCTGCCATCCACGACCCTGTCGTCCTTCGTGCGGCCGCCCCGGAAGACGATCGTCTTCCCGTCCGGCGACCACGCCGGCTCCCAGACCTTCCAGAACCTCGCCGTGATCGGCTTCCCGTCCACGCAGATGGTGTTCACGCCGCCGACCGAGGCCACGCGCTTGCCGTCGGGGGAGAGCGCGAAATCGGACTCGCCTCCGCCGACCGCGACCGGTGCTTCTCCCGGCTCGCCGCGCCAGAGCTGCGGGAACGTGCCGAGCCCGAAGCGCTCCTCGCGCGGGATGTCGACGCTCGCGAGGAACCGGCGCGTGCCGGGGATCCACCGGATCTCCTCCGAGTAGCCGCAGTAGATCCCGCGCATCACCTCCACGGGCTTGGGATCGTCGGGATCGACCACCCAGATCGCGCGCGTGCCCATCGGGTGAGGGTGGGGCTTCGTGCCCTCCGCCCAGTACGCGATGCGGCCCTTCACGCGCCACAGCACGTCCTCGAGGAGCTCCTTCGCCCGGGCCGCGCGCTCGCGGTTGGCGTCGCCCGCCGCCTTGCGCAGGGGGGCGATCGCCTCCGCGCCCGCCTTCCGCAGGGCGGCGGTCGCCGCGGTGCGCACGTCGAGGTCGTCCGATCCCAGCCGTTCGACGAGCTGGTCGAGGGACGGCTCCTGGAGGGCGATGGCGAGCAGGATTGTCAGGTGCATGCGGTCTGCCTATAGTATGCACCCATGGCGGCCCCGACTTCCTCCCGCAAATGGCGCGTGCTCGTCGCCAAGCCTGGCCTCGACGGCCACGACCGCGGCGCGAAGGTGGTCGCGGCGGCGCTGCGCGACGCGGGCTTCGAGGTCATCTACACCGGCCTGCACCAGACCTGCGAGATGATCGTGAGCGCCGCGCTCCAGGAGGACGTGGACGCGGTGTGCGTGTCGATCCTCTCCGGCGCGCACATGACGCTCCTCCCGGAGATCCATGGCCTGATGAAGCAGAAAAAGATGGACGACGTGCTCCTCTGCGGGGGCGGCATCATCCCTCCGGAGGACGCCGACGAGCTGGCGAAGATGGGCGTGGGCCGGCTCTTCGGGCCCGGCACCGACACGCGCGACATCGTGAAGTACCTGAACGAGGAGCTGCCGAGGCGCCGCGCTACCTCGTGATCTCCTTGTAGCGCGCCTCCCCGCGCAGCGACTCCAGGTCCGGGTCCGCCGCGAGATGATCGAGCGCGATCTTGTGGCACTCGCACGACGCATCGAGCCACCCGAGGCCGACGGCCACCTCGAGCCAGTCGAGCGCCTCGTCCTTCCGGCCGTCGAGCGCGCCGCCGCACGCCGCGTTGTAGGCCGCGGTCGCCGCGAGACGCACGCGCGCCCGATCGGCGCCGTCGTAGAGCGCGAAGACGAGGGCGCGGAACGCGGGGACCGACGTCTTGTAGTCCTTCGCGTCGTGCGCCTTCGCCGCCTTGTCGAAGAGCCCGTGCGCATCCGCCGTTTCGATCGGCGACTTGCGCGCGTCGGCGAACTCCTTCGCGTCCTTCGACTTCGCGATGATCCGCCGCGCGGCCAGGCGGCGGACGACCGCGGTCGTGATGTCGGCGACGGACTCGTCGGCGAAGATCACGCCGGCGCCGCGGTCGAGCACGACGTTGAGGCCCAGCTCGCCGGCGATCTGCGCGACGACGGGCTTCAGCTCCGGGTTCTTCGCGCCGTCGGGGATCTTCGAGACGTCGACGGTGCCGACGCGCGTGGGCCCGTCCTGCCACGCCGCGAGGAGGGCGAGCACGAGGAAGATCTTCATGGCGCGGGAGGGTAGCACGCGTGCGGAAACGGTATAAGAAGAAGATGCGCGCGATCGCGGTCGTCCTGCTGGGGATGTACACGGCCACCGGGGGCGGGTACACGCTCACCGACTCCGACGAGGCGGGCGGGCCCGTTTTCGCGTGGGACGACATCTCGACGACCGGAACCGTCGTGCCCTTCGCGGGCATCGACGACGCGCAGGTGTCGCTCTCGCTGCCGTTCACGTTCACGTACTTCGGCGTGCCGCACACGTCCGTGAGCGCGTGCACGAACGGCTTCGTCCAGTTCGGCGGGTTTTCGACGTCCGCGCTCAACGTGGCGATGCCCTCGACGGTGCCGCCGAACGGGATCGTCGCGGTGTTCTGGGACGACCTCTTTCTGAGCGGCTTCACCGTGCGCAGCGAGACGCTCGGCGTCGCGCCGTCGCGGCGCTTCGTCGTCTCGTGGATCGGCGTCTCTCAGTTCGGCACGACGAACAGCCTCACGTTCCAGGTCGCGCTGTACGAGACGACGAACGTCATCCGCATGCAGTACCAGTCGATCGCGGCCGCGAACGCGACGGCGACGATCGGCATCGAGAACGAGGCGGGCGACACGGCGCTGCAGTACGTGCTCGACGGTGCGCCCGCGCCGAACGCGCCCTACGACGGCCTGGCGATCGAGTGCGTGCCGGCGCCGACGGCTCCGCCGTTCCAGCCGCCTCCGCTGAGCGACAGCGACGGCGGCCCGGACTTCACCTGCGGCTCCGCGGCCGGCGCGACGGGCGCGCTCGCGGCGGTCGCGCTCGCGCTGCTTGCCCTTGCGCTCGCGCAACGATAACCTCACCCGCCTTCGCCGACGGTCGCTGATGCCGTGCTCGCGGGCTACGGCGGGCAGGCCGCGCCGATTTTAGCCGCGCCTTGACGCGAGGCTGGCGCTCTCTTCACAAGGATTTGGTCGTCTTGTCGAATTTGGTGGTGGGGGAATTCCACATGCGCAAAGCTCTCGTCCTGTCTCTCGCACTCGTCGCGCTCGGGTTCACGTCGACCGGCGCGGGCTACACCGTCATCGACAACGAGGAAGCGGGCGGTCCCACGTTCGCGTGGGACGACATCGCGTCGACCGGCACGCCGGTGACGTTCGCGAGCGTGACGTCCGGGAGCGCGTCCGTCGCGCTCCCGTTCGCGTTCACGTTCTTCGGCACGTCGTTCACGAGCGTGACGGTGACGACGGAGGGGTACCTGCAGTTCGGCACGGCGACGGCCGTCAACGCCACGAACACGACGATCCCGTCGGCGACCGATCCCGACAACGTGATCGCGGTCTTCTGGGACAACCTGCAGGTGCCGGGGGGCGGGAGCGTGCGGACCCAGGTGCTGGGCTCCGCTCCCAACCGGCGCCTCGTCGTGACGTGGGACAACCTGACGGTGAGCGCGGGCACGAGCCGGCGCATGACGTTCCAGGCGGCGCTCTACGAGGGATCGAGCGCGGTCCGGCTCCAGTACCTGCACATGAGCAACGGCTCCGGGACCACGATCGACTATTCGACGGGTTCGAGTGCGTCGATCGGCATCGAGGACGCGACCGGCGCGACCGGCCTCGGGTATCTCTTCAACGGGGCGCCCGCGGGGAACGCCACGTACAGCGGACTGGCGATCGGCTTCCTGCCGTCCGGGAGCACGGCGCCCTGGCCGACCGGCCCGGCGTCCACGCTGCTGTCGCAGAACTTCGACACGGGCGCGACCACGTTCGCGCTCGCGGGGACGACCCCGCCGGTCGCCTGGGCGGTCGACGCGACGCCCGCGACGTTCACGACGTCCGCCGGCGTGACGGCGTCGTCGAGCTTCTCGTCGCCGAACAGCCTGAACTTCAACGACGGCGTCGACTACGACGTGACGGGCCTGGTGCCGTCGGGGACCGCGACGTCGCCGTCGATCGCGCTCGCCGGGACGACGTCGCCGGTGCTGCGGTTCCGCTGCACGTACAACACGCAGGGGACGCTGACGCCGATGACGTGGGATCAGCGGTGGGTGGAGGTGAGCGCGAACGGATTCGCCTCGACGGTGCGGCAGGCCCAGTGCGCGACGGAGGCGAACGTGTCGCTGACCGCCGCGACGAACATCGGCATCTGCCTGAGCCAGGGGCTGTGGCACGAGCACATCGTTCCGCTCGACCCGTCGTGGGGGACGGTGCAGGTGCGCTTCCGCTTCGACGCGGTCGACTCGATCCTGAACAGCTTCGCCGGGTGGTTCGTCGACGACGTGCAGGTGACGAGCGCGACGCCGCCCCCGCCCCCGCCCCCTCCGCCGGGAGGCGGCGGCACGCCCGTCGCGACGGGCGGCGACGACGCGTCGCGCGAGCACCGGTTCTGCGGCGGGAGCGCGGGCGCGGCGGCGTCGCTCGTCTGGCTGGCCGTGCTCGCCGCGATGACGCTGGCCCATCGCCGCACCCATATGGGTTAGGGTTGCATTCGCGCGGACTCGGCGCTATCATCCCGTGCCTTGTAGGGCGGGCCGTCCAGTTTAGGGTCGGTGGGTGCGGATCCAGGTGGTGGGTGGTCTTCGAGCGGACGTCTATTCTGCCGCGTTGCGCTCTGCCTCCATCCTGGGGTTGCGGCAGATCTTGTGGAGGCACGATGGAGCGGGTGATCAGGTTGGGGATGTTGGCCGGGGTGGTGACGCTGGTGGCCACGCACGCGGGCGCGTTCACGGTCTCCAACGCGACACTGAACGTGACGTGCATGGACAGCGAGGAGACCTCGGCCAACGCGCCGGGCTTCGCGTGGGACAACATCAGCACGGCGCCCGCGCTCACGCTCACGGCGACGAGTTCGCTCCCAGCTGCAGACGAGGGCTACGCCCTGGTCGCGATTCCCTGGAGCTTCAACTATCTGGGAACGGGCTACACGTCCGTGAGCGCGTGCGCCAACGGCTACCTGCAGTTCGGCGGCACCGGGTCGGACCTCAGCAACGACACCGTCCCGAGCGTGAACGCGCCGAACAACATCGCCGCCGTGTTCTGGGATGACCTGGACGGCGCCGCGCTGACCTCCCCGGTCACGCCGGCCGGGAGCATCCGTTCGCAGGTGCTCGGCCTCGCGCCCAACCGCAGGCTCGTGATCTCGTGGATTTCCTGGAGGCGCTGGGCGCAGCCCACGACGAGTTTCACATTCCAGGCGGCGCTCTTTGAGCAGGGCAACGCGATCCGGTTCCAGTATCAGACGATGTCGAGCGGGACGAGCACGACCCCGTATGGCTCGGGCGCCAGCACGACGATCGGCATCGAGAACGCCGCGGCCACGCAAGGCATCCAGTACTTGTACGGCACGACGGCGACCTCGCCCACGTACACGCCGGCCGGCAACTCGGTCTATAACGGACTCGCCGTAGGGTTCTTCGCGACGGGGACCACCCCGCCGTGGGTCGCTGCTCCCCCGCCCCCGCCTCCGCCCCCGGGCGGCGGCGGCACGCCGGCGTCGCAGGGGAGCGACGACGACGACCGCACGCACCGGCTCTGCGGCGGGGGCGCCGCCGCGGGCGCCGGGCTCGCGGGCCTCGCGCTCGCGTTCGCGATGCTGCTCGGCCTCGCGGCGCGGCGGTAGACGCGGTTCACGTTCTCAGTGCATGGGCAGCCCATATGGGTTGCCCATGCATTTTTCGGTTGACGCGTAACCGCGCGGCCGCTATTCCTTTTCCACTCTCAGGCGGGCGGGTACGGGTTCTTGCCTGGGGTTGCGGTGTTGCGAAGGTGCGAGACGGTTTCTGCCGCGTCTCGCGGTCCGTCCGGGCTTCTTGTGTCGGCAGAGTTGGGAGGGATCTGATGGTGCGCAAGGTTGGGTGGCGCGCCGCGACGGCGCTCGTCGCGGCGGGCGCGCTGGTGGCGCTCTCGAGCCTGGGGGCCGGCGCCTACACGGGAACCGGCGGCGGATACACGGTCATCGACAGCGAGGAAACGGCGGGGAATCCGCCTCCGTTCGCGTGGGACGACCCCACGTCGCATCCGCTCGTGACCATGACCCCGAACAGTTCCTATGACGCGCTCGACGAGGGGTACGGCACCCTCGCGATCCCCTGGTCGTTCACGTTCATGGGAACCGGATATACGACCGTCTATGTCTCGAGCAACGGTTATCTCCAGTTCGGCGCGGTGCCCGCCGCGTTCGATTTCGACTCGGCAATCCCCAGCACGTTCGTGCCGAACAACGTCGTCGCCACGATGTGGGGCGACCTCGACGGTTCGACCGTCTCGGCGGTCGGCGGCAGCATCCGCTCGCAGGTGCTCGGCACGACGGGGAACCGCCGTCTCGTGATCTCCTGGGTCAACTTCGACTTCTACTTCGGCAGCGCCGTCATGACATTCCAAGTCGCCCTCTACGAGGCGGGCGGCGCGAACTCGATCCGCGTCCAGTACCAGACCATGACCGGCGGCGGCTCGGACGGAACCAACAGCCCCGTCGGCTTCCAGAACGCCGCCGGTGCGGGTGCGGCCTACGGCAACCCCGCCTTCACCACGCCGCCGGCCGTCGTGCCTCCTGGCAACACGATCTACGGCGGGCTGGCGATCGGCTACTTCCCGACCGGGTCCACCCCGGGTTGGGCCGCCCCGCCGCCTCCGCCACCTCCTCCGCCGCCGGGCGGCGGCGGGTCGACGAACAACAGCGACGACGACGACGACAGCCGGTTCCGCGAGATCAAGCGCGAGATGTGCAACAGCGCCGCGTCCGCGCACGCCGGCCTCGCGAGCCTCGCCGTGGCGATGGCCGCCCTCGTGCTCCTCGCCCGTCGCCGGTAGTCCGAGCACGCATCGCGCCCCGGTCCGCTCCCGCGGATCGGGGCGCGTTCTTTTTCCGTGAAGGAACTCCTCCCCGCGTCGAATCGGGTTGCGGGCAAGCAACTCTTTGGGAGGAAGCATGACGTCTACGGTTCGTTTCGCGGCGCTCGCGGCGGTGGTCGGCGCGGCGGTCGCCCTCGCGGGCGGCGATGCCCGCGCGTTCACGCAGACCGCGGCCGGGTACGTGTTGACCGACAGCGAGGAAGCCGGCGGGCCTGCGTTCGCGTGGGACGACATCTCGACGAGCGGCACGCTCGTGAGCTTCGCGCCGGACGGCGACGAGGGCGTCGCCACCGCGACGCTGCCGTTCAGCTTCAGCTTCGGCGGGACCGCCTACACGTCCGTGAACATCATGTCGAACGGCTTCGTGACGTTCGGGACGACGCCGACGACCTACTACTGGTCGAACGGCGCGCTCGCCAGCACCGGACCGAACAACGCCATCTACGGGTTCTGGGACGACCTCGACCAGCTCGCGGGCGGCCAGGTGCGCACGCAGTCGATGGGCGCGGGCGCGACGCAGCGCTTCGTCATCTCGTGGATCGGCGTGCCGCGCTACCTCGAGACGAGCTCGATCACGTTCCAAATCGCGCTCTTCGCGAACGGCACGATCCGGATCCAGTACGGGACGATGACCGGCACGCTGACGAGCTGCACGATCGGGATCAAGACGACGACGCCGAACCAGTACAACGCCAACAACGTCACCACGACGAACAACGTCTACGCGAACCTGGCGATCCAGTTCGCGGTTCCGGGCGCCCCGCCCCCGCCGCCTCCGCCGCCCGGCGGCGGCACGCCGGCGTCCGGCGACGACGATCGGTCGCGCAGCGAAGAGATCAAGGACGAGATGTGCGGCGGAAGCGCGGCCGCGACGGGCGGCCTCGGCGCGATGGCCTTCGCCCTCCTCGGCGCGCTCGCGATGATCCGCCGGCGCTAACGTGCGCTAACGTAGCCCCTCCTCTCGTGCCCCGGGGCCCCCGCCTCGGGGCACTTTCTTTTTCACCGCGTTCGCGTCGCGAAGCCCTTTTCATCGAAACACTCCCGGTGCGCATCCGCACTGCACGTTGACTTTGTGCAGGGTTGTTTTTGGGAGGACGGATGCTCTGCAGGCTGGGGGTACTGGGGTTGGCGCTCGCCCTCGTGGCGGGGATCCACGGGAGCGCCTCGGCGCCGGCGGATGCGTACACGGCGAGCGGCGCCGGATATACGGTCACCGACAGCGAGGAGCCGGGCGGGCCGGCCTACGCGTGGGAGACGCCGCCCGCGCCGACGATCATCCCGTGGGTGAACTGGGATGAGGAAACGATCGCGGTGCCGCTCGGATTCACGTTCTCGTTCTTCGGAGTCCCGCAGACGACCGTCAACATCTGCACGAACGGCTACCTCCAGTTCAACGGCTGGGACATGGTGCCCGCCAACGCGGCCATCCCGGCCGCGGGCGCTCCGAACAACATCGTCGCGCCGTTCTGGGACGACCTCTACGTGATCGGCCCGAGCTGGGCCGACGTGCGCTACCAGACGCTCGGCCTCGCCGGCAGCCTGCGCTTCGTCGTCACGTGGTCGCTCGTCACGCGCACGGGCTTCACGACGACGGGCTACGTCGAGGACGACAGCTACACGTTCCAGGCGGTCCTCTACGAAGGCACGAACGTCATCAAGTTCCAGTACGGCACGATGTCGAACGGCAGCGCCGCGTCGCCCCCGTTCGCGGGCGGCGAGAGCGCGACGATCGGCATCGAGGACGCGACGGGCTCGAGCGGCCTGCAGTACCTCTCGAACGGGCTCCCGTCCGCGAATGCCGTATACAGCGGACTGGCG
>Ga0187893_10010651_pt1 | contig 13624 bp, 14 predicted proteins | sample MA1701074metaG_FD_139574 | JGI IMG/M metagenome (GOLD analysis project Ga0187893, IMG submission 139574) | White microbial mat communities from a basaltic lava cave in the Kipuka Kanohina Cave System on the Island of Hawaii, USA - MA170107-4 metaG ...
CTTGAGAACCATATAAGGCAGTTGGTGGCGATAGATTTCCTGGTCGTGACGACAGTGAGCTTTCGCATCTTATATGTCTTTATTGTGGTGGCCCATCATCGCCGTCATGCCATTCACTTCAACGTAACCGCTCATCCCACTGCGGAATGGACTGCGCAACAAATTGCCGAAGCCTTTCCCTGGGATAGCGCGCCGCGTTACCTGTTGCATGATCGCGACTGCATTTACGGCGACACGTTCCATCGGCGAGTTGAGGAAATGGCTATCCGGGAAATACTGACAGCACCCCGAGCGCCTTGGCAGAACCCCTATGCGGAACGTTTTATTGGCTCGTTGCGACGGGAGTGCCTCGACCACATCATTGCCTTTAACGAATCTTCCTTGCGGCGTATTGTGAAAGCATACTTCGAGTACTACGAACACTCACGGACGCATCTGGCGCTGGACAAGGACGCGCCAGCGTCGAGAGCCATTCAACCTCCTGCACTGGGTACGGTGATTGGACTGCCGCAGCTGGGCGGATTGCATCATCGTTATGAGCGAAGAGCCGCCTGAGGGCACTGATCCTTCCAGATCACTATCCAATTACAACTCGGTAGCTTGAAGTGTTCGTCGGTCATCGCTACTTGTCTCGAGCTGTTTGGCTCATTACTAGCGGCGTTGGAATGAGGCTCAAAGGGCCGAAGTGATGAATCGAACCGTTGGCGTTCACCGCGCAGCTGGACAGATTGAGTTTTTGGTAACGACAACGGGAGAAGGGAGTTATTCTATAAGTTATTGTTTGGCGTGGGAGATATTTTGGGGTGGCGAAGTGGGCTCGAACCCACGACCTCTTGATCCGTCAAACTAGTACCGTATCTCTTTCTTGCCCTGTCCGATACTATGGTTTTATCGGGCTTTCATCAAGTTGGTGTACTGGTCTGTATCGTTCTTTCTGGATCAGTTGGCACACAATCGGCACACAAAGTTGCCCCTCTTTTTTATATATCCGCTTGTGTTAATCGTTTTTGGGAAACAATCATGCGCACAATTGAACTACACAGAGGCCGATGGTATGTCGCTATAACATGCTCCCACTGTAGGTATCAGATCGTCCTGTTTCAGGATTTCACAAAGGGTGAGACTGATTTTACGAAGGCTACCGTTAAGTTCTTCTGCCCGAAATGCAAACAAGTGTTTATGTCATCTAAAGCACTATCAGTATAGTACGAACAATCAGGCAGCCTAGTGAAGGTCCCATTCAACGGGCTAATGTTCTACTGCTGTCTTCCCGTGCCGCAATATCCCTGGGCTGGTTCAAATCCAGTTACATTAGGAGTTTCCGCCCAAGAAAAACGGGCGGAGCCGCCCATCCGCGCTGCGAGCGGCAGAGTTAAACTTCTTCCATAGCGCCGGTTTTGGATCGATTCTCCTCGGCTGTGCACCGCCCCATTCGATCGGCTGAAACTTGAACCACACGTGCTGGATGCGGCATGGTGAGCCACCAAACTTCACTCGAGAAAGACGGTGCGACTTGCAACGCCAGGCGCGCCGGTCGATTCAGGCCGGTGACTACCACGGGTTCCTGCGCAACGGCGAGTTCGTACCGTCGTAACAAAATGAAACGCGATGCGACAATCCGAATCGGAATTTACACGCTGTTAGCAGGCAGCCTCTTTGTGTATGCTCTGATGCAAAAAGGTCCGAGGCTATCACAACCGCTGTGGCTGCTCGCTGGGGCAGTAGTTTGGGGTGCACTGGAGTACGCATTTCATCGCTGGTTGTTCCATTCCAGTAAGGTGGGCCATTGGGCCGAAAGAGTCTTTGCCTATGAGCATTCGCGCCACCATCTAGATCCACTGGTAGCAAAACACCTGTTTTTGCCGCTCAAGCTCACGCTCCCGATCTCCAGTGCCATTCTCATTGCCGTTATCGGTCTGCTGGGAATAGCGGCTGCGGCTCCTCTTTATCTGGGTCTGTTACTGGGTTATGCGCCATACGAGTGGTTGCATTACCGAGCCCACCATGAACCCTACAGCGAAATGACGGGGTTGACGGCATGGTTGAAGCGATACCATCTGGCCCATCACTCCCGTGACGAAAGCAAACATTTTGGCGTGAGCAGTCCGCTGTTTGATTGGCTGGCGCGGACTATGTGAGTCAATGGCAAAGCGCAGAGGAACAAATCATGCGCACGCCCAAACTTCAACCTGGCAGGTGGTATGTACGATGACGTGTACGCATTGTAAATACCACATAGTTCTGTTTGAGAACTTCACGCAGAGTGGAACTTCTAATTTTGCGGGCGCGACTGCGCAAATGAACTGCCCAAAGCGCAGACAAGATTTCGAGAGTGAGCTTGTGCGTTACCGCCACCCCAAGAGTGAACTGATTAAGCAAACCGAGAGTACTCACTAAGATTCAACGGAGAAAGAAAATGGTATCCAACGACCGTGGAGGAGCCAGTGCTGGCGTGGTCGCTGTGCTCGTAATCTTTGTGATTCTCATCGTGGCTGGGCTTCTCATCTTTGGCGGTAGGATTTTCGGTGAGAAGAAGGAGGTCGATGTCAACATCAGCGCTCCTTCGAAATAACAGTAACCTTATCGGCTGACGTTCACTTGCTGCCCACCTTTAGTTGAACTGCAAAGCAGGAGCATTCCGCGAGAGCTTCCGAATACGTGCAAGGCTCTCGGAAGCGCGTCGAAACCTTCGTTGCGCACCGGTCAATCTTCGATCTATATAGTCGGTTTGCAGTCGCTTCAGACTTGCTTCGACAGCCTGCACCATATTCTTGCGTTGATTGCCTGCGAGACGGGTAGTCCACTTCAATGTGACGGCCCCTCCGACTGCCCTGTGCCCTGTGGACCGCACAGCAGATCATTGAAGCCTTCCCGGAAGAGACAGTACCACGATTCTTGCTGAGAGATCGCGATTCAATTTATGGCGAAGAGTTTCGCAGTCGTGTAGTGGGAATGGGAATCGAAGAAGTGATCACGACTGCGTGCTCACCGTGCAGAACCCATATGCCGAACGGTTGATCGGCAGAATCCGGCGCGAATGTCTGAACCATCTGATCGTGTTCAATGAAAGGCAGCTACGACGCATCCTGCGAGAGTACTTTGCATACTATAATGAGGTGCGCCCGCATCAATCGTTACAAAGGAACGCGCCGGTGGCTCGAGAAGTCGAACTGCCAGTAAAAGGGCAAGATCATTTCTCTGCCGCAAGTGGGCGGATTGCATCATCGCTATTTGCGCGCAGCTTAAGAGTGGTTGGATAAAATGTAGAGCTCGAAGATTGCCGGCGCAAAGCTGAATGACGACTCTCGCAGTAGCAGGAGCATGTCGAGAGTCCGCCACGAACCGGACAGGCAAGCTAAGAGCTTGGGGCAGGGACTGTAACGTAGGCCCAACAAAGCCGTCGTATATCGGATTGCATTTTCGGGACGTACAGGTAGCACTCCTTTGGGGTGTTCGGATTCGGACGTTCGGAACTTCGTCGACAAGGCCATTGCAATCCAGACGCCGTACCCGATTCCTTTCGCCGGTCTCGATGGTATGCGTGTTTTCCCGATATAAGAACTGCTTCAGCGGGCTTTATGCGACATTCCTTTCGATATGAATCTCGGCAAAATCTCGGCAAAAATCTTATGAGTTAACATCGTGCTCGCGTTCAAAAAATCTGCGGGCTAGTGCGACGCACTGCGTTTTGCCGTCGGTGGATCTGATGTTTATTTCAACTTTTGGCTCTTCGAGCATGCGTGGCCGTAAGTCAAGAAGTCCTCCGTTCATTCCAGACGAAGGGGACTATCTTTGCCCCATTAGTCTAAGGCGCCCGACGCTGAAGATTCTTATGCACCGATCGAAAGCACCGAAAAACCTCTATTTCGGATTATGATGCACGATTAGGGGTTACCAGAACAATGAGGTCGCTGGCGTTCTCAGAATCACCATGATTCATACGACCATAATACTGCTTCGCGATATTATCACTACGTGATACTATCCTAAGAGATGATCGGATCGTTCGCTGATGAGGAAACGCAGAAGGTTCACAGCGGCGTCCCATCAAAGAAATTGCCACGGGACATTCAACGCGTTGCTCGACGCAAACTCATCTATCTGGACGACGCGGAGAATCTCCGTGACCTGTTCGTGCTGCCAGGCAATAAGCTTGAGAAGCTAAAAGGAGATCGTAAAGGGCAGTACAGCATCCGAATCAATGATCAATGGCGCATCTGTTTTCATTGGAAGAAAGATAGAGCAGAAAACGTCGAGATAGATGACTACCATTGACAGAGGTGGAACGATGAAGAGATTGCCGCCCATTCATCCGGGCGAAGTTTTACTGGAAGACTTTATGAAGCCAAACGGCCTCACGCCCTATCGCGTGGCCAAGGACATTGGCGTGCCTGCCATGCGCATCAACCAGATCGTCAACGGGGAGCGCGGCATAAGCGCAGACACGGCGCTTCGCCTTGCACGTTACTTTGGGACAAGTGCGGAAGTGTGGGTGCGAATGCAAGCGCGCTATGAGCTTGAGCTGGCACAGACGAAACTTGAGAAAACAATAGGTAAAGAAGTCAAGATATTTCGAGCGGCTTGAGGCCTAGCTCATTCAGCTCGGTTGTCCCTACCAAAAACTTAGCCACACGGTTCGGTGAGGCGAGAGGAAAGAAACAATCTCGTGTCCATACCGAAAATCTCATCCGGTGTCTAAATCCCTACCCATAGAGCTATGACTTAGGATACCCTCCAGCTGCTTCATAGATTCAATTTTGGCTTCTTGCGACGCTATGTCTGTCTGCTCTGCGCTTTATCAACTACTCCGCCTATGCGGAAACCGCGCCTCTCCCTTGTGATGGAAAATATCGCCCTCCGGTACTGTCAACTTAATTCAGAAAAGGGCAACATTATCCAGTGAGACAGTGGTCACACCCGCATTCGTTAATCAATTCATGATCGCTCGACGCGTATCACCTCTTCCCAGACATTGAATCTCAATCTCATCACTTCCCGATAACGACTAGCTCTGTACCGATGTCTTACCACTCGGAAGTGGGAGCTGATGATTCCGAAGGCGGAGAGAAAACGCTGCGCGTGACGCGCTGACTTGAACCGCCTCATGACCCGCTCGCGCAGCCTGGTTGGCTGATGAGAATTCTCGGCTCGATTGTTTTGATATTTCCCGTCAAGGTGTTCGACACTCGGCAGCACTTCGGCCTTCGCGGCACTGTAGCTCTTCAGCCTGTCTGTAATGATTACACGTGGGACATACCGCAATCCGGTTAATAGCTTGCGAAAGAACTTCTTTGCGGCTTTCTTATCTCTCCGAGTCTGGACGAGAATATCCAAAACGTCTCCATCCTGATCAACCGCACGCCAGAGATAATGGAGCTGACCATTGATCTTTTATGTGGCCAAGATAGTTATGTGGCGTTCAGCCTGGATCCGCAGCTGGCTGTTAGTTGCGACTCAGCCAGACGCCACATAACTCGATGGCTTATAGCGTTCGAAGGAACGTCATTAACCCCTTATCTTCAGCCCATCGCTTGGTCCGTTTGCTCCCCTTTACTTCACAACTGGCCAGTGCTTTAGCCTTCATCTCCAGATCGGTTTCCGCGTAGATGTTGGTGGTGTCAAGTGAGACATGGCCGAGCCAAGCGCGAATCGTGTTGATGTCAACGCCGGCGCGCAGCAGATGGGTGGCACACGTGTGTCTAACGGAATGCGGGCTCACTCGTTTGGTGGTCAATACCGGCATCTTTGCTGATACTCTCTGGACATAGCGTTCAACCATTGTATGAATGCCAAACCGAGTAATCGGTTGACCACAGCGATTGAGAAAGACGTGTTCATGCGGAGCTCTCCCGCCGATCAATGCGGTAAGCTCGCGAACCGTATGCGGCCACAATGGACAACGGCGCAGCTTGTTACCTTTGCCGCGGATCTGCACGGAACTGAGGTCTCGCGCTGGAGCGCTAGCCAGCTGGCAGTCTGCAATCGTTAGCTGTGCTGCTTCATCTGCACGAGCGCCAGTATTGTAGAGAAATAGCAGCAGCGAATAGTCTCGCTGGCCCTGTGCTGTATGGCGGTCAGGTGCAGCCAGTAGCGCATCCATCTCTGCTTTCTCCAGATATGTGATCTGCGTCTTCACGGCTTTCTTGAATGGAATAGCTCGTAAAGTGCCGCACCACTCAATATGCTCCGGACTCTTCTTCCCGATGAAGCACGCCAGTGCATGGATCACCGCCAGCCGTTGATTGCGCGTCGTCACGCGGCAGCCACGCGTCTGCTCCAGGTCTTGAAGGAACAATTGCACTTGCGCTACGGAGATATCGTCGACCGTAAGCTGATCGACCTGTTTGTGGAGTTTAGCGGCGATGAAGGGAAGCATTAGGGCCAGCATATCGCGATAACTGCGTTGCGTATTACGCGCCAGGTTGCGTTCACCCACCAGATGTTCCAGGAGAAAGCGCCGCACCCAGGGACCGAGTTTTACTGTGTCAGTCATTGCTCTCCTCCTTCAAGGCATAGCGCTCAAAGCGCACCGCTGCCTCGTGCAGTAACTCCGGTGTCATCGTGAGATATATTTGGGTGGCTGCGATGTTGACGTGCCCTAAGTAGGTGGACAACTGTGGCAGCAATTTCTGCACGTCTGCGCCTTGCTGATACCAGGATGTCAGACGATGGACAGCGAAGCAGTGCCTCAGATCATGTAACCGAGGTTGATAGCGAGCGCCATCGGCGCGGCGGACATCGGCATATTCACGCAGGCGTCTAAATGTGTCTTGAACGAGCTTGAGCTGAACGCCTCCACCCTGGCGCAACACAAAAAACGGCGCCGCGCCACTTTGGCAGTGGCCAGCTTCTTTTCGTCTGGCCTCGTACTGAACCATTAGTTGGTTTAGATCAGGCCCCAGCGGCACTATTCGCGTCTTGTTAAACTTCGAGTCGCGAACGGTGATTAGGGCAGCGGCCAAGTCGACATCGTCCAACGTGAGGGCAACAGCCTCGCTGACCCGTAGTCCGGCTCCATAAAGTAATACCAGTATCGCTCGCAGTGTGTGCGGCTCAAGTTTCCGATGTTTGCGATGAGACGTGGTGGAGTTGAAGAGGCGGCGGAGTTCGGCGCGGCTGTAAATATACGGGATAAAGGGTTCGGTCAGCTTCGGCACTGTCGTTGGCAGCGGCGAAACCGCGACTAGGCCGCGGCTGATCGCATAACGGTAGAGTCCCTTCAATTGGACATACTTCCGGTGCCAGTAGCTGGTGACTGGGCCTGTTCCGGCGAGGAAGGCATCCACTCGCTCAGCTTGGACATCTGTCACGTCGATCTCTTCGCCTACCTGCCGACAAAAGGTGTTCAGTAAACTTTGGTTGCTTTCAAAGCTTGCCCCCAGGGACTTCCTGAATGTCACGTATTGAGCGACTAATGCTTTCAGTTTCATAGCACACCTCCTAAGTCGAAGTCGGCCACCTGACGCAGACCTGCCAGATCCACTTTGGCGTAAACGCGGGTAGTGTCCGTCTTGCGATGTCCGAGATGGTCCCCAATCTCTTTCAGCGATAAGCCCTCGGCCAGCAGGCGAGCGGCGCAGGCATGCCGTAATGAATGTGGGCCACAGTGTTTTAAGGTAACACCCAGCGCTGGCAAACGGTCGCCGACAACTCTATAGAGCGAACTACTACTGGGAGGATGAAAGGGCGCTCTCAAGGTAAGAAATACCTCGCGGTAGGCAACGCGAGGCCGCACTTCTTTCAGGTAACGCAGGAGGGACTCACCCATGGTATAGGAGAGCGGGTAAGTTTGTTTGCGGCGCGCCTTGGGACGAGTCACAGACATCAACTCCTGCTCCCAGTCCAGGTCTTCCAGTCGGAGAGCGCGGACTTCGCCGACTCGCAATCCGTAAACGGCGAACAACATGATTACGGCTCGATCCCGGATCTTCTTTCGGGTATCGCCTTCCGTAGTCGCGAGCAAGCGTTGCACGTCTTCCCACGATGGGCCTTTTGGCAATTGCTCATCGGCAAACAGGCGCGGGGACATAATCGCCACTGCCAGACGCGGAGCGCACCAGCCGCGTTGCTCGGCGTAGCGAAAGAAGCTGCGCAGCGCAGCGGCGTAGGATTGAATCGTCGAGCGTGCGTAAGAATCCTGCTCGCTTTTGCGAGCGATGTCGGCGTCGATGTCGACAATGGAGATTTCGTTAAAGGGACGATGTTGTTGGTAAAAGCGACTAAAGAACTGCGCCAAGTACCAGCAGCGACCGCGGATTGTCCGTGAAGCTAAACCTCTTTCGCCAGTCATGTAGTTGGTAAACTCTTCGATCATGTCGGCGTACGGCTGGCGGGTGACTTCTGGCGGACGCAGGCGACCGAGGAAGCGAAGCCACTGCTTAGCATTAGAGATGAAGCTCATTCTAACGCCCCGGTAATCTGTTACGTTCTTGGGTTGGGGCCGGCGGCTGACCCAGAGATCGGCAGCCGCATTGATCTGTTCGACACTGATCTTACCGTCTGCTTTCAGATCCAGGTAGTCGATGAATACCAGCAGATGCGCAGCTATCGATTGCAGAGAACTCTTGGTGATCCCTTGTGAACCGCAATGAGTGAGGTAGCGAAGCCGCTCGTCCAGAAGTGGAGCAGCAGAATGACGGTTGATTGTGTGGGCACGCTTGAAAAGTTGATCAAACATTAGTCGAACCTCCCAGATGGAATCAAAAGAACGGTCCGACTATATATAGAAGATGAAGGAAAGTTATGTGGCGCAAAAAAAAAGGATGAACGCGGTATTTACAATAGCTCGATCACGCTACGCCACATAACTATCTTGGCCACATAAAAAATCAATGGTCAGCTCCATTATCTCTGGCGTGCGGTTGATCAGGATGGAGACGTTTTGGATATTCTCGTCCAGACTCGGAGAGATAAGAAAGCCGCAAAGAAGTTCTTTCGCAAGCTATTGACCGGAGTGCGGTATGTCCCACGCGTAATCATTACAGACAAGCTGCAGAGCTACAGTGCAGCGAAGGCCGAAGTGCTGCCAAGTGTCGAACACCTCGAAGGGAAATATCAAAACAATCGAGCTGAGAATTCACATCAGCCGACCAGATTGCGCGAGAAGGTGATGAGGCGCTTCAAGTCCGCGGGCCATGCGCAGCGTTTTCTCTCCGCCTTCGGAATCATTGCTTCACACTTCCGAGTAGGACGACACTTGTACAGCGCTCGGAGCTATCGCGAAGTAATGAGCTTGAGATTCGCCGCTTGGGAAGATGTGACTTGTGGTCTAGGCGATCGTTGACCAGATGACGAGGGTCGACTAATGCTACCCATGCGCGCACTCTTCGTTTCATACGTTAAGTTGACAATATGAGGCGGTTCAACTCAGCGCGTCACGCGCAGCGTTTTCTCTCCGCCTTCGGAATCATCAGCTCCCACTTCCGAGTGTTAAGACATCGGTACAGAGCTAGTCGTTATCGGGAAGTGATGAGATTGAGATTCAATGTCTGGGAAGAGGTGATACGCGTCGAGCGATCATGAATTGATTAACGAACTGGTGTGACCACTGTCTCACTGGATAATGTTGCCCTTTTCTGAAATTAAGTTGACAGTACCGTTCGTAGTAATCGAAGTATCCTTTCAGAATCCGCCGTAATGAGGCTTCGTTGATTACAATTGTTTGGTAGCGGCGTTCCGACACGCAGTTACTCGCGCGATGAAAGATCGGCGTTATTTACATTCCCTTCTATTCGGCCAGTTTCATAATGATCGGGGATGCCGAATGAGGTGCACCGAAATCCAATTGGTTTTAGATGCGCAAAGGCGGGTTCGTGGATGCCACTCCAATCGATTGATTTGATGCGAGTGGCTGATTTGAAAGCTAGCGGTCGTCAGTAAACATCCTTCCCAGAATCCTATCATCCAGCTAATCCTTTCTTACGCTTCGGCGTTGTGTCGACGGTAAGACGTGAGATGCCCTTTGCGGAGACATATCTAGATGCAAAGAGCAACAGTGAGGTTCAGTATGCATCGACACGAAATGAACTCAACCCGTCTTATCATCAACGCTACAGCTGTCGGCGTTCTAGCCTGGGCAGCACTATTCTTACTTCGATCACTTCCGTTCTTCGAACCAATTATTATTGAGAAGTCATTTGGGCTTTTCGGCTACGTTAATATGCCAGTAGTACACGACTGGCACGCCTCAAACGAATCCTGGTACGGTCAACTCTTAGAGTTGCTTCACCCGGTCGTCGTGCTCGGAGCAGTCGCGACTTCCGCAGTACGTGACTTTCAAGAATTAAGGAAACGTCGCTAACACTTTCGTCAACAATCGTACATCATGAATGCCATGAAAATAGTTCTAGTGAGAGTTTGCGTAGCGGTACTAGTGGCCATTGTCTTGCCATTACCATACGCCGCCGTGAAAACGCTGGGCATCAGTCCGGATGCCTTCGCTGTCGTAATTGCGCCCACTGGCGTATTACTTATTTGGTTTGTCCTTGCCTGGATCGAGCCAAGACAACGTCAGAGATGGTCCAGGTAGACACGGTTTTTACGACTCTCCGTCAGCAGCAAAACCGCGCCGAGCCGGCGCGGTTTTTTTTCTTCACGTTCTGGAACTCTACAGCTCAGCCGGAACTCGTTTCGCCCGGAATCGCGGTCTCCAACCTGAGCTCATCCGCCGTTTCCAGGCTTGATACGCCGCGTGGACTTTGTCGTATGCTTCAGAATCTCCATGCGCTTCGTTATCTGCACAAATACTTTCACTTGGCTCTAAGCATAACAAGAGTGCCTCATAGACCGGTTCCAATCCGGCATACCAATTATCGGCCGCCCATTCCAATGCGTCCTTTAGAATTTCGATCTGACTTTGAGGCACTAACCAGCAATCGTGTATCCCCACAAAACACTGGACACCGCACGAAACTAGCCGCCGCATTACCAGTGACGAATAGTAAGAATCCAAGGCATGTACCAGACACGGTGCCGCCATTTTTTCGAGTTCCTGTCTATCAATCTCAAAATCGCCTGCAAATAGACCTTGCTTTTTGGGCAAGCCAGAGCTTGACTGCTTCTTCCTTTGCTTTGCGGCACGCCGCGGCAGCCCACGAGGGACACTTATCCTGAGACCGTCACCGCCGCTCCCTACCGGATAGTCATCGTCTCGGGCTACGGGATTCCAGCGGACGGGCGCGCCATCGAACGGGTCGAGGAACTCGATGCCCCTATACCTATCCTTGGCAAAGCTCGTAGTAGCAATCTTGGTGCAGATTTCGCGGAATTTCGCTGGTCCCGGGTATCTTTTGTCAAAAGCAGCAACAAATCTTTCGGCACTTCCCGTCTCCCAGCCGGGACCATAAGTTTTCGGATGGAGTCGCTGATCCCGTTCCACCCTTTTCGATGTGCTTCCATAGGAGACTCGCATCAAAAGTTCCTTCACAAGCTCTTGTAACCGCTCATCCAACGGCTCCATATGGTAAGACTTAATTGCACCAGTACCGGAACGTAGCTCCAATTCTCCGCTATGGTGTAAATCCCATACCCATTTCGCCATCTTCTGCTTGAAGGAGTGACCGTCTAGTGACATGGTCACTTTTTCTAATTTTTCGTCAGCCATGAAAACGGCAATTATTTGCATCTGAGACGATGAGATATCAAAGCCAACTAACGGGCATGGGGCTCCGGTACCAGGATCCTTAGCCTTGAACCATCTGCTGCGATAGGACTCGAGTCTCATCTCAGAGGGTGAGGCTGATTCCCCATTTTCGGTATAACGACGCTCGACGCGATCTTTCGATGTTACATAAGTGGGCCAAAAGTGGATGGGTTGGTACCGCCTAGTAACCAAACGACGAAAGCCGCTGTGAATTTCTTTTAGTCCGGTAAGATGTTTCACTCTACCGTCAACGTGGCGAAGTTCGGATCTATGTTGCCTTGCCGCGTCATATTCTTCTAGTAACCCACGAACCTCGTGGCGCCAAGCAGTCATTGCTTTGTCGACCTGAAGGTACGCCGTCTCGATCGGCGGGTTGGGCTCAAGATTCAACCGACGCCCGATGTTATCAAACCAATCCAGAATTATTTTTTTTGAAGTACCATTCAACCAGTTCAACCGATCTTCTGCCGCCGCGCCCTCATTAGGTCGTTTTAGCGTTTGCAGACGGGCGATATGTCTTCGGCACCTACTTAGCTTCTCAACATTTTGTTGATCTTTAGGCGTTAGCGGTTGGCTCTTGTTCTGCCGGATTCCCAGTTCGATCGAACGGTAGTAAACGCGTTCATCGCGCTTCGACCATATCGATTGAAGCCGGTTCCTTTTGCCTTCCGTGATGCGAATCTTTCGTTGGGAGGATGAAAGAGTAGGGTCGATTCCAAAATCGTTCCTTAAGCGTTCTTCAGCTTTCTTTTCAGCAATCGCTGCTGCAATGTAATCATGATTAAACGCCGAGACATCGAGGTAAAGTGTGACCGCTGCCTGTTGTCTCAGCAACTCTTTGGATTTCTCTCCCCAATGAACGACGTTGTAAGGACGCTCTCCGCAAACCTTGCCTCGGCCTTCTGCGGCTTCACCTAATTCCTCGTCAGCGAAGCAAACATTAATGCCATGGCGCCGCGTGGGTTTGTAAGCCTTGTCTAATTGAAGGATGGCTCGGAGGCGCTCGCGAATCGCCAGTCCCTCTTCTGGGATTAGCACGCGCATGATAACCCTGTTTCCCGTTCTGTATTCCTCTATTCTTAACAAAGGATTATTAGACCACGTTCTAACTGCGGATCGTAGATCTCCTGGAACTATCCCCGACAACAAGAGATCACGCCGACAATCGGCAACTGTTTTGGGAAGCATATCTCGTACAGAGTTAATACTTGGTGACTTTGCAAGAAAGTGGTCACTAAATCCACGGCAAAGAGCATTGAATATTTCGAGGTAGGTGATCTGCCCACGACCGAGACCTTCGGCAATGAATGCGTCAAGGACGATTACCAACCCTTGCTCTGCTGCAAGGTTCCGTTGGGCAATGCCAGCTTCTGCAATGATCGTAGAGTAACTAGGAGGCCTCTTGAGGATGGGAAAATCAAGTTCGTCGAGCAGTCTTAATACCTTCTCAGTGCTATCTTTTGACGGTCGAGTAAAGGCTTTCACATAGTTTGGATCTTGCTCTTTCTGAAGAGATTGCCGTTGGGACCATTCCTCCCACTCTTCGCGAGTTAACTTACCCAAGTCGGTTCCGTGAGGCATAGGCAACATCTTCTTGCCGGCCATCCGATCTGAGTTGAGTCGCTCACGAATGTTGGCGGCGATGAACTCCTTACTGGCTTCTGATAGACGCGCCATGGATTTGCCATCAGTATTGGATGGTATCTTGGAATTTAGCGAGGAAGGTGACTATTCTAGCGACCGATGAGCAAATGTTGCAAGCGCGCCTCATAAAAACTCTACTCGAAATCTATTCGTGCCTCAAATAAAAATCTACTCGAAATGGTAGAGATAAGCCCCGCAGGTTGAGGCTAAGAAGCGGGGTAGAAAATGAGTCTGACGATGAAGGAACGGAAACGAATTGCGGAGGCAACCGCGGGGCGATACCGCAAAGCCGGCAAGAAGGAGAAGAGAGTAGTACTGAATGAGTTTGTAGAGCTAACC
>Ga0187893_10010652_pt1 | contig 13622 bp, 10 predicted proteins | sample MA1701074metaG_FD_139574 | JGI IMG/M metagenome (GOLD analysis project Ga0187893, IMG submission 139574) | White microbial mat communities from a basaltic lava cave in the Kipuka Kanohina Cave System on the Island of Hawaii, USA - MA170107-4 metaG ...
CGGCCCGGGCGATCGGCGCGCTCGGCCGGCCCGAGGGCGCGCTGGTGCTGAGAACGAAAATCCACTGCGGGGACAAAGAGGAAACGGTGATCGGGGAATGCTTCGCCACGCTGGTTCATCTGGATCCGAAGGAAGGTATTCCCTTGGTTTCGAGGCACTTGAAATCAGAGGACGCATTGTGTTTTGAAGCGGCGGGCGCGTTGGGTGAATCCCGTGAGCCTGAGGCGTTTGAGGCGCTGCGGAGTGCGTGGGAAAACTGCGCGGATCGCGGATTCCGGCGAGCCCTGTTGATCGCTATTGGCGCTACGCGCCAGGCGGCCGGAACCGAGTTCCTTCTTGCACGGATCGCGTCTGAGGATCAGGATGCGGCCACCGCCCTGGAGGCGCTTGCACCCTTGCGGTTTCGCGAGGAGCTCCGCAAGCGAGTGCAGTCCGCCATCCGCCTTACAGGCAGCGCGGATCTGGCTGCCGAGTTTCGAAAACGGTTTGACGGCTCGCCGGGAGAGACGATCTGACACTGCCTGTTAGAGCGTTACTTACGCACATGCTCCGAGAATCGTGATTTCAGCGGTCAGCACCGCGCCGGCGGGAATCACTCCGGGAACGCCTCGCTCGCCGTAGGCCAAATGAGGCGCGATTTCCAGCCGGCGTGTTCCCCCGATTCGCATGCCTTCGACTCCATGGAAGAGGCCGCTAACAAGCGAACGGCGGTCAATTCGGACTTCGGTGATCAGCGTTTCGCCGTTGTCGGCGAGCCTCGCGGCGCCCACCGGTCCCCATGGAGTGGGCCAGCGAACCGCTTCTTCGCGGTTTAGCCACAAACGCAGCCGGATTCGGTAGTTGTGCTGGCGGCGCACCGGTTCTCCGGTACCGGGCATGTCGGCGAGCAGCGTCAATCCGGATCGCAGGGGTTGACGAAGCGGCTTGCCTTTGCGCTTGAGCATCGCGGCGAACATCACCAAGCCGGCCGCTTCCGCCATTTCGAGCGGCGTCTCACACGCGTCGATCCGCGTAGCCAGTTCTGGATTGGCGCCGCAATCGAGGAGAATCTGAACCGCGAGCGGATCCCGCGCGGCAACGGCCATGTGGAGCGGCGTGTAGTCATTGATACCGCGTTGATTCGGGTCCGCGCCAAACGATAACAGCAGCCGAACGATATCGTGGACGTCCGTGCGTCTGGCCGCGGCTGGCGAGTCGCCCGCGCAACTCAGCGCCGCGATGAGCGGTGGGAAGGCGTCGCCGGCGGGAGAATTCGGGCCGGCGCCAATCTCCAGCAGCGTGCGGATAAAGTCAACAGGGCTGTGATAGATCGCATAGACCAGGCACGTTCCGACGGTGTCGGGCATTCGGCCGTTCGGTACGGCAGCGGGATCGTCCACGGCGGCGCGCAAACCGTCCAGGTCACCTTTACGAAAGGCATCGTCGATCCGTTGGAGCTTCTTCGCCTCAGCGCAGCGTTCTTCCTCAGTCGACATCACTTTTGGCGCTCGCAAGTGTAACACATGCGCCCTTGACCGAATCCGGCGTCGAGTAGGCGGATGCCCAGCGCGAGCTGGTCCCCCCCGGTTCAAGCGGCAGGATGTGCGATTCTAGAGAGGATTTGCCGGCTCGCCCGGTGAGGTGGCGGAATGATCGCTTCCATGGTTTTTTACCTTGGGCTTGTCACTCTGGTTGCCGGAACGGTTCTGTTTTTCAAGCCGCGATTCCCCGGAATTCGGACCAGGCGCCGCGCGGCGGCAGTGGCGGCTGCGGGTTTTACGCTGGCGCTGATCGGGCTGGCGTTTCCCATTCCCGATTACAGGGTCGCCGAGCCTCGAACACGGCTCGACGAGTTTGCACCTGTCTACCAATTCCACGAGATCCACTCGACGACGGTTCGAGCCTCGAAGGAGCGTGTCTACCTGGCAATTCGTCAGGTGACCGCCGGGGAGATTCTGTTTTTTCGCACGTTGATCTGGCTGCGGCGCGCCGGGCAGCCAGGTCCGGAGAGCATGCTGAACGCGCCGGAAAAGATCCCACTGATTGAGGTAGCCACCAGGAGTGGATTTGTGGAGCTGGCCTCTGATGCGGGCAGGGAACTGGCGCTGGGAACTGTGGTTATTGCACCGCCCGGCCGGACGCCGGGAAAGCAGCTCACCGCGGAAGTTTACGCGCGCCTCGATTCGCCCGGCTTTGCGAAAGCGACAATGAATTTTCTCGTGGAAGAAAAACCGGACGGCCAGTGCCTGGTGACCACGGTGACACGTGTTCACGCCATTGGCAAAGCGACCGGGCGGCGCTTCGCCGTATATTGGCGGATCATCTATCCGGGAAGCGCGCTGATCCGGCGCATGTGGCTGCGCGCGATCCGGCTGCGCGCCGAGGCCTGATGGGGCGGTATCGATCAGCCGCGCGTGAGCCTGTCCCAGGTCAGCTCGCGGCCTGAATAGATAGCCTCGCGGCCGAGGATGGCGATCAGAGTGCTCTCGGCCGCCGTGAATGCCGCGTTCTCGAGCTTGCCGCTGCGGCAGCCATCGATGAATTCGTTCACGGCGTCGATGGTGATGTCGTATTTCGTCTCCACCCGTTCCGGTTGACCGCTTTCGCCGCGCTGAAGCGTATAGCCGCGCCGGGAGATATTCAGCGATCCCTTCTCGCAAATGAACGTTTCCGAGATATCCTGATACGTCATGCGGCCGAATTGATGCGCGCTGTAGCTGAAGACGATTCCGTTGGCGAACTGATACGTGACAGCGAGATTGTCCAGCACATCGCCGATTTTCTTGATAGCCCGCCCGCCATAACCGGCAGCCTTCACCGGATGCGTGCCCATGAACCAGTTCACGACATCCAGGTTGTGGCAATCCTGCTCGACGATGATGTCGCCGGAAACGTCCTTGTAGTGATACCAGTTGCGAATTTTCTCTTCGGAATTGGCGTGGCCGGTGCGCACCGGCGGTGGTCCGCCCAGCCAGGCTGCCCGAATCATCTTGATGGCGCCGATTTCGCCCGATTTCACGATCTCGTACGCTTTACGGTAATCCTTGCCGTAGCGCTGCTGGTAATCGACGGTGATTCTCTTGGTCTTGTCGGCTTTCCTGGCCGCGTCAATCACGCGCTGACACCCCTTGGCGTCTACCCCGGCGGGCTTTTCCATGAAGATATGCTTGCGCGCTTCCACGGCCGCCTCAAAGTGCTCAGGATGCAGATAGGCCGGCGTGGCGATTATCACCGCATCCACATCGCTGTTGATCAGGTCCTTGTAGTTCCTGTATTCCTTGGCTCCGGAGTAGCGCTTCCGGCCTTCGGCCAGCCGGTCGTCATAAATGTCGCAGATGGCCGTGATTTTCGCGAACTCGTGTTTGGCCGCAATGCCGCTGTCATGCAGGCCGCGGCCGCCGCAGCCGATCAGCCCGATGGTCAAGGCGGAGTTGGCCTGCGAACCTCGCACCTGCTCCGGCTTTGCCAGCATGATGCCCACTGCGCCGGCCGCCGCCGTCCCGAATCCCCTGCGCGATGTTGTTTCCATGGAGCCCTCGCTTTTTTAAGAATGAACGATGATTCGCCGCGCCACAATCCTGGGGGCCGGGCGATTTACCTATTATACTGATGGTTTTGCATGCTCCTGTCTATTTTGATTCCTGTATACAACGAACGCACGGTGGTCGCGCGAAGTCTGACCCAGGTTTTGGCGGCTCCTTTGCCCGAGAACATGGACCGGGAATTGATCATCGTTGACGACTGCTCCACCGACGGCACCTGGGATATATTGGAACGCCTGGCCGCCGGCGAGCGGCGCATCCGGCTGTACAGGCATCAGGTCAACCAGGGCAAGGGCGCGGCTGTGCGAACGGCAATCGGCAAAGCTTCCGGTGACTTTTCGATTGTTCAGGACGCCGACCTGGAGTACGATCCCGGCGAATACGGGAAGCTTCTCAAGCCCATGCTGGACGGCCGGGCCGATGCCGTGTTCGGTTCGCGCTATCTGGCCGGCGAGCAGACGCGCGTGCTGCCTTTCTGGCACTCGATGATCAACAAATATCTGACGCTGCTCTCCAATGTTTTTTCCAATCTCAAGCTCACCGACATGGAAACCTGCTACAAGGTATTCCGCACGGATCTGCTCAAGAGCATCCCGATTCGCTCGGACCGTTTCGGTTTCGAGCCGGAGATCACGATGAAATGCGCCAAACGGAAGCTGCGCATTTACGAGGTGCCGATCAGCTACCATGGCCGGTCGTATGAGGAAGGAAAAAAAATCGGATGGAAGGACGGATTGAAGGCGCTCGGCGTCATCGTGTACTTCTGGCTGGTCGACGATCTTTACGCGCAACCCTACGGACGGGCGTTTTTGAACAACCTCAGTGGGACGCCGCAGTATCTGAGCTGGATTACATTCCTTGTGCGGCCGTATCTGGGCGACACCGTGCTCGAATTGGGAGCCGGTATCGGAAATCTCTCGGGCCGGTTGATGGCGCGCCGCCAGCTCTACGTCGCCGCCGAGCATGACCCGTTGTACCTCCACTCGCTTTCCAACAGATTCCTGCGAACTCCCAACGTTTCCGTTGTCAGTCTGAATCCGGCCGCACCAGAAGACTTCCGGCAACTGGAACGCCGGTTCCATACGGTGCTGTGTCTGAACCTTCTCGAGTATATGGATGATCCGGCGGGGACGCTCAAGGCAGCCGTTCTGATGTTGGAGGCGGGCGGCCGGCTGGTGGTGTTAGCGCCGCAAAACAAGTCACTGTTTTGCAAGCTGGATCAGACCCTGGGCCACAAACGCCGGTTTGAGAAAGCAGAGGTGGAGCGCCTGCTCACCGCGTGCGGCTTGCATGTCGAACGCACGCACCAACTGGCGAAGGTGGGCGCCGCCGCCTGGTTCCTGTTTGGAAAACTCCTCAGACAGGAACAGCTCAGCAAGTTCTGGTTGAAACTGTTTGACAAGACCGTGTGGCTCTGGCGCCGGATGGACTTTCTCCTGCCGTGGCGGGGACTGACGATGGTGGTTGTGGCAAGGAAGAATCCGTGAGGAGCGCACGATTAACCGGCCGAAACGGCGATCTGCGCCGGGCAGGCGCCGCCGAAATAGCGGCACCTCAGGCAGTGCGCGCCTTCGCGCAGCGGGAAGTGGTTTCGATGTTGCGCCTCCCCGAGCAGCCTGATCTGCCGTCTGGCTTCGGCCATACTCTCCGCGGTCATCTCTACATCCACCGCGGCATCCGTGCGCAGGTACCAGAGCACGGCGCGATCTGGCAGCCTGCCCGTTAAGCGCTCAAGCGTCAGCGCATAGAGGCGGAGCTGCGGGCCGTAGCGCAGTGCATGCCATTGTTCCTGGCCGGGCTCCACCTGGTCTGTCTTGAAATCGAGCAACACGAGTTCTTCACCCTCTTCAAACCACAGATCAATCTGTCCCCGCAAAATGAAGTCCTCGAGCTCGATCAGAAAATCGAACTCGCGGCCGGATCGGGTGGCGCGATCCGCTCTGCGGGCGGTTTCGCTTTCCCTGAAGCGCCGCACCATATCGATGGCTTCGGCCGGAGCGTTCGCTACCGGCTTCCCGGCCAGCATGTCGTGAACGGCGACGCCCAAGCCGGAGGCCGTCCACTCGGGGTGCTCCGATTCTCCTCCCGCTGAATCCGGTTTCGGCCCGGCCGGCCATTCGAGGTATCGGCCCAGATAGTATTGACGAGGGCAGAAGACAAACTGCGCAACTGAGGTAACCGGAACTACGGTGTCCTGCTTCTCGATTACTTCCGGAGGATCGAGGAATTCTTCCGAAGGTGGTTCGGACGGGACCGCGCGTCCCGTGTCCGGCGGCGGATCCTTTGCGGTAAACGTTACCGGAACCTGCATGGCGGAGTTTGCACCCGCAGTTCCATGGAACTCCTTTCTGGGAAGACCAACGGGGAGCAGAAGTCCTTCCGAGACACGTTTAGCCCAGTCACTGCGCCCGGAGGTCGAAGTGCTGAAAAAAAGATGCTCCTCGGCGCGCGTCATGGCGACATAGAGCAGCCGGTTTTCCTCGGCATCCTCCAATGCGCGCCGTGCGGAGGATTGTGACAGATGCACAGGGTCTGAGATAGGCTTGCCTCCGTAAGGGTGTTTCCAGCCTGTTCCGAGCTCCAGGAGCTTTGAAAAGCAGAATAGGGGAGGCCTGTTCTGGGGTCCCGTGCGTAGCGCAGCCAGGAACACTATGGGAAACTCCAGCCCTTTTGCTGCATGAACCGACATCAAACGAACACAATTGGTGGCTTCGCCGGACGAGGCCTCGGTTTCACTTCTTTCGTCCCGGCGGCTGGATATTTCCTCCACCAATTCTCGAGCAGTCAAAGGTTCCCTGGCACAGCGCTCGCGGATCATAGCCAGCAGCTTTGCAATGTTGGCCCGCGCTCTGGGCGGCAACCCGGTTTCATATCCGGACTCATCGAGCGCCTGGGCGAGCAACAACTCCGGCGAGCCGGCTCCGGCCCGGCTGCGTTGCGCGCCAATCAGCTCGCGAAACCACAGCAATCGTTCCATGTCCCGGTGTCGGAAGCCGCCGGCGCCGGTGATTCGCTCGATTGCTTCCCATAGCGGTTCCCGGTCCATCTTGAGCCGCAGCAGCGTTTCATCGGAGATTCCCACCAGCGGCGAGCGAAGCGCCAGCGTGAGGCCCGGCTCGCTCAGCGGATTCGCCAGAACGGAAAGCCAGGCGATCAGGTCCTTCACTTCACGCGCCTCATGAAAGGATCTTCCTCCGCTGGTCTGCGAAGGGATGCCCGCTTCGTCCAGCGCCTGCTGAACGGCGCTCAGGCCTTGAATGGTTCGCGACAGCACTGCTATGTCGGAGTAACGGGCGGGCCTCTGCGCGCCGGGCTTCCCGATCCGCATCGAGCCTTGCATCTCCCCGATCCGGTACGCGATCCAGCGCGCCTCCAGCTCCACGTCATCCTGATCTTCGCGCTCGCCGAAAGTGTGGAGGAACTCGACGGCCGGCCCATCCTTTGGAGGGAATTCGCGGCAGGCCGTCAGGCTATGCCATTCGACGCCCGGCAGGTGCGGCACGATGGCGTTGACCGCTTCCAGTATCTCGGGCCTGCTGCGATAATTCTCCCGAACTTCATCGACCTTGCCGCTTCGATCCAACAAGCCGTTCCGGTAGGAATGGAACACGCCCGGGTCGGCGTGGCGGAAGAAATAAATGGATTGGTTGATGTCGCCGACGGCAAACAGCCGGTCCGGGCGGCGAATTAGATCGATCAGTTTCCATTGAAGCCGGTTGGTGTCCTGCAACTCGTCCATCAGCACTTGGTCAAACCGCTCGCGAATGCGCGCGCGCAGGCCGGAGTCTGATTCGAGCAGGCCAATGGCATGCTCTTCCAGGCCGGAAAAATCCATCAACCCGCGCTCGCGCTTCCAGCGCGCGTAGCCTTGGTGAATTCCCACGATCGCGTCCAGCAGCAGGGGATAAAGGGGCAGCCTCGCCCGAAGAATCAGGGCTGCTTTGGCTTGCGCAATTCCTTGCTCTTCCAATTGCCGGACCACGGAGCGCGCGCGGGCGCCGGTTTTGAGGCTTGCCGCTTTCGGGCAGCCGTCGAGCACCGCCAGCAGAGCGCGCCAATCCGGTTCCGCCGGAGTCGAGAGCACGCTGCGCGCCCATTCATGCAGGCGCCGGTGGGCTTCCCTTTGCCCGGGGGAGCCGGTCACCGGATCGTCGAGCAGCAGCCTGGCGTTCTCAATCAGCGCCCGGAACGGCCGATCGTCCGGCGGCTCAGGGCTTCGCAACTCCTCCACTTTTACCCCGGCGGTCCGAATCTCCTCATAAAGGGCCAGTAACGCACCGTCCAGGCCGGAACCGGCGTTGTTCCATTCGGCAAGCAATGTGCGGACCAGATCGGGGCGTTTCACGAGCAGGCTGTCGAGAATGTGACCGGCGATCCGCTGCTGCTCGATTCGAGATTGCGCCTGATCGAGCAGGCGGAAATCCGGATCGATGCCGGCCGCGACGGCATGCTCCTTCAGAAGCCGGGTGCAGAAGCCATGCAGCGTCGAAACCCAGGCCCGCTCGATCTGAATGCGAAACGGGTCCGAGGCGGCGAAGGCTTCGATCAGGCGCTTGCGGATCTCGGTGGCGGCTTTTTCGGTGAACGTAACGGCCAGAATGCGGCCGGGCGGAATGCCCTTATGCTCGACGAGCCAGCGGAAGCGCTCAATCAGAACGCGTGTTTTCCCGGAACCGGGGCCGGCAACCACGCAAACGTCCTGGCCCCATCGCTCGACGGCGGCGCGCTGTGACGGGTTGAGCGTCACGCGGCGGATCCTCCGGCCGCTACGATTTGCTTGACCGGCTCGGCGTCGATTCGGCAAATGTCGCGATAATCGCACCAGCGGCATTTCGCGCGGCTGGCCGGTTGTGGAGCGATGCGGCCGGAAACCGCCTCCGCCGTCACGCGTAGAGTGATTTCCACCGCTCGCTCGATTATCTCGTTGAGGCGGACTGAATCGACCGGCTCGCCGGTATCCTGCCATCCGAACACGGGCAAATGCCATCCATCCCAACTCGGTTCTCCGCGCAAACCGCAGTACAACATTCCGGCTGCGGGAAGGCCAAACAAGCGGCTGGCCGCCCATAGATACAGTCCGCCCTGCACCAGCTCTCCACGCTCGTGTGAGCGGATGCGCTCCCTGATGAGACGGGCGGCGCTGTATTTGTAATCAATCACCACCACCCCTAGATCGGGCACTTCGGCCACGTGATCCATCTGCCCGCGCAGAATGACGCCGCCGGGAAGGGGAGTCTCAAAGGAGCGTTCCACCGCGATGGTGCGCGTTCCGCGTAGAGGCGGGCTTTCCAGAAAACGCTTCAGATTGGACTCCAGCTCAATCCGTGTTTGCTCGGTACGCCAGCCGGCAGGGACGAGAGCCTTGCGGCAAGCAGATGCGAAATGGCGGGAGAAGATCCCGGCGACGCGCTCTGAAGACAATTCCGATTCGGCCAGGACCTTGTGAAGGATGTCGCCTTCCAGAAGAGAATCGAGACGATCGGCCGGTGCTTTGGGGCCGGCGGAAATCCGCAGCACATGCTTTGCGAAGAATTGAAACGGGCATTGCAGATAGTTTTCCACCGCTGTGGGCGAAAGCACGCTGCAAGCCGCCTTCAGCCATTCGAGCAGATCCGCCTGCACCAGCCGGGACCGTGAAGGCGCCGGTTTTTCGAAACGAGGCCTGGGGCGGCATTGCGAGGCATTCTCCGATACCGGCTTTCGAGCCTCCAGCATGCGATCCAGCAGCAGGGATGGGAGCGTCTCGTCCGATCTGGCGTCCTGCTGCGGGCTGGTCAACACGCAAGCCCGCTCCGCCCGGCTGATCGCGGTTCGAAGAAGGAGTTCTTCCTCGCGCTGATGCTCGGCGGCGGTCCGCAGCAAGACCCCGGATTGACGCAGGGCCAGCCGTTGCTTGTCGCCGAGCAGCGGATGTTCGTTGTGGTACTCCGGAAAACGGCTCTCGATCAGTCCACAAACAAATACCACGGGCAAGCTCCATTGACGGGCTTCGTATGCGTCCATTACGTGCACGACCTCGCGGCGCCGGCAAGCGTTCGGCAATTCCGCGTGCGCGAGTATTTCTTCGATCGCCTGGCGGAATACCGAAAGCGGCACTGGCTTCGAAGGCGAGAGTAAAGCGGCTGCTTCGGTCAGGCATTGGTCCCAGGCCGTCCACGCCGTGGCCAGCTCGCGCCAGGCTATCACCTGCGCCGGCTCCGCATAGTCGCCGGGCCGCGGCATGCGAACGCAGGCAAGCAGCCCTGCCAGCTCGCGCGTCCATTCCAGCGGCGCAAGACGGGCGTGTTCGAGCGTTTGCAGTTTTCCGGCGTGCTGTCTCCACCATCCATAGGACTCGCCAAAGTCGTTTTCGGGCAACCCGCTCGCGGGTAATCGCTCTTGGAGCCAGTGGTCGAGTGCGTCTCCGGCGGCGGTGGCGCCCAGGCCGGAGAAAGGGGACGCGATGAGAGATCGGATCGATTCATAGCTCCAACCCTCTTCGGCGCTTTTGATCGATTGGAGCAGGTATCGCGGCAGCGGATGACGCGCCAATGATTTCCGGAAATAGAATCGGGCCGGGATGCCGAATCGGCGGAAGGTGGTCTCTATGACGGCGGCATAGGGATGCTCACGCCGCATCACCACTCCCATGTCGCGGAACTTTGTTCCGGCTTTCGCCATCACAAGAATACGCCGGGCGATCTCCTCGGCTTCCCGCTGTTCGTTGGCGGCGCCCACGGCGGCATACTCACAAGATGGCTCGGGGTCGGGCGTCCCACTCTCATGAAATCCCAACCCCTTGAGGCGGACTCTTACTTCCGCCGCGCCCCACGAATCCGGCAGGGACAAGCAGATACTCCCCTGGTCGAGGGCCGATAGGACGGCCAATTCGGCGGGGATCAAGGTATGAAAGCCGGTTAGAAAAAAAGACCGCCCCTCGGACCGGCCGGCTTGCCGGAGTCTTTCCGCCGCCACCAGGAAACGGCCGGCGCGGAACAAGAGACCTTGTTCGCGGAGCCGGCGGCGAACCGCGATAACTACTTCCGCGGCCGCCATGGATTCGGCCGTGCCGCATGCTTGAAGCAGCGATTCATCCGTACATCCGGCCGCGGAAAGTTCCTCAATCAGAGAGGCCAGAATGCGACGTAGGCCGGCCGAGCCGGCCAGGGACTGGAACGGCTGGGGAGCGCTGCTCTCGAGAACTTCCCGGACCACCCAGTGCAATTGAGCTGTCGTAGCGGCGCGTATGTCTGTAACCAGCGGTTCTATAAAGCGGGACAACGTGAGGATGCCGCCCGGTCTAACCAGACAGCCCTCACGGGCCAGCAAGTGGCGTATATGTTCGGCCAGAGTGGCTGTGGGAGTCAAAAGGCAGGCTTCCGAACGCCCCTCCCGCACAACTTCACGGAAGGTTTCGAGCGGGTCGGAGGGATCGGGTGTCCTGTTGCTGTAGAGCCACACTTAACGCCATTATAAAGACCCGCCGGATTCCACGCCGTTCAAGCGGCGGACTCGGCGCGGATCTCATCGAGCATGCTGGTGATCGAAAAATGCGCCTCGATCTCTTGCGAAGCGACTATGGCCCGCAAATCATCGATTCGCTGCCGCCAAACGGGAAACTCGACATGGACTCCGGGAGCCGGCTTTCCATCGCTCTCAATCTCGGCATGATGGTGGATTTCGGGGTTGATTGGGAAGGGCGCCTGTGCCAATGCTTCCAGCAAATCCTCGAGCAGGTGCGCTTCAACGGTTATCCGAACCAAGAGCAGATCGCCCTCGGCGCCTTTCAGTAATGGCTGGTGTGTAGAATCAATCTGCCAGACGCTCATGAGACCTCCTTGCGCCCAGCGTGGCCGGTATCCCAATAGAAAACCCCGCTAACCAACGTCCCCAAAGTTTGGGACGAGAAGCGGGGCCTAAAAAGTGGGCTTTTTACCGACCCGCCTTTAGCACTTTTTTACGTGGTTGCAATTAGCCGACTCCCCAACGGAGCCTAAATCAATCCACGTCAATTTGAGGGTATCACTAGTTGTCCGCAAAGACAATAGGCAATCTCGAACGGCCGGGCTCGGCAAGTTACCGGGTCTGGCGGGCATCGCTGACGATGCGCAGGAATTTCTGCCGCTGCTCTTCGTTGAGGATCTGCAGAATACGCGCCTTGCCCGATGCCTTTACTTCCACCATTTGCTGCTGAAGGGTTTGGTAGTACATAACGAAGTCATTCAAAACGACTTCCATCTGGCGTGCCTGCTCCGCTGTCAGACTCAGTTCCTTGCGGAACCGCTCCAGAGAGATTTCCTTGCCCTCTTCCTTCCAATAGGTAAGGTCACGGCGGGTCTGACTGAAGCCGAGTCGCATGGTGATCGCCCCTGCCGCGGCCCCACACAGAAACACCAGCAGCAATATGCACAGGATGCGTGGATTCTGCCACGTCGCCCTGTGATCGGTCATCCGTGATTACTCCTGAAAAGACGCCAACTGAACGAAAACCGTATTGCGATCGGTTTCGAGGTCCACCAGTTCGGCCGGGGGAGGCGCCTCCTCCACCAGAATTTGCGCCGGCATCGTGGTGGCGAATGTTTCGTGTTTTGGGCTGGTGAACAGAAAGATGCCCAACAGGACAGTCAGAACGCCTGTCGAATAGGCGAGACGCCGGAAAAAGACGGGTTCCAGAAAAACACCCCATATGGAGTTGCTCTTCTGGGATTCGATCCGCTCCAGGACGCGCGCGTAGAACCCCTGGGCGGGCTCAACGGACTCGGGTGCGCGAAGTGTACGGAACAGTCTGGCCTGCTCCGCAAGCTGGCTCACTTCGGACTCGCATGTGGGGCATACTTCCATATGAGCCAGAAACGCCGGACCGGGCTTGCCTGCCAGATACGCCTCAAGACCTTCCCAAATGGGCTGGTGCATGTTGTCTTCCCTCATTAATCGATCCTATTGCCGGCGGATCTTGTGTCCGCCTTTTCTATCCGAACGTGAAGCTGGCGGCGGCATCGTCAGCGTAAATCTCATTTGGCCGGCCCGTTGGCCGGTTTGGCTCGCAGCAGCCGCTGCCCCGCTTTCAACAGCTTCTGTCGCGCGCGGAACAGCTTCACTTTAATTGTATTCTCGTTCATTCCGGTCATTTGCGCCAGTTCCTCGACGCTATGACCCTCTACTTCTTTGAGGAGAATCAAGCGGCGATCCTCCGCGGAAACCTTTTCAAGCAGTTTTAGCGCCAGATCCCGGCGCGCGAGGTTGACGTCCACCAACGGCTGCCGGTCCGTCACCGCTTCCGAATTCTCCATTCGGCGCGTGTCTTCTTCCGAGAAGTCGCTCTCGTAGACCAGTTTGCGGACTCTTTTCTTCCGCAGGTAATCATAACACTCGTTGACGGTGATTTTGTAGATCCAGGTGAGCAGCGAACTGCGGTTGTCGAAACTCCCGATGGAGAAATAAACCTTTGCAAATACTTGCTGAGCAATATCTTCGGCGTCATTACGGTTGCGCAAGATCCCGAAGATGATCGAGAAGACCTTGGACTGGTAGCGATCGACGATCTCCCGAAAAGCCATTTCGTCGCGCGCTTGAACACGCTTGACCAGCAGCGCTTCTTCTGTGTAGCGGTTTTCCACTTTCGCCCTGGTGCGCGCCCTATGGCCGGTGGCCGGGATCGTGAGTACGTCTGTCAGCCCGCTCATGCCCTAAGTGACGCGTGCTACGGCATTTGGGTTTCAAATCCTCGAGCAGGCTTCACATGATACCACAAGAGCGGTTCTCTGCATCTTTACGGCACCGGCGCGCGTCTCATTTCCTGAAGGGTGGAAAGCCTCTTTTCCAATTCCGTCCTTTTTGATATAGTTTAATTGGAGGCGCCAGTAATCCCGAAATGATCCAACTAACTACTCAAGCGATCGACAAGGTCAAGGAAATCATGACCGCCCAGGAGCCGAAGCCGACAGGGCTTAGGATCTCCGTCGTCGGCGGCGGCTGCTCCGGGTTCAGCTATTCCATGGCCTTTGAAAACAACCCAGGTATGCTCGACAAAACGTATGCCTATGACGGGCTGAAAGTGTTCGTCGATCAGGCCAGCCTGCTGTACCTCGACGGCGCCGAGGTCGACTACGTGGAAACAATGGA
>Ga0187893_10010653_pt1 | contig 13617 bp, 18 predicted proteins | sample MA1701074metaG_FD_139574 | JGI IMG/M metagenome (GOLD analysis project Ga0187893, IMG submission 139574) | White microbial mat communities from a basaltic lava cave in the Kipuka Kanohina Cave System on the Island of Hawaii, USA - MA170107-4 metaG ...
TCCCCTACCGATCTAAGGGCCAATCCAACCCCCACAGCAGCCAACGGAGCCAATTCGGCTAACGTATTTTGATCAAAATCACTCCCTGAGGTATCGATTTCTCCGAACGGATTAGCGACCTCGACAACGGCCTGCATTCGGTCTCGCAGTTGCGTAACCAGGCCCTTGACCTGGGCGCCCCCTCCGCACAAGAGAACCTGCTGAACGTCCGCATCCGGCATGGTTGACTTGAAATAATCGATGGTCCGCGCAATTTCCGACGCAACTTCGGCGTTGACACTGTCGACGACCGTAGTCACCGCGGCCTGATTGCTCCCTGCCGAACGCTCGCCCTTTTTTGTTTCCTCTGCCTCTTCATAAGACATGCCGATTTCGCGCTGAATGGCTTCTGTATAGCGGTTTCCTCCGATAGGAATATCGCGAGTGAACAGCGAGGTGCCGCCTCGAACAATATTGATATTCATGACACTGGCGCCGATATTGACTAGCGCGGTCGTATCCTCCTGCGAGACAGGATAGTTGATCGCATGCATATTTTCGATCGCAAAGGCATCTACATCCATGACGATTGGAAACAACCCTGCCCCCTTGACAAGTTCGGTCAGCTCATTAATCTTGTCCTTCTTGGCCGCTACCAGAATGATCGACATCTCTCCCTGGGTATCATCCGCTGTCTCGGAAGAGGGCAACACACTGAAATCAATGTTGACCTCATTAATATCGAAGGGGATGTACTGCTCTGCGGCCAGCCTCACCTGCCCCTCCAACTCATCATCAGGCATCGGCGGCAGGCTGATCTTTTTAATGATGACCGCATGACCAGAAATCGACACAGCAACTTGCCTCACCTTGATCTTCGTTTCCTCGAACAGTTCCTTAATCGCCGACACCACCCGCCCCTCATCCATCACCGTACCATCGACGATGACTTCCGGCTCGAGTGGTTTGAAACCGAACTTCTGGAGAATGTATCGCCCTCGGCTCTCCTTCAACTGGACAAGTTTGATACCGCTTGACCCGATGTCCAAACCGACGAGCTGCCGCTTCGGTGTGAACATCGAGAACAGATCAGTTTCGGCGAGACTCTTGAATGAACTCAACATACGTGCCTTTGACTGTACATGACTATCCGCGCAAGACAAGTCTTTAAGTGAATTTCGCGCAGACTGTCACTCCTGAGCATACCCCCGTACACTTCACCGTCCCCAAGAAAAGAATGTGTGGCAAGCCATTCCGGCGATTCACCTGCGTCCTGCCCCCTACTCCACATTCTCCGATATGAGATTCCGTTGAAGCCTGACACGTCCAACACACGTTTAACCAATACATCTACATGGCGGATCGGCTTCATGCACATGCTAAGTATAGTCCGTATGCTCCACCTGTCAAGGAAATCGCTTTCCGTGCACACGCATAGAGATGAGAGTGATGTATGGCGGTGGGAGAGCGTGCCTAAGGGTTCTGTGAGCTACTGCCTATTGAGATCGCGATGAGCGACGGTCACTTGATATCCAAGAACTGAAAAACTTTCTTGGAGTCGACCGGCAATCGCGACAGACCGATGCCGTCCGCCCGTGCAGCCGATCCCAACATTCACATAGCTGCGGCGTTCTCGTTCGAAGAGAGGAAGCAGGAATTTGAAGAGGCCTTCCAGTTGTCCAATGAACGCGACGGCATCCGGATCGGTCAGCACGTATGTCCGTACTCGCGGGTCTTCCCCCGTTAATGGTTTGAGGTCAGGAACGAAGAACGGGTTCCGCAAGAACCGGAGGTCAAACAGGAGGTCAATGTCGTACGGCACGCCGAACTTGTACCCGAATGTCACCAGCGAGATGGTCAATCGATGGGGGGACCCCTCCTGCCTGAACTGCCGGATCAACAACTCTCGTAATTCATGCACCGTCAACTCTGACGTATCAATAATACGGTCGGCGTGACGCCGCAGATCGGCGAGACGTTCCTTTTCAAACCGTACTCCCTCCAGTACCGGGAGATGCGGCAGGAGTGGGTGAGGTCTCCGAGACTCTGAAAATCGGCGAACCAACACTTCTTCACGAGCTTCAAAGAATATCAGCTCAACCGCATGACCGAGGGCCTTTACACGCTCAAGAATCCCTACAAGATCGGAAAAGAACACGCGCTCCCTGACATCGATGCCGAGCGCGACATTCTTAATCTCTCCCCCTTGCTGATGGCACAACTCGACAAAGGTCGGCAGCAACGCCGGCGGCAAATTATCGATGCAGAAATACCCGTCATCTTCAAAACACTTCAGAGCGTGCGATTTCCCTGAGCCAGAAAAACCGCTGATCACGACCAACTTGAGTGCAGCCATGCCTGCCCCCTTACGGATCAATCAGGACCACTCGGTTGCGATCGAGGCGCTGTAGAATCTGCAATTTTCCCGAAGCCAGTGCCGTGAATACCACCAGAGAACCAGGCAGGGGGTCTAGCTGGCGCTTCGCGTCCTCTAAAGTCAGAACCGCCAGGATCGGACGAACGACTTCAATTTCTTCTTTCTCCTTACGAATAACCTGACGCAGAGTCTTGCAAGCTGTTCTCTTCTCCGATTCTTTATGATTCGTCTGGCGTTCCTTGTGTTTTCGTATCTGGCTGCCCAAGCGGCTCGCGAGCTGGTCGATCGTCGCGTACATTTCAAGCGTCGAAGCTTTTGCCTGAATCCGTCGCCCCTGCATTGTACAAACGACCTCCGCGCTATGCTGAAGCTTGCTCACACCCAAAATCACTTCCAGGTGGCTTAGCTTTACTTCATACCGCATGAGCCGCTCAAACCGACTTTCAATATGTTGTTTGAGCGCCGATGTAATAACGAGGCGTCGCCCCGTAATTTTCACAGGCATTCACCCTTTCAAGCTGAGTAAGCCCCTCTGCATTCGACTCGGCTTGATAGTTCTGAGCATCCACAGCACCAGGGGAGACACCAGATAGGAGGCAACGACAAACGCAGCTGGACAAGAAGGTCTCACAGGCTGCGGAAAAACTATTAGGCATTGTGGAAATTCAATGGCTCGCATATCTACCATAATGGAAGAACGGCGCGCGGGGCGTTCAAAAGGCAGTTCAGCAAGGCCGCAGCGAGCGAAGAGGCGAGGCGAGTACTTCGGTACATTGCGCTTCTGAGCGATGCGAGAACGCCACTGACAGGCTTCTTCAGCATCCTACTAAAAGAATCGCTTACGCTGAGTAGCGGAGGGAATATGTTCTTCCGCCCGATACTTGGCCACCGTCCGTCGCGCAATGACAACCTGCTGTGTGAGCAGCCGCGCTGCGATCTCTTCGTCTTTGAGCGGATGGCTCGTGTCTTCCTCTGCCACCATTTTTCGAATCATCTCTCTTACCGTCACGGACGACATCATGTCGGAGGGCTGGTCTGCTCGCTGCAGACCGGCATTGAAGAAGAATTTCAGCTCAAGCATCCCCTGCGGGCAATACATATATTTGTTCGCCGTCACACGACTGATTGTCGATTCGTGCATCCCAATATCTTCGGCCACTTGTTTGAGCACCAATGGCTTTAGATATTGCACGCCTTTTTCGAAAAACTGCTCTTGAAATTTCACGATGCTCGTGACCACCTTGACGATCGTCTTATTCCGCTGCTCGATACTGCGAATGACCCATTGTGCTGCCCGCAGTTTTTCATCCAGATACGCCTTTGTCTCCGCCGACCCACTCTCATTCGCCCCCATTAATTGCTTGTAGTACGGGCTAATCCGCATACGCGGTAGCCCATCGTCGTTCAGTAGTACCACCCATTCCCCTTCATTCTTGACGACAAACACATCAGGGACAATGACATAGTTCTGGGTGTTCGTGAACGGTCGTCCCGGCTTCGGCTCAAGCACTTCGATGACCTTGGTCGCGCGAAAAACTTCTTCTACCATGACGTCTAAGGCTTTCGCGATCTTCGCATACTGTTTTTTTTCCAAGTCTTTGAGATGATGCTGAACGATGGCTTCAACGATCGATCCCTTTAAGGCGCCGGGCCGAGCACCTAACGATCCCATGGGACTCTTCCCCAGATGTCCGATTTGTAAGAGCAGACATTCCGCAAGATCCCGTGCCGCCACGCCGGTCGGATCAAAACTTTGAATATCCTTGAGGACTGACTCTGCTTCCATCTCTGTGAAGTCGGTCCCTCCGACCATCTCTGTGAGAGACATGCGCAGGTACCCATCATCGTCAAGATTTCCGATGATCAATCGCCCAATCTCTTTTTCACGATCAGATAAACCGGAAAACGACAGCTGCCAGAGGAGATGGTCTTCCAAGGACGTGGCTTTCGCCATGGTTTGTTCGTAGGATGGAAACTCGTCCTGTGAGGAAGACCGAGATTCGGATCCGCCTATACGACGATCGCTCCCAAAGTACTCTTCCCAACCAGCCGCTGAGGCCTCATCCGGCGTATCGCGTTCTTCAAGAGTCGCCTCCTCCGCATTTGATGGCTCACTGTTCGCCGATGCCGTCGCATCTTCCGCTTTTTCCTCTGCGCTGCCGGCCTCGCTGTCCTCTGCCTCAGTAGGCAGGTCCTCCAAGAGCGGATTTTCCATCAAATGTTGAGTGAGGCTCTGTTGGAGTTCGAGCCGCGACAGCTGCAGCAGTTTGATCGCCTGCTGCAATTGGGGAGTCATGATCAGCTTTTGACTCAGTCGAAGGTCGAGCCGGAGCTTCATACGCACACACCTTTACGCGTCATAACTTGAACCGCTCTCCTAGGTATACGGCGCGCGCCGTCTCACTCTTGACGATGGATTCGGGAGACCCTGCCTCAAGAATCAACCCTTCGTTGATGATGTAGGCCCGTTCCGTAATGGACAGTGTCTCCTGGACATTGTGATCGGTAATCAAAATGCCGATCTCTTTTTCTTTCAATCGGGTAATAATTTGCTGGATGTCGGCGACGGCAATCGGGTCGATCCCTGCAAAGGGTTCGTCGAGCAACATGAATGACGGGCTCGTCGCGAGCGCCCTAGTAATTTCCAGCCGCCGACGTTCCCCTCCTGACAACGCATACGCCATGCTCGTTCGAATATGGGAGAGGTCCAGTTCCTTGAGAAGGGCATCGACTCGGTCACGACGCTCTGACCGAGAGTAATCCAGCATTTCAAGAATTGCCAGAATATTGTTTTCAACCGACAAGCGTCGAAACACAGATGACTCTTGCGGGAGATACCCAATCCCCTTCCGTGCACGCCTGTACATTGGCAGATCTGTGATAACCTCTCCTCCGAGCGAAATTGCCCCCTCATCAGGCTGGCACAGACCAACGATCATATCGAAAATGGTGGTTTTCCCAGCCCCATTGGGTCCCAGCAAGCCCACGACCTCGCCGGCGCGGACTTCGATCGAGACGCCTTTCACGACCTTGCGTGCACGAAAGCTTTTCACCAATCCCGTCGCGCGTAAGCAGATGCCGTCGACATTGTTCGCCGGGGAACCAGTTTGCGACCTATGTCCATGAGCTGTCTCGATCACTTGGTCACTTTCCCCTCCGGCTCGATCCGCACATGCGAGCCTCCTTCCACCACACTCCGATCCTCTGCCAAGAACATCGTGATTTGTTTACCACTGACCCTTGTTCCCTTATCCCAGGCCACCGGGTCACCAGTCAGGACGATCTTATCCCCATCATGGTAGTAGACGGCTTTCTCGCAGGTCGCACTCCCGGAATCTTTCTCGATTTTCACTCGTCCGGTCGCCTCGATCCTGTTGACCGAACGATTCGATATAGACGGCGCGGCATCAGACCCTTTCGAAGGCACGGCGCCCTTGACAGACTCAGACCCTTTTGGGCTATCAGTCGCCTGTGTGTCTTGCGCACGAAACAGGACGACCATGCGATCGGAATAGACAACCAACGATCCACGAGTCAGTACAACGGCCCCCTCAAAGACCGCTTGACTATCCTGATTTTTTACAGTCATCTTCTTCGCCGTAATGGTGGTGCTTACCGCTTGATCGGCGCCACCTTTGGGAATAGCCGCCTCGGCTGACTCGCTCAAAGACGCCATCCCAAGCGGGAACAGATTAAGAAGCAGGAGCCAAATCCACATGTACATCCTCAAGTACTTCGAACTCCTCTGTATCCAAATGTCCCAGCAATCCACGCCCCGTCACCTCCAGCCCATGTCCGACAATACGGACGGGATCTTGCGTGCGTAATTCTCTGGTCTGATCAGTCCACGCCAGATGGTTGGTATAGATCACATACCCGCTCTCGGTGTAAATCACGAGCGGCTCTGACCGGTTCGCGAGCACAAAGTTCTTCGTTTCGGTATTCAGTGTCCCTTCGTCTCCGGTTACCGTCAATTCTTTCCCTTGCTGACCGAATAGTGTGACCGCGACGACCTGCAGTATCGCCCGCCTCTCTCGTTCAAAGAGCCGCGCCTGCTGCGCCTGCACTTGCCATTGAATCGTATCGCCCTTTGTTTGGGTGAACGCAAACTGAGAGATTGTCGCATCAGCTGTGTCCATGGAGCCGGGTGCCGCCGTCGTCGGGGTGGAAACCATTGCCGATTTGGTTACGAGCAGGTATGCCAGGAAACCGGCTAACATCACACTCAGACCCAACAGCCCACCCCGTACCCAGCGTTGCCACACTGTATCCCTGCTTCCAGTTAAGTCGCGCGAAGAAGACTGGCACGATCGTAGCATGCACTCAATACCAAGTAAACTTATGCTAGCACCCCAGCAGAGTCTACTCGGGATATATTGAGTGAATACCCCGGCCTCCCAAGCAGGGCATCCTGGATGATCTTGTGAACGAGATGGAAAAGTTTTCTAACGTTAACGCGGCATCGCACGCGTGGCTAGATCTCGCGGACAAGAGATCTAGCCGGCAGCGGGATTCGCGGGAGTTGATGCAGTCGGTATTTGTTTCTTTGTAGATGCAGTATCCGGTCGCATGACGAGTTCAATCGCAACAAGCTTCGCAGCATCACCGATACGCCGTCTCGTCTTCACCATCCTGGTATAGCCACCGGGACGGTCTTTAAATCGCGGTGCCACGTCATTGAATAATTTTGAGACGACGTCCTTGCTTCGGATAAATGAAAGAGCTTGCCGCCGAGCCGGCAATGTCCCCTCCTTACCAAGCGTAATCATTCGATCCGTGAACCCTCGCACTTCTTTTGCCTTGGCCTCAGTCGTCTCAATGCGCTCATATTCGAGCAGCGAGGTCACGAGGCTTCGGAACAGCGCCCATCGATGTTTGGTCTGTCGTCCGAGCTGTCTGCCTTTTTTTCTATGACGCACGGGTTCCCTCTTGGTTCGTTACTCGCTCTTGGGACTACCGCTGATCTGCTGCACGGCATCCAGTTTCACGCCAAGCCCCAAGCCCATTTCCGTCAAGATTTCCTTAATTTCATTGAGTGATTTCTTGCCGAAATTCTTTGTCCTCAGCATCTCTCCTTCGGTCTTCTGAACTAAATCGGCGATGGTCTTGATGTTCGCATTCTTTAAGCAGTTTGCGGCACGGACCGACAACTCCAACTCGTTCACGCTACGGAACAAATGCTTGTTGACCTCGCGTTGCGCTTCGTCGCTCCCAAGATCAGAACGCCCTTCGACCCGCTCATCGGGATTAATAAAGATATCAATATGATCACGCAAAATGCTGGCCGCCGTGGACAAGGCATCTCGAGGCGAGATCGTCCCATCTGTCCAAATTTCCAACGTCAATTTATCATAGTCAGTCATGCGACCCACGCGAGCATTCTCCACATGAAAGTTCACGCGCTTGATGGGTGAAAACACCGAATCGATCGCGATCACACCAATCGGAAAACCCTCTTCCTTATTTCGCTCGGCTGGCACGTAACCCCGCCCGTGCTTCACCGTCATTTCCATATCGAACGAGGCATCCTTGTCCAACGTTGCAATATGGAGGTTCGGCGTCAAGATAGTCACGTCCGCATCATGAATAATGTCAGCCCCCTTCGCTTCACCAGGCCCCTTTTTCTTGAGACGGAGCGTCTTCGGCTTATCGGTATGTACGGCAAGCCGCAGCCCTTTGACGTTCAAGATAATGGAGGTCACGTCTTCCGTAATACCGGGGATCGTGGAGAACTCGTGCAGGACTCCTTCGATCTTGACAGTGGTCACTGCCGCACCCGTCAACGACGACAACAACACACGCCGTAACGCATTGCCGACTGTCGTCCCAAACCCACGTTCATAAGCCTCCGTCGTAAATCTGCCGAACGTTTGGTTATGCGTATCTTTGTCGACTTCCACCCGCATTGGGATCTGAAAGTCTTTCATCGCTTTAATCATGACTCCCCCTTCATCTCATCGAGTAGCCATTCCCTGAACGACACCTGTCGCCGCAGAGCCCTCTCTCAATTCCGCATCATCTGGAATACAATTCCACCACCATCTGCTCGTTGACCGGCAGTGAAATCTGGTCTTTCGATGGCAGTGCCCGTACCATGCCTTTAAATGCCGGCTTGTCCAGCTCCAACCATTCTGGAATGCCTCGCCCATCAACCGATTCTAAGGCGGTCTGGATCGAGATTAATGTGCGACTCCGCTCCCGAACGCTGATGATGTCGCCGGCCTTAACCTGTGCACCAGGCACATTGATCTTCCTACCATTCATGGTCAGATGCCCGTGGCTCACCAGCTGTCTGGCTTCTTTTCTCGATGCACCGAACCCTAATCGGTAGGCCACATTGTCCAACCGGCATTCTAATAACCGTAAGAGCACCTCGCCGGTAATACCGGACTGACGCTCAGCACGCTCAAAGACACCTCGGAACTGGCACTCCATTAGGCCGTAAATTCTGCGCAGCTTCTGCTTCTCCCTGAGCTGAGTGCTGTATTCTGAGTTTCTAGGGCGCTTTTGCCCATGCTGGCCAGGAGGATAGCTCCGTCGCTCGATGGCGCATTTCTCTGTCATACAGCGCGCGCCTTTCAAAAACAACTTCTCACCCTCTCGCCGACACAACCGACAGACGGGACCGCGATACTTTGCCACTGCTCTACCTCCGGTTACCGGACATCACCACGCGGGTGTGCCCAACAAAGCTCATGTATTCAACTCTCCCGAAATACGCCACTAGACGCGACGCCGCTTAGGTGGACGGCATCCGTTGTGTGGAATCGGGGTCACATCACGGATCATATGGATCCGCAATCCAGCTGCCTGAAGAGATCGGATCGCCGATTCACGACCGGACCCAGGCCCATTCACATAGACGTCCACTGTGCGCATTCCACTCTCCATCGCCTTCCGCGCGGCAGCCTCGCCGGCCCGCTGAGCGGCAAACGGCGTACTCTTGCGAGAGCCTTTGAACCCCTGATTCCCTGAGCTTGCCCACACGATCGTATTGCCACTCATGTCGGTGATGGTGACGATCGTGTTATTGAAGGAGGCTTGGACATGAGCCACTCCGCTCTGCACGATACGGCGTTCTTTCTTCTTCCCTTTTTTGATGCTCATACAGGCTCCCTACTAAGTAACGGTCACACACTACGCCGAGCGCATAGGCGGTTTCGGCTTGCTTCCCACACCGGAGCGACGGCCTTTCCTCGTCCGCGCATTCGTTTTGGTCCGCTGACCGCGGACCGGCAGCCCTTTCCTATGGCGCAGACCACGGTATGTACCACTATCGATCAAGCGTTTGATGTTCATCGAGAAGGTCTTTCTCAGGTCGCCTTCGACCTGATAACCCTCCTGAATAATTTCTCGAATCTTGACGATGTGCTCTTCGCTCAAGTCCTTGACACGAATTGCTCCGTCGATCCCGGCCTTGCTCAGGATCGAGAGTGCAGATGCCCGCCCAATTCCATAAACGTACGTCAGGCCGATATCCACCCGCTTCTCTCTCGGCAAATCTACCCCGGAAATACGAGCCATAGTTCCTCGCCTTACTTCCTTTCGATCTTCAGTCTGAGGATGACTCTTCAGACTCTAGTGCGCGTGTCCAACGAGGGTCTTCTGAGGGAGGCCGCGCGTTGCGCGAGCAGGCGTCTGATGAGGTCATTCTCAGACGTCCCTACCCTTGGCGCTGCTTGTGGCGCGGATTCTCGCAGAGAATTCGCACCACACCCTTGCGACGGACCACCTTACATTTCGCACAGATCGGCTTGACGGATGATCGCACTTTCATATCTGTTTCGCGCTCCTACTTAAACCGATAGGTAATCCGCCCGCGTGTCAAATCGTACGGCGACAGTTCCACAGTCACCTTATCGCCGGGAAGAATCCGGATAAAATGCATACGCATTTTCCCTGAAATGTGTGCAAGAATCTTATGTCCATTGTCCAGCGAGACCCGAAACATCGCATTCGGTAACGTTTCATTCACCGTGCCTTGAATTTCGATTACATCTTCTTTCGGCACGTACCTTTATCCTTTCGCTCCAATCCCCGTAGTCGCGTCTCCAGCCTCTCAGAGCTGACTTAAAATTCTCGGCGGTCCACTCGGCTCAATCACAATCGTATGCTCAAAATGCGCCGAAAAACTTCCATCTACCGTCACCGCCGTCCATCGATCCTCAAGAACCTTGACGGCTGCGCCACCCATGTTGACCATCGGTTCGATCGCAAGAACCATCCCGGCCTGCAACCGAGGTCCCTGCCCAGGCTTCCCATAATTCGGCACCTGCGGCTCTTCATGCAACTGCCGGCCAATGCCATGACCGACGAACTCCGTCACAACCGCATACCCTACAGATTCCACATGCTGCTGAACCGCATGCGAAATGTCTGACAGCCGGTGACCCACCACCGCTTGCTTGATTCCGAGGTACATCGCCTCTTCGGTTACTTGAACCAAGCGGGCATTCTGTTCGGTCACCTGCCCTACCGCGACCGTGATCGCCGAGTCTCCGTAAAAACCACCGACGATTGCCCCTAAGTCGAGCCCAATGATATCCCCCTCTTTCAGCACTCGTTTGGAGGGAATCCCGTGAACGACTTGTTCATTCACCGAGGCACAGAGCGTCTTTGGATAACTCCGATACCCCTTAAATGCCGGCTTCGCGCCACGGGACCGAATCTCTTCTTCGGCTAAGCGGTCCAGTTCATCGGTCGTGATGCCTGGCCGGACGGTTTTCCTCAGTATATGTAGTGTCTCTGCCACCACTCTTGACGCCTGAGCCATCACCGCAATCTCATCCGGCGTCTTGAGAATGATCATGTCGCCCGGTACGGTGCCAGCTCCTGCGAGAGATGCTGAAAGACGACATCCACTGCACCCGATGCATCCATTGGGTGCAACAACTGTCGCTCATCATAATAGCGAACAAGCGGGGCCGTCTGCTCGCCATATACTTTCAAGCGCATCTCAATCGCATCGCGGCGGTCATCGCTCCGCTGCACGAGCGGTTCTCCACATCGATCACAGACCCCATCCACCTTGGGCGGCGCAAAGTCTATGTGGAACGTCGCTTGGCACTTTGGGCAGCTTCGGCGCCCGCTCAATCGCCTCACAATATCCTCACGTGGAACCTGGAAGTTCACAACCAGGTCCAGCGCGATCCCTTTGGAGGACAATACCGTTCCCAATGCTTCAGCCTGCGGAACTGTCCTGGGAAATCCATCCAGAACAAATCCGTTCGCACAACTGGGATCAGCTAATTTTTCCCTCACCAACCCAATCACGACGGCATCAGGAACCAAGTTCCCTTGATCCATGTAGCTCTTCGCTTCAAGGCCCAACACTGTCTGGTCGCGAACCGCTTCGCGGAGGAGATCGCCGGTCGAAATCTTCCCCACTTGACACTGCGCCGCAATACGGTCAGCCTGGGTTCCCTTACCTACTCCTGGTGCACCGAGAAACACCACCCGCATGGATGTTCCGTCACCCACTTCTGCCACGAAGGGGGGCCATGCCCTTACCAAGAAACCCTTCGTAATTCCGCATTAACATATGGGACTCAATCTGCTGGGCCGTATCGAGGCCGACTCCGATCACGATCAGCAGCGACGTACCTCCAAAATAGAACGGCACATTCAGTTTATAGATCAACAATTCAGGGATCACACATACGATCGCCAGATAAATCGATCCGGCAAACGTAATTCTCGTGAGTACCTTATAGATGTAGTCGGAAGTCCGTGTCCCTGGGCGAATCCCGGGGATGAATCCCCCGTACTTCTTCATATTGTCTGCCATATCCACCGGGTTCAAGACCACGGCAGTATAAAAGAAACAGAAAAACAAAATAAGGCCAACATACATCAGGGTATACAAGAGCGACCCTGGCGCAAGCTGCGCGCCGAAGGCCTTCACCCAAGGCGTCTCGAAAAACCCGGCAATCGTCGCAGGGAACGCGATAATCGACGACGCGAAAATAGGCGGAATCACGCCCGCGGTATTGATCTTCAGCGGAATATGTGTGCTCTGCCCGCCGAACACTCGTCGTCCGATGACCCGCTTCGCATACTGAACCGGTATCTTCCGTCGCCCGCTCTCAAGAAAGACGATGGCGGCCACCACCACGACCATCAGCACTCCAAGGGCGGCCAGCAGGATAATGCTGAGCTGCCCGACCTTGTATAATTCAAAGGTCTGGGCCACAGCGGAAGGCAAGCGCGCGACGATCCCCGCAAAAATAATCAAGGAAATGCCGTTCCCGATGCCTCGCTCGGTAATCTGTTCACCGAGCCACATCAGAAAGCCTGTCCCGGCCGTCAAGGTGATGACCGTCATGAGACGGAAGCCCCACCCACCGCTCATCACGAATGCACCGTTATTCATTTGTTCGAGACCTACGGCGATCCCGAAGCCCTGAATCAACGCAATGCCGATCGTCCCAAACCGCGTGTACTGAATAATCTTTTTTCGGCCGCGTTCGCCCTCTTTGGCCAATTTCGTGAGATGCGGAACCACCACGGTCAACAGCTGAAGAATGATCGACGCGCTGATGTAGGGCATAATGCCCAGCGCTAAGATCGTCAACCGCGAAAGAGATCCGCCTGAAAAAATATCCAAAAACCCGAGCAGTGCGCCGCCTTCTTTCTGCAGAAACTCTGAGAGGGCTTCGCCATTGATCCCAGGCGTAGGAACATGCGCCCCGATCCGATAGACTACCAACATCCCTATGGTAAAGAGGATACGGGTACGCAGTTCGGGGATCTTGAAAATATTCTGAAAACTGGTCAGGAGTCTCTCAAACACCGGGGATGACCTCGACTCTCCCTCCAGCTGCTCGAATCTTTGCCTCTGCAGACTTACTGAACTTGTGCGCCTGCACCACGATCGCCTTCGTGAGATCTCCGCTGCCTAGGATCTTGATCGGCAACGACTTACGTTTGACTAATCCGACATCGACGAGGGCCTGTGGCGTGATGGTACCGGAGACAATCATGTCGCCCAAGCTTTTCAAGTTGACGATCGAGTACTCCTTACGAAATATGTTCGTAAAGCCATGCTTCGGCACTCGACGGATCAGGGACATCTGACCGCCCTCAAACCCACCCGCCTGTCGGCTTCGACCGCCGGATCTGGCTAATAGGCCCTTATGGCCCTTTCCCGATGTTTTCCCATGGCCAGAACCTGGACCGCGGCCGATACGTTTACGCCGTTTCCTGGATCCTTTTGCAGGGCCGAGCTCATGTAAGTTCATTGTGGTTGCACTTCCAATAGA
>Ga0187893_10010654_pt1 | contig 13617 bp, 10 predicted proteins | sample MA1701074metaG_FD_139574 | JGI IMG/M metagenome (GOLD analysis project Ga0187893, IMG submission 139574) | White microbial mat communities from a basaltic lava cave in the Kipuka Kanohina Cave System on the Island of Hawaii, USA - MA170107-4 metaG ...
AGGTCTTCTTCGACACCTGCTTCCCCGGCTGGTACCCCGGCCGCGCCGTGCACATCCATTTTCAGGTGGCGGACGCCAGCCGTTCGTATCGCGTCTCGCAGCTCTTCTTCCCGGAAGACGTGACCGAGGACATCTTCGCCACGCACAGCGAGTACGTCGGCTTCGGGCAGCCCGATACGGTCTTCGCCGACGACGGCATCATCGCCGCTATCCCGGCCGCGCAGCGCGATCGTCACCTGCTGACCGTCGCGCGCATGACCGACGGCGCCATGCTGGCCTCGAAGACGGTAACGGTCGTCGAGCAGGGCCCGATGGCGACGGCCACCACGACCGCGACGGAAGCACCCACGGCGCTGCCCACCGCGAGCGCGACCGCAACCCCGACGGCCTCGGCCGAATGCGTCGGCGATTGCGACGGCGGCGGAAGCGTCAGCGTCGATGAGCTCGTGCGCGGGGTGAACATGACGCTCGGCAACTCCGAGGCTGGGTCGTGCGCGGCCTTCGACGTCGACGGCAGCGACAGAGTCACCGTCGATGCAGTCATTCGGGCGGTGAATGCTGCGTTGGGCGGCTGCGGTAGCGGTTGAGGTTGCGTTGGTCGTCTCGGGCCGGCGTCTAGCCATTCGTTGCCCGTTGTCCGTTGCCCGTTATCGGTTGGCAACTCAGAAAACGGGTAACGGGCAACGGACAACGGGCAACACGCCCAACGATAACGCGGCCCACCCCGCTCACACCGGCGGGCGGCGCCGGTGCCACTCCGTCGCCTGCTCGTACACGTGGCCGACCCGGCAGAGCAGCGCCTCTTCGGCGTGGCGTCCGACCAGCTGCAGGCTGTAGGGCAGGCCCTCGCCGTCGAACCCGCAGGGGAGCGAGAGGGTCGGGCTGCCGCTGAAGTTGAACGGGGCAACGAAGCGCATGAACGGGGCGATGGCCGGGTTGAACGGGCTGAGCGGGTCGATCAGCTCGAGCGGCGGAGCGGTGATGAAGGTCGAAGGGCAGGCGAGCACGTCGATCTGCTCGAAGACGCCGCGCAGCTGCCCAGCCCATCGCATCCGCGCCTCGTGCGCCGCGGCGTACTGCGCCGCGGAGAGCGTGGTCGCGTACTCCAGGAAGGAGCGGAAGGTGGGGCCGTAGTCGGCAGCGCGCGCCGGGTAGGTCGGCGCGTGCGCGACCAGCGCCTCGGCGGCGCACAGCACGGGCCACGCTGGCAGGAGCGCTTCGACCGGCGGCAGCGACACCTCGACCACGCGGGCGCCTTCGGCTTCGAGCTGCCGCACGGCGCGTTCGACGGTGTCGGCGTAGTCGGACTGCGTGCCGCCGGCGACGAAGCCGGCGTCCCAGCCGATGCGCACGCCGCGCACATCGCCGCCGATTGCCGCCGCGCACTCCGGCGCCGGCCCGCGCAGCGTCGTCGGGTCGTCGGGGTCGAAGCCGGCCATGGCGTCGAGCGCCGCCGCAGCGTCGGCGACACGCCGCGTCATGGGGCCGACGTGGTCGAGCGAGGCGCCGAGCGGGAAGACGCCGGCACGGCTGACCCGGCCGTAGGTGGGCTTGAGCCCGACCACGCCGCACCATCCGGACGGCATGCGGATGGAGCCGCCGGTATCGGTGCCGATGGCAGCGAAGCACAGCCCGGCGGCGACCGCGGCGCCGGAGCCGCCCGAGGAGCCGCCGGTGTCGCGGGTCGGGTTCCACGGGTTGCGCGGACGCGGCAGCGTCGGATGGTATCCCATCAGCGCGTACTCGGTGAGGTTGGTCTTGCCCACCATCACCGCGCCAGCCGCCGCCAGGCGGCGCACGACGGTGGCGTCGCGATCGGGGGGCGCGTCGGGGCATACGGCGGAGGCGCAGGTGGTGCGGATGCCGCGCGTCGCGCACAGATCCTTCACGCCGACCGGCACGCCGTGCAGCGGCCCGCGCCGCGCGCCGCGCTGCAGCTCCGCCTCGGCCGCGCGCGCCGCCGCCAGCGCGTGCTCGGCGGTGACCGTCAGATAGCTGTGCAACGCTCCGTCGAGCCGCTCGATCCGCGCCAACACGGCGCGGGTCAGCTCGACCGGCGACAGCGCGCCGCGCGCGAGCAACGCCGCTACCTCGGTGAGGCTGGTGGTGCAGAGCTCCTCGGACTCCATCCGTCTCCCCCTGTCCTACTGTGAATTCCTCCCCCGCGAGCGTCGGCGCGAACGGGGGAGAGACGACTCAAACACGGGCGACGCATGCGTCGCCCCTACGATGTGACCGCGGCGGCGATGAGCTCGGGGTGTTCCATCGGCACCAGGTGACCGCTGTCGAGTGTTTCGACGGTGGCGTCGGGCATCGACGCCGCGATGGCCTCGTAGACCGGGCGCGGGAAATCGCCGCGGGCGGCGTGCAGGAAGCGCGTCGGCACGCGCACGGCGCCGGCCAGCGCGAACGCGTCGACGCTGCCGCTGCCGGCGAATATCGCCGCCTCGACCTCGCCGGGGCACTTGAGCTCGAGGTCGCCGCCGGGGCGCTCGTGCATGCCGTCGAGCAGGTAGAGCTCGATGGCGTCCGGCCGCCAGCCGGCGAAGAGCGAGCGCCCCGTGCACCACTCCCGCGCGGCGGCGCGCGACGGCCAATGGTGGCGGCGGCGGCGGGCGCCGTCGACCAGGCGTCGCACGTGCGGCTGGTGGTCGAGCGGCAGGGACGGATCGACGAGTCGCGGGATGACCGCATCGGCCAGCAGCAGCCGCTCGAACAGCTCGGGGCGCTGGCCGGAGGCGCCGAGCAGCGCCGTGCCGCCGAAGGAGTTGCCGATGCCGAGGGCGATCGGTTGGCCGCGCTCCACCGCAAGCTGATCGGCGACGCCGATCAGATCGTCGGCGAAGCGGTGCCACAGATACGCGCCGGGGCCTTCCGGCTTCGAGGAATCGCCGTGCCCGCGCGCGTCGATCGCGACGACGCACCAGCGCGGGCGCAGCGCGTCGGCGACCAGCGCCCAAGTGCCCTTGCAGAACCCGTTGGCATGGTGGAGCAGCGCCAGCGGGCCGTCACCGCCCCAGTCGAGCGCGGCGATCTCCACGCCGCCGGCGAGCTGGAAGACGCGCGGCGTGGCGCGTGCGAGCAGCGCGCGGGCAGTGGCTTCGGCGCTCGTCACCGCGCCAAAATGAGGGTTGGCGAAGCCGAAGACAAGGTACCTGCTCTTGCGCCCGCTTTTGGGTGGGCCAGGCCTTGATGACGATTCCGTGTAGGGGCCGCCCTTTGGGCGGCCCGCGGCGCGCCGACGGCGCGCCCCCACACTGACCAGAGCTTGACCGCCGCGGCGCTGCGGGCGATGGATCGCCGGTTCCGATCATGCGTCGCGACCGCCTGGTGCATGTCTGGCGCATCTCCGTGCGCAGCGCGCAGATCGCCGCGGCCAACCTCGCGGCGGTCGGCACGTTCGCGCGCGCGTGGTGGGCGCTGCGCCGGCACGATGCGGAGGCGCGGCCGCGCGCCGCCGGCCAGGCGCTGGTGCGGCTGTGCACGGCGCTCGGCGCCACGTTCATCAAGATCGGACAGATCGCCTCCACCCGCGCCGACCTGCTGCCGCGCCCGCTCGTCGCCGAGCTCGCCGCGCTGCAGGACCGCGTGCCGCCGTTCCCCTTCGCGATCGTGCGGCGCACGATCGAGACCGAGCTCGGCGCGCCGCTGGACGAGATGTTCGCCCGCTTCGAGACGGAGCCCGTCGCGGCGGCCTCGGTGGCGCAGGTGCACCGGGCCGTGCTGCGCGACGGCGGCGCGCTGGTGGCGGTCAAGGTACGGCGCCCGGATATCGTCGACAAGGTGCGCCTGGACCGCTCCATCCTGCTGGTCGCGGCCCGCGCGCTCGAACGCCTGGTGCCGTCGCTGCGCCTGGTCTCGCTGGAAATGGCGGTGCGCGCCTTCTGCGACGCGGTGGAGGAACAGATCCACTTCACCCTCGAGGCGGCGAACAACGCACGGTTCAGCGCCAATTTCGCCGCCGATCCAGACATCGCGTTTCCGCATCTGTACCCCCATGCCTGCTCGGATGCGGTGCTGACGATGGAGTTCGTCGAGGGCGTGCGCGAGGCCGAGCTGGAAGCGCACGGCGTCGACGTGCATCGCGTCGTCACCGCGGGCATGCGCTGCGTGTGCCGGATGATCTTTCTGCACGGCTTCGTGCACGCCGACTTGCACGCCGGCAACCTGCGCTTCTTTCCACCCGGCCGAGTCGTTCTGCTCGACCTCGGCCTGGTCGGCCGCCTGAACGACGAGGATCGCCTGAGCACCGCGCAGACGCTCTACGCCTTCGCCACCGGTGACGGCCGCACGGTGGCGCGCATGTTCTACGAGCGCGCGCCCTATCGGGCGACGCCTGACTACGCCGCCTACGAGCGCGAGGTCATCGCGTTGGTCGACAGCCTCTATCGCCGCGGCCTGGGCAGCATGCAGGTGACGGTGGAGATCGGTCGCATCTTCGATGTCCTGCGCCGCCACCGCATCCACGCCCGCAGCCACATGACCATGGTCAACCTGGCGCTGATGGCGGCCGAGGGCCTCGGCAAGCGGCTCGATCCGGACCTGTCGCTCACCGATGAGGCGCTGCCGTATCTCGCGGAGGCAATCGCGGGTGAATGACGTCGGTGGTGAAACGGTTTTAGACCGAAACGTCGGCGAGCGCCGCCTTCACGTCGGCCGCACTCTGGTGGAAGATCGGAAAGTCGGTGCGGCGCCATTTCACCGTGCCGTCGCGCCCGACGAGCACCAGCGCGCGCTTGGCCATACCGAGGAAATTGAGCGCGCCATACTCGCGGCACACCGTCTTGTCGGCGTCGGCGACGACCGGAAACGGAAACTGGTGCTTGTCGGCGAATTTTCGGTGCGAGTCCTCGGACTGCGGGTTGATCGCGACGACCTGCACGTCGAGGTCGCCGAACACATCGAGGTTGTCGCGGTAGTTGCAGAGCTGCTTGGTGCACACCGGCGTGTCGTCGCCGGGATAGAAGACCAGCAGCACCGCGCCCTTCGCCAGCGCCTTGGACAACGTGAACTTCCCGCGAGTCGAAGGGAGGGTGAAGTCGGGGGCACGACTGCCGACGTCGGTATTGGCCATATTGCGCGCTCCTTTCGTCGCGCGTTCTAGCACAGGCTGGTTGATAGTTGGCCCCAACCCCCCGTCCACGGCGGCGACGGCGCGCCGCCCTCCACAGTTGGGTTAGCGGCGACGGCGCGCCGCCCTCAATTCCGCTCCAAAAGCGCGCTCCAACAGTAGATTGCATCAGCGCAGCTGTATCGGCTCATAAGCCGAATTTTTTCGGCCTCTGTATTGCGCTTAGTTGCTCTGGCCCCGTAGACTTCGCCTACGTGATCGCTCAACCGCGCGGTCACCCCGGCGCTCCGCGCGCCGAGTCGCCATGCCGGCATCAGTCGCACACTGCTATCGCCATGCCTTGCGCTTTGCTCGGGGGGTCGTGCGCACCCGCTCGGCGCAGATCGCGATCGCGGTGGTCGGGGGGATCGTCACGATTGTGACGCTTGCCCCGGCTCAGGTCGGTACCAGCATGCACCGCCCGGTGCCGGTGATCGCGGCGGTCTCCGCAACCCTAGCGTCGATTCCACCCGTGGTGAGCGACGTTGCCGTGCGCGCGCGCGACGTGGTGGATCCGATCGTCACGCTGATGGGCGCGCTGGACGAGTGTCCGAACGCGCCCTCGCCCACGCTGCGCGCGCGCCTCGCGCGCATCATTCACGCGGAGAGCGCGACCTACGGCTACGATCCGCTCTTCATCACCGCGCTCATGCAAGTGGAGAGCGGCTGCTCGCCGACCGCGCGCGGCGGTGAGGCGATCGGCTTGGTGCAGCTGCTGCCGTCGACTGCGGAGTGGGTCGCGCGCCGCGTCGGCGTGCCGTGGCGGGGCGAGCGCACGCTGATCGAGCCGGCATCGAACATCGCGATCGGGCTGCGCTACCTCGACGAGCTCGAGGATCTGCTCGGTGATCCGTACCGCGCGATGGCGGCCTACAACATGGGCCCGGCGCGCGTCGCCCGCATGTCGAGCAGCCGCGCGAAGCAGACCCGCTACGTGCGCAAGGTCCTGTCGCGTTACGAGGCGCTGCTCGAGCAGGCGGCGTAGTCCGCGCGAGCGGATTTCAGGCGCGCCGTCGGCGCGCCTACGGGCCGCCCTAGGGCGGCCCCTACAAGCGCTTCGCACTTGCGCATGTTCGTGTAGGGGCGCGCCTTGGCGCGCCCGTGCCGCGCGGAGCGCGGCCGCGGTCGGGTTGGCGCGACTGGCGCGCAGCGGCGAGACGCCCGCGGCGCGTATTTTCCCTTGCAATGGACCGTGCGGCGTTGGCAAATGCCGGCGAGGAGTTCGTTCATGCCGCAGCTCATTGCCGCCCCGACCCGCGTCGCCGCCGCCGGCAATCCGCCGAAGCGCATCGATGAGTACGTCGGTTGTGTCAACACGCAGACCGCCGAGCTCAGCATCGCGCACATGCGCTCGCCGAGCGGCTGGACCGAGCCGCGCCAGCGGCCGGAGTTCACCGAGTTCACCATCGTGCTGGCCGGCATGGTGCGCGTCGAGCACGACGGGGGCGGCACCTTCGACGTGCACGCCGGCCAGGGCGTGATCGCGCGCCCGGGCGAGGTCGTGCGCTACAGCACGCCGCTGGCTGACGGCGCCGACTACATCGCCGTCTGCGTGCCCGCCTTCACCCCTCAGACCGTGCACCGCGAGGAGTGAGCGACGATGGAAGTCCCGCTGCTCGTCACCGACTTTCTGCGCCGCGCCGCCACCCTCTATCCGGACAAGATCGGCGTGGTCGATGGGCCCCGCCGTTTCACCTACCGCGAGCTCCAGGAGCGCGCGCGCCGGCTTGGCAACGCGCTGCGCGATCTGGGCGTCGGCAAGGGCGACCGCGTCTGCATGCTCAGCCCCAACTCGCACTTCTTCCTCGAGAGCTTCTACGGCACCAGCCTGATCGGCGCGATGCTGGTGCCGCTCAACTACCGGCTGGTCGCCGCCGATCACGAGTACATTTTGAACCACGCTGGCGTGACCGTCGTGCTGGCCGACTACGAGTACACGAACGTAGTCGACGAGATCCGCCCGCGCCTGCGCACCGTGAAGCGCTGGATCGCCGCGACCTACGACGGCACGGCACCGGACGGCTGGACCGACTGGAACGCCTGGGTCGGCGCCGCCTCGGCCGATCCCCCGCCGGCGCCGGCGCTGGAGGAGAACGACGTCATCTCGATCAACTACACCTCCGGGACCACGGCGCGGCCGAAGGGCGTCATGATGACGCACCGCAACTGCTACCTGAACGCCTACAACCTCATCGCCCACCTCGGCATCCGTCACGACGATGTCGAGCTCTGGACGCTGCCGATGTTCCACTGCAACGGCTGGGGCGGCGTCTACGCCCTCACCGCCATGGGCGGCACCCACGTCGTGCTGCGTGCCGTCGACGCCCGGACGATCCACGAGCTGATCGCTGCCGAGGGCGTCACCTTTGCCTGCATGGCGCCGGCCGTGCTGCGCGCCATCCTCGACTACCCGGACAAGGCGAAGCACGCGATCACGACGCGGCCGCGCTTCACCGTCGCCGGCGCGCCGCCGCCGGCCGCGTTCATCGAGCGGCTCGAGCGCGAGCTCGGCTGGCAATTCATTCAGATCTACGGGCTCACCGAGACCGCGCCGATGCTGACGATCTCGGCGCCGGATCACTACACCCGCGCCGACGACTGGGCGCGGCGGGCCCACGCCGGGGTCGAGGGCATCGGCGTCGCACTCGAGGTGCGCGGCGCCGACGGCCGGCCGGTGGCGCAGGACGAGCACGCCGTCGGCGAGATCTGCGCGCGCTCCAACGTCGTGTTCAAGGGCTACTGGGAACAGCCGGAGGCGACCGCCGAGGCGATCCGCGACGGCTGGTTCCACACCGGCGACCTGGCGGTGTGGGACGAGGTGGGCAACATCCACATCGTCGACCGCAAGAAGGACGTGATCATCTCCGGCGGCGAGAACATCAGCACGGCGGAGATCGAGGACGCGCTCTATCAACATCCGGGCGTGCTCGAGTGCGCCGTGATCGGCGTCCCGCACGACAAGTGGGGCGAGACGCCGAAGGCGCTGGTCGTGCTGCGCCCCGGCCACACGGTCGCGGCCGACGAGCTGCTCGCCTTCTGCCGCGAGCACCTCGCCCACTTCAAGTGCCCGACCTCGGTCGAGTTCATCCCCGAGCTGCCGCGCACCGCCACCGGCAAGCTGCAGAAGTTCAAGCTGCGCGAGCGCTACTGGGCCGGGGTGCAGCGCCGGGTCAACTGAAACCACAGATGAACACAGATAAACACAGATGACCACGGAGCCGCCCCACCCCCCCTGAAGGCTTTTGGGGGGGGGACCGGGGCTCTGTGGTCATCTGTGTTCATCTGTGTTCATCTGTGGTTTGTTTTCCGGCAAAAGGGGGCGGCGATGGGCACAGCGAGCCGCGCGGAAGTCGAGGCCGCGTTCGCGAAGTACCTCGACGTCGGCGCCTTTCGGCGCGACTGGAACGCGTGGGCCGACCTGTTCACCGAGGACGCGGTCTACCACGAAGTCCAGTACGGAACATTCCACGGCCGCGAAGCGATCCGCAAATGGATCACCACGGTCATGGCCGGCGTGCCGGACATGTACTTCCCGCCGCCGATCTGGCGCATGATCGACGGCGACCAGGTCTGCTTCTGCATCGACAACGCCTATCCGGACCCGCGCCATCCCCAGGGCCCGGCGATCTCGTTCCCAACCGTGACCCACCTGCAGTACCGCGACGGCCTCTGGTGCCGCGAGGAAGACATCTACGACGTGCGCGCCAGCCTGCGGGCCCGCGAGGCGTTCCGCGCCGCCGGCGGCAACGCCGCGCCGCCATGGGACGACGTATGACCTACAATCTCGCCGAGTGCCTCGAGGTGGTCGCCGCCACGTGCCCCGAGCGCGACGCGCTGGTGCAGGGGCCGCAGCGCATCTCGTGGGCCGCGCTCGAGCGCCGCGCCCGCAACCTGAGCGCCTGGATGATCGCACGCGGCGCCTCACGGCAGGGCAAGGTGGCGATCTACACCTACAACCACCCCGCCTACATGGAGGGCGTGTACGCCGCGATGAAGGCGGCGCTGGTGCCGGCGAACGTGAACTACCGCTACCGCGAGGAGGAGCTGCGCTACCTGCTCGACAACGCCGACGCCGAGATCGTCATCGTGCACGAGGACTTTCTGCCGTTGCTGAAGACCGTCGCCCCGCAGCTGCGGGCGCTGCGCGGCGTGTTGGTGGTGGGCGACGGCGACGCGCGCGCGTCAACCGGCGGTCTGCCCCACGCCGAGCCGTACGAGGAGGTTGCCACCACCGACCGCCCGGCGCCGAGCGTGGCGCGTTCGACCGACGACCTGCTCTTTCTCTACACCGGCGGCACCACCGGTATGCCCAAGGGCGTGATGTGGCGGCAGGGCGATCTCTACCTGCGCCTGGCCGGCGGAGGCCTGCTGCCGCCGCCGGCGACGCTCGACGAGCTGCGCGAGCGGGTGGCGAACCCGCAACTGCCGAACCGGCTCCTGGTCGGCCCGCCGCTCATGCACGGCACCGGTTGGTTCACGGCGGTCATGGCATGGCTCAGCGGCGGCGCCGTGATTCTGCTCGACGATCCGCGGCGGTTCGACCCGGCGCAGCTCTTCACGATCGTCGAGCGCGAGAAACCGGCGGCGATCACCATCGTCGGCGATTCCTTCGCTCGACCCATGCTGCGCGAGCTCGACCATGGGCGCCGCTACGATCTGTCGTCGGTGATGATGATCGTCTCCTCCGGCGTGATGTGGAGCCAGGAGACCAAGGAAGGGCTGCTCAAGCACGTACCGCAGGCGATGCTCTACGACTCCCTGGGATCCTCGGAGGCGATCGGCATGGGCATGTCGATCACCACCGCCGCCGGCACGGTGCAGACCGGCAAGTTCCAGCTCTCCGACACTACGTGCCTGATGAGCGAGCAGCTGCAGTTGCTCGAGCCGCACCCGGGTACCAAGGGGCTGGTCGCCGTCGGCGGCCCGCAGCCGGTCGGGTACTACAAGGATCCGGAGAAGAGCGCGCGCACCTTCGTCGAGACCCCGCAGGGCCGCTTCTCGGTACCGGGCGACTGGGCGGAGGTGAACGAGGACGGCCGCACCCTCACGCTGCTCGGGCGCGGCTCGGTCTGCATCAACACCGGCGGCGAGAAGGTCTTTCCGGAGGAGGTCGAGGAGGTGGTGAAGCGCGTCGCCGGCGTGAGCGACTGCGTCGTGGTCGGCGTCCCCGACGAGAAGTTCGGCGAGGCGATCACCGCCGTGGTGTCGACCGACGGCGCGCGCCTCGACGGCGAAGCGGTGAAGGCATTCGTCAAGCAGCACCTGGCCGGCTTCAAGGCGCCGAAGCACGTGGTGTTCGTCGAGGAGGTCTACCGCAGCCCGTCCGGCAAGGCCGATTTCAAGCGCACCCGCGCCCAGGCGATGACCGCGCTCGGCCTCGGTGAGTGAGCCCGTGCGGCTGCAGGTCGCCGTCATCGGCGCGGGCTCGTGGGGGACCACGGTCGCCTACATCGCGAGCCGCAACTGCCCGACCCTGCTCTGGGCGCGCAACGCCGAGATCGCCGAGGAGGTGAACGCGCGGCGCACCAACACGCGCTATCTCGGCACCGCGAGCCTGGGAGGCGAGCTGCGCGCCACGACGTCGATGGCGGACGCCGTTGACCGGGCCGACGTGGTGGTCATGGGCGTACCGTCGCACGGGTTTCGCGCCACGCTCGAGCAGGTCCGCGAGCACATCCGCGCCTGGGTGCCGGTGATCAGCCTGACCAAGGGGCTCGAGCAGGGCACGCTGCTGCGCATGACGCAGGTGATCGGCGACGTGCTGCCCGGGCACCCCGCCGGGGTGCTGAGCGGACCGAACCTGGCGCGCGAGATTCTCAGCGGCTTCGCGGCGGCGAGCGTCGTGGCGATGGACGACGAGACGATCGTCCGCGAGCTGCAGTGCGTGTTCCAGTCGCGCCTGTTCCGCGTCTACACCAACCAGGACGTGATCGGCTGCGAGGTGGGCGGCGCGCTGAAGAACGTCATCGCCATCGCCGCGGGGATGGGCGACGGGCTCGGCGTCGGCGACAACACCAAGGCGGCGGTGATCGCCCGCGGCCTGGCCGAGCTGACCCGCCTGGGGGTGGCGATGGGCGGTCTCCCGCACACCTTCGCCGGCCTCGCCGGCATGGGCGATCTGGTCGCCACCTGCATCAGCGCGCAGAGCCGCAACCGCTACGTCGGCGAGCAGCTCGGCAAAGGCCGCACCATCGAGGCGATCATCGACGAGATGCACATGGTGGCGGAGGGGGTGAAGACCTCCCGGGTGGTGATGGAGCTGGCCGAGCGCCACCAGGTGGCGATGCCGATCTGCCGCGAGGTGTATCGCGTCGTCCACGAGGGCAGCACGCCGACCGAGGCGTACCGAGGCCTACTGCGCGTCGCGCCGGGGTCGGAGCAGGACCCGGGGTAGCGGGCGCCTGCGGCGCCGCCGTTCAGCGTTCAGCGTTGGGCGTTCAGCGTCGCGAACGCTGCCCGATCGCTCCTGGGGCGGCTGGGCGGGGAACGCTCAACGCGCAACGCTGAACGACCAGAGGCGAGGTGGTGCGCTGCTCCGCCGGCTTTCAGCGATACGCGTACGCGTACTCGTACGTGGCGCCGTCGAACAGCGTCGAGAGATCGGTCACGTCCTGGAAGGCGCCGCCCTGTTGCACCTGCAGCGCGGCGCCGTTGAACTGGTCGACGCGCAGCACCCAGACGTAGAGCGTGCCGTTGGTGTAGCGTCCGACCAGCATCGTGCCGTAGTGCGCTGAGCCGCTCAGGAAGACCGGCACGACCTTGCCGTCCGTGTACGGCCCGGACTCCGCGTAGCGGCCGTAGTTGGCGTGGTAGTGCCCGGCGTAGACCGCCGACACCGGGTAGTCGTCGAGCACATCGCGGAACGCGGCCACGTCGGCGCTGCCCCAGTCGTGCAGGTTGGCGACGATCGCCCTGCCGTCGGCGACGGCGGTGTCGAGGTCGTCGCGCAGCCAGGTGATCGACGAGGGAATGTCGTACCAATGGTCGGTGTTGGGCAGCAGGCGTTCCCAGACCCGGGTGTAGGTCGGGTAGTTGTTGAGCTGCACGAAGTGCACGTCGCCGATGTCCCAGGAGTAGGCGAGGCTGCCGACGTAGTCGTAGCGCGTCGCCGGCATGCCCATCTGCGGCGTGGTTGTGACGCTGTAGTCGAAGGCATGCACGTTGAGCGACGACACCTGCTCGGCGAAGTAGCTCACCATCGCCGAGGCGCAGAGGTTGGCGAAGCAATCGTCGACGTTGTTGGCGTAGTCGTGGTTGCCGAGCCCCGGATACACGTTGGCGTCGATCCCGTGGTCGTAGAGCGCGATGTAGTCCTCCAGATCGGTGTCCTGCTTGCCGAACTCGGTCAGATCGCCGTTGACGATGACGCCGCCGAAGGCGCGCGCCCCGATGCTGTCCTTGATCGCGTTCACGGCGTTGATGAGGTTGGTGTTGTAGAAGAACGCCACCTCTTCCTCCGTCGCGCCCGAGCCGAAGAACGCCTCTTCCTGCGTGCAGAGCGCCGAGCCGCCGTTGTCGGAGCAGTAGCCCCAGGTGATCTGCGAGTCCGACACGGCGACCATGAAGAAGTCCTCGGTATCGAACGCGCCCCATTCGACGCGCGAGATGCGGTTGTCGAGGAAGGGCTGCAGCGAGGACGCATTGCCGTAGTACGTACGCGCCTCGCCGCTGCGATCGGCGTTCTCGTAGGCGCGCACGAACAGGCCGCTGGGCACGCGCAGCGACGTGTAGGCGTCGTCGCTGAAGAGCGTTCCCGTGCCGCCCTCGCAGAACAGCGTCGAGGCGCCGGCGTAGTTCGCGCCGCTGTAGGCGAAGAAGCACCCGGTGAGCGAGCCTGCGTCGGCGGCGACGGTGAAGGCGCCGGTGGCGCCCGCGCCGGTGGTGGCGGCGACGAGCAGGTAGCGCCCCGCCGCGAGCGCCAACGCGATCCGGCTGTCGGTGCCGCCGCCGCCGTTGTCGTCCTCGGCGAGCACGGCGGAGCCGTCGGCGTTGAGCAGATAGAGATACGAGTCGGCCGTGGGAGCGGTGAGGTCGAGGGTGACGGTCGCCGCGTGGTCGAGCGTCAGGCGAAAGCGCGGATTCCGTTCGTCCAGGCTCTGGCCGCCGGAGTCGGCCCAGCGGCTCGCGATCGCGCTGGTCTCGACGCCCGCTGCCGCCGACGGGCCGCCGGGTGCGTAGACGCGATCGAACAGGTCGTTCGTCCCACCGTGCACGGCGTCCTCGACGCAGGTGTGCAGGCGATCGACGAGCGGGGTCGGATCGAGGACATGCGTGCCATCGCCGGGGGAGGGGCAGAGGTCGAGCGCCGTCAGGCTGGCGAGCGGACACGATGTGTCGGTCGAGACCTCCGACCACAGCCGCGCCAGGGCCTCGCTGATCCGCGACTGATAGTCGCCGTCGCGGCAGTCGGTGCTGACGGCCTCGCCGCGCTCCTCGGCGGTCCGGCACTTCTGTTGCGCCTTCATCCGCGCGCCCATGTACTTGCGCGTCGCCCGAACCAGCGCGGC